>Ga0315312_1000242_pt1 | contig 78849 bp, 71 predicted proteins | sample TDP7_MG_FD_203629 | JGI IMG/M metagenome (GOLD analysis project Ga0315312, IMG submission 203629) | Freshwater sediment microbial communities from Lake Towuti, South Sulawesi, Indonesia - TDP7 | ecosystem: Environmental > Aquatic > Freshwater > Lake > Sediment | place: Indonesia: South Sulawesi...
GAGCTGAAGAGGTTGTTGCTCTGGCTTATGAAGGTGTTTTGGAGGCTGAGAGGGCTGGAGCTGGTGTTTCAGGCTTATTGGCTCGATTGAATGAGGCTGGAGATCTCTTGGCTCAGGCGCATGTATTGTACAGGTTGGGGGATTTTGATGGTGCAGCACGTTTCGCTGACCTTTGCAGTCAGATTGGAGAAGAGGTGAGGGTTGAGGCTCGTGGGTTGAGGGGTTTGGCTGTGGAGGAGGCTGTTCAACGTTTCAGGTGGACCATGATTGGATCGATTCTCAGCGTGACTATCATTGTTGGTGCGGGTTTTGTGGGTTGGCGTATTTTTAAGCTGCGCTATTATCAGCGAGTCTTAGGGATGAGGCCGGAGGTGGTTTCCGGTGAATCTTGAGGATTATCGCACCTTGTTTGCCGTAGTCACGTTGGTTTTGATATTGGTGGCTGCGTTTCCTACGTTGAGTTTGGTTGTGGCGTTTCCTGGGGGTGCGGAGAGGTTTTCTGAGCTTTGGGTTTTGGGTCCAAACCGTATGGCGGAGGATTATCCCTTTAATGTTCGTGTTGGTGAGGAGTATCGGATTTTTGTTGGCGTGGGCAATCATATGGGTTCTTCATCGTATTACATGGTTTGTGTGAAGTTTCGCAATCAGTCTCAGCCCTTGCCGGATGTATCCAATTCTTTGCCTAGTTCGTTGGCTCCTCTTTTTGAGTTTCGGTTCTTTATTGTGGATGGTGAGAGTTGGGAGGCTCCGTTAACCTTCGCGTTTCTAGAGGTTTCGGGCTTGGAGGATGCTTGTCTTGTACGTCGCATGATGATTAACGATGTGGTTTTCTCGGTGGATTCTCCTTCAAGTTGGGACTCTGAAAACAATGGGTTTTATTATCAGTTGTTTTTTGAGCTTTGGCTTTACGATGTGACATCGCGTGGTTTTCGTTTTCATGATCGTTTTGTTGGGATCTGGCTGAACGTGACGGGTTCTTAGTGTTGTTGGGTTGTTTGCGTATGTCTCTCTATAGGCCTCCTTTATTTGGGTCCAAATATGTTGGATGTTGTGGTGTGAGGCTGGTGATGGCGGTGGGGCATAGGAGAGTAGATGGATAGGGCCTTGCGTTTTATTTTGATGGATTGGTAAGATTTGTAAGATAGTAAGATTTATTAATCTGTTATGCGGGAGTAAGATGATGTGGTCTGGTTGAGGTTATGAGGCGTAAGGTTAAGGTGTCGTCTAAGGGGCAGATAGTTATTCCTGGGGAGATTAGGGAGAAGTATGGGTATGAGAGGGGTACTGAGTTGATTGTTACTCCCTTGGATGAGAACAGGATTTTGCTGGAGAGAGTGCCGAAGCTGTCGAAGTTCTTCGGTTTCCTCGGGGGTGTTGAGGCTTCAAAGATTTTGCTGATGGAGAGGGAACGCGAGGTTCGGGCAGAGGTGGAGAGGCGAAAAGAGCTTGGAAAGTGAGTTGTTGAAAAGGCTCGTTTTTGATGCGGGTCCCTTCATCCTTTTGTTCACGAATGAAAGGGGTTCAGACCTCGCGCGGGAAGCTGTCGCTTTGCATGAGGATGGAGAGCTTGAGATTTTTATTCATCCCAACAACCTGGTTGAGGCTTATGGGGTGATCTCTAAGGTGAGGGAAGAAAAACCTGGGTTGTTGGCTAGGGATGTTGAGGCGGAAATGGTGATACGGTCGGCTTACGCAACCCTTAATGTTCTTCAAGACGAGAAGACCACGGTGAATCTTGGCATGCTTAGGTTGAGGTATGAGGACAAGCCTTGGGGGGATTTATCGTCGGCGGCTCTGGCGTTGCGCCTCTCTGATGAGGCGAGAACGCCCGTGGTAATATTAGATGAGGAAAGGCACTTTGAAGATTTAAGAGAGGTAACAGTGGTTAGAATCTCTAACTTAAAGCTTAAGCGAGCTTAACGAGTTTATTGTGTCCTTGTCTGCTAGAACTCTGTCATCATCAAGAACTGCAATCCAGATTTTGAAAGGGATTTGGCTGAACATGACGACGTAGGCGGCTCAGAGTGATTGTGTGTATGAAAATCTATAGAATTTTTTCTAGAAGATACCTACAGAGGATATCTTCACAAGTCTAATTTTTGAAATTAGAAATTATTATTCTTGTCATGAAGAATAGAATGGGAATGGGTTTTACCATGCATTGCTTACTATTTGGGAAACAGGGCTGGGGTGGCCGAGTGGTTAGGCGGCGGGCTGCAGTGGATAGCGGTAGTAACCCGCTTTATGCCGGTTCGAATCCGGCCCCCAGCTCCAAACTTGGGATTTTGGTTATGACCGTTAGCTTGAGGGTGATGTGAGAAATGGTGACGGTTTTAGCCATTGGGGCACATCCAGACGATGCGGAGTTAGGGTGTGGTGGGACGTTAGCGTTGCATAAGAGGAATGGAGACAAGGTGTATGTTCTTGTTTTGTCGAGGGGGGAGGCTTCGGGGGATCCTAAAGTTAGGGAGAAGGAATGTCAAAAGTCAGCGGAGATCTTAGGTGTCGATGGCTTATTTTTTGGGGATCTTGAAGACACTAAGATAAGTAATGGGTTGGAGACCATCCTAGTGATCGAGAAGGTCTTAGATGAGGTTAAGCCCGACGTTATTTATACGCATAGTTATAAGGATACGCATCAGGATCATAGGAATGCGAGCTATGCGACACTGTCGGCTGGCAGGAACATTAATAAGATATTAATGTACGAGTCGCCTTCGTCGCTGAGGGATTTTGTTCCTCAAGTTTTCATAGATATTGACATGACTTTCGAAATAAAGAAGCAGATTGCCAACATATTTGCATTACATTCTAACAACTCAAGGTACAGGTTAGCCGCGGATGTTATTGAGAGCTTAGCAAGGTTTCGAGGTTTCCAAGCAAGGGTGAAGATGGCGGAGGCGTTTGAGGTGGGTAAGTTTATCCATGATGTTCTCCACGTACATTAACTTGAACTTCAAAGGCTATTGCTGGTGAAATTGTGAACGTCGCCTCAGACCTCATAGACTTTTGTTGTAGCGATTTTGAAGAACTCGTAGATTCATGCTCTAATTTTTATGAGATTAATGCCGATAAATGGAGGCGAGGCAACGTCCTTGAAAGACGAGTTGACCTATCCAAACTCATTAAGAAGTTCCACAAAGATTGCGGAACCTTAACCTCCAGCGTTCAAAAAGCGATAGAAGACCTTAAAGAAGATCCTTGCATTGTTTTAATGACGGCACATCAGCCTAATCTTTTCCCGTACAGTGGGGTTTTGCGTAAGGCTACTTTAAATTTTGTCCTTGCGGAGCAGCTTGAGAAGCGCTTAGGAGTCCGAGTTATCAACTTTTTCGGGATCGCTGACCAAGATTTTACCGACGACAGATGGGTGAAGTCTTCCCAGCTTCCAGCAGTCACGAGAAGAGAGGGAGTATTAAACCTTGACGTCAGACTTCCCGAGAAATTAATGTTGAACATGGTTCCTAAGCCTTCGCTCGATTTGCTGAAACACTGGAAGGCGGAGATCGAGGGATGGTTAAAGAACGCCGTCGGCTCGGTGGATAGGTTCAGCAAGACATTTGGCCTACCAAGGTTGAGTTCCCAGAAGGGTATCTTACACAGGAATTTTAGGGCTTTTTGGGAGATTGTTGAAGAAGCTTACGAACGATCCACAACGTATTCCGATTTCAACGCGTTTGTTATGTCCAAGATTGTTAACGAATCTTGGGAGTATGACACCCTCTTTTCGAGGTTTTCTGAGTGCCAACAGATTTTCGCTCAGGAGTTTGCTTATCTATTGTCTCGTTTCAGAGACTATTCTAACTTCATGAGGGAGGCAACGGAACTACTAATTGAGAAAGGCGTTGGAAAAGGGGGCTCTGAAGAAGAAGATAAGTTGGCTCCCTTCTGGTATCATTGTGATTGCGGGAGTAAGGTTAGACTTTTTTTAGAGCTGGATGAATCGCTCATCGGGTACGGGGATTGCGTGGGTTGTGAAAAGGGATACAAGTTGGACTTTGGAGCTGTAGATGAGCCGGATATTTCAGGTGTTGCTTCACGTATATCGGCGAGGGCCATTCCCATGACCCTAGTCTTCTTTAAGGGCTTGGGGGTCTCCTGCTATGTTGGGGGTATGGGGGGTGTTGAGTATCTTACGGAAGCGCGGTACGTTGCTAATAAATTATCTATTCCTTTTCCTCCGACGCCAGTTTGGCGCCCCCACGATTGTTATAAAGGAATAGGTCAGATAGAAGCTCTGCAAGAGTATAAGAGAATTGCTGGAAGTTTCAATGTTGAAGGTCATGCTGAAGCATTGGATATTTTAAGATCTCGAATCGCCGAGATTCGAAGAGATATCGATAGGTTGGAAGAATCAAAGAAGAAGATCGTTGAAAAGTTAAGGCTTGGGGAAGGTAATGAGACAAGACTGAAGGAGAAAATTAGGGAGATTTCAATAACTCAAGGTAGGATCAAAGGATCCTCTAAACTTTCAGTTTTGGTTCATGATTTGAAAATTCTCGAAAATATTCCGTTTGTTCTCAATTTGATTCCGAGTATAATAGATTATGCTGTGAACGTAGGGTTAAAGGAAACAAGCGACCAATGGATAGAATATCTAACAAAAAACGGAGACTTATTCTCGGACGTTCACCTAAAAGGCGTTCTGAACGGCCTAATAGTATTCGACACAAATTTCTTCTCTCCCTCTAATCAGACTAGCAACTAGCTATGAACCAAAATGCCTTTTCTCTCTTTCATAGCTTGTCCCTATCCACTCCTTTCTTGATTAAGAGGAAGATGAGAAATGAAGAAGGTTAGCAATTCGGATGTTACGGTGATTATTCCTACCTTTAATGAAGAGAAAAGCATAGCGGAGGTGATTCGGGAATTAAATCAAATAGGTTATCATAACGTTTTGGTTGTGGATGGCAATTCTAAGGATAGAACCGCTGAGATTGCTACACAATATGGGGCCAATGTTATTTTTCAGGATGGAAAAGGGAAGGGCGCGGCTTTACGCCAAGTGTTTGAAAATGATTATCTTATGGGCGACGTGGTTGTGATGATGGATGGTGATGGGTCAATGGATCCCAAGGAAATACCGCTACTCATTAAGGCTTTGGCTTTAGGTGCAGATTTGGTGAAGGGGTCACGTTTCTTGCCTGATGGGTATTCTGAGGATATGACTTTAATTCGAAGAGCTGGAAATCGCTTTTTCGTTTCGTTGGTTAATCGGTTTTGGTCTGCTGGTTATACGGATTTATGTTACGGTTTTGGAGCTTTTAGAAAAAGTGCCCTTAAGAAATTGTATCCTCATTTGAAGTCTAAGAATTTTGAGATCGAAACAGAGATTTTTATTAAAACGAAGAAACTCGGACTAAAAACTGTAGAAATCCCTAGTGTTGAGCTTCGAAGACGGCACGGTAAATCCAATCTGAGAGCAATTCCGGACGGACTCGGGATTCTATTTACAATTATTAGAGAATTTATCGACCAATATTTAACGAGGAATGGAGAAAACCTGAACACCAAATAAGAACAGACTGACTTCAAAGTGATTTGATGAAATGGAGTATAATTAGATGATAAAGGTTGGAATCATTGGCTTAGGACATATGGGGCTATTGCATTTACGCAATACACGGTTCATTGAAGGCATACAAGTTGTGGCTGTAGCTGACAAGTCTAAGAAGGGATTGTCGGAAGCCAAAAGGTTCGGGGTAAGGAACCTGTATGATGACTACAAAGAACTGCTCAAACTTGTTGACCTAGATGCAGTCATTATTTCGTTACCCAATTTCTTGCATGAGGAAAGCGTTACTCTTGCCGTAGAAAGGGGATTACATATTTTCATTGAAAAACCCTTGGCTCGTACAGTTTCAGAGTGTGAAAATATTAGGCGTGTTGTTCAGAGAAATGGCGTTAAATTGGCTATTGGACACAATTACCGCTTCTTTGATCACGTCCAAAAATTGAAAGCAGAAGTCGAGAAGGGCACTCTGGGAGATGTAGAAATTGCAAACTTTGAACACTTTGTGAATGGCCCTTTTGCTCATCCCTTGGAACCTGTCCCCATCCAGGATTGGTGGTTGGACGTTCAACTATCCGGAGGGGGCGTGCTACTTGATCAAGGTTATCACCTAGTGGACCTGTTTAGGTGGTTTTTTCCGGATCCAACAGTCCTTTATGTAAATCTTGGCTATCGCTATAACCTGCCTATAGAAGACAGCGCAATAGTCGCTTTGAAATCCAGGCACACTTCGACCAGAGGTATAATCAGCGTGGGGTGGTTTCAGAAAATGCTCTTCCCACATTTCAATTTTAGACTAAACCTTCAAGGCACGACGAGGTTTTTGTCAACGGATCACTTTGCTCCCAGGAATCTTTATCTTTATGCTGCGAAGGAGGCTTTGAAAAACACCTTACGAAGGATGACAGGTAGAAAGATCAAGCCTTTATCGTATACCTACTATTACACTTCTTACTTTAGGGAATTACAGCGTTTCTTTGAAGGTATTCAAAGCGATTCTATTCCTAACCCACTTGCTAATGTTGTCGATGGACTTGAAGCAATTCGGATCATTAAAGAGTCGTACAAATTTGCGAACAGAATAACAAGAGACCCGTGATGCTCAACCAAGATAAGTTAACGTGGTTTTAGAAGATGCCGGTCGTTAGCGTTATTCATACTGATGACCTAAGTGAAGAAGGCATAAAAAATGCGACATTTAGGGCAATTGAAGAAAGCGGTTTTGAGCTACCAGAAAAGTTCACCTCCGTGATTTTAAAGGTTAATTTGCGATACTATTGGGATTCCTCAACTGGCGAAACAACAGATCCGAGGGTTGTGTCGGGAATTATAGACTATATTCGAGGCGGGTGTGAGGATGGAGTTGATATAATAATCGCTGAGGCGGACGCCTCTGCTATGAGAACCAAGTATGCTTTTGGAATGCTTGGATACGAAAAACTGGCTCGAAAAAAATCCGTCAAATTGCTTAACCTTTGTGAATGCAAAAAAGTTGAAAAAGAAGTCACCGTAAACAACAGAAAGTTTGCATTGCCTATAGCTCAACCGATGCTCGATGCGGATCTGTTGATTAACGTTCCTAAGTTGAGAACCCATCGTCTAACAAATATATCTTGCAGTCTGAAGAACCTGTTTGGTGCCATAGCCATTCCGAGAAAAATTGTTTATCATCCTCATTTGAATGAAGTCATAGTCGGAATAAATAAACTGATTAAACCTCAACTAACTATTGTTGATGGTGTTACTGTGCTTGGAAAGACCCCAATTAAAATGGGTTTGGTTTTGGCAAGTGAGGATCAATTGGCAGTTGATCACATTGCAGCGAAAATAATGGGTTATAATCCGAAGCGAATAAAACATCTGTCTGTTGCTGAGAGAGAAGGCGTCGGAATAGTCAACGACATCGAGGTCGTCGGTCAAAAAGACTTCCACAAATTTTCCAAGAGATTTCCTCATGAAAACAACTTCTTTTTTAATTTGAGGTGGAATTTACAACTCAAACTTCTCGACTTTTATCTGGAGGTAACAAAAGACACTCGACCCCCTGTCTTAGACAGGTGACTAGATGAGCCACATCACTAACGCAACGCGTAATGGGTGTCATCAGAGTATGCGAAAGAGGATAGTCGTAATAGCAGAATATTTTCCTTCAAAGCTCGATGTTGATCGCAGAGGTTTTGAAATTCTGAAACGACTGACTCATAAATGGGGCACTCATTTCATAGCACCCCCTCTATTTTACGTTTTGTTCATTAGAAAAATTGAAACGGTTTCCCGAGAGGTGAAGGAATGAGTTACGGGAGGCAGAAAATCACTTGAGGACTGCAATTATGGACGGTGAAAACATGTGCCGAATTATTGGGGATATTATAGACTATAGACTGAGGTAGAGAGGCCTTGGTACTGACTTTGATGGTTGTAGCAACGGCACTATTTGCCATTCCATATGTTCTACTGTTGTTCACATTTCTCCGGTCACGTGGCAGGCCGATTGTCAGGGATGCAGGTAGATTCACACCATCAGTTTCCGTCGTCATTGCTACTTATAATGAAGAGAAAAAGATCAACAGGAAGATCGAGAACACTCTCTCTTTAGAGTATCCAAGAAAGATGCTGGAGATTGTTGTGGTGGATTGCTCGGACGACGGAACACCGGAGCTAGTTAGGAAGTGGGCGAAGTCGATTCCAATCATTAAGCTGGTCGAAGAACCGAAAAGAAGAGGCCTTGCTACGGCTTTGAACTTGGGTTATGCCACAGCCAGTGGAGATATTATCATCAAGTCAGATTGTGACATCCTACATCCTCCTGATGCTCTTCGAAGATTAGTATCTGCCTTCTCCAATTCACAGATAGGTGCTGCCTCTGGAAGACAGATTCTCTCCAATTCCCATCCTACAGAGGAAGGTTACAGGAATATAATGGATAAAATACGTGAAGCCCAATCTAGGCTGGATTCTGCTTATATGTTCGAGCCTTTCTGTGCCTTTCGCAAGGAACTTATTGAGCCAATAAGCAAGAGGTCGGTCTCTGATGATGGCGAACTGGCGCTCAAGATAAGAAAGAAGGGATTCAGAACGATATTCATTTCAGACGCTCTTTTCTATGAGGAGACCCCCACCTTAATGGTTGAAAGGCTACGACAGAAATCAAGGAGGGGACAGGGCCACATACAGCTCGCCCTCACAAACTGGAGGATCTTGTTCAATCCAAAGTACGGATCCTTCGGTCTGATCATCTTTCCAGCTATGTTCCTCCTGATGGTCGTAAATCCGTGGTTGCTTCCTCTACTTGGAATAGGCATATTGTATTTTCTGTTTGCATTGGTGGGTATTTCAGGGCTGTTGTTGACTACGCTCGTAGTTGTTTTCCTCGGGCTCTCGTATGTAACGGGACATCCTAACTTGCTTAGCGGTTTCGTTGAATCGCAGATTTCGCTTCTCTTGGGAGGTCTGAATCTTCTTGTGAAAGGTCCATCATACATCTGGAAGAAGAAGGGGATTATTAACCGATGACCTAGAATCGGATACGGTAGCTGATGATACGGAGTTATCCCTTAGAATCATGGAGAAAGGCTATATATGCATCAGCACTTAATCAAAGATACTCAAAAAGCAAGTGGCGAAATAGAAATCGGTTATAGAACAATATTTGAGAGAATGCGACTGGCTGAGGCAAATTCAATTCAACATACTTGTTTAACCCATTCTCTGCCTTTCGAAAAAGCTTAATTGGGTCTATTGACGGGCTAGTTATATTTCCAGCCATTTTCTTTATGATAATTCTATCACCATGGCTAATTTTGCTTACAATATTTTTTTGGCTGAATCTGGTTATATGAGGCTTTGAGCATTTGGTCTTTCCCCTTGATTCTTGCATCCATATTCGCAACTCTCGTTACGTATATGAAATCATCGCCGAAAGTAATTGCCGGATTCATAGATGCCCAAATGAATAGGCTTATCGGTTTTCTAATATTAGTAATAAACGACCTGATTTCAGATGGAAAAAGCTCAAAGAGGTTAAAAAGGATCAAGGGGATGAACATTTCTAAATTGCTTTAAAACTCATTTCATTGATCTTTCGGAGAATGATTTTTTGAGAAAGGAGAGAATAGAGAACAAAACTATTGAAGATATACCAAACATGGGACTTTGTACTGGATGTGGAACTTGTGCAGGTATGTGTCCAAATTCTTCAATAGAGATGACTAGAAATTCTAATGGCACCTACACTCCAATATTGGATAAGGAAAAATGTAATCAATGCGGAATTTGCTTTAACGTTTGCCCAGGGCTTTTCATAGATATCGATAAATACAACTTAGAAATATTTAATGAAAAGCCTAAGAATTTCTTTCTTGGAAATTATAAAAATTGTTATTTAGGACACTCCTTGGATGAAAAAATACGATGGAATTCCTCGTCTGGAGGTCTCATAACCATGTTATTAATATTCGCGCTTCAAGAGGGAATTATCAGTGGTGCACTTGTAACAAGAATGAGCAGAAAAAAACCTTTAGAGCCAGAAGCATTTATAGCAAAAACTAAAAAAGAAATTATTTCAGCATCCGGATCTAAATATTGCCCTGTAGCCGCTAACGTGATAATCAAAAAAATACGTAATGAACGCGGGAAATTTGCAGTTGTAGGACTTCCTTGTCATATTCATGGAGTTAGAAAGGCGGAGTTATTTGACACGGAATTAAAGGAAAAGATAGTTTTACATTTAGGACTTTTTTGCGGACATACTCCTAATTTTTTAGGAAATGAGTTTTTATTCAAAAGATTGAATATTTTAAAAAATGACATTGCTAAGATTACTTATCGAGGAAGAGGATGGCCAGGTAGTATGACAATTGAATTAAGAGATGGAAGCAGAATGTCTATACCCTTTCTTGATTACTATATCACATTAGGCTCTCCATTTTTTGTTCCTATGCGTTGTATGTTATGTAGCGATCAGAGTAATGAATTAGCAGATATATCCTTTGGTGATGCATGGTTGCCAGATTTAAAAAATAAGCAAATAGGCGAGTCAATAGCTGTATCTAGAACTGAGATAGGCGAAGAAATATTGCAAAAAGCAAAATCCAAAGTAATAAAAATAGCAAAAATAGATTGCAATAAAGTCATTCTATCCCAAAGGAGGAAATTGTATTCAAAAAAGAAAAATCTAGCTGCACGTATCAGAATATGGAAAATACTTGGTAAGAAAATACCAATTTATGACTGTAGGCTTCAGAGACCACCAAATTTGTCATATTTAGACGCAATATTGCGTTACTTAGTCATATATGTCTCATTAAAACCGCCGGTACGGAATTCGCTAATATTCCGCACCCCATTTCTATTGCCAAGAGTATATTATTTTTTTCACGAAATTTTCGTAAGAAACTGAAGTATGCAATGACATCAAAACTCTAACATTACGCAAAAGTTAAGTATAAAACAAACTGCTGCTCGACCATCTTTATCGAACCGTAAGTGTTGATAATGTTGCTTCATGTTTTTATAATACATGTAGGGAGCGTAGTAAATAAAGGAACATACGCACTTCTAAAAAGCGAAGTTTCCGAACTTCAGAAATTATATCCAGAAATAGAGATTTCCATATCTTGTGCAGATCCTGAAACACTCAAGCGAGTAGAACCTACATTAAGGGTATTTCCACCTTTAGTTGACATTCCTTTCATACGAGCTGATGCAAAAGCCAGAGCAAAGGGGTATGGTAGAGGATCCTGGAAATATAAATTTGATGTTCTTCTTCAGGTCTTTTTGATGATCTTACAAGCCTTTCTCTCGATGATCTCTGTGATTCTGATGAAATTAAATTTGAGGCCAATATATCGATCAGATGTCTTAGAGCAGTTCAAGGGAGCAGACATAATAATATCTACGAGTGACGAGAGTTTTAAAGAAGGTAGTTCGAATCTGCCGTTCAACATGATATGGATGTTAACCTGGTGGTGTATGCTTTTCTCAAGAATGTGGGATATAATCGTCGCTAGAAGGGTATCTAAAAAACCAATAGTAATTTTTCCAAGCTCTGTTGGGCCCTTCAGAACTTTAGTGGGTCGTTTCATTTCAAAAATAGTATTCAATAGTGTAAATTTGATTTTGCTAAGAGAAACGCACTCGCTTGAGTTTTTTTCAGCAAACATCAAAACGCCTGTCGTTGTCGCGGCCGACACAGCTTTACTTTTTGAACCTAATCAAGTAGAAATCCATTATCAATTGGTAAAACCAGCAATCGGCGTCTCACCCGGATTTTATTATCGTTCCTTAACTAACTGTGAACAAGACAAATACATTTCAGCACATTCCGAGGCACTTGATTACCTTATTGAAAAATACGGGTTTAATGTTGTTTTCTTGCCTCATAACGTGACAGGTTTCGAGTATGACGACCTTATGGTTAGCGAAATGATACTAGAACACATGTTACGCAAAGACAAATCGAGAATAATCAGCGTCAAAACAGCCGAGGAATTTAAACACTACTTGAAGGAAGTGGAATTTTTGATTTCATCCAAGATGCATCCCGCCGTCTTAGCATCTACGAGCAATATACCTACGATCGCCATCGTTTACGACCACAAACAGACAGGCTTCTTTGAACAAATCGGCTTAAAAGATTACATTATAAACATAAATAAAGTCTCAAGAGACGAATTATTATCAAAAATAGAACTTATGTTGAAGAAAAAAGAAAAAATTAAGGAAGAACTGACGCAAATAATCCCGGCATTACAAGGACAACTAAGAAGAAAAATAAGGAAGACAGTTGAAGCTCTGTTGCGTTTTTATGAACCAACCGCTGCCATGACTGAGGGTGAAATTTGTTCAAAATAATTATGGTATCGCCATTCCCACCATGGCTTAGTAGAGGAGGAGTTTCAAGAACGGTTAATGAAATTGCAAATCGACTGAAAAAGGATTTCGATATCAGTATTTATTGTGTCAATAACAAATCCGGTATATTCATGCATAATAGTATACCAGTTCACGTTTTCAAGGGAAGCACCGGAGTTTATCGGTTTTCACCATCCCTTTATGTAAAATTAAAAAAAGCAAAATGCGATTTAATTCATTCTCATAGCCTTGCAACATTCGCCCCGTTAGCGGCATCTTTAGTCAAAAGAGATAGAAAACTCGTTTTCAATCCATATTTCCACAATATTGGATCAACATCGATTAATACACTGTTGAGAAAACTTTATGATCCCATCGTTGGGTATTATCTATTTAGAAGAGCCGATTTGGTAGTATGCTTTTCCAACACGGAGAAACTTTTCATCCGTAATCTATTTAGTGTATCATCAACAAAAGTCAGAGTCATTTACAACGGCGCAAATATCTATGAAATTACAGGCGTGGAGCCCTATGATTTGCATGAAAAAATAATTTTATATGTAGGAAGACTAGAAAAATACAAAAATATCGAACTAATTATCAAATCCTTGCAATATCTTCCGAAAGAGTATCAATTATATTTAATTGGGAAAGGCGCATATGAAGTTAATTTAAAAATGATCGTCAGTAGATTAAATCTGAAAGATAGGGTAAAGTTTTTTGGCTATTTGATGGATAGGGAGATGTACAGGTGGTTGAAAACGTGTTCAGTTTTTGTGCAGTTATCCAAAATTGAGTCCGGTATTAGTATTTCTTGCATAGAGGCCTTGGCTGCTGGAAAACCCGTGATCGTGAATGATAGTGTTAGTAGCTTAAAAGAAACAGTTGATTTGTTTAAAGGAGAAGGAGTTTTTCCTTTTAATATTAAAACAAATTCAGCTCGTGAATTGGCAGAATTGATTGAGGAGGCGAGATTACTTAGGGTTAATATGGATCTTAAGGATTTTGATTGGGATACAACAGCCAGAAAATTTAAAGAATTATACTTCGAGCTTATTGATAAATCTTAAGAATTTCTCATTTATTGAATGCTTTTTTCTCATACACCTGTACTGCTAACAGAGATTCATGTTCATTTGAACGTCTGATAGGAGTTGTCGAAACGATGCAAACTAGGATACCTGTTTGTGCTCCCAAATTAGATGAACTGGATGTTAAGCTCGTGTCTGAGTGTGTTCGTTCAGGTTGGATAAGCGGGACAAGCGAATATGTAAATAGGTTTGAGGAAAAATTTGCTGAGTATTGTGGTTGTAAGTATGGCGTGGCAACTAATAGTGGCACGACAGCACTACATCTAGCCTTAGCGACATTAGATGTCACGGAAGGAGACAAAGTCATAATTCCGACCTTCACCATGATAGCAACTGCAAACGCAGTAACATATACAAATGCAAAACCAGTTTTGATTGATTCCGAGTCTAAAACCTGGAACATTGACATATCAAAGATTGAGGAGAAAATAACAAATCATGTAAAAGCGATCATGCCTGTTCACACCTATGGGCATCCGGCGGATATGGATCCTATTGTTGAACTCGCCGAAAAATATAGTTTATACGTAGTTGAGGATGCAGCTGAGGCTCATGGAGCTGAATACAAGGGTAAAAAGGTAGGGAGTTTTGGAGATTTAGGTTGCTTTAGTTTTTATGCTAATAAAATAATCACGACTGGTGAAGGCGGCATAATAGTTACTAACGACGAAGACTTAGCAGAAAAAGCTAAATGGTTACGAGCTCACGCTTTTGGCCGGCAAGGTAAACATTTTTACCACAAGGCTTTAGGTTTTGGTTATCGAATGTCAGGATTGCAAGCTGCCCTCGGCTTAGCTCAACTTGAACGCATTGATGAGTTTGTATCTATTCGAAGAAATAACGCCAAACTTTATAATGCGCTTCTATCGGAGCTCGAAGATAAAATAACCCTTCCTCCAGAAGCCTCGTGGGCAAAAAATGTCTACTGGATGTACTCTATACTACTTAAAGATAGTTTCGGCATGTCAAGAGAGGTTTTCATGAAAAAATTAGAACTTGAAGGCATCGAGACTAGAACGTTCTTTTATCCAATTCATGCTCAACCGATTTATGCAAAATATCGAGGAGAAAAATTTCCAGTTGCCGATGATCTTTCAAGAAGGGGCCTAAATTTGCCATCGGGAAATAATCTGACTTCTGAAGATGTAACACGTGTATCTGATTGCATAAAAAAATTATCAGATAAAATGAGGAATTACGTTTGAATAAATTAAAGGGCGAAAATATTCTAGTTACCGGTGGCGCCGGTTTCATCGGCTCGGCATTAACGAGAGAATTGCTAAAAAGGGGAGCAAATGTAATCGTCTATGACAATTTTCTCTACGGTGATAAATGTAACTTAAAGGAGATAGAAGATCGAATACAAATTGTAAATGGGGATATATTAAGTTGGAAATTGTTCGATACAATAAAGAAGTATAGTGTGAAGTATGCTTTTCATTTAGCTGCGGAGCCGTACATTCCACATTGTTATGATAACCCTGAAAAGTTTTTTGATGTGAATGTCAAAGGGACTATTAACCTTCTTACGGCGTGCAAAACGCTCGATGTTAGGCGAATCGTGCATTTTTCAAGTTCTGAAGTTTACGGTACGGCTAAGTACATTCCAATGGATGAAAAGCATCCAACGCTTCCATTATCCACTTATGCCGTTAGTAAGCTAGCCGCGGACAGAACATGTTTTGTTTTTCACTATGAACATAATATCCCTGTTGTAATTCTGCGGCCATTTAACTGCTATGGCCCTAGGGAAACGCAACCGTATGTTATTCCTGAAATTATTTCGCAATTATCCAGAGGAGACATCGTAAGTCTAGGCAATATTAAAGCAAAAAGAGACTTTACATACGTTGAAGATATTGCGAGGGGTTCTGCCGAGGTGCTATTGTCAGATATTCCAGATGGTGATGTGGTCAATCTTGGTTCAAACAAAGCTTACTCAATAGAAGAATTGGCTTATCTTACGGGAAAGATTATTGGGCATGAGAAAATTGAAATAAGGATCGAAAAGTCGAGGTTACGATCGTTAGACGTGGATATGCTACGATGCGATTATTCTAAAGCCAAGGATTATTTAGGTTGGGAACCTGCAATTAGCATTCAGGAAGGACTTGGACGGACCGTTGAGTGGTACATGAATAACGGCAAACATTGGCCATGGGAAAAAATGATCGGTAAACTGATTATATAGTATGTAAAAGTTGGACTCTGCGTATGAAAATTCTATTCCTTAGCGAGGTTTTCTACCCTCATGGGAGTGGCGGCGAACTCGCAACATATCTATATGCAAAACTCTTAGCTGAATCGAAATTCAAAGTCATTGTAATTACTCATAAATTTTTAGGTGAATCTCAACGATCTGACATAGGGGACCTCATAGTATACCGACTTCCTTTGCTTAGGAGCATCCGAAGCATTAAATACTCTGTATTAGAAAGATTCGATGTTCTATTCTCAAACTTTATGAGAAAATTAATACGATGGGCTGATGTAGTATATATTCCGAAATTTTGGTATTCAGCGATCCCATTGGCAAAAAGTTGTGGCAAGCCAGTCATTACGCATTTTCATGCATACTTTCCATTATGTCCGTTAGCTAGTTTATATGACCTCTCCAAAAATGCGATTTGTAATATTAGCAAGCCATATATTTGTTCCGCAAAGTGTATCGCGACAATTGAAAAAAATCGTGGAAGAAGCCCTGCGGATACTCTAAAATCCATAGTATTGAATTCGACAATCGGACATTGCTTTCTTAAGCTTGCTAAAATGAGTGATGCCTTCATTTTCGTTTCCAGGGCACAAAGAAATTTGATGACTTCCCGAGCGACTTTTATGAGCCAAAAATCATATGTAATTCATAACCCGGTGCCCAGACTACTAAATAATAATTTTGAAGGCAATGATTTTGGATACTTTGGCGGGCCAAGTACACTTAAGGGTTTTAATGTATTGTGTCGTGCTCTATCGCTTGTAGATCGTCGAAATTTATCGGTTCATGCGACGAAACTCCACAGTCTTCCCAAAAGCACTACTAGTTCACTAGACAAATTGGGAATCATTCCTTATGGAAGACTTGATGAAAAAAGCTATGAAAGTATTTACAATACACTTCGTGCCGTCATTGTTCCGTCCATTTGGCCCGAGCCTTGGGGGTATGTCGTTACCGAAGCTATCCTTAGAGGGCGATTGGTCATCGCATCCCCTGTCGGAGGGATTCTTGAACAAATTGAGGGGTGCAAAGGCGTTTTTTTATTTCCAGCTGGAAACCACGAACAGTTGGCTAGAATAATAGAATTCGTAGAGACACTAAATAAGAGGACTGCAATCGACTTGGGGATTCAAAATAGACAATTATTCTTGAAAAGGTTCCAAAATGAAAGGATACTACAAGATTTTATGAGAGTACTATCTAGGGTGGCAGATAAGAGTTAAAAACAAAATATTTGGATGGTGGATACAATCAAGAAAACTTTGAAGATACTTATGATCGCGATGTCTTTGGATTATCGGATACACGGGGGACTAAGTCGACATACATACGAACTATGTAAAGCATTAAATAAGCTAGGCTGCCACGTATATGTCTCATGTATGGAAAATGATCTAATGAACATAAAAAATAAAATTCGAGTGCCCTCTCTCCCTGGAACAGGTTTTTCTTTTTTGGATTTTCTTTCTTTTAACACAAATTTGCCAAGAAAAACCCGAACTTATGACATAAATATCATTCACAGTCAAGGAGACCATGGATTTGTATTCGCTTTAATAAAGAAGAAGCCATTCATTGTTACTGCTCACGCATCATATCGGATTGGATTACAGGTTGTTCCAAGTCTCCGACATCACCCTTCTCCATACTTTAGAGTTCTTGCTGAAAAATATACATTTATGAAAGCAGACAAAGTCGTCGTCGTGTCCAGATCTGTCGGCAAATCTATACAAAATGATTATGGAGTTAAAGAGGAAAATATTGTATTTATACCTAACGGAGTTGATACACGAAAATTTAACCCTAACATTGATGGGGAAATTTTCAGGAAAAAATACGAGGTTAATGGTCCTTTATTATTGTGCGTGACACGGCTTGCAATTGGCAGGTTCGTTCACGATTTGATACCAATGGTTAAGGCTGTTGCGAAGGAGATACCACAAGTTAAGACGATTATCGTGGGCGATGGACCATTAAGACATTATTTAGAAAGACTACGAGATCAACAAGGGTTAACTAAAAGCATCATATTCGTCGGAGCAAAAGGTGATGATCAATTACCGCATTTTTATAACGCTGCGGACCTTTACATTCTTCCAGTAATATATAGTGAGAAAGAGTTTACTATGCTTGAAGCGTTAGCATGCGGAAAGCCAGTCGTATATACTAGGAGGATAAAAATGCAAATTGAAGATGAAGAAGTATACAATGCAAAATGCGCGCTTAACAGCCCGATTATTGCCGTGAATAACAATAAAGATTTTGCGAGCTGCATAGCGTACCTACTGCAGAACGAGAAGAACAGAAAAGCGTTGGGCCTAGCTGCGAGAAAAACTATTACTGAACATTTCTCATGGGAGAAAATTGCACAAAAAACAATTGATATCTATAAATCTGTACTGTAGCAATTTTCGATCGGAAATGTCATCTAAGGTTAAGGTTGGAGAACGATTACCTGCATAAACTCTTGATAGACTAGTAGATGGGGTATAAGTAGAAATAATCATTCTAACTAAATTAGGAAATCTCTGTAGGCATTGTACAATGGTTTGGGGCTAAGTGTGCTGTCGTCGTTTACTAAAGTTATAGGATAAGCACGAGTGTCACCTGCTGGCACCCAGAAACAGTAATAGAAAATAGTAACAACCTTAGCATCTCTAAGTATCTCGCATTCTCTTATGGTGTATTTGATTTGGTTTTCTAGTCCGGTTTCCGTGTCTTTAAAGCCAAATTCAGTTGTCCATAAAGGAATATCGCCGTATCCCCATGAAGTTAAGTGTTCTCTTAAGTATCGGATTACTCCCGCAACTCCTACATAGCCTGTAGGAGTATAACCATGACCAGACCATGTATCGGGGTTTGCTCCGTAAGTGTACGGATGAATAACTAATCCATCGATATAGTTGAAAAATCCTAGCGGTTGAAGTTTTGCTAAGTCAAGGGTTCCATATGTACCGTCGCATTCTGCTGGTTGACTCACCTGTCCAAATCCCGCAATAACAGGAATATTAGGGTTTGCCTCTTTAGCTCTTTGGTAACCGTATTTGATGAAGTTTACGTACTGCGATGCAGACATTGAAGGTTGCTCAATTCCTGGTTCATTCATAAGTTCTACGGCATCAGGGTTATATCGTTTGATAACAGTATATACAAAGTTTCCATAGTCCACATAACCTCCATAACCTGCCCAAGACGCAACCCCGTTTACTAGAACGAGTATCTTCAGTCCGTTGGCTTTGGCGTTATTAATCGCATTATCGGCTGCTCCCCAACGGTAGGAGCCTTTTGACGGTTCTGCTTCAGGCCAGTAGATCATATATCGAATCCATGATACTCCGAGCTCTTTCACACGTCTCATCTGTAGGGCTTGATCTGGATGGTTCCAAACATGCACTCCGAAGGAGGGGTTTGAAGTAAACGACGTATAGCTAATTGTTCCAGAAGATGAGATTAACGCATTATTGCTTAGACCGTTTGCTATTGGAATAATCAAATACCCTGAAAGAATAAGTAATGTAGCGACTAGAGAAATGCGCCGCATGCTTTTCCCTCCCGAATACTACGAATCATTATCACGAATCGTAATATTCAATATAGATCAAATTATTTATGAACACCCACATATATAAGGTTTATGATTCAAGTCTTTTAAAAACTAAACTTTCGGTCTATTAGAAACCCGTGTTTCTGAACTTTTTCATAAGTATATAAAGGATTTTATAGTGTCGCATTATACTGAAAGGAATTTTTTTGGTCAAAGTTTAAAATGGTGAAGTTAAATGATCCAGGCTAGTATTGGCTTATGTGTGAAAAATTCTGAGAAAATAGTCAAAGAGGCTATTGATGAGATAGTTATGCAGAATTTCCCTAAAAAACGTATGGAGATAATCGTTGTGGATGATGGCGGCAAAGATAATACTCTATCGGTCATAATGAATGTTCTCTCAAAGACGGACATAAGAACAAGGGTCTATAGTACAGGAGGGAGGGGACTGGGTGTTGGAAGGCAGATGGTCGTTGATAACGCTTCCGGCAAGTATATAATATGGGTTGATGATGATATGATAATATCAAAAGATTTTGTGAAGAAAGAAGTAGAGTTTATGGAACAAAACCCCCATGTAGGAGTATCTCAAGGTGTGCCAATTATAGTAGCGCGACAACGAAAACCACATCATAAGAGCGTTCTAGTCGCCCTTGAAAACCTCTCTTTAATGCCTATAATTCTGTCGAACAAAGAGCCAAAATATCTGGGCACTGGTGGTAGCATTTTTCGCCTTGATGCGATAAGGCAGGTAGGGGGCTTTGATCCGCGTATCAAAGGAGCTGCAGAGGATACCGATCTTACAATAAGAATGAAGAAAGCTGGTTGGTCACTTGCTCGGGTAAACGCTGAGCATCATCACAAAATCATTTTGACGTTGAAGGGACTATTCGTTAGAAATTCGTGGCACGGCTATGGTAGCCATTACATAAGCCACAAACACAGGGGGATATATGGATATTTTTGGTTACAAATTCCTCCAGTAGCCTTTTTGATTGGACTTAGACGTTCCTTGAAAATCTACAAACTAACACGGCGAAAAATCTCATTTCTTCTTCCGTTCTATTTACTTTGGGAAAGTTTAGCTTGGTGTAACGGGTTTTTTAAAGGCCACGCGGACGGGTACGGACATGATAGCTGACGAATAATATGAGGAAAATATGAAACAAACTTTATTTTCAATTCTTTGTCCCAAGGTTAGATGGTGGGTGTTTGTGAGTCTTCCGTTCGTTTCGATTGTGGTCCTAAATTTTAACGGTAAAACTTATCTCAAAGGATGTCTAAAATCCGTTTTCGCTACTAAGTACCCAAGTTATGAAGCAGTTCTAGTAGATAATGGTTCCACCGATGGCAGTCTAGAAATGGTTCAAACACTTTTCAAAAAGGACAAAAGATTGAAGATCATCCCCTTGGATAGAAACTATGGGTATGCTGAAGGAAACAATATTGGTTATCAGCATATTAATTCTAAAGCAAAATATATAATATTTCTAAATAATGATACCGAAGTATCCAGAGATTGGCTAAAGGAAATAGTTAAAGTTATGGAGCAAGATAATACAATAGGAGCTTCGCAGCCAAAAATTCTACGAAAGAATTTTTTGGATGAAAATGGGTTGCGTGCGAACTTTATTAACGTTTTCGGCGAGTCACTTGCGCTTCGCTTCTCCTCGAAAGACCCTTTTGAATGTTTTTACGCTTCTGGCAGTGCACTTGTGGTCAGAAGAGATATTTTAGATAAATTGGGACTTTTTAATCCGAGGTTTTTTCTGTACTATGAAGAGACAGATTTATGTTGGAGAATCTGGTTGAGCAACCATAAAGTTGTTTGTGTTCCCTCGGCCAGTGTTTTTCATGTCGGCTCTGCTACCACATCAAAAACATTAACTTTTACCGTTTTCCTTTTTCACTATTCTAAGAACAGGGTTTATATGCTTTTGACCAACTATGAACTAAAAGCGCTCCTTAAATTCGTGCCTTTGACCTTGTTATCTTATATTGCTGTCATTGTGGTAAACTCAGTGCTGACAATTTTTAAAAAAAGCACTCATCTACGTCCAAGCGTATTAGCACTCATTAAAGCCTTATTTTATATTTTGTTTAATTTTGACCATATTTGGAAAGATAGAATGAAAGTACAACATACAATTAGAAAGGTCAAGGATGACCTACTGATTGGTAAGCTTATACTCATACCCCATACCCCCCTGCCAGAACCGTTCTTAAGCTGGTTGAATACTTTAAAAAGCTACATATAGGATAAAATAGAAACTTATTTTCGTCATTTTTGATTAGTAATCTCGTCTCGTAGTTTATGTAAGGAAAAACGCACGACGTACGATTTTGACACAAAACAGGGTATTGATCTTAAAGGAGTGAAAGGAAGTTGAATATAAGAAGGGTTGTTAACGCTTTACTTATTGCGTGGTTTGTCATTACTCCTTTCTTTTGGTCGTTAAATTTATCTAAAGGTACGTATGGTTTTTATGATACCTTCAACATGGCTCCTTATTCAGTTTTTCACGCGGCGATATTTTATTTATTGATGCTAACTTCCATTCATATCAGTAAATGCTCTTTATTCCATGTTTTGCTGCTCACTTTATACTTTCCCTGCATTCTTTTAATCAATTATCCATACCTAACATTTCGTGATGTGTACCTTCATAGTGCGCCGGCTGAGACCATTCTGGTAGGTGGAAATTTGAATTATCTTAGGGATCCAACGCCAGAATATTGGCCCTCATCGTTTATATTTAACGCCTTGTCGGCGGTTGTTTTAGGATGTGATTTAGTGACCTCAAACTACGTATTGTTTTTCTGCTTGATCCTTGCCTTAGCCTTGGTCACGTATTCTATTGCAAAATTCTCAGAGAATAGAGGTTATTTACTCGCTTTAGCTACCGCCCCACTATTTGTGGCGCTATTTGATTTTGAGCATTATGCACGTTGTCACCACTCATTCATTCTCATTTTCTATCTTATTTTTTCTTTTATACGCCTAAAAGATAGACGAGGTCTTCTATTTCAATTGTTAGTAATCATATCGATAGTCACTCTACATCCTTTCAACTCCTTATATGTAACCATTTTTTCGTTTTCTTATATTTCATTAACAACATTATATAGAAAATTTCCTAAACGAAATGAAACCGCATTATTTTCTTCTACGGCTTTTCTAGGTTGGTGGCTGTTTCAAGCCGGGCCATCATTAGAGGACGCTTTACCATGGATTAAGACGGTCTTGTCACCAAAATACATTGAACCGGTTATTCGAGCCCAATATGTTACTACTGAACCTTTACCATTATGGGGTGTTATTTTGAGAAGTTACTGGAAATATTCTCTGCTTGCGCTCCTGATGATAGGATTTCTTTCATCTATTGTACTTCTACTTAGGCATCTCCAAAAAAGGGAAAATGAATCTGATATGCCCTCAGTAATCATCACCTTTACGTCAGTTTTGGTTGCATCAGGGCTATTCCTTTTCATAATCTTACTCTTGCCAGCATGGACAATTTATAGGTTCACAATGTACGCAGCATTTCCAGCAGCGTTCTCTTCCCTCCTCTGCCTCGAAAAACTAATAAAGATAAATCGAAAAAAAACTTTGTTGAAAAGAAAAGCCATCGGTTTTATCTTACTTATTTTTATTATAAGCTTATCGTTTACAACTCTACTACTAAAATTTGAAAGAAATCAATATTTTGGTGAAATAGCACATCCATCAGAATTTAAGGCTCTGTCTTTTCTTTTCACATATGAGCAAAGTCCATGTACCATCGTGGCATCCCCCTTAACATCTATTTACTCTTGTTATCTTGATTATAACTCTGTTCATCGAATCTCACATTATCCAGCCTTCGGGGATAAACTGTATATAGAATTAATGAGTGATCCAACGAAGCTTTTACCTATTTTAAGAGTGGTCATCGGTGGATCTGACTTCGTGGTGAGGGGAATGCGGGACGAGCTTTATCTCTCAGATATATTGCAAGAGCCCACAAAAGAAGAAAGAGAACTGCGCGTTAAGCAAATTGACATAGATATAATTTTGCCCAATTTTAATCGCATATACGACAACTGCTATTATTACCTAGCGCGCGCGCATACAAGAGGATTAGTAGGTTAAGAAAAATGAAAATCAATTTCACTCTTTGGAAAACTGAATTGTGTGGTGGAGTTCGTGTTATCTTTGAAGTTGCCAATAGGCTCATGGAAAGGGATCACGAAGTCACCATCATAAGTCTGGGTAAGGGAAATGAGCATCAGTGGTTTCCATTGAAGGTTAGTGTCAAATACGTCAAGATTCCCTTCACTATCGAGAAATTGAATCACGATTTGCCAAAGTTGAAACTTTACTTCCATTTTGATTATATTGAGTCCCTTTCACGAGCCATTCCTCAATGTGACATAAGTGTAGCGACTTTCTTCTTAACCGCCTTTGCTGTAAACAGAAGCCCGAGAGGAATCCCATTTTACTACGTTCAGCACTATGAACCTGTAACGGGACTCAGATTCTCAGACCCCTACTTTTCAAGAATGGCGGAAGAAACGTACTACCTTCCATTCAATGTCATTACCATCTCTACTTGGCTTAAAGAACTATTGGAAAAGAAATTTGGAAAAAAACCGTATTTAGTCTTAAACGGGGTGAATACAGACGTGTTTTATCCGAGAGGGAAAAGAAAATCTAAACACCATAAATTAATTATGAGTTTTCTAAGAGGATACGAGGTGAAGGGGGATATGGATATCCTTAACACCATTAGGATTGTTTCAAAGAAAAGGCCAGATGCAGAGTTTATCTTAATAGGTAAAAGGTCAACACGGTTAGCTCCCGATCTACCTGTCTCTTTAATGAGCAATCTAACAGACGATGAATTGGCTAGCCTTTACTCCATTTCTGATGTGTTTGTTTCACCATCTTGGTACGAAGGTTTTCCGTTGCCTCCTTTAGAGGCCATGGCATGTGGGACACCTGTAGTAACAACGGATAGCTTAGGTGTCAGAGAGTATGCCAAGCATGAATATAACGCTTTAATAGTTCCGCCAAGGGCCCATCAAAAGCTAGCTGAGGGGATTCTGAGGGTTCTTTCTGATGAACAACTGGCAAAAAAACTTTCACAAAGAGGAATCAAGACAGCTAAAAAGCTCACCTGGGATAAAACAGTCGATAATATAGAAAAAATATTCAAAAATGCCGTCGAAAGAGGATAAAATTGCTATCAGCGGTAAAGTACAGATGCCTAATCATTCAAAGCGCTTATTAGGCGAATTTTTTGGCTATTCGAGCATCACGCGTTTGGTCAAGTGCGCAATTATTCATGGCGCATAAAGAAGAAAAGGATTAATGTACTTTAAGCTAGACAGTCCTTGTCCCGCTTTGTCCACATCAGTCCAACATTAATTTCCGGGAGGCTTACTGATATAAGCGAACTGGTTAGGAAGGCTTTTCGCATCATCCGTAGTGAGGGCTTCTCTATATTTGTTATGGAAGTCCTCACATTTGTTAGGCGGCGCTCTCTCTCGCTCTTTCGAAGAACTCTTCGCCCCTTGAAAGAATTTAAGATTAAGCTATACCAACATAAACTATTGAAAGAAAATTACTTTCCTAGCGCTAAGAAACTAATTATTTTTTTGACTCTAGGAGATGACATCGTTAATGGAGGTATTCTGTCGATCTCGTCCATCTATGAAGAGACTAAAAACCTTAAGCATATACACGGCGCGGATACTATTATGTGTACAATACCGGGCGATCCATTATTGTTAAAATATACCAAGTTTGAGAATCCAAATTATATATTCAGATTCTCACAAGTTATGTCTTATTTTCAAAATCTACAAAGCTTGATGATACACGTCCCAGAATATTGTATTGATCAATTTATTAGAAATATTTCAAGCCGGGATTATCTAAGATTGAATAAAATTAAAGATGTGCATATCAATTTGATGATCCAAAATATAGAACTATTACCTCCCTTAAAATATATTGAAAGATTAAAAAAACTAGGAAAATTAACATGCACAACGGCTCATGAAAAATATTCAACCCCTGAACTAAGAAAAAAATTGGGGTTTCCTTTACATAAACTCTCGTGGTTTACAAGTCCTGAAAAATATAACAAGAAAAGATATATCGAAAAAGAAGATTTGATGATTGTTTCTCCAGACAGTCATCCAAAGAAATCGGAGGTACTAAGTTTAATTACTCAGCAACTTCCTCAACTAAGAATCCAAATTATTAGTAATTTAACTTACGAGGAATATAAAAAGGTTATTTCTCGAGCTAAATGGGCTTTAACTTTTGGTGAGGGTTTGGATGGTTATTTTGTGGAAACTATCTTTAGCGGAGGTATTAGCTTTAGTGTGTACAATCCTGCATTTTTCACAGAGGATTTTAAATCTCTACGTACAATTTATAACAATTATGATATTCTAATTAAGAAAATATGTTCAGATATTAAGGATCTTGGCAACGAAATAATTTATATTAATTACCAAAATGAACAATATGACCTATGCTCTAGGCACTTTGAATACAAAGATTACATTAAGAATATAGAATTATTTTATAAAGGGGAATATACCTACTTGTAGTTTAGCATTGAATTGGTTCAACAAAACGTAAACGCCTTATCGAAATATTAAAAGACAAAGGCTATCAGTTTGACACTGTAATACACCCAAGCGCATATATTCGAGATGGGTAAAAATAGGCGAACGATCGATTTTACACCTGGAGTAATAATGACTTGCCAAGTCGACATTGCCCGCCACGTTATTCTTGATCTCAAGGCGCAATTTTAGAGGCCGAAAAAGGATGATAACGGTTACTAAATCAAGTCTTCCTGAGCTGAAGAAATATGTAGAATATTTGAAAAGAATATGGTCAACTAGATGGCTGACAAACAATGGCGAGTTTGTTCAATTATTAGAAAGGAAGTTAGAAGAATACTTAAGAATTAAGAATCCGGTGCTTGTCTCTAACGGTACATTGGCTCTTCAACTTGCTTTAAAGGCGCTTGACCTTAAAGGTGAAGTCATTACAACTCCCTTTACCTTTGTAGCTACTACAAACGTGATACTATGGGAAGGGCTGACACCGGTCTTTGCCGATATTGATCCCGAAACATTTAACATTGACCCTACGGAAGTGGACAGAAAAATAACTGAAAAAACTAGTGCAATACTTGCAGTACACGTGTATGGCAATCCTTGCTACATTGAAGAGCTTCAAGAAATTGCCGATAAATACGGGTTGAAATTAATTTATGATGCTGCACACGCTTTTGGCATTGAATACAAAGATCAATCCGTATTAAATTATGGAGACATATCGACGTTAAGCTTTCATGCTACCAAAGTTTTTAACACTATCGAAGGTGGGGCTATAGTGGCTAGAAATGAAGAACTGATTGAAAAATTAAAGTTGTTAAGGGATCACGGCATCAAGTCTGAGGAGGAGGTAGTTCTCCCTGGGATAAATGCAAAAATGAACGAGTTTCAAGCTGTGATGGGACTTTGTAATCTGGAAGAGATTGACGAGAAAATCCAGTTGAGAAAAAAGATTTATGAGCATTATAAGGAAAAATTAAGTGATGCCAAAAATATAAGATTTCAAAAAATAATAGCATCAAAGTATAACTATATCTACATGCCAGTGTGTTTCGAAAATATTGAGAAGAGGAATCAAATGTACTCGGAACTTCTCAAAAATGGAATTAAATCGAGGAAATATTTTTACCCTTTAACTGTAAATTCTAATTATTTCAAAGAAAAGGGCGTAAATTTAGTTATCAAGTATGATTTAAAACAAGCCTCAGATATCGCAGATAGAGTTTTATGTCTCCCCTTATATCCTGATTTAGAGATAAACGTAGTAGATAATGTTACTAATATAATAAAAAGCTTAAATTGAGTGGCTGATGTACAACACGAAGAATATCACGGGATATCTATTGAATGCACGAAAATTGGGTTAAACTAACAGTTGCCTCCTTTAGAGGCCATGGCATGTGGGACACCTGTAGTAACAACGGATAGCTTAGGTGTCAGAGAGTATGCCAAGCATGAATATAACGCTTTAATAGTTCCGCCAAAGGATCTCGTTAAAAAACTAGAGAGTGGCACGACGATCAATGCTGATGTAAGCAGGTTGTGATACTTCATTGGAGGAAGCTCTGCCTGATATTAGATGTATACCGGATATACCCATCAAAAAATGGTGTGTAGTAAGACTTAATAAACTTTATTGTCGAGTTGTTCAACATAGACACACTTAGAGACGGACAAAAGCCTATATGCGTGGCTGATTTTTTTGAATGTGTACGTAAGTACCAACGGATGTGAAGAAGCCCAACTCAGTTCTGCATATTTAGTGCAATTCTTCAGGAAGAATGGCTTGAACATTACAAAGGAAGCAACACAGGCTGACTTAATTGTGTTTTATGCCTGCGGATTGACAGTCCAGTCAGAAGAAGACTCGTTAAAGGTAATAAATAAACTAAAATCTAAAATGAAGGTGCGAGCAAGGCTCCTTGTCTGGGGGTGTCTCTCAAAAATAAACTCTAAAATACTTGCCAAAGTCTATGACGGCCCAATGATAGGCCCGAAGGACGTAGTTTTCGTCGAGAAAATCTTGGAAAGAACAAAGATCCCACTCGCTAATATAAGTGCAAACGAGCTTGTTTCGTTGGAGACGTTTAGAACCCATTCTAAAATCGAACTTTTTAAAAAAATGCTTATGTTGTGGAATCCGCCTACTCAGCGGACGTTTTACATTCGAGTTGCAACGGGTTGCACAGGACATTGCACTTATTGTAGCGATCGGTGCGCATGGGGAAGAATTTGCAGCCGCCCAGTAGACAAGATCATTTCTGAATTCAAACGGGGTTTGAAAATGGGCTACACGCGATTCTTTTTGGTTGCCGACGATCTTGGTGCATACGGTGAAGACATAGATTGTGCACTTCCGGACCTTCTTGGGGAAATGATTAAAATCGATGATGAAAGGAATTACAGAGTTATTCTGAATCAAATAAATCCTTTCTATTTAAAAGAGTATTTTTACGACCTAGAGAGTGTCTTTGAGTCTGGAAAAGTGGAGATGTTAGGATGTCAAGTCCAATCCGGGAGCAATAGGATCCTCAACCTTATGGGCAGGGCATATACTGTTGAAGATTGGAAGGAATACATGCTAAGAATCAATAATAAATACCCGAATATCCTTCTATCAACGCATTTCATGGTAGGATTCCCAACTGAAACAGATGAGGATTTCAAGGCGACATTAAATCTTCTTAATGAAATCTTTCTTGATGACATCCTTGTCTTCAAATTTTCTAAAAGACCAACAGTTTACGCTTCCTACTATCCCGGACAGATATCAGATGCTGTCAAAGAAATGAGATATAAGAAACTGTTGCTAAAAGCTATAACCAACATAGCAACCAGAAAAACACAAAGACGGATTAACCGCTTCTTTTCTGCAGGATCTAATAAGCTTTCTGAGTATTATCCTTTGTAGTGAGAATGATGTCGCAAAAGGTTATCCCCGTGGCTAGCCCATATATTTCAGAAGATAATGTAAAAGCTGTTGCAGAGGCTATTAGGAATAAAAGATTATCACAGGGAGAGTACGTTGAGAAGTTCAAAACGGCGTTTTCCAATTTTTTGAAAAGCAAACACGCATTAGCTGGCACGAATGGAACTGCTGCTTTACTAGATAGTGACAAACTTTCATGCGCGAGAAGAACGAATTGAATTGTAATTTATTAAATAGGGAATGTTCTACCTTGATATCGCGTGATGCAGCTCAAGTTTTAAAGGGATCTACATTTTTAGTCACACAAAATGTAGTGAACTATATAATAGGTGCTGTCACTTTCCCCTTTATTGTACGAGCCTTAACCAAAACCGAAATTGGTGTAACAGTTGGTTTTTTCCTTGTCCTAGGTTTAGCTGATATCTTGTCTGATGTCGGCTTTGGTAGGGGGTTAGCCAAGTATATAGCTGAATACCGAGGGAAAGGTGAGGACTATACGTCACTCATTCAAATTGGCGTCTTTATTAAGGTGTTGATAGCCACGATAATAGCTGTAATATGTATTTTTATAGCACCTCAAATCTCTTTAACACTTTTAAAAACGCGAGAATATACGATGTTCTTTCAATTACTTAGTCTGGATTTGATATTTGTATGCCTTACTACGACGATGAGGAACATCCTGCTGGGTTTAAATAAAATAGAACAGATGGCCACCCTAGATATATTAGCAAAAGTTGTACAACGGAGCATTGCTCTAACACTTTTATTTATTGGATGGGGGCTTACAGGATGGGTAACAGGATGGATCATAGGCGATTTTGCCTACGTAACAATAAGCATGCTCCTCGTATCAAAGGGTAAACACCTAAAAATTCATCCCTTAAAGGGGGTCAGCAAGGACATAAAATTGCTAGTTAAGTTTTCATGGCCCCTCTTCCTTAGCAACGCCGCTGACTTCCTATATAACTGGTTTGATAGAATCTTTCTTCTGGCCTGCATCCCCCTAACAGAGGTAGCAGTCTATAATGTAGCCCTAACCGCCTATGGCTTTCTCATCGCTCTTCCGGGCGCCCTAACTACTACCCTACTTCCATATTATGGTGAACAATATGGCAAAAATCAGCATGAAATCCTAATCCCAGAATCGATGTTTAAGGTTAGCCGCTACATAGCGTTGCTTTACACACCCCTCGCATTAGGGCTGATGTCTACGGCACACTCTACAATGATTCTGTTTGCTGGAGCTCAGTACGCTTCAGGAGACATAGTGTTGGCCATCTTATGCCTCTTCAGCTTGACTGTGATTATTAGCACAGCCTTTGGTCCGCTCCTTCTTATATATAAGAAAACCCTAGCTGTACTAGCCACAAACATGGTATCTATGGTTGTTAGCTTGACTATGTTCCTTACAACACTAAATAAATTAGGAGCCGCGGGAATGGCGATCATAAAAGGGGTCTCTGTCCTTATATCATTTGTACTAGCTTTTATCATTCTCCGAAAAATTATAGCAATAAAGATCGACAAAGAAGCTTTATGGAAAAGCCTCATCAGCGGAATAGCCATGACAATCATTGTTAAGGCTGTTGAATTAACTTGGCCTAGTATGTATATGCTGCCCTTATATATAACTGTGGGTGGAGCAGTATATCTAATTCTACTTAAAGTATTAAAAGCGATAAAAGAAGACGACATAAAATTGGTCGAAGAAATTTTTGGACAAAAAATATCACGTTTGGCAATATTAATACTTTAACGGTTACACCTTTTCTCTTAGAATTCGTTATTCATAAATTACTAGGGAATTGGGCTTTGAAAATCACCAACTTTTCCCGCGTATTTCCTTAAGTTGCTTACGATTTCTAGGATGGTGAGTGTGTCTTCGAGCGGGTTTAAATCCCGTTTGGCATTTTTCAACCTCTATTTACCTCGTCACTCAATCTCGTTACTGTTTCTGAATATGAACCAACCCCACGCTTGGTCGCTGGCAGGTGCATTTTGAACCGTTACGGTGAAGTGTGTAGCGTTTTTTTGGCTAATATACCATCCGCCGGGATTCCAATAGAAGAAGTGACAATGAACGCCATAGTTAATATCTGGTTCTGGTAATGAAAGTGCTACTGTCTGTGAAGTTTGTCCTCTGGGCCAATCTCTCCAGATGTCGCCTTTCAGTTTGGCTTTATCGTAGCTGTAAATTAAGCATATTCCCTTGTTATTAGGGTTATTTACCAAAGCATTGAGTGTTCCGGTTTTGTGGTATTCAATGTTACATTGGGTAAGGTCCGCGTTTGGACCCACCCATATCATGGTGTTGTTGGTTGGTGTTCCGAAGGTTTCAAAAGCTATTTGCCAATGTCCTTGTAGTATTGTGCCATCCACATATAAGGCTATTACGTGATCTGTTGAACCACCTGCACCGTCATCGCTCCAAACCACGACGTTTTCAGTAAAGGACCTCCAAACACCGCATCCTGTGCCGACCTTGATACCGATTGGGTTTGCTCCAGTCACCGGGAGCATAGTAATAAAAAGGTTTTCCATATATGTTTGACAAAAGGAAGCAGAACCACTTGTTTTCTTAAATTCCACTGCAGAATTGCAGGATTGAATAACGATATTTTCTAGTTGAGTGGATTCACAGAACTGATTAATGGCATAGTTGTGAAGTAAGATTCCGCTGATAAAGGGAGCGCTAGAAGTTCCTTTGATAAAAACATCTCTCACTTTAACACGAGTAGAATCCCTAATTTCAATGGGGACACATCCTATCTTTTCGTTTGATTCAAATCTAAAGCCTTCTAGAACAATTGATTTTTCACTTGCAATTACATTTTTATTCACAAGGAAAATAGTTTTGTAGTTTGCAGCGGGTCTGAAAATTGTTCCATGCTCTGCAATTATGCGAATTTCCACATCGCCGATAGTCATAGAATCAGCATCATAAGTAGCTCGTCTAATGAAGATGTTTCCTCCATTCGTCAAGTTTCCTATGCAAGCATTGATGACTTCTGAAGAGTCGGTGTAATACCAATCTAGCTTTCCCGTCGCTCCGTTAAGCATATACGTGTAAGTTCCAGATTTCCCCACGATGTAGGACGCAGACTTTTCTAACAGACTAACACTTGAACCTAGCTCTATCTCAAGCTTTGGGACTACAATCTGCTCGACTTGAAAGCGAGTCTGTATATATGCCAAGGTAATGATTACAAGCCAAACCAGCAAAACTGTCTCAAGCTTTTTGGTCTTTATCGTCGCCTTTAAACCCAACTTACCAAGCCTCACAATAGAAGCTATGATCCATAAGGCTCTACTTAAATTTATTACGTAAACTTCAACCTTAAACCACCAGTTGTATTCCCAGCCATACAAAATGATGCCTTTGCGCGTGCAATAACAAGATAAAGGGAAAAATTGATATCGATATGATGCTGTAAGGAATGTCAATTAAAATGATTAAAGAAACAAGAACTATTGTCAATCGTTTTCCAATTCGTCGATCGGAATGGGACCGATTCAAAGATGGTAAGCGCTGGTTCTTCGCTGTAGTTGAAGATGAGGGACTTAGGTCTCCTCTCTGCCTCGACATCGGCTCAGGAGCCCGCCCATTTCCCCAAGCGAACGTCTTATGCGACCTCTATTTGACACCAACTCCTCAGAGAGACATGAAAGAGTTGGAGACAAAGGGGAAACCTTTCGTGCTCTGCGATGCTCAATTTCTCCCTTTCAGAACTCAAGCCTTCGACTTCGTGACTTGCTATTATCTGTTAGAACATGTTGATAACCCAAAGAGAATTTATTCAGAACTGAGAAGGGTTGCAAAACATGGATACGTTCAAAGCCCATCTTGGTTCAATGAGGAAATAATGTATGGAGAGCCTGTCCATAAGTGGGTTGTTATGATTAGAAACGGTAAGCTTTACTACCGGCCGGTATGGAAAACTTTACGCCCTATATTGCCCTTTGACTACATCTTTCATAGACTTTATAAGAGGTTCTTCTTCTGGCAACTCTTTCATGCCATTCTAGACGAGTTGCTAAACTTATTTACCGCTAGATATTATTTTTAACCGCCTCTTGCTTTATGTCATGGGTGTGGATGTACATGTCTGAAAAAAATGAAATACCATCAGCTAGGCCTTTCTTCGACGAGTCAGCTATAGAGAGTATTTTGGGCGATATCAAAGAAATCCTGAGAAGTGGCCTTCTTGCTGAGTCCTCACCAGGGTCCAAAAGTCCTAACGTCAAGAAGTTTGAGGAAATGTTTGCAGAATACGTGGGTGCTAAGGAAGCCATTGCAGTGAGTTGCGGTACCGCTGCCGTTGAGATACCGCTCCGATACTTCGACATTAAAGGCAAAGAAGTTATCGTGCCAACCAACACCTTTATTGCATCAGCAAACGCCGTCATATATGCGGGGGGTAAACCAGTCCTCTCGGACATTAAGAAGGAAACGCTGTGCATAGACCCTGACGATGCTCAAAGCAGAATAACCTCCAGGACACGGGGAATCATGGTCGTTCATGTAGCAGGTTTGGTTTGCCCAGAGATACATGAGCTCCGAGAAATTTGCGAGGACCAGGGGCTTTTCTTAATAGAAGACGCGGCACACGCTCATGGGGCAGCAATCGACGGAAAAAAGGCAGGTAGCCTGGGCGATGTCGGCTCCTTCTCCTTCTTCCCCACCAAGGTAATGACGACGTGTGAGGGGGGAATGATAACGACGGACGATCATAATCTGGCTATGATGTCCAGAAGGATGCGGAACCACGGAAGAGACGAGAAGACAGGTCTCGTCGTGACACTAGGATACAACTGGCTCATGGACGAAATTGGAGCAGTAATAGGCATACATCAACTTGAGCAACTAGAGAAATTTGTTGAAAAAAGAAACGATATAGCGAAGAAATATGACAAAGGTCTTCAGGAAATAGAAGGAGTCAAACCAATTTTCACGCCATCAAACATTCGAAACAGCTACTACAAGTACCCCGTATATCTGGACGAAGGAATAGACCCATCGAGGCTAACACTGTTTCTTAAATCCGAGTACCACATCAGCGTAGGGGACATTTACTATCCTCCATGCCACCTCATGCCGCTATATAAAGAGATGTTTGGATACAAGGGGGGAGAACTCCCTGTCTCAGAAGAGGTGCTGAAAAGGGTCATAGCGCTTCCTATGCACGTTCAAATCACCGACGCAGAGATAAATCGTGTCTTAAAAGGGTTAGCGGCAGGTATTGAGGCGCAATTATTTACTTCATCACGATAAGAAGTTTAATGGGAGATTCAGGATGTCCAATCGCTACTTAAAGAGAAGAAAATTTTTAAAAGGAATGCTTCTTGGAGGAGGAGTTGTTGTTGGATTGGCAATACTTAAATTTAAGTCCTCAATTTTTGTGCCCCCTGAGTCAACTCCTGGACCGACTCCAACCCCTGCAACACCAATGCCAACTCCTACTTCAACGCCAACGCCGACTCTTACTTCTACTCCCACGCCCACGCCAACTCCAACACCAAGTCCTACGCTTACAGGGAAAAGTCATATATACGTCTCTAGAAACGGCACTCCAGAACAGAACGTTGAAAAAATCATAGAGATGATGGGTGGAATCCGTAATATCGTTGATGCAGATGATACGGTCATCATAAAACCGAACGGGCAGTGGAAGGAACCTGGGTGCACAAGCGTTAATCCGGTGCGAAGATTGATAGATTTGATACTGGCCCATCCCGATGGCTTCGGTGGAGAAGTCGTTATATGTGAGAATACACATTGTCGAGGAACGAATGCAAACTGTGATAACTACGAGGCTTTAGCAAACAGTTATGAAAGAGATAATGTAAGTTTTTTTGCCTGGTCTAGACAAGGTTCATACAAGGTGGAGGATTATCATGGCACAGCTGAGCTATCCTATCCAGTCTTCACCACACCCTTAGGCACATATATAGACTTCAAGAAGTCTAAATTTAAGTTCATCAACTTTCCCGTTTCAAAGACGCACATGGCTGAACTTGGCGGGCTCACATGCTGTATCAAAAATCATTTGGGAGTTGTCAGGAACCCGGGTCTCGAAGGAACAGACTCAAGGGGTTGTGGTGGAACGGTCATAATGGGCGTTGGCTATCATGGGGATTGGCTGAGTGCGGCAGTAGCGGACTTCATGGTTAGGGTTAGGAAGCCTGATCTGAATATAGTTGACGCCACCTACACCGAAGTGAATTCTCCCTATCCACAAGCTGGTGTACATGAGACCAAAACTATCCTAGCTAGCAACGATCCCATAGCCGCTGACTATTACGTAACAAAATACCTTGTGTACCCCATTACGAACCATGACGACCACAACCCTGACACACCTAGCGGAATGGGAAAGCAGTTAGCCGATGCAGCCGCCTATGGTGTTGGAACGAACGATGAATCTCAAATGGAATTTCATACCTTTTATTTTTGATTCTGTCAATATACAATCGCTATCTACAAAAAATGTTCGCATGAGAAAACTGAAAATAACATAATAAGAACTCTACTTGGACAAAATTATCATGCCGTGAAATGAAGTAATCATTCAAGCTCAACAAACACTTTAGCAGATGTGATTTCATGAAAGGCGTCATCCTTCATGGCGGATACGGAACGAGGCTCAGGCCTCTGACCCACACAGGCCCCAAACAACTGATTCCGGTGGCGAATAAGCCGATTTCGCAGTACGTTTTAGAGGACTTAGTCGAGGCGGGAGTAAAGGAAATAGCCATCGTATTGGGCGAAATCTACCCCGAGAAAGTGAAGGAGTATTATGGCGAAGGTAGCGCCTTCAGGGTAAAGATAAACTACATTTATCAAGGCGAGCCTAAGGGTATAGCCCACGCTGTCGGGCTCTGCGAGGAATACGTGGGAGACGAATCCTTCATCGTATACCTGGGAGACAATCTCCTGAAAGGAGGCATCAAAGAATTCGTGGAAAGCTTCGAAACCTCAAACCACGACGTTATGATACTTCTATGCGAAGTGGAAAACCCACAACGCTTCGGGGTAGCAAAACTCAACGAAAACGGAAAGCTAATAGGCTTAGTGGAGAAGCCAAAACAACCACCAAGCAACTACGCCCTAACAGGCATCTACTTCTTCAAACCAACCATCTTCAAAATGGTCAAACAGCTTAAGCCATCTTGGAGGGGAGAACTAGAGATAACAGAAGCCATCCAACTACTACTAGAGAAAGGATACAACGTCGGCTACCAAATTGTCCGAGGATGGTGGAAGGACACAGGCGCCCCGGAAGACATCCTCGAAGCTAACAGACTTGTCCTCGACGAACTAAAACCACAAATAAAAGAAAACGTCGAAGACATGGGCTCCATACAGGGCAGAGTATCCATCGGAGAAGGTTCCATCATAAAACAAGGAGCCCTAATACGAGGACCAGCCATCATAGGAGAAAACACAACCATAGAAGCCAACGTATACATAGGACCCTACACAAGCATAGGAAACAACACCACCATAAAGGGGGGAGAAATCGAAAACTCCATCATCATGGACCACTGCCTCATTGATGTAGACGAAAGAATAATCGATAGCCTAATTGCGCCTCACTCCAAAATTGTTTCCAGTGGAGACAATAAGCCTAGTGGCAGGAGATTTATTCTAGGAGAGAGATCCCACGTCGAGCTGTGATCTAAATGCTTGATGGAATCCAAATCAAGTCTCTTAAGCGAAGATCTGATGAAAGAGGTTTCTTTCTAGAGCTTATGAGGAAAGATTGGAGAGAGTTCTTCAAGGAAGATGAGATAGTTCAGGCAAACTTCTCCATAAGCTATCCCGGCATAGTCAGGGCTTGGCACCGCCACCTAAGAGGTCAAGTCGACTACTTCGTAGCTCTCAAAGGAGCCATAAAGATCTGCGCATACCATGAGGACTCAGGCGAACTAACCGAAATAGTATTAACCGGCTATGACCCCAAAATCGTTAAGATTCCCGGAGTCTACTGGCACGGCTTCAAAGTGATCAGCAACGAACCAGCATGGCTCCTCTACTTCGTCAACAAACTTTACGACTACGAGAAACCCGACGAAGAGCGCAGACCATGGAACGACCCAACCATAGTGCCAAAATCCATCAACGGCAGAACCGATGACCCCAGAATCAGTAAACCATGGGACTGGAACTATCCACCACATAGGTGAGTGTCACTTGAAGATCCTAGTTACAGGCGGCATGGGCTTCATAGGCTGCAACTTCATACGGAACATGCTCTCTAAATACGATGACATCCAAATAACAAACATGGATAAGCTTTCCATGGGCTCCAACCCAGCAAATCTGAAAGATGTTGAAGCAGATGACAGGTACAAGTTCGTGAAGGGGGACATAGCTGACAAGGAGCTTGTCAGAAACCTGGTGGATAAAACAGATACTGTTATCAACATAGCGGCTGAAACCCACGTAGATAGGAGCATAGCAGATCCATGGCCCTTCGTTTATAGCAATACTATAGGCGCAGTAACCCTGTTTGAGGCTGCTAAGAAGCATAGTAAGCGTATGTTACATGTATCAACCGATGAAGTTTATGGCGGTATCCTTGAAGGCTCCTTTAGGGAGGATGATAGGCTTAAGCCCTCCTCACCCTACTCGGCTAGCAAGGCCGCAGCAGATCTATTCGCCCTAGCCTACCACAGAACCTACGACCTAGACGTTGTCATAGCTCGATGCACCAACAATTATGGTCCCTACCAGTTTCCCGAGAAGCTTATCCCAAAAACCATTATTAGAGCCTCCCTTGGATTGCCCGTTCCCGTTTATGGCGAGGGCTTAAATATAAGGGATTGGATATACGTCCAAGACTTCTGCGAAGCCCTAGACCTACTGCTTAACAAAGGAGAAAGCGGAGAAATCTACAACGTCTCAGCTGGTAATGAGCTTACGAACTTAGACATCGTGAAAATGATCCTAAACCTTATGGGCAAACCTGAAAACACACTAACTTTTGTCGAAGACAGACCAGGCCACGACCTAAGGTACAGCCTCGACTCATCTATGCTTAGAAACGAATTAGGATGGAGTCCCAGACATGGCTTTCAAGAAGCACTAAAAACAACAGTCAACTGGTACACGGACAATGAGTGGTGGTGGAAACCCCTAGCAACGGAGCAAGTTCTTCATCCAACACCTTGGAAGATAAGGTGGTAGACATTGAAACTCTTAGTAACTGGGGCAAGCGGGCTGCTAGGTCATAAAGTAGCCCAGCTAGCCTCAGAGAGGGGACATGAAGTTTGCTCCATATATAAAGAACACGAAACCAGTTTGGGGAAACCCATTAAGCTTGATTTAACCGACCAAAGACAAGTTTCCGAGATCATTACCAGGCTCAAACCTCAAGCAATCGTTCACACGGCAGCCTACACGGATGTTGACGGATGCGAAATCAACCAAGACTTAGCTTGGAAAATAAACGCAGAAGCAACAAAAAACATCGCTAAGGCATCCGCCGGCATAAGTGCACACCTAACTTATGTATCCACCGACTATGTCTTCGACGGAGAAAAGGGACTGTACTCAGAAGAAGATCACCCCAACCCCGTAAGCTACTACGGCTACACAAAACTAAGGGGTGAAGAATTCGTCAAAGAACAGGCTGGGGGATGGTGCATCGCAAGAGCAAGCGTAATATACGGCTGGGGACCAGCCCCCAAACTTAACTTCGCAACATGGCTAATAAACAACCTAAACCAAGGAAAAGAAGTGAAAGTCCTCACAGACCAATACGTTTCACCCACTTTAAACACAAACCTAGCCGAAATGCTCCTAGAAATCGCGGAAAGGAGGATGACCGGAATCTTGCATACCGCTGGAGCTACGAGGGTCTGCAGATATGAATTTGCACTAAGTCTGGCGGAAGTTTTCAACCTAAACATAGATTTAGTAAAGCCAGCTAAGATGGATGAAATATTGTGGAAGGCAAAAAGACCCAAAGACTCCTCACTGAATATAAGCAAGGCACTAACTCTACTGGATCAAAAACCTATAAAACTTAATCAAGCTTTGGGGATGATGAAAAAAGAGGCATTCTGCAAATCCCAAAACAAACCCTTGAGCTAAGGCAACTTTTTCACTCATTAATAGGTATCCACCTCTTCTTCAGACTCATGTGATTGATAAGGTGTACCTCATGTCACTCGTTCCAATCGCCACGCATAGAAATCTAAGAGGTCAGAAATAAATGGAACCCCCGCGTTTCCATGTTACACGTAACACAATAGCGTTAAGCATCAAAGCCATCGCCATTTTAGGCGCAATTATAGCCATTTACCTCCAAGACCTAACCATGGTGGCAAACGAGGCCATACGAAGCGAGCTAATGAGTCACATCGTAGCCATACCCTTCCTACTCACCTACCTCGTCTACCGGAAAAGAAAAATGATCAGAACCACAATCCCATTCGAAACAACCAAACCCACGAGAAAACTAACATACACTCATGAAATCGTTGGCGCCTTACTTTGCATAATCGCCTTCCTCCTATACTGGCACGGATCCTATACCTTCACACCACTCGAATACCACATGATCTCGCTTCCCGTATTCACCGCTGGGCTCACCCTAATAATATTCAACACAGAAACGCTCAAAGTCCTAGCCTTCCCCATAGCCTTCCTCCTCTTCCTAACACCACCACCACTCGAAACCATCTACCTAGCGGGCGCAACCCTATCCACCATCAGTTCCGAAGCCGCCTACAACGTCCTCAAAGCCATAGGATTGCCCGTTAGCCTAGCAGATCAGTATGAAACCCCCGTTATAATTCTCCAAAAGCCTGGAGCCTTGCCGCTCACCTTCGCCATCGACATCGCATGTGCAGGTATCTACTCCCTCGTAGGGTTCACCATCTTCACAGTTTTCACCGCATACATCACGCGAGGCCCTGCATGGAAAAAGGCAACCCTATTCCTCGCGGGCTTCCCACTGATCTACGCCCTCAACATCACCCGAATAATCACCATCGTGCTCATAGGCAACCAATACGGAATGGAAGCAGCCATGCAAACATTCCACCTACTCGGAGGCTGGGCCCTCATCTTCCTGGGAACCCTCATTTTGCTCACTCTATCCGAAAAAATCTTTAAAATCCAACTCTTCACCACAAAACCAAAAACAACACCCTGCAACCACTGCAACCAAAACCCCGCCGTAAGACAACACTTCTGCCCAGCCTGCGGAAAGGCCCTAAAACCCATGAAAATCAGGCTCTCTAAACAAGACCTAACCAAAATATTCGTCCTCACAATAACCGCAATTCTCATCGTCAATCTTCAGGTATCCGTCTTCGCCCTAACCGAGGGACCCACGGAAGTCATCGTCCAAACGCTAGCTGGAGAACAAACCACCACACAAATCCTTCCAGAGATCCAGGGGTACGCAACCAAATTCATTTACCGAGACAAAGAATTCGAAGAAATAGCTAAACAAGATGCCGCACTCACCTACGCATACCTACCCACTCACGAAACGAAAACACCTATCTGGGTAACTATAGAAATCGCTAAAACACGAGGATCCCTGCACCGATGGGAATTCTGCCTCATCACATGGTCACTAACTATGGGACGTCAACCTCGAGTGACACAACTAAGCCTAAGAGACATCCAACTCCTGGAAAACCCGCCAATAACAGCCCGCTACTTTTCGTTTCAAGACAAAAGATCCAACCTGACACAAGTGGTCCTATACTGGTATGAAAGCGCCTTCTTTAACACAGGCACAAGCCTGGAAAAAGAACACGTAAAAATCAGCCTCATCGCCTACGCCAAAACCCCGGAAGAAGTTTCTTTAATCGAAGAAGAGCTCCTACCCTTCGGCAAAGCCATAGCCAACCACTGGCAACCCATCAAAACCTGGTCTCAAATCACCCTAACCATCGCCCAGTACGGAACCATGCTCATCACAATAACCACAGCTCTACTCGCAATTACCCTAGCACTTCAAGTTATAAAAAAGCGGAAGGAAAGAAAATCTAACCTTAAAGTCTACAACAAACTTGCCTCAGAGGAAGAAAAACTAATACTACAAGCCATTCATCAAGCCACCGAAGAAAACAAACCCACCGGCAACCAAATAGCCTCATACTATCAAAGGCTCGCGGGAAAGCCCATCGAATCAAGTCTCCTCCTTCAAAAACTCAACGAAGCCGAGGAAGCCGGCCTCGTAAAGAGAGAAATCATTAGCCACAATGACGAACCAGTACTCGTGTGGAAAAACCAGGTACCTTTTTAAACGATTGAACTAAAGATATTTGAATGGGACATGAAAAGAAAGAATCTATTCACATTTAGGGGGTAAGCAATTTGTACATAAACCTGAGAGACCCTATCACCCAAATCATATTAATAATCGTAGTAAACGTGGCTGCCATCATCATAGTTGAGATCGCTATTTATAGGAATAGCAAAAAATCTGCTCCCTCCCCCGAAAAGCGTCCCCCACGAGATTGGAAAGAAAAATTAGGGATCGAAACAGGCCAAGATCTATTGATTTTCTTCGTGATTATAGGTGTTGCTTGCAGCGTCTTAGTCACATTAGCGTTTGCAAGTCTTGGATACATTGTGCCGATACCATATTAGGTGAGTCAAATGATAGACCCACATCTAACAATAAAAGACGAGAGGAAGAAGAAATGATAGAATTGATCTTATTCGCCGTTGCAATGGCAACAACGGTTTTCCTTATTTTCTACTTGCTATACATGAACTCATTAATCTATACGCTGTATGACTTTGGTCTTAAATTTAGCTACGAATGGGCAAGTCGCTATTACTTGATGTTAAGGCTGGGTTTTGTATTTTTAAGTATTACAGTAATAACGTCACTTAGCCTAGTTATGCTCTATAGAAGAGTCTTGAAAGCAAAGGTACCTACTATAGAAAGAGGACATTATGAGCAAACTTTAATGAAAAGGATTGAACAGCTGAGGCTTGAACTGTGGAAGTATAAACGGAAACCCTCCAGAGTAGTTGGATCTGTCCTTCTATTTTTAGGCGCAATTGCACTTGCCTCATCCATCATATACGTGTCCTCCATTTTAGCCTTCATCGGCCTAGGACTAACCTTCTGGGGGGTCCTATTCTCATTCATAAGGCCCGTAAAATACGTGAAATCCAGCCTCCTAGATTCTACCACCATTTCAACGCTCACGAACGTTAGCCGAGTAGTGGCTGACCTAGGCTATAAAGGTAAGGGCATATACCTGCCCCCACGATATCTCAAAGGGCTCAAGGAAGGAACCGTATTCATATCTTCTAAAAAAGACAGCATTATACCAACCGTAGAGGAAATAAGTAAGGAAAATATCTTCCTCGAAAATCCGTCAGGAATCTGTCTCACTCCATCCGGACTAGGCCTCGCAAACCTCTTCGAAGAGGAAATAGAAATAAACTTCGCCAAAGTCGACCTAAAATACCTACAAGACAACCTACCCAAACTCTTTGTCGAAGGATTAGAAATAGCCAAAGACTTCGAAATGAGAATACAGGGCAACATAATCCACGTAAAAATGACAGAAACCATCTACAAAGACGTCTGCAACGAAATAAGAAAACTTCCAAATATTTGTAGTTCCTTCGGCTGCCCCCTATGCAGCTCCATTGCATGCGCACTCGCAAGATCCTCCGGAGAACCTGTCGTCATTGAAAAAATCGAACTATCTGCTGACGGCGAAATAATTGAAGCCTACTACCGAACTCTGGGAACAATCTCACCTATGGAATTTCCACCTGAAGAGGAAAAGGTAGCAGTCACTGCAGAGGCTCCACCCGTAGAGGTTTCCCCTCAACCTCCCGAGGCGGTGGCTTCTGCCGAGGTTTTAGAGGAAGAGGCTCCCCCCGCACTAGTCAAGCCTACTGGAAGGCCTCTTAGCTATCTCTTGACGAATTTGGTCAGTTTAGTCCTTGTAGCTCTCGGATCTTATACTCTGGTCTGGGTTGGCTGGTTAACATGGTACGACATAATCACATGGGGCAAAAGCCTCGCCTTGATTTTCTTTGGTTCGAGAACCGGCGAGGTCATCAGTCTAGGAATAGGCATGACGGTAATCTACTATTTCCTGATAGGCCTAGCTCTCCTTCTCTTAGGTATATCCATTTTCCGAAAAAGATGTCGCGCTCCTCCCTAACCGTTAAAGTCCGTTACCGAATCCTAGAGGAATGAGAAGATGCAGTTCCCCCTAACCTTCTGGGACATCATTTCCTCTGGATAGCCATCACCTCCACCATCCTACTGGCAACGTCTGAGCTTATATCACCCCGCTACGGACAAGCTAGTCTTATCATCGAAAAAGGAAGACTAAGACTAGCGGCGCTTCTATTCGTCGTACTATTCATGTTTATCGTCCTTATACGAATCTATTTAATGATATAAGCACATGACATTTACAGCTAACTGTTTTCTAGAAGATAACCATATGAGATTCTTTCATACAGCATATAAGCATAATACGCTGACTTTACTATTAACCGCTTCTGGTCTAAAAAATCGCTTGGAGAGAATTATTTGAGGCGGAAGGACACGGTTTCGATATATATACCAATAACATTGTTCGATAAGATAATGAGAAGGAGCAAAGATACGGAATTTACCGTCTCCGGTTACATAATCTACGTATTAGAGCAGGTCCTATTAGATGAAGTGTATAGCAAAGAAGATGAGGAAAAAATCAAGGGGAGACTCAGGAAGCTAGGTTATTTGTAAAGGCTGCAATATCTAGGATTATAGAGCGTACGAGACGTTATCCTTCCGACATATAACGAAGGCAGCACTGGATGTATTGACTTAGTTTAGAGATTGACGTAACAATAAATGGCTGGCGAATTGCTTGAAGAGCCCTGAAATACTCAAGTTGGTAGCTTCAACTGTTATCGGAGTTTTGCTTCTTTTTGGGATGTTTTGGTACATTGGATTCAACGAATTTGTCGCAACCGTTAGGAGTCTTGAGATTAATTGGGTTATTTTAAGCATAGTTGCGATGGTCTTAATGTATTTGATGAGAGGCCTGCGATGGCAACTTCTCCTTAAACCAGTCAAAGGTTCGACAAGTCTTTTTAACATCCTTGCAATAACTATAGTCGGATTTTTTGCGAATACAATCGTCCCCATTCGACTGGGTGAACTCCTCAGAGGGTTCCTCCTCCGTGAAAAGGAAGGCATAAAATTCTTTGAGGGGTTTTCGTCGATAGCCTGCGAAAGACTCCTTGATCTACTTGGAATAGCGGTCTTGGGGATTATGGCAACATTCACGCTCCCAAGCAATAGAAGTTATCCCTCATGGTTCTTGGATAGTCTCAGACTTGTGGCGTTTTTAATGATTGCAGCGATTCTATGCCTTCTGGTTGGGGTTAGGAAGGAAGAGAAAATGCTAAAGTTGTTAAGGAAAATAACATTAAAAATCCCTGGCTTATCAGAAAAATGGAAAGAAAGAATCTTAGGTTTTGTAAAATCTCTCATAGCTGGCTTTAGAGGGGTAGGCTCACGTCCAATTTCCTTCATATTTATTTTGATTATGTCAGGTTTAATTTGGATTACAATGACAATAGTTTTTTATTCTCTCTTTCTAGCCTTCAACTTTGACATAGCGTGGAGCATGGTTCTTCTAGGGTGCATGTTGATTCAACTATCTTTTATTTTCCCTGCAGGCCCAGGGCGTGTTGGGACATATGAAGCAGCTTGGACTATAGTGTTCGTTGGGGGGTTAGGGTTTACGTTAAAGAACATTCTTCCAATAGCAATTGTGAGCAATCTTATCAGATTGTTCGTTACAGCGTCTCTTGGCTGCATCTGCACCGTCTGGCTGGGGCTCAGCTTTAAACACGATATTCTGAGCCTGCACAAGGAATTTATGGACACTTAAATTGTACCTTCTCCTACCTCAACAAATCACTCTCGGGTTCTAGCTGACTAATCCCTGCGAAGGGCTCAGGCGGATGGAAAACCATTGTTTGTTGTAAATCTGCTGAAAAGGCAGTCGAATTAAGAAAGATTTATTGTGGGAGTGAGTGACACAAATGATCGATCCGAGGGTTCTGGTTATAGGACTAGATGGCGCCACCTTCGACCTTATAGAGGCATGGAGAGAACAATTGCCCACGCTTAACAGTCTCTTGGAGAACGGGGTATCAGGGGAATTAAGATCTACAGTGATGCCCCTTTCACCGGCTGCTTGGACATCTTTTGCAACTGGCAAGAACCCTGGTAAACACGGTATTTTTGACTTTTCACATCCAGACAAAAATCACGATCCCACTCCAAACTCTTCTAGAGATAGAAAATGTGAAGCTATATGGAATATACTGAGTAGACATGGAAAGAAAGTGTGTGTAATTAATGTTCCGGGGACGTATCCTCCGGAACATGTTAATGGCTTCATGGTTTCGGGCTTTCCTACACCCGAAGAAAAAGGCGACTTTACGCATCCTTCCAGTCTGTTAAAGGATTTGAGGAGTGAAATAAAGAGGTTCAGACTGCAGTTAACCGTGCCTTGCGCGACGGGAAACGAACACGCATATTTCGAAGAGCAAATGATCCTTACAAATAACGTCACAGAAGCCACCCTTTACTTAATGAATAAACTTGATTGGGATCTCCTCATAACAGTGTACAAAAGTACAGACGATGTTAGCCACCTTTTCTGGAGGTACATGGACAAGGAGCATCCGTTCTACGACGCTGCTCAAGCAAGAAGGTTCGGGGACAGGATTTTTCGAATATATAAAGAAGTTGATAAATCGATTGGAATGTTACTTGAGGAAATTGATGACAACACTGTTGTTATACTCATGTCAGATCATGGATTCGGTCCTGTATATTACGGGGTATGCATTAATAACTGGCTACTAGATCAAGAGATGTTAAAGTTAAAAACAAATGCTTGGACGCGTATCAAGTTTTGGATGTTTAAGCATGGGATCCACTTAGGTAGAGCATATGGACTAGCCAAAGCTATGCGATTGACGGGTTTTGCCTTCAAAAGGGCGTATAAAAGGGATTCCATGATCTTCAAAATCCTTGGAAATCTGTTCCTATCCCAATCGGATGTAGATTGGTCAAGGACAAGGGCGTACTCTATTGGTAACATAGGACAGATCTATGTGAACCTTCAGGAGAGAGGATCTGAAGGTACAGTTACGAGGAAAGAATACGATGAATTGGTAAGATGCATAATCGAGGGACTACGGGAAGTGAAAGATCCAAAAACGGAAAAAGTAATTTTTGACAGAGTATTCACAAGAAATGAGATTTTTTATGGTCCTTTCATCAATGAAGCACCTGACATAGTGTTTTTTGACAGTGAAATGAAGTATCTTTGCACGAGGTTCTTTGAGTTCGGGGAAAACAAACTTATTGCCGATCATCCCGTGTATTCCGGATATCACAAACAAAAAGGCATCTTTGTGGCAACCGGAAACGGCATCAAAAGAGAAGCAAGAATACCAGATGCCAGGATCATCGATCTAGCACCCACAATAATGCACATTTTCGGCCTGCCCATCCCCCGAGACATGGACGGCAGGGTGCTAAGGAAGATTTTCGAAGAAGACTCGGAATTTGCGAATAGTAGGATAAAGCACGAGGAGATCGATGAAAGGCTGAGAATTATGTCGAGGATATTGAGCCTTAAGGCTTCGGGGAAGATTTAGGTGGTCGGTGGTTGGGCCTAAAATGAAGGTCATGGTGATCGGATGGGACGCGGGGAGTCACAGGTTTTTGAGCGAGAGGCTCGATGAGCTGGGTTTCTTGTCCTCGTTGACGAGGAGGGTGGGTCACCTATACCCGACTGAAGGGTATATAGGAGCATACGTAGACAGCGCGATGGCATGGATGACCCTCATGAGCGGGTTGCCCCCGGAGGTTCACCGAATACTTTCCGTTCACACCATCCGCATGGCCATGAGAGATAAGCTTGCAGCCGGTTCTTCTAGGCCCTCGAAGAAGTATGAGAAAAATCCGTTGCCGAGATGGGTGAAAATTAAGCGGATTTGGGACTACTTGAGCGAGAGGGGTTACTCCTGCGGTGTGGTGAACGTCCCCCTCACGTTTCCACCGACCCCGCTAAATGGGTTTATGGTTTCAGGTCTGTTCGCCCATCCCTCTTACTACACCTATCCTGAAGGCTTGTGGAGGAAGCTAAAGGAGATGGGGTACCGCCCCGACATCCCCCCTAAGATGGGCGTCGAGGTGCATTGGCATGACTATAGGGAGATGCTGGGAAGCGCTAGGGCAGAACGGGACGACATAAGGGATGTTATGGAGAGGAGGTTCAAGTGCGCCAAGTGGTTGTTGAAGAATTATGAAACCGATTTCTTTGTCATCGTCTTTATGGCCTTGGACTCGATACAGCACCGGTTTTACGGCGATGAGAAGGTGACCAGGAAGTTTTACTCGAGGATGGATGAAATGAGTGAAGAATTGGTGGACATAGCCGACCCCCAAAACCTCATTGTTCTTTCCGATCACGGAATGAAGAGGGCAACCAGGTTTGGGCCGGTAATGAGCTTGGACTCCGATTTCAAGCTGTTTCTGATCAAGCAGGCCCTGAAATATGTCTCCAGCGGAGATGTAGACGGACTTGTAAGGATGGCCAAGACCTTCCAGGGAAAGCATGTGAGGGGGCACCATGACTCCACAGATGGTTTTTGCGTGATTAAGGGCTGGGACAATTCCAGGGATCTGCGCCACACCGACATAGTTCCGATAATCAAGAAGATGATGGTCGACTCATCATGACAAACTCAGATTTATGCTATAATAACGACTCTGCCTTGATACCTTACATAGAAATGAGGTATGAGATATTCAAAAGACTTTTCGCCTAGTGCTTTTAAACCTGTTTCTGACGCCGCTAGGAACCCTCACTTTAGTGCAAGCCATACACATCACCGTCTCAATCCCTTGAGGTTGGAAAACATATCAGATTTATGTATGCTAACAACGAGGGTAGTAACGAGTGGTGACACTTTGTTTGGAAATTTTTTTCCAAAACTTATGGTTGCGGCAAAAACAAAGGCAACAGAAGCACAATTATCGAAAGTGGGGGAAATAGGCGTTGATTCCGTTTCTCTCACCTTGATCTGGAGAGACATAGAGTTAGCACGGAACACTCTGAATAACACCAAATTAATCAGAATTAAAAAAACAGCAGACTTAGCCAAAAAACATAATATGCTGAGGGTGGCAAGAATACATCTTCATCTAATACCAGAATGGCTCATAGATGGATTAGGTGGATTGACAGAGGTTTCCCCATTAACTTATGACGGTAGTTTACCTGCCGCAGACGAGAAGATGGTTGAATGGAGTCATCCAAGTCTCTTAGCTGAAGCCAAGCGTTTTTCCGGTCTCATTAAATCTTTCGTTGAAAGAAACTTCGAAATCGTTTATTTAGGTATAGGTGCTGAAGGAAATACAAAGTATCCAATTGACCACGGTGGAGAGCGACTGTTTGTCTTCAACAAATATTGTCTAGAAGAGTTTAGGAAATGGCAGATACAGCAGGGGTGGGCCCCTCTAGATCCGCCATCACATGTGGATGAAAACAGTGTTGCATATCAAAGGTTAAAGGAATGGGTTCCTCGAAAACTTATGCGTGTTGTAAACGAAGTGGCGAGAATTTTTTCGGTAGGCTGGAAGGGTCACGGAACGGGTTTAGTCAGGGGGACGCGTGAGTTAGAGCGATTCGCCCAAAGCGAATTATACATCACGGAGGCGGAAGGGTTAAATTGGTTGATAATGTTACGTCTCTGGGACGAACAAATTTTAGACAGACAACATTATGTTAATCTAGCTCATACAAATGGATTATCTGTAATGGCAACCATCCACATCAAAGGACACGAAGAGGAGTATGTAAACAGGTTCAACAACGTCTTTTCTCTAGATCCGCCGCCCGACAGCATAAGAATTGGAAGGCTTCACCAGTTTGTTCACGAAAAAGGGGATCTTACAAAGCTTGGTGTCAAACTAACGAAGTTAATTAAAAAGTAAATAGTATAAGAATTTCGGAAACTGAAGATTGCAGGGCTGACCATAATTTATGGAATCAGAAAATCTTCGTGTAGTCACATGAAGATGGATGGACTTAGGATTTGTTTGAATTGTCCAAAACTTAGCATATTGGGATTTTTCCTATAGGCCAGTTCCATAGAAGATGATGTAGGTCGACCCGTAATGATAGAGCGGGAAAAAATTAATTGGATCATCGCCATAACGTGTTTCTTAGCTCTATCATTATTCATGTTTCGCGTACCCCTTTTGGTAACCGATCCTTATTACTTCGAAATGTCAGCCGATCTCCAAATACCCATACGCAGGGAGAACTTCTTTGGGTATCTGTACCCCATGTGGAACTACTTAGGTGTCAGCAGCATGACTAAATTTGGTCACGCCATGTACTTCCTCTTCTATGTGTTTACAAGCCCCTTTCAGTTAAATTCCATGTCCATGGCAGAGATTATATGGGTTGTGTCCCAGTTCCTCGCAGGCCTATCTATGTTTAGCCTTACGCGTTGCATATTGGAAAGAAATTATAGGAATGGGTCCACAAACGCGGTGTTTTTGGCCTCCATGACCTCGGGGCTACTCTACATGTTTAACTCCTTCGTAGGGTTACAGGTTCGACACCAGGACATGAGGCTGCAATACGCTCTTACGCCATTAGTATTTCTAATGTTCATTATGGCTTTTGAAAAAGGGGGTTACGGGCACATAGTTGCCGCGAGTTTCCTCTGGATGCTATCTGGCATTGAGTGCCGCTCTATCGTCTTCAGCTACATATTCTTCGCTATCAGTTTCCTGTACTTCCTGTTTGTCAGCAGTTCCCGAATGGGGCAATTCATGCCTAAACTTAGGAAGGGTGTGAAAACAGCCGTTTTATTGGTCATTTTTTACATTCTTTTTTCTTCCCATTGGCTCGTTCCGCAAGTTCTCTCATCTTTCTCCTCAGGACCTCCGGAGCCTGGATACTTGATCACAGTCGAGATGTTGGAAGATAATAGTAGAATCAAGTTTTTGGACGCTATTAGAGGTTTAGATTGGAAATTTGTATATCTGTATACACCTCCCCCCTCTCCGATATTGAAAGAACCCCTAGTAAATGCGTTGTTGACAATTCTAACTTTTATCTTACCCATTTTCGTATACTTGGTATTGTTATTAAGGCCCAACAATAAGGATTCATTGTTCTTCTCCATCTTTTTGATTCTCTTCACCATTTTAGCTACAGGCACAGCGTATCCATTCACGGGAGACTTCTACCTGTGGTTAATGTACCAGGCTCCCTTCCACAATTGGTATGGTTGGGCTTTCAGAGTAATCAGACGGATGCTTGAATTTTCATTTTTCTTTATGTCTATCCTAATAGGCCTTTCAACTTGCGGAATAGTCTCATGGATCTCAAAATCTGACACCTTGAAGACTACATTTAAAGGACGAAGCCTTCGCATTCACCTATCTATATCCTTAACAATGGCACTCATCCTATCGTCAATTATTCTCCCTTCATGGCCTCTCTTGACTGGCGACTTCAATGGCGAATTGAAACCGTTCAAAGTACCCATGGAGTATTACACTGTGAACAAATGGTTGGAGGATCAGGAAGGAGATTTCAAGGTCATGTGGGTCCCCAAGTACATGGGTGAGGAACATCCGGTATGGTTAAAGGATGGATGGTATAGAGGAGCGTTGAAATGGCTCGATTTTCAATCTTCATCCAAACCAACTTACGGACGCTTGATGCAACACCGTGCACGACAAACGGACGTGTTCCATAACTATATGGGTGAAGCATTTGAGGTATTCGACATCATGCAGGCAAACAAGACGGATAGATTGGGGCGGTTATTAGCACCATTAAGCGTAAAATACCTGATATTTCACGATGATGTAACAGGACGAGAAGAAGAAAATCTGTCCATACTGAATTTTCTAAAATCCCAGAAAGATCTAAAGTTAGTGAAGAACGAAGGAATTTTATACGTGTTTGAAAATGAAAATGAATTTTCCCCTGTTTACGTTCCACAACAAGTAGTCTTGACAAGCAAGGGCCTAAACACGCTTTCGACTCTAATTTCAATTGAAAATTTTGGTTCAACTGCAATGCCCATACAGTTCTTGACACAAACCTTGTTCGAAAACAAAGATTATTTTCACACTTCAAACGCAATTATTGTATGGGAAAGCTACTTAGATCTGCTACCACAATTAGTCGAGGAATCTTACTTAATCTCTCCGTTTGACTACACAAACCATTATAACCCAGGGTGGGTGTGGTCTAAAGCCAGGATTAGTGACCCTCCCAACGGCAAATGGCATCCTTACTTAAATCTTTACAACATCGATAATTGGGACTTCGATTATAATAAGGGGATCGCCTTTACTCTGGCAAACAACACTGCACTGAACATGAACTTCAAAATCAAACAAGCAGGGGAGCACGTGTTATTCATCCGATACTTCAAGAACAGTGATGGAGGACAAGTCACTGTCTACCTAGATGGAAAGATGTCTTGGAACATTAACACAAAATCTCAAGTCAGTAAGTTTGTTTGGAAGGAATTAAGTTCTGTGAACCTAGCTGAGGGAGAACATGTATTGACGCTTGAAAACGTTGAAGGGTTCAATGCCGTAAACCTTTTTGTACTAATGTCCAAGGAAGAGATGCGGAGATATGATCAGGAAGTTTATGAACTGCTGGAAAAGAGGCGAGTCATTCATGTCTTTGAACCTGAATTTGATCTGTATTACGAAAACTCCGTTATCACTGAAGAATTTGGTGGCGAAGCAAGTAACGGAAAAGTGTTAAAGATTGAAGAAGACGGTAGGGCCTGGACTCCAATAGAGATCCAGAGGAACGGTAACTACACTTTGGCTTTAAGGATGATGTATGGGGAAAACTACGGTAACTTGGTGATACAGATAGACAACAGAACATATGAAACTCCCCAAGGAATTGGGAATGGCTTGGATTGGTTATACATTCACGATATACAACTAGAAAGGGGTTTCTACAACGTTTCTCTACACCCGAAGCTGCCATCGATCGAGATGGAAAGCCCAGCGATCGACCTAATGTTACTGTACTCCACAGAGAGCAGTGAAACCCCAGAAGATGTCTTCGCACCAAGGGAGGCTCCAGCAAGAGTCATCGAAAACAAGAAAATTGATCTAACAAGGAGGATTGTCCGGGTTGAGGCAAAGAAGCCCTTTATGCTGGCCTTCGCAGAGCAATATGACCCCCTGTGGACCGCCACGGTTGATGGTGAAGAAATTAGATCGATTCCTCTCTACTCGATCATAAACGGATTCTGGATAAATAGAACCGGGAAACTAGAGATAACCATAGAGTTCCAGCCTCAAAGATGGTTTTACTACGGCCTAACCATAACCCTAACATCACTGATCGACAGCTTCGCCTACCTAGCTTGGAGTTGGTCAAGGAGAACGGACTTAAAATCTCGTTTGATCAAAAAAAGGATCTCGAACAAAAATGCCATTAAAAAAGGAGGTCACCTGTAGCATGAGCATAGAACGTGGGCGAAAATATCTGATCGCAAATCCCTCAGCCATCTTCGTCCTAGGTTTCATTGCACTCCTCATTTTGTGTGCATTCATCCTTGTTTCTTCGCCGTCTAACATGGAGCTCGCTGACAATGTTGCAACTTACGCCTTTTATTTGCTGGTTCCAGGCGTCATTCTGCAATTTTTACAGGTGCAATTTGAATCTGAACTCAAGAGGGTTATCGGAAGATTGAAGAGATTATTGAAGGGTTATTAGATTATTGAAACTAGGATCTAACCCCGAACTCATCGATAAAATTTATGAACAGACTAGGAGGGCACTCTTGATACGGTAGGGTGCGGTGATGGGGAAAATAAGCGTCGTAGTCCCGACTTACAATGAACGAGAGAATCTACCAACGCTTATGGAAGCGTTAAGGAGTGTTCTCAAAGGCCACGAGCTTGAAATTATAGTCGTTGATGACTCCAGCCCTGACGGAACCAGCGAAGTAGCTGAACAGCTTTCAAGGAAATACGGCAACGTTAAAGTAATTCGTCGTGAGGGAAAAAGGGGACTAGCTTCTGCCGTGATTGAGGGTTTCAACCATGCGAGCGAGGACATACTAGGAGCAATTGACGCAGACCTGCAGCACCCGCCGGAGAACATTGGCAAGATGCTCAAAGAGATTCAAAATGGGGCGGACATAGTAATCGCAAGCAGGTATGTGGAAGAAGGAGGTATAGAAGGCTGGAGTAAGAGGAGAAGGCTGATTTCAAAGGTAGCAACGCTTTTGGCACGCATAGTTTTTCCCAAGATCAGAAAGATAAGGGATCCCTTATCCGGTTTCTTTTTGCTAAGAAGAGAGGCGTTAGAAGGCGCTAATCTTAACCCTATCGGATCTAAGATTCTCCTCGAAATCCTCGCCAAGGGAACATACGGCAAAGTTGTGGAAGTACCGTACATATTTCAGGGAAGGAAAAAGGGAAAAAGCAAACTCGGCCTTAAAGAATACTTTAACTATTTAAGGCACATGTTCAGATTAGCAAAATGGATCCCATTCCAGAAGTTCGGTTAGGGTGAACGGTGCAGTACTTTTAACATTATCGCTATCGTAACTCCTACTACAACCATAACAACCGCAATTGCAAGAATATAATTTGTTGGCGTTTCGTAGGTCGGTTTCGTTGGTTCGGTCGGGTCGATCAGCAACTCTGACATAACGGTTCCCTCCGCAAACGGAACTTCGAGACCCATCAACAGCCCAATGGTTGGGAGGATGTCTATTTGTTCTCGGTATTTGTTTGTGACATAGTTTTGTTTGATGTCTGGGCCGATGGCTAGAAACATTATGTGTTTGCATCCTTCACATTCTGGCTCCTCGGTTTCAGGATCGATGCCGTGTCCATGTCCTTGCCACTCGTCGAGAACTCCGTTTGAGTGCCTCCCGTGATCGTTGGTTATGATTAACATGGTTTTTCCTTTGTAATGTTCATCGCTCTCGATTTTCTGCCAAAGTTGGAAGACTATGTCATCTACCTTCATTATTGCACCTGTGTAAACCTCCCAGTGAGCCTCACTCAGTGGGACTCCGTCTCCACCGAATTTTTCCATCCAGCCTCCGTGTCCGAAGAGATCGGGTGATAGGTTAATCAGCACGAATCGAGGATGGTATGTATCCATTACGTTTTTAGCCATGTTCCAAACGTCGTAGTCGCTGTCCACATGAGCAAGTCTCAATCCTTCAGTCTTCAAACTCATGAAGGAACACCCGTATTCTTCTCCAAACTCTGGGTGAACGCTATGAACGTTGGGGATCACGTTACCGTGTTTAAAGCTCACTATCCACGTTTGATTCTTTGGAACGTTCCACTGTTTACGAACATATTCCCAGAGAGTGGGCATCGTAGGATGGTTCTCTGTCCCGTCGGGAAGATGCTGACCATTAGGTATAGCCTGCCATGTTCCAGTTAGGATGTTAGCATGCCCAGGGGCCGTAACGGTTCTGGTCCAAGGTTTACCTTTATTGTAGAAGTTTGTGTTTATCGAACCAAGAGGTCTCAGGTCGTTCCAGATGTGGGGGATGTACTGGTGCGTTGGATCCCCAAAGGTCTCCGAGTAACGAGCACCGTCAATCACCACTATGAAGACATTTTGAGTAGCGCGCGCGCTGATTCTTTCTGCGGTAACACCATGAATTTGATAAAATGTAATAGAAATAATAAGCGCAAATAAAATGAAAAATGACTTCTTTTTAAGGATTGATTTTTCCATTCTAAATTCCATCTATTTTCCTTCTAAAGCCTTTAATTAACTTTCCTTCTATAGCGTGAAGTTTGATAGTCTATTAGCCACACTTTCTAGGGTCACATCTTATTTAAATCTACAGATTAGAACTAGGTTTGGTACATTTCTCTCATTTTTAAACGCGCAGGATTCACTTCTCAAGGGTCTTCTTAAATGGAAATGTTTCTTTAATGGTCTAAGGGTCTAGACGAGTAATCTATCATTGTATATAGGAAAAAGCTAAGTATTTTTTAGCATAAATGAGCTATCGGGAAGAAAAACTTGAAAGCCATAAGAATCTTGATGAGTGGAACTAGGCTACATAAGCTTCTGAGAATCTGTTTGGCAGTTATCATGGTGTCTCTGTTTATTTCTACGATGGTCTTGCCGGTCGCTGTGATTGCGAAGGGGGACAAGCCCCGTGCCAAGGTGAAAGGGAATACGCTTCCTGTACTTAAGGACCCGAACGTGGAGAAAAGGGCGAAGCTAAAGGCGGATAAGAAGCTGTTCCTGGTTGTAAGTCTCAACACATATGAGCCGATGCCAGGAATTGAAAGCACGGTGTTTTATCCGGAGTCTCAAGGGTCGAGGGGAAAGCAAAAGTTTTCGCTTGTTAAGTCATTCCTAAAAGAAAGCGGGTTGAAGATTGTAGAGGAATTCTCTGACCTCTCAGCGATATGGGTTGAGGGAACTGTTGCGCATGTTGAAAAAGCCTTCCAGGTGTCCATCAGCCAGTATCGGCTGAAGGATAGGGAGTTCTTTGCGAACGATGATGACCCATCGGTCCCAGCGGACATAGTTGACGCCGTGGTAGCCATAGCTGGCCTGGAGGACTACGTGGTCTACGAACCTCTCCTTGTAGTAGGTTCGTCTCCATCTCAGGGGGTCACCCCTAGCGCTGAGCCGGTTGGACCACCCTTTGACCCCTACGAGATTCGTTCAGCCTACACGTTCACCAACTTTTACACGAGTGGGACTCCGAACAAGTTGACTGGGAAAGGCATTAATGTTGCCATTATAGACGCCTTCGGGAACCCGACTATGGCCACTGACTGGACAGAGTTCTGCACTGGGACCCAGGGTGGGGGTGCAGGTCCTTGGCAGGGAGGCGCCCTACCCACAACGCCCGCGATCTCCTACTATTATCCGACGGGAACTCCTGTCATCACGGATCCAGATTGGGCCCTAGAGACCGCCATGGATGTCGAGTGGGTCCACACCGTAGCTCCTGCCGCCAAGATAAACCTGGTGATCTCCTACGATAACTCCTTCGCAAATATGCTTGCCAGCTTCCAGTGGACCATAAACAACAATAAGGGTGCTGTTATTTCCATGAGTTTCGGCGCGCGTGAAGCTGTCCTTCCGGCGGCATACGTTAGTGCCTGGTCGATAGCGTCTCGTAAGGGGGCAAAGAAGGGTATCACCATGCTCGCTTCCTCGGGCGACTGGGGCTACGACGGTGGGAACATCATCCACCCGGCGAGCGACCCATACACAGTTGCGGTTGGTGGCACCAGTTTAGTCACCGCAGGCACCTACCCGGGGATATGGAATAGCGAATCTGCTTGGCCCGGCAGCGGTGGGGGCAGGAGCATCCTCTTCGCTAAGCAGGCGTGGCAATACGGCACAAACGTGCCCCTTGATGGGGTTAGGGACATACCCGATGTTGCATTGGTCGCAGACCCTGACACAGGCGTATACGTTCGTTGTGATGGAGGCTGGTGGCAGGTCGGCGGCACGAGCCTCAGCGCACCTCTTTGGGCAGCCTTTATAGCCATCGTTGACCAGGCTGTCGGCGCCAGCGGCTCATTTGGTGGGGTAGGTCTCGCTAATCCCTGGCTCTACCGCGTCTTCCGATCAGGAGATTACCTAAACTGTTTCAATGACATCACGAGCGGCGTCCAGGGCGGAGGCGGATACGCGGCTGGAACTGCGTACGACCTGGTCACGGGCATAGGGACGCTCAAGGCCTGGAACCTACTAATCGTGGGTGCAAAATACCTGAGGGTAGCTCAAACGATTATCTACATTCCAGGCGCCATAGCCATAGCCGTCACTGGAGCAGGAACGATGTACATTGGAACGTTCCAGCGACCACCAAGCGTTAGTTGGCCATACACTGGTGTCCTGTACGAGCTTGAGAAAGGCTCTACGACGCCCCGTGCGATATACAAGCCAGCGGGTGGCATCACAGACATAGCCGTCGACAAGAATGGCAAAGTATACTTCATGACCTACACTACGCTCTACAAGTATGACCCAGTCACCGGCGTAGTTTCAACATTGGTCAGCGGACTCGGCTGGGGCTTCGGCGTATACGTTGACAAGAACCTCAACGTGTACTACACAGACGAGCAGGGTCCAGGTTTACCACAAAAACTCTATTGGATACCCGTAGGTGGCACCCCAGTGCTCCTTAGGACCGCTCCGTCTGGTGAGTATTACGCCGGAATATATGTTGACAGCGGTCTTAACATCTATGTCGCCGACTATTGGAACGGTTATATCTACAAGATGAACGCAGCCCACACAAAATGGACAAAATGGAAGGATCTGACATCCATCGTTACGTACGTTCTAGATTTATATCTGGACAGAAGGAAAACAGCCTATGTGGCTAACTGGGACTCCATATACCTGGCGGACGACTACCCACTACTACTAACAGGAGCCGGATACGTCAATAACATTTGGCTTAACGGCAAGGCAGGCATCTACTACGCCGACTGGTACTGGGGCTACGGCGCTACGACGGGCGGAGGCTGGGTCAGATACCTGCCACCAGAAACACCATCATAGCATATTAAATGAACGATTGGGTTCGTTTAATATGCTATGCCACATCCCTCCTTTTTTGTATGCGACATACGGTAAGCGGCTACATTAGTTTTTCCAATTAGTCAAACGTGACAGATATCATAATCGGACCCATTACCGGAGACTCAGGGGCAGCCGCATACAGATAATATTCGCCAGGGGCAACAAGAACCCCATCGTTGTCCTTTAGGTTCCACTCGAAGGTTTCGCTCATGGAATCACCTGGCTTCAACTGCACTTGGATAACCACCATTGGGTAAACCTTGCCATAATCGGAGCTCCAGACCAGCGACCTTAAGGTTTCACTGATCTCAGGATCAACATGCCGACTGTAGACCATAACCCTAAACCCAGGATACGACCGCGACAAAACGACAACTTCCGATCCGGTATTGGTGAGGTTAACATCAACGCGGAGGGCCTCCCCCAATCTTAAAGTGGTCTTGTTGACAATCACATTATACTTAATGCCCCCCTGGATCACGATGATCTCTGATTTGCGATTAACAATGGGCGGCAACCGCGGCTCCCCAGAACCTGAACCTGCCCCCTCTCCAGGATAACGAGCAGCCTTCTCTCCAGGATAGAGCGCAGTGGACAGCCATTGTGACAGCGGATTTCCCTGGGCCCATGCACTCCAAAGTAACCCGAAAACTGCCAAGCAGGACAAAAGCAAACCCAACCACATCTTCTTCCTCGCCCAGGCGGACATTCCTCGACATTCCTCTATTGACGAAATAATATAAATAACTTCTTTTATTTAATTCTATACATTAGAACATCATGATGCCCATAATACTACACTTTAGAACAGGCTGTACTAAACAATAGAACAGCGCGGTAACGCATAAACTAAAGATGTGGTCCATTCAAAATCTTTGGGAAGATCGTCCGGAAGGTTCGCGCCCGCCAACTGAAATGTTGTTTTTTTCTTAGAAACGTGGGCTATTTTTACTTTTGGCACTTACCGCCTCTTTTTAATGAAAAAAGACTTATCTCATCATATCACTCTTTGAGCCTCATCCGGAATTCATGAAAAGGAGCCAGTCTAACCTTGCCTAGCCGCCAAACACACGAGCATTTGTCCAAGCTTTTCTTCGGCAAAAAGTAGCCCGTGCACCCAGACCCTCACCGCGAAGTTGATCTTGCCCAGCGGTATGACCCGGGAAGGCGGCGCCCCCTAGTAAAAACGGTCACGCTAGGGGCAGGAGCAAAAACAACCCTGACATGGGCGCTCAAATTAACAACAACCGATCCGAAGCTCGTCAAGGTAAAGGTGCTGAAAGACGGAAGCGTCGTAGCAAAGCTGTTCTGATACATAGGGGACCCAGCCGATACAATCTAAACCTCCCTTTTTTCTGTTTAACGCGCGCGCAGAGAGCAAATAGTCAGACGCTATAGCAAACCCTTAAGATATTTGAGCCTAATCTAGTTCGTGAATGAGAAAATGCTGTTTGCCTTTACGCCTTTTAGAGGGCACAAGCTTTTATACTAGTATTCATATTTTTTACTAGAACTGGCATATAATAGGAGGATTGACGTTGGCTAAGGTGAAGGTTACGAGGAATTATCAAGTTACGATACCCGAGGATGTCCGTAGGAAATTGGGCATAGAGGAAGGAGACTACGTTTCAATCGAGACCTGGGGCAAGACGCTAGCCGTTATAAAGCGCGTTGTGCCCGTGGAGGATTTAGCTGGCGCTTGGGACGAAGAAATGGACAAGATGATGGAAGACGTGAGGAAATTATGGAAGACGTGGAAACTGTAAGGGCCATCTGCGTCGACACAGATGTCATCATAGACTACCTCAGGGGTCGGGAACCGGGAAAATCCGCATTTGCCAAATGGAGGAAGAAGGCTGAGGTTCTTATAACCAGCATAACCGCGTTTGAACTATTATTGGGGGCGAATCTTTCATCAAAACGTGAGGAAAGGATAATCGAAGTTGAAAGTTTGCTCAATCAACACGAAATCTTAGCTTTTGACCGTGACAGCGCAAATGAAGCCGCCAAGAAGGGGTCAGAATTGAGAGTAGAAGGCGCCGTAGTGGAGATTCGAGACCTCCTCAACGCCTCTATATGCTTGTCAAGGAAAATTCCAATCTTAACAAAGAACAAAGCACACTACGAAAGAATCACAATACTGAGAGTACTGACCCCATAACCATCAAAACCCACCACGGAATCCTAGGGGATTGAGAAAATGCTGTTTCCCTTAACCTTCTGGGACATAAGCCTCTGGCTAGCCGTCACCGCCATCATCCTCCTCGCCACATCTGAACTCATCTCATTCCACTACGGAAGAACAGGCCTCATCATCGAAAAGAGACGACTAAGACAAACAGCGCTAACAATCGGCACCCTATTCATCATCACCGTCCTCATACGAATCTACGAAATCATAATCTTCTAAGGCTATCTTTATGTTTTTATGGCTTCCAGAACTAGTATAATTGCTTGTAAGACTGTTGTCATCGCTATTAGTGATGTTACGTTTAGGAAAATTATAGCGATCTGAATACAAAATAGAGAATTTAACCGAATTTTCTAGAAGATAACCCTATGAAAAACTTTCATACAGCATATATAAGCATACTACGGAAATTAATTTCTGAGGAATAGGAGGAATAAAAATGAAAAAATTAGGGCTAATTGCATTGCTAGCTCTCTTGACGTTGATCGTCGTTCCTACGATAGTGAAAGCGGATCCATGGAGTGCCATTGACTCGGGTTACGCTATAACAACAAACTATTTTGGACAGGAAGTCGTACCACCACTCGACCCACCTTTAGAGGCAAAAGTTGGAGTATTGACAGAACTCTTCGACAGCTTAGACGTTTACGAGGTGCGAGTTGATTTGAGAGACCCAGATGACAATGTGGTAGATTCAGCCACGATAGCCGCCGCCGCGTTTTTAGACGGTACTTCCCCCCATGGGGCACCTGTTAAATATGCGTGGACCGGTCCTTTAGAACCAGCTACCTGGGTTGTAGGCGACTACAGTGTAAAGGCCTATTTCTTTGCAGTGGACGGAAAGGAACTAGCTCACACAGAAGATCTAACGGCAATGCGGGCAACAACAGTCATGGTTGTACCGGAAGTACCAATTGGCACGCTGACAATCTTGCTCACCATGCTTGCAAGCTTAGCCATCTTCGCACGAAAAAGATTCTAAACCCTTTCCGCGGACTTTCCTTGAACAAATACCTGCGGGATGCTAGCGATTTCCTTGTGCTTTTTCTTCTATTATTCATAAAAACAGAAGAACCTGCGGAAAAATTCATTGCGGTTCTGTCCCACTAAAACGTAGAGAAATCTTCCAACAAGATATAACCTGCATCAACCTAAAAACAGGATGCAACAGCTCGTCGATAAGTTTGTTCAACTATCACCTAGTCACAATCATAGTCCCAACGAAGAGTTGTGTGATACGCAACCTTTCGAATCATAATGCTAACCATCCAAAAACGTAAGCTCCGTCATCTCTTAACCTTGTGGCTTGGGTTGGTTCTACGAAATTATAATCTATGTACACATATAGGTGAAGTATAGGACATATAGAATAATCTTCTATTAAAAACCTTCACAACCATAATATAATAGTTGCTAGAAAAATAGATACAAATGGGAGGCAAAAATATCTATGAGTGATAAAATATTAAAGAAGGGAATGCTAACTCTGCTGCTGATAGCTACTCTTACTTTGATGGCAACGCCCTATGTCATGGCATCACCTGGAGAGATATGGCCAACCGACTCCCTAGGAAACCCAAAAAGTGAATTTAGCGTATCTGACGACGTCTATGTGACAGGCAGCGGCTTTTCAGCCAACACGGAAATAATGATCTACGTCATGGACCCGCATCTTGGCATCGCTGTAGCAGGCAGCTCTGTCGTCACCGGCATCGATGGCTCGATCCCAGTCACCTTAGTTTGGTCAGGTCCCCTCTACAAAATAACCTACATGGGAACCACCATATACCGATTAAGAGACTATGAATACGAAATCCGGGCCGACGATGGCGATGCATTCAACGTATTCACTGTCACATACCCGGAAAGCCACCATAGCAGCTCATCTCCTGAGCCTACTCCTGAGCCCGTAATACCTGAACTCGGAACCATAATCCTAATGATGGCCATGTTCGGCGCCCTCGCCACCGCCTACCTCGCCAGAAAACGCATCCACTAACTTTCGAAGGCGTAAAGGATATATCTTCTCAGGTTTTTCACGCAAACAAAGCGCAAAGCATAGTTTTAGACTCGAACCATTTTAACCTCTATGTTTATTGCCTACCTCGCGTCTCCTGAGCTATAGTTAACTAAACCTTTTACGGAGGATAAGCCATGCGAAATAACCTGCAAGCGCTGTCTGCTATGGACCAATTGATAATAGACATTATGAAGAATAAAAATCCATCAACCGTGGAACAATTAATCAAACTCATTCAGCTGAAGCGCCCCCAAACCGGCGAAGAAGAAATCTTGAAATACATCCTACATCTAGAAAGACAAGGAAAACTTGTCTTTAATAAGGAATGTTCCCCCTTCCCCTACACACTAACAACTTACCTCGCTTCCGCTCAAGCCTACTGGTATTGGGTCACCATCGCCCTAGCCCTCGCAACCACCACCCTCGTCTTCACCATCCCAGAAACTGCCTACCCCATCGTCTACGCAAGATACGGGCTCGGATCCATCTTCATACTGTGGCTACCAGGCTACACCCTGATAAAAGCCCTATTCCCAACCAAAGAACTCGACAATATAGAACGCGCCGCCCTCAGCATTGGAATGAGCCTAGCCCTCGTCCCCATCGCAGGCCTCCTCCTCAACTACACCCCGTGGGGCGTAAGGGTCACACCAGTTACCCTCAGCCTCCTAGCCCTAACGACAACTCTCGCTACCGCCGCCATCATACGAGAACACCAAGCCAAACTACAAGAGGATATCCAACAAAGAAAATCACAACAAAACACTTAATTCATCACCTCACAGAGACGCTAGATACGCAGACACGAAGAGGGACAACGCACGTTCGCGGTCGGACACTTAGCTTTAGGGTACTTATCCGGTAAAACTGCGTCCAAATTTTTCAACGTGAGCGTAAACATCCCCCTAATATTCGTAGCTTCTGTTATCCCTGACATCGATCTTTTGATACCCGGCCTAGAACATCGAGGACCCACCCACTCCCTCATCATCTTCTTCCTTCTCTCTCTACCGGCCTTTGTGTTCTACGGGAAAAGAGCTATGCCCTATTTCATCGCGTTGGCCCAGCACTCCCTCATAGGCGACTACCTCACAGGCGGAGGTCTACAACTCCTCTGGCCCTTGACCCTCCACTGGTATGGCATAGGAATCAGGATATTGAGCCTATTCAACATCCTCATAGAATGGACCTTTTTCCTCACATCCCTCACAGTCATGCTTAACACCAAAGACGCATGGTTCCTGTTTCAACATCACCCGTCAAACCTACTACTATCCATACCAGTCCTCACGGTTCTCCTCCCCACATTCTTCAGATTCCCCCTATCCGTCCCCTTAGGACTCGTAATCCCCCACCTCACTTATCTAACGCTCTTCACCACCTCAATCCTCATCGATCTTACATCCAGCTTACAGGAGATTGAATTGAAGAAACACCCACCAAGCATTAATATGCTATAATGGCACTCTACAGAACTCGGCGAGGCGGCTCCCCGATTTCAGTTGTGAAGAGGACGTCAACGAGACGCCTTGGGGGCAGTCAATAAGGGCTGGCTCACAGAAACATCTGTGATGAAAGTATAAAACCCACTTCACGATTCATAGTTGTGAGGATTAGATATGTCTCAAGTAAGCCTCGAGGACGTATACAGCGAAGTGAAGAGGGTTAACGTGAGGCTTGAATCCATAGAGAAGGCGCTAGAGGCTCTGATGGATATGGTATTACCAGAGGAGGAGATAAGCGAGGAAGAGTGGAAAGAAATCAAGGAGGTAGAGGTAGAGATCGAAAGGGGAAAACGCTTGCCTCTCGAAGATGTAAGGAGGAAGCACGGGGTCAGGTGAGTGGCTAGATACAAGGTAATCGTTTCAAGCAGAGCCGACAAATTTATAAGCGAATTAAATGAAAAGCCCAGGCACAAAACAATCGAACAGATAAGCGACTTAGAAAACTTTCCCTTCTTCACAAAGCCACACGATATAGCAAAACTCAAGGGAAGAAAAGGATACTGCAGAATACGCATCGGCAAGCTGAGAACAATATTTAAAGTAAACAAAGACCAAAGAACAATATACATTGAAAAATAGGGTACAGGAAGAGAATCTACGAGTAGAAGTCAAACGTCAATCACTCTTTGTTGATGATGACGCAGTCAAAGTTGCCCCCGCGCCTAGGAAGTAAGGTTATGACTAAAGTTGAGGCTAAGAATTATGAAAAGAGTGCAAAGGAAGCAGAAAAGGCTATTGACGCTTACGTTAGTGGAAGGGCTTCACTTGGAGGAGCGGCGGAAATAGCTGGGATATCTTACTGTGATTTTCGTGAAGAACTCCGAAAACGAGGGTTACTATCTAAAAGAAAGATTGGTTTAACCTAAAAACAAAACATTTTACCGAAAAATCCGGGTAACGCGTATCGAAGCCTACGGAAACACCAAGCTCCAGCCCTTCAACCGCCTCTTCATCCTCACTGTCTCAAATCCAGTTTAAATACAACCTAGCACGCTAGCGAAACTAGCATTAAATTTTTCGGGTGCTACACTTGGAGACCAACAATATAGCCAAAGGAAGTTAGCCGCAGCCTCCACAGTCACCATCCCCATCCTCATCGCGATCGAATCCACAATCAGCACCAAAATACCCACAATCCAGGTCCTCACCATAGAAATCCTAGCAGCAGCCTCCACCCACCTACTCACCCTCTGCATCCTCAAAGCCCTCAAAAGCCAAGACTTCGACCTACTAAAACAAGCATCCCCCAAGTTCTTGACCAAGTACATAAGCATCCTAGAAAACATCATCGCCCACTAAGAACCATATCCATCGATTTCAAAGCAACTGATAAATAGAGCCTTGAGCTCGGGCACGACCACTCTTAATTCTGACCAGTGTGGTCAATCACATTTTATCGACCGGTTATTCTGCTGGTATATGAAAAAGAAATCCTGCAGCCGGTCGATACCGAATGTTGAAATTAAAACGTGAACACCCATGAGTCGAAATCTAAAGGTAAGCATAGGAATCTGCGCCTATAATGAAGGAAAAAACATCGGAAGATTGATTGAGAACCTACTCAACCAACCTTTTGGAAATCATGAACTGACCGAAATCATAGTTGTAGCGAGTGGGTGCACCGACGAGACGATCCCGATCGTACAGACTTGGTGTAACAGAGATAGAAAGGTAAAGCTCATCGTTGAAACCACAAGAAATGGGAAAGCAGTGGCTATAAACAATCTTCTTAAGACTTTTCGAAGTGATGTTCTTGTTCACGTTTCCGCAGATCTTTTCCTATCTCAAGATGCGCTTCAACATCTCTTGGGCCATTTCTATGACCCATCCGTGGGTGGCGTTTCAGGGCGTCAAATACCCTTAAACGAAGAAAAATTCATGGACAAGATAAACGCGGTTCTTTGGGGTTTACACAACGAAACGCAAAGATACTACAACCATCTTGGTGGAATAGGACATTTGGGTGGAGATTTATTTGCCATCCGTAAAGGTATATGCAATCAAGTACCGGAAGACATAGTGAACGACGATGCCTTCATGGGTGTCGAGTGCAAACGTAAAGGCTATAAAGTGCGTTTTGAAGAGAAGATCACGGTGCTCTTCCAAGGCCCGAGAAACGTAGTTGACCTCCTCGTCCAACGAAGAAGGATAATATACGGCCACTTAAAAGTGAAAAGAGAAACAGGTATCTATCCCTTAGTATTAGAGATGTCCCCGCTCAAGGACAAATTTGTAATTCTTCGTCGTTGGATACAAAAAAATCGGCGAATATTTCTTCACTTTGTCGTTGCCTGTCTTCTTGAATTATATGCTAATGTCTTCGCTAGATGGGATATGTTGAAGATGGATAATCCGCATAAGATCTGGAAAGTGGCTGGGACTACAAAAATCTACCATCTATAATTAATCCTGGACGTAAGGTGACTTTAGGTTAGTCACTAAGCATTGAACCATAGTTTTTCAAGTTTTTGGTAGGTGTTTAGACATAAAGCTTTTGCATTTGGTTCCTAATTACCTCCCCGCGATAGGTGGGGTTGAAATTAACACGCATGAAATCAACAAACGGCTAGTTAAAGATAGGTTTGAAATTGAAATTATAACACAAAAAGAGCCAAACACACCGGAATACGAAGTCATAGATGGTGTGAGGATTCATAGAGTTTGGGTTTTTGAGCCCTTGAAGTTGAGATATAGACTCGGTAGAATAACACCTTATATGATTCCCAAAATTTTTCAAGTAGACTTTGATATTCTTCATGCACATTCCTATGGGTTTTTCCCAACATGGGCGTCAATATTTAGCACAAAACCGGTGGTAATTACACCGCATAGCGATCCTGCTACTAAAATTTATCCCCTATGGGACTTATTTAGGGCCATTCCGATTCGCAGGGCTGATAGGATAGTTGCGCTATCAGAAATGGAAAAGAAACATTTAATTGAACGAGGAGTTAAACCAGAAAAAATAGTTGTAATCAATAACGGAGTTACCCTTCCACCAGTCAAGGGAAAAGATGTTGGCATCCATCCAATGATTCTTTCTATGGCAAGGATGGATGTCGATCACAAAGGACAAGATGTAATGTTAAAAGCGATGAAAAAAGTGCAGAAAACCCTTCCAGATGTTAAACTTATCATGGCTGGAGACGGAAAAGATCTTCCCCTATTGAAGGACATGGCAAAAAATCTTGGTTTAGAGGGTTGCGTCGAATTCACGGGATTCCTGTACTGCGCTGATAAATGGGACTACCTTTCAAGTTGTGATGTGCTATCGATAGCCCCAAGAATAGAGCCGTTTGGGGTAGTCTATTTAGAGGCTATGGCTTATGGAAAGCCTATCGTGACGACAAATGTTGGCGGAATTCCTGAAGTTGTTGGTGATTGTGCTATCCTCGTTCCACCTAACGATCCTGGCTCTCTAGCGGACGCTCTAATCAAAGTCTTAACTGATGAAAGGTTAGCGCAAACGTTAAGCCAAAAAGGGCTCAGGCGGGTTCAAAGCTTTAACTGGGACCACATAATCCCAAAATACAAAGCCCTCTACGAGTCCATCATGAGAGAATAGATGAATGATGAGCTTGTGTGAATGATCATGAAGATTCGATATAATCAAATGACTGTTGTCCTCATTTTCGTTGGTTTTTTAGCTTTGGTGACAAATAATGTTTCCTCACAAGTTACTGCCACCAAGGATACTTCAACTCTAACTTTAGACAGAGAAACTATAACTTACTTATTCTATATTCCGAAGGCCCACGCGAACCCATATTTATGGTTTGAGTGGTCTGTTCGAACGGATCCATCTTATGCTGGGCAAGAAGCTATTCTTCAATTTAGCCATAACAGTAAAGATTGGTGCAACTTGGCGAACACGGTTATAGAGTCGAATGGAATGACTTCCCACAGTCAACCCGTCGACTCCAGTTGGGCGATCATCGGAAGAAATTATCTGAGAGCCGTAATAGGAAAGGAAATCTCAAACACAGTTACCCTGATGGTAAATGTGGGTCTTGGATATTATCTTATAGCATGGGCGATCACAATCATCAACGTTTTCATATTGTTGTGGTATGTTAAGGGAAAAATAAGGATCAGAAAGCCTCAAGTACTCAAAAAGCTTCAGTCATATGTGCGTGCTTGTATTCATGGAAAAGAGAAGTTCCTATTTCTGACGTTTGGGCTAAGCATCCGAGTTTTGCTTGCTCCATGGACTGAACACAGATTTGATAGCTATGTCAGCCGACTTTGGTGCTCCCTTATTTATGGCTATAATCTGTATCCCTTTGAGCCAAATATCCCACCGAATTATCCACTTGAATTGCGTTATTCTTATCCTCCAATTTGGCTTTTTGTCACGTTACTTATGTTCCTAATTTGGAGGGGGATAACAGGATTCAAATTTTCGGAAACGCCCTCGTCCTTATGGAACCATGGAGTGGTCATCGGCAACATATTCGAAAGTTATCGGAGCTTCGTTCCACCGGCATTACCACTCCTTGATTTTTTCTTTAAGCTTCCGAACATTCTGGCGGATGTTGGAATCGGATATTTGCTTATCAATCTCGCACAAGATACAAAATACGAGAAGGCAGTACTTTTTCTCTGGATTCTTAACCCATATACTATTCAAATATCCTCAATATGGGGCGTGTTTGATCCACTTTGTACCTTTTTGGCTTTTTATTCAGTTTACCTCCTTTCGAAGAAGAAATTTTATCTGAGCGCCACATTCTTATCTCTCGGAGTAGCAACAAAAATGTATCCCATGTTTTTTTTAATTCCGATGCTAATTTATGTCCACAAGGAGAAAGGACTGCGGAAGAGTTTCAAATACCTCACCATTTCTCTTCTAGTCGGAATTCTAGTTTTCAGTAGTTTTCTCCTTTTTCCAGGCGGGTTAGAATTCTTATATCGTATTTTTATTTTTAAAGCGTCACCTGACTTGTATGGAAAAAACCTTATTAGTGGGTTGACATGGACATATTTCCTCACTATCTTTCAATGGGAGAAAAACTTTCCTGTTTTTCCGTTAATTTTTATCCCTCTGTACCTTATGCTTATCTACTTTTTTTGGAGAGGAAAAAATGATTTTGATTCACTAGTTGCCTGTCTTGGAAGTATCCTGTTGCTCACCTATCTCTCCTACACTGTTGTAAACCCACAATACGCCTTTTGGGTACTTCCCTTCCTCCTTTACCTTGTCATAAAAGGAAAGTTCACAAAGAAACTTTACAAGCTTTTAAGCGCCATCCTTTTAATTTACATGTACGGTCGTCATAACCCACTCTACTTCATCTCTCCGGTATTTATCTGGCAGGAGGGAAACTTTCAACCATGGAGTGACATAATTCAGCAATTGTGGCCAATCATTTTCAGTAATCTAACTGTCCTTTACATATCCGTTTTTATGTTTCCCTGCATCACGCTCCTGTCCTTAAGATCGCTCATAAAAAGTAGCAAATACAAAGGACTAAGAAGCCCCAAGCCCTCGTTGATAAAATCCTTTTGGTTAACGACGGAAGCACAGATGGAACAATAAACTCGTTCAAAGACTAAAACAAAGGTATCCCAATACGTTGGTAGAGCGCGGAAAAAAGCTCGGTGTCGGCTCTCACAATTTCCTTTTTTGAGCACATTCAAAATTAAGACACTTGGATTATGAGCTTATTTTTGGCTTCGTAAGTTTTGTCACCTATCATTAGGCATCAACTTCTTATATATATCAACCTAGAATGGTTGACATCGTCTTGAATAGAGGTGTCACAAAAACATAAGTATCGACCGGTTATTCTGTCGGTACATAGAAAAGGAATCCGGCGACCGGCGATACCTAGTGTTAGCGTTAAAATGTCTTCTTCATCTTATCGGCGTGTGGCACGACTCTCGCCCGCTCTTATAGTAAGCAGTCTGATGAACAGATCTGATTTTCAGATGACAAATCGGTGTCAAATACCCACTCAATCCCTCAAAAGCATAAACTATAATAGTATTCTTTACTTGAACAAAGTAGGTAAGAAAAATCTCTATGCTCATCGTTTCGTTTTTACTCGAATTATTTCCGCCTTTAGACGCATTTTGCTCATTGAGACCACAATTGATGCCTTCAACTTAAAATATGTTTACCTCCGTAATCAGAGTTGTTAATAATGACTATTATTTGCCACTCATTTCGCGTAGTCTTTAAGGAGTTTTTGCTCGCCTGAATGGATTGAGTGGATTATTTATTTCAAGAATACAACTGGCCTAAACTTCCAGCCTGAGCCAGTTATTATCTCAATTACTGGGTTCTTTATTTCGGCCATATTGAAACTGGGCTTATGATCGACCGAAGCCCCCGCTGGGAATGGAGCCAGGACCATCCACAACGCCCGGAGGGTCCCCGGCTTAATTAAGCCAAGCTACCGCGCCTAACCCCCTACTCGAAGAGGGCTCTAAATGTGAATATCTATTTTTCTTAGTAAAAATTCTTGCTTTTAAATAGTAACCGTACTTTTTGGTGCGCTATATGACGGTGGTGACGAGAAATTACCAGGTGACGATTCCTAAGAAGATTAGAGAAAAGTACGGGATAAAGGTTGGCGATGATGTTGATTTTATGGATAAAGGTTCAGAGATTGTTATTCTGACTAAGCGACCTAGGAAGACCTATTGAAAACTGGCGTGCTGGACGAAGCCTATGAGGGGCTGTTTGAAAAGGAAGAAATAACAACCGACGAGATAGTACGCCTCCGCGGGGATTAGGAGAATTGAGAATGGTAGATGCTAACCGAATTAAAGATGAAGTTGACTCAGCCAAACATGTTGTGTGATGAAATTGGGTGTTTGGAGACTGCCTATCAGCTAGCTAATGAGGATGAGATCGCAAAGCTATGGACATGCGTATGGGCGCTGAGCAAAAGGCTGGCTGATTTAAAAAAGAAGCTTAACATAGAGCCCAGATAGAAAATGTGTGCAGAGAGCCTCGCCGCTTTAACGTTTTTTATGCCAGTAGCTTGATATACTTGAGCGCAAAAACCACCATCATATTGTCTTCATCTAAATTTCGATATTCTTTAATGTCTTCAGCAATCTTATCTATAAACTCTCTGCTTCTTTTTGACATTTTAATCCTCTCTTACCTCCAAGGGGAGGGTTAATTAAAAATTTTGTTTGATGTTTTCTCCTCAGTTCATGCTTTTGTCTTCTTAGCGTAATATAAAATGTCGGCGTCGCCGGATTTTGCGACGTACATATATATCTTGGGCCTCGGAATGAAAATTGGGCTGCTAGATTTTTGTGGTCCCTGTTCTTTAACAATTTAATATAAATTTTTCAAACTTTGAATAGCCTTTAGAAAATGAGTGAAACGCCTTAATACCATGATTTTCATGTTGAAAAATTACAATTGATAATAGAAAATGGGATTATCAAACTATTCGAGAATAACGATTTTTTACAACCTTGTATATTTTGTGCGCTCAACTGGTTGCTAAAAAAGTGCTGGGCAAGAAAGCACCCAAAGTAATATTATGGCCAATCTAAGCTCCAAAATGGAACTAACTACCTTCTTTTTGAAACAAATTCGGCGGGAAACTAGTGAAAATCTGTGGCATATCCGGCGAAAGAATAGCTAGCAGTGTCTGTAGAAGGTGTGGACGCCCAATCTGCACAAGGTGACACTTTCATCATGGGCTATGTAAGTCATGCGCGAAGACCTTGGGCAAGATCAAGTGAATTTGTAAAGGAGTTTGCGACCATCTTGCTGCCTAGTCGTGTTATGCAGGGGGTTGATCCAGTAGGCGACGGGGAGATAACGGAAGTTTTATAATTTATAACGCCATTGTTATTTTGGTGATTGCCCTTGAGGGATAATGTTTGTTTCGCCAGCTAGGCTTTCACCAGCCACAAAATTAGTGCTCAAAATTTTGCAGTTGAATGGATGGATGACCCAAGGAGAGATGGTTAAAGAAACTTACCCCCCAAGAACGGTAAAGTATGCTATAAGGAATCTGAGGGAAAAAGAAATTATCCAAGAAGAAAAGTTTATAACACTGTTATATACCATTCTTGACTTGCCGGGGTGGCCGAGTGGCGCAGGCGGTGCGCTGCAGACCCACTCTAAACCCACCTACTCTACGTGGGTTCGATTTCCACCCCCGGCTCCAAGATATAAAGGTGACGCTTAACCATCGCCAAAAGAACAAATGAGTAACCCAAACGTGAATCGTGGTAATGGAGTGGTGGCATTATGGTTGAGAAAGCTGTGGAAGAAACCTTTGCAGCATTGTTCGCCTTAACTGACTTAAGGCAGATTTTCAGAGATACAAAGCCGACTTATCAATTCAACAGCGAACAAAGGGAGGAGATTAAGCAGATTATTGAAAAAGTGAGACAGAGCTTAGATGTGATCGAAAAGGAGCTAATGAAATGAAACAAATGATTGAAGACATTGAAGTCAGAGCAAGGGAAGAGCTTTTTATAAACATTCATGCAATCCAGCCTGGGGGTAGACTCACCCCAGAAGCCATGAAGGCTGTAATCGCTTATGGAGACGGCTATTCAACTTGTGACTGGTGCAGAAAACCGTTTAGGCTTGACAAGATCCAGAGGCCCCCTATAAACCAATTCCATGCTGAACTAGCTAAATTCGTAGGAATGGACCAGGCTAGAGTTGTTCCCGGGGCAAGAAGAGGTTTCCAAGCGGTTATTTCCTCTCTCGTAGAGAAAGGAGATTTCGTGATCGTTTCCTCTTTAGCGCATTACACCGAGTTCTTAGCTGTGGAAGACGCTGCAGGCATAGTTAGGGAGGTCCCCTTAAATGAGAAAAACGTAATAACTGAAGAAAACACGGCTCAAAAGATAGAAGAAGTGAAGAAAGAGACAGGAAAACTTCCAAAGCTGATCATGATAGACCATTTCGACTACATGTTGGGAAACGAGCACGACATTTATGGGATAGCGAAGGTTGCAAAAGACTACGACATCCCCTTCTTAGCCAATTGTGCCTATTCATTGGGGGTAATGCCTATCAACGGAAAAGGGATGGGAGCTGACTTCGTAGTTGGTTCAGGGCACAAAAGTTTCGCCTCGCCGGCTCCTTCTGGGATAGTGGCAACGACTAATGAATGGGCTGACAAAGTGTTTAGGACGACTCAGATGGTTGGCGATGTGACAAAAAGGAAATTTGGGATAAAAGAAGTTGAAATGATGGGTTGCACTTTGATGGGAGCCAATTTGATCGCGATGATGGCCAGTTTTCCCGCAGTGCGGGAGAGGGTTAAGCATTGGGACGATGAGGCTAAGAAGATCAACTATTTCATGAATGAATTCCTGAAGATTGAGGGAAATAAGGTTCTCAGCGAAATGCCTAGGAAGCATACGTTGACTAAAGTGGACACTTCGGGAAGCTTTGACAAGATCGCGCGAACACACAAAAGAAGGGGTTTCTTCTTCAGCGACGAGTTAAAAGATAGAAGAATTGTCGGCGAATTCGCAGGAGCGACGAGACAATGGAAGCTAAACACATACGGACTTACGTGGGATCAAATAAAATATCTGGCACAAGCATTCCAGGATATCGCAAAGAAATACGGGATAGGTGTGGCGTAACCGAGTGATCATTCAAGATGAGAATAGACACTAAAAAATTGCTTAAAGATGCCAGAGAAGACTACGAAAGAACTTGGGCCGAATCAGCGAAGCTTGTCAAGGTGAAGGGGAAATATTTTACGTTGACTGATAAGAAGAGACCTCATCCACTTTTTGACCTCTTAACAAGAACTCGAAACATCTTTTTAGAGATGGGATTTGAAGAGGTTATAACGCCGCTGATAACGGAGGAATGCCACGTTTATTTGCAATATGGACCAGAAGCACCAGTCATACTGGACAGAATTTTCTATCTTGCAGGCCTCCCAAGAGCGGATATAGGGATTTCCAAGGAGAAAACTTCTGAAATTAACAAAATTATACCAAATTTTAAAGAAATCAAGCAGCTTCAGCATATTTTTAGAAGATACAAAAGGGGTGAAATAGAATCAGACGATTTGACGGAGACTATGTTAAAGGAGCTTGGAGTAAAGGAGGAGCAAGCAACACAAATAATTTCACTGTTTCCAGAATTTCAGGAATTAAAGCCACTGCCAACAAAATTAACCCTTAGATCCCATACGACGTCCTCATGGTTTCCAATCTTAAAAGAAATGCAATATCAAGAACCACTACCATTGCAGTTATTTTCCATTGGCCCAAAATTTAGGAGAGAACAAAGACTTGATGTTAAGCATCTCTATGAATCTTGGACAGCTTCCATGGCTATCATGGCTGAAGAAATAAGTTTAGAGGATGGCCAAGAGATTGTGAAACAGATTTTCAGGAGACTTGGCTTCGGCGAAGTTGAACTCAGAATCAAGCGGGCGACTTCGAAATATTATGCGCCAAAAACAGAGTTTGAGGCGTTTGTTAAGCATCCCAAAACTGGTGAGCCCATCGAGGTGGGTGATGGCGGGTTATACAATCCGCTTAGCTTGGCGAGGTACAAAATTTCTTATCCTGTCTTCAATTTTGGAGCCGGCTTAGAGAGAATTGCCATGATAAAGACTGGTGTAGAGGATATTAGAAAGCTGGTTTATCCCCATTTATACGTTAAAGCTGAATACACGGATAAAGAATTGGCTGGAATGATTGAGCTCGATCAAACTCCCTTGACCAGAGAAGGGAGAAATCTTGTTGAAGCCATAGTTCAGACAGCGATTAAAAATGCGAATCAACCTAGTCCATGCCAATTTCTCGCTTACAAAGGCAATTTTCTCGATCATAACGTTGAAGTTTATGTCTATGAGTCGGATGTAGAGACAAGGTTACTCGGTCCAGCGGCTTTAAACAGTATATATGTCTATGATGGAAACATTCTTGGAATACCAAAAAAGGGACTGGAGAATACCCAGATCGTAAGAAGGGCTAGAGAAAAAGGCGTTTCCACCGGGATTCGTTATCTAGACGCCATAGCAGCTCTGGCCGTAGCCGCCATTGAAAAAAAGATAAATGGCGGAGAAATCGGTGAAGTAAATGTCAGAGTGAAGATCGCCAAGCTTCCCAGCGACGTTAACATCAGAGTTGAAGATGCTGCAGTAAGCTGTATTACGAGCAAAAACAAGAGAATCATTGTCAAAGGACCTGTTTTTGTTGGAATAAACGCAAAAATTATGAAGTGATTGTTCAAGAGGCTTTAATCAGGATCGGATGGTCCTTGACGATTCTGCTAATGGATGCCCTTTAGAGGTTAGGGAGAATACTTTTTCCCAACTGAAGGGTGCCCTATCTATACATATCCTAAGGACATGAGTTTTTTGAGTTTTTCTAGGAGCATCTTTTGAACTTCTGGGTCCTCTACGCTCAATGCAGTTGACGTGAATCTCAAACACTGATTTTCGAGTCATAATGCTTATCGAAACATTGTATATTATTGTTAACAAATCAACACAAAGGTGGTTAAACATTGCAACATAAGACCTTAGTAATCAATGGGTGCATCAACTGTATGCAAGCTGTTTGCTCATCTAGGGTCTATTGTGGTAAGCTTAGAGAGTATGTGGATGACATCGCATACTCTCTAAGACAGATGGCTCCATTCTCTAGGCATAGAAAATTTGTTGTATCCTCTAGAAGTATCTTCTAGGATTTAATTTCATAATACTTAAGTTTAAATATTGTTGATGGCCTCTTGAGGAGAAAAGTGAGGATGAATAGAATATCTTCATTGGCTTTACTCTTGGCCACTGCACTACTATTAAGTATGCAAGTTTCTACTGCGTATGCATGTGAATTCTTTACCCCTGGCTACTGGAAGAACCACCCAAATGCATGGCCGGTTTCAGTAATATCAATCGGAGGAGTCACTTACAGCAAAGCGCAAGCCATAGGTATCTTGAGGACCCCACCGAAGCGCGGCGACGCCACCATCATACTAGCGCACCAACTGATCGCTGCTAAGCTTAACCTAGAGTATAATAACGGCTGGACTCCTCCAGCATACATAAGTGAGGCTATAGATGACGCTGACGAATTGCTCGCCAATCCGAACCATGCGATAGGCAGTAACCCTAGATGTGTACATAGACCTACTATGTTAGCTCTAGCCGAGATCTTAGACAACTTCAATAACTACGGCCCATAACTCTCTCCTTTTTCTATTTGAGGAAAACACTTTCGCATTCAAGATTAAAACAGAAACTATTCTAAGCGATAATGTTATCTATGAGGGTCTCTAGCCATCACGGGAATTCACTTTGATTCCTTCACCGTCAATATAAACAGAAATGGTATCGGGATAATGGTATCTCCCCACCTCAATAGGATCAGGTTATCCTTTAGAAACAGGCACCATGACAACTGGACTCATTGAAGACAACGTGGTCAACAGCAACAGGATCGGGATTTTGGTTTAATCCCTACTATTAATTTTGTTCACTTTTCGTAATCTTACCTTTGCGAGGTGGGGTTGTGGCCATGGTCCATCCGATCCATCCCCCTATGGCTAAGACGCCGATGAAAGCAACGAAAACTGGAACCCCAATCAGCCACATTTGGACGTCCTTGGGGCTCACCCATCCAAACACGACACTTGGAAACACCAACGTGATGGTATACCAGACCGCGACAGCCACGCAAGCCACAAAAACAAGCCAACCTAAAGCCTGATCTTTGCTGGCCACACGATCACCCACCTACCCGTTAGTTATCGTGAGCCTATTTTAAAATCATTATGAAAAACAAATCTAGAAGATACTTCTTGATTTGTTTTAATTTCTATGCCCACAATGCCACGGATTCGGCTTCCCTCTGAACGAAGCCAGTGAACATAAACCGCCTTCAAACCTCTCAGTATCGCCGGGTCATGCAGCCAATGCAAAAGCAATGGAACCTGGCGGCCGGCGATACCTAGTGTAAACAAACGAATAACTAAAACGACTATAATAAAGATTATCATGAAATGCCCCGGCTACAAATTCTACTGCAAAATTGGTTTTTCTACCATGATCAACCTGATCAATCGACGATAATGATGAATCTGCCCGATGCGGGTTCCCCTCACAAGGGTCGACAACTGGGCGATGATGGATTGCAAGAAGTGCCTGAATTGCTGGGCGAATTGTGCGGTTAAATCCGTCAAGATCGAGCTTTTCAGTTATGGTTAGCGCCCAAGATAATCGAAAGTCTTAAGAGCCTGCAAGTCTTGGCCGAAAACGTTGATCCCCGTTCAAAACAACCTAAAGATATTGCATATACCTCGTTCTCGATAATGCCGCTACTGCATTTGCTGCAAGAGGCTTGCCACGCGGCTTGCGGTGTTGGCGTTAGGCTTCGCTTCTCCGAGTTTAGTTATGGAGTCTCCAATTCTCTTGCACTCAGAAACGGCTGCTCTAAGGTTCAGCTTCTTTGGTTTGCTCCCTACGAGCCGTTTAAAGTTTATGGAGTATATTTTTTCTAACACGCCTCGTGGAAGCTTCAATCCTCTAAGAGGAGCCTCTGTGGACTCCCATGCAAAGAACTCCTCGTCCGTCTCTAGAAAGTTTCTAGCAACCCAGACCCTTCTCACCGCCTGAAGCAAAGGGTCTTCGCTGCAAATATCGGTCCCGTATATAATTCGATCCTGGTAGCGAATGAAGAACTCTCTCCAATTTCCCCGATTCCTTGAAAAATTGTAGTACATCTCTATTCCTGGCGCTAGGTCTAGATGCACGTTCCTGTGATGGTCCAAGAAGCTTGCAGTCCTCTCCAAGTCCGCTGATAGGAAATAAAAGTGGGCAAAAATAACCTTGAGATCTGGGAATCCGTCAAGAACATTTTCAACCTCAGCATAGAGCTGTTCTTTCTGAGGGTAGGTGGAATCGTAGAACCAACCCTTCTTCTTCGCCCACTCGGGTACCTTTTCTACGTCCCAGAACTCCTCGGGATCGTTCACGTGGAAAAGAATGGGAAATCCCAAGGATTCAACATGAGAGAAGTATTCCCTATAGAAGTCGCTATCAAAAGGCATCGAAATAACTTTTCTTAGAGTGGGTTTACCTTCCACCATCTTGATGCCGTCAAATCCAACGTCCATAAGGATGTCTACCTGCTCAGGCAAACTAGGCTTAACTTGCTTTGAACCCGAGAACACCGATGAGTAGTCTAGACCACCAAAGGCGTAAAAACGATCCGGATACTTTGCCTTCAAGTAAAGACCCTCAGGATTAAAGTTTACCCTTTCCCTACTCTCATTGCAAGCAATGCTAACCTGATGTAACCCCCCTTTATCAACGATCTCTAACAACCTTTTCTCTGAATGAATATTCAAAAAGTGGGCATGACAGTCGACGACTGGCAGACCGATAAATTTAGACATATCCATTCCTAAAAACCCTTCACAAACTTAGCCCGAGCTTAATTACAAACTTTTCGGTGAAGTTGCGCACGCGGAAAGAGACATGAGAAACGTGCAACAACAGAACTTGCCGGAACCAATTTGGTGGAAACCAAAACGCTAAAGCGAACAAGCATTAGACTCGCCGTTCGATCAATTTGACGGAAGAAAAAACCGTTAAATCTTGCTATTAATCTTCAATTCAGACAGACTGTCGTAAATGAATTAAACACTTAGGTTTGAGAACTCTTTATGTCCACCGAATTAAGCGACGTTACAAAACCTCAGCTAAGGGTAGCCTTTTCCTATTCCTAGGTAATACCTTATCCATAATCGTCATGGCCCTCGCTTCCATCCTGATAGCCAGACTCCTCGGCCCAGAAAACTACGGCCTGTACACCGTGGCCTTGATCACCCCCTCCTTCCTAATCGCCCTCAGCGACCTCGGAATCTCCGCGGCACTGACCAGGTTCTCCGCCCGATTCCACTCTGAGGGTAAAGATCAGAAAGTAGTAGACCTAATCAAGGCACTGATGTTTGGCTGATGTTAAGAGGGTTTTCTTCTTCTCTACAACAGGTACGCGCCGAGTCCCATAGACATGATTGCGGGGAGTGGCCAGCGCGAACTCAGGGATCAACCCGGGCGGACCTGCTGTCTCCTCAGGATAAGAGGCCTCTACAAAAGACCCTCAAATCTACCGTGAAACTTTTTCTTCATAATACAAACTAATCGCGCCTCTAAAGGCTTAAGAAAGTAGTTTAAGTATCGACTGGTCGTTCTGCCGGTATATCAAAAACCGGCGACTGGCGATACCTAGTGTAAATTTTTTGATTTTTTATACAAAATAATGATGAGTGTTGACTGCGTACATCTTGTTAAGGTTTTTTCAGCTCCCACCCTATGCTTGTTTTTCTGGGTTCAAGTTTTCTCATGGTTTCTTTCAACAGTTTATCCATCTTTTTCATGAATTTATTATTGGCGTAGAGCGTAATACCCTCCGTCAACGCGTCTAATGCCGTCATTCTCCCGTGTGCGAGCATTTCCTCAAACTCTTTACTAGTGTATATGTGAGGCTCGACTGGGAAGCCCATAATCACTGTGTATAACAGGTCCCATCGATCCTTGTAATTTAATGGCACGTTGTCGGAGACCATAAGTATGTCAAGGTCGCTGCCCTTGTGCCAATCCCCCTTCACAAAACTGCCGTATAAAATGACCATTTTTGGTTTGAGTTTGTCTGCGGCTTCCAATATAAGCTTTTTTAGCTTTCCAACAACCTCTTCATATAATTTACGATTTTCCTCGCCGAATTGATGCACCTTTCTGAATCCTCCCTCGAAT
>Ga0315312_1000243_pt1 | contig 78692 bp, 74 predicted proteins | sample TDP7_MG_FD_203629 | JGI IMG/M metagenome (GOLD analysis project Ga0315312, IMG submission 203629) | Freshwater sediment microbial communities from Lake Towuti, South Sulawesi, Indonesia - TDP7 | ecosystem: Environmental > Aquatic > Freshwater > Lake > Sediment | place: Indonesia: South Sulawesi...
CAGGTGGCTTCCCGATACGGTTTTCACCTATCGAGACACCTCAGACTACGTCGCTGACAGGCATTTACGACGAGGAACACCTCTCAGTTCCTAAGAATTCAAAGAGCTTATCTTGGCACGCCGAAGCTTTGCTTCGCTACTCCAGTTCTGGAAAGTCAACCTGAGGATTATCAACTTAACTGGCAACTAAAATTTTGATCAATTCTTTACAGTATCTCTCAACCTTAGAAACCAGACCATCTACGCTGTGCACAAAGTAGCGATAGAAGAGTACCGTCGGAATGGCAATAAATAAACCTACAGCAGTGGTAATGAGCGCTTCGGAAATGCCCGAGGCTACAATTGCCGGGGAGGTGGCACTGGCAGCTGCAATGGATTCGAAAGCACGAATCATTCCCGTAACCGTGCCAGTAAATCCCATTAAAGTAGATACCGCCGCAATCGTGGCCAGTGCGGGCAAATAGCTTTCCAGACGGGGAACCTCTTCCAGGGCTTGAGCTTCAAATGCATCTTCCATTGCTTTCTGGCCTTTGCCATACTCCTTCAAGCCGGCCTTCAATATGGATGAGACAGGGCCCTTGTTTTTTTCACAGAGCGCAACCGCATGCTCGACCATCTTTTGATTCAATAACTCTCTTATTTTACCCATTAACTCCTTCTCATTTCTTCTTGCCCGAGAAAGAACATAAAGCTTATTGATCACTATGGCCAGAGCCAGAACCGAAGCAAGAAAAAGAGGATACATCATTATTCCCCCGCGTAAAAAATAGTTGAGCATCTCAACCTCCTTTCATACCCCAAAAAGTACAAATAGTACCTGTCACCATTTTTTGTCAGTCACCATTTTTTGTCACCATTTTTACCATTTTTACAAATAGTACCTGTCACCATTTTTACCATTTTTACCATTTAACTTTGAATCCTCCCAGAAACTTGCTGTGATCGAGCGAGTAGCCGAACCTCTCCGCATACTTCTCCTGGAGTAAATTTTTTCCCTGGAGATAGAGCAGAACCTGTCTTGTTATACTACAGGAGATTTCTGTCTCCAGAGTCCAGTATGAAGGTAAGGACTCGGAGCGATTATAGTATCTTTCGCTCTGAATTAGTGCCAACAGAAGCATGCTCAACGGCCCATAAGAATAGCGTGATGAAATTCTGACAGTATGGGAAGGTGAATACGGCACCCTTTCCTCCGGATGATCTTCATCCTCTGTCTTCTGATATACATATCTCAACTGTTGAGTGAAATTCTTCCCTGGGATGTAAATAAAGGAAGCATCTACACCTTCGGAGTAGACTTTGGGAATATTTTGCAGATTGCCCGATCTCCCATCGTCCGAAATGGCAATGAAATTCTTAAACTTCTTTTGAAAAAAAGAAATGCTGCCAGAAAGGTTCTGGGTGAGCTTGTACTCCATACCTTCCTCTAAAGAAAATTCTCTTTTCTGGGGAAGAAGGTTTAGATTTACGTCTACATAATCATTGCTAACGTATAGTTCGTCAAAAGAAGGAACTACCATCTCTGGCTTATATCTTACCCAGAGGTTAAAATTGGGAATTAACTCGTAAGAAAATCTCGCCTGCGGGCAGATAAGGGAGGAAAACGGCTTACTCTTCTCTTTATATTCTATCCCGAGATTAGCCCACAGTTTATCAAAGAGAAGAAATTCCTGGCTCAGAGAAACGGAACTAACTAGGTACCGCCTCCTGTTACCATCCAATTTAAGCCTCTCCTGATAGAGTTGAGCTTCAAGGTTTAATGAATTTCCTTGCCCAAAGCCAATTCCTGCTTGTAGGCGAAGACCTCCGATATCGCCGGAGGCTTTAGAACTATTCTTCAGGTTTCCCATTCGACCAAAAAATTGACATCCCAGACTGCTCTCCTCTTTGATCTTCGCTTCCGCTCCCAATTCGAGGTTTAGAAGGTCTATCTCCTGGGTAATCGTAGAATTAGACAGCCGATAATTTTTCAATAGTCCTGAAGTGGCAATTTTCAGATTGAGCTTTTCCCCAGGTCTAAGACCTACCTCCAGGAATGCGTCATCCAGGTCGTAATGCCTGCCGGAAAATTCGCCCTCTGTCTTGTATTTTCCTATTCCTAACAGATAGTGGCCTTTATCCTTTATCTGTCTTCCGTGAGTGAGGCTGCCCTTTAGAGTTTCAAACCTTCCATAGCCAAAGCTAATTTCGGTAATATTTATGTCTTTACCTAAAGGAAGGCTTAGGAGAGAGATTTTTTCTATCGGTTCCAAACCTACTTCCACTTTTCTTAAAAAGGGCTGGTCAATGAGTGCCTTCCTTTCGCCACCTATGGTGACCCTTGACTGGTCCTCACCAATAATTACCACTTCCGGCAGTTCGAAAGCAGGCTTCTCCTCGACTGGCTTCTCCGTTTCCGCCCACAAAAACGGCTTAAAGAAAAAGAGAAAAATTGAAATTCCTAAAAAAGGGATAATTTTTCTTATCGGCATCTTATTTCTCAGCGATTTTCTCCAATTCTATTTGTGCCTTGCCTGCCCACTCGGTCTCCGGGTAATTTTCTATAACTTTCCTGTAAGCTTTCCTCGCCTCCTCCCAGAATCTCTCTTTCCCGTTGCACTCTCCCACCATATATTGTGCCGGCGCAGCGAAGTATGAGTATTTACTATAAAGATAGACCACTTTTAAATACTCAACTGTTGCATTATGGTAGTCCTTGCGAAAATAGTAGCAGTCACCTATCCTTTTCTGCGCTTCTGCTCCTACCTCGGTACGAGCCAAATCTGCTGCTAATCTATACTCCTCTATTGCCTTTTTGTAGTCTCTCTTCTCTTCGTGCAAAATCCCATATCTTAAGTGGACTCTGGCTGTAGCTACTGACTGGGGGTACTTCTCGAGCGTCTTCTGAAAAGCCTGCTCAGCAAGCTCCTTCCTACCCATCTTCTCATGACTTTCTCCAATTTTATATTGGGATTCGCTGGAAAAAGTATCCTCAGGGAAACTGGTAATCTTCTTCTCATATTCTGCTATTGCCTCAACATATTTGCCTTGCACAAAATAGCATTCTCCGATGCGGAACTGAGCTTCACTGCCGAAGTCGCTATCAGTATACTTTGCTATTAGCTCCCTGTAAGTGTCAGCCGCTTCATCATACCTTCCAGCCCGATAATAGCTCCAAGCCAGCCAATAAAACGAATCATCAGCAAGAGGCGAATCTGGATAGTTGTCCACTATAGACTGATAAACCCTTCCTGCCTCACCAAATTTATCTCCACTATAATAGTGCTCAGCAAGGCGATATCTCACTTCTGCATTTAGTCGACTCCTGGGATACTTCTCAATAAAATCTTCATAGATTCTGATTGCCTTATCGTCTTCGCCTTCGGCATGATAACTCCAGCCAATAGCATAATAGGCTAGCTCAGCTATCTCCTTTTGCGGGTATTGGTCAATTACTTTCTGGTAATTCTTTATCGCCTCAACATATCTTTTTTGATTATAAAGTGCATCTCCAATTCTAAATATGGAATCTCCCGCTACGCTACTTTCAGGGTAACTGGCCACCACATTATTAAAGTGCAGGACTGCTTCGTCATATTTTTTCTGTTTGAAGTATGACCAGCCGATGTAATAGAGAGCCCGGTCAATAAGTTCGCTATACTTAAATTTTTCTCTCAACGTAGTGAGAGCTTCTATTGCCTTATCATATTTGCCTTCTCTATAATAAGCGAGTCCAATCTGGAACCTAACCCGATCTTCAATACCACTCTTGGGATAATTAGTGAGAGCCAGGTTATAGACTTCATGTGCTTCACTATACTTTTTCTGGCTTAAAAGACAATTTCCTATTTCCATCTGCGCCCGGGGAGCAAGGTCACTTTTGGGATAAGAAGCAAGAATTGCCCGATAAGCCTTGCCAGCGGAGGAGAAATCGCCTCTTTCGTAATAAGACCTGCCCTGGCCGAAATAGGCATCGTCAACCAATTCGTTTTTAGGATAGCGGTCGATGACTTCCTGGTAAATCTTTCCGGCAAAATCGAAATCTCTCTTTCGAAACAAACACTCTGCAATTTGAAACTTAGCCTCCACAATTAAGTTACTGTCGGGATATCTCTTCTCAATTTCTCTATACGCATCGATAGCTTCCTCATATCTCCCTTCCTGATAATAACACCAGCCTTTCCAATAAATAGCGTCGTCTGCCAGATTGGTTGCGGGAAAACTTCCTGCTAATATTTCATATTCTTTAATCGCATCTTTGTATTTCTTTTGATAATAGAGCAAATTGCCTATCATATAAACTGTCGAGGGAACAAGCTCAGACTGCGGATACTTAACTATTACTTCTCCAAAAGCCTGCCGAGCTTCTTCAAACTTCCCTTGCTTTAAGTAGCTCCAGCCGACAGACTGTTGGGCCTTCACTGCTTGCCTGGAATTGGGGTAGGCCTTAAGGACTTCCTGATAAGCAATAACTGCTTTAGGGTAGTCTCCTTGCCGGTAAAACGCTTCAGCAATCTCATACAATGAAGCTGCTTTCAAGTCAGTAGAATCTGTAATATTTAGAACTTTCTTATACGCCTCCCTGGCAGCAGGGAATTTCCCCTGTTCGAGGAGGCATTCTCCAATCTCGAATTGTGCCTGAGGAAGATAAGCAGACTGAGGATAGTTACTAAATAGTTTCTGGTATTCAACTGTAGCCAAATCGTAATTCCCCTGGTAAAACGAACACTCCGCTATAAAAAATTGACAGGCGTCAACAATACTGCTCTGAGGAAAAGACTTAACAACTATGGAGAATTCAGGTAATGCCATAGAATATTTTTCCCGCTTGAAGTAGGAGAAGCCTTTGGAATAGTGAGCATAATCTATGTGCTTAAACCCGGGATAGTTTTTGATAACTTCATCGTAACTCAGAATAGCGCCAGCATAGTTTTCTTGTTGAAAATAAGATTCAGCAATAGAATATTTTGCTTCCGGCACCAAGTCGCTTTTAGGATATTTTCGGATGAAGTCTTTATAAAGTCCTATTGCTTCGGTATAGTTTTTGACCACATACTTACAATCCGCAAGACGAATCGTGCCTTTGAGAGCGAAGTCTGTTCCCGGATAGGAACTTATGACCTTGCCATACGCAGCAAATGCTCCCGCACCGTCCCCTTGGTTAAATAGCGCTTCCGCCTTGTAGAACCTCACCTCGGGAAGCTTCTTACTTTCCGGGTAATTTCCCTCAAATTTATCCAATTGCTCTGCAGCCAGTCTATACATCCCGTCCCGGTAAAGACTCATACCAAAATTGTATAAATCTTCCTCCTCGCGGGAAACTACTTGTCCGAAAAGACTAGTGATTGAAAAAGCGGACAATAAGAAAAAAGCTACTAATGTTTTCTTGACCATAGAAAGTCACCTTTTTTGAATTATAACATATAATTGCTCATCCGTCAATTGTACCAATTATTTTCTGCCACCTCTATTTTCATAAGAGCCTCAATTTCATCTCTTTTTCCTACAAGAACTCAAATGCTATATAAAAAATTAACCCCTGTCAATATCCGACTTATCAGGGGTCAATCTGTTGCGTGTCCTGAGAAGGAAGAATCAGGCCGCAAAATCAGTTCTTTCAAGCAAGAAGGGAGTTTTATCCTTTTGCCTTCTTTACCTCCTCAAGAAATTGTTTCGCTTTCTGGGTCAAAACTTCAAACTTCCCTTCAGCCACTGCCTTCTTGTCAACTAATGCCGTTCCCACGGCAATGGCACAGGAACCTGCTTTGATGAATTCCCCAGCGTTCCCCAAATCTACTCCCCCGGTGGGAAGAAGTAGAATGTGAGGAAGGGGGCCCTTCAATGCCCTAATGTATGCTGGACCGCCTAACTCACCTGCGGGAAAGATTTTCACGATGTCTGCGCCCATCTCCCAGGCATGAACAACTTCTGTGGGAGTCATGGCTCCGGGAATTGCAATTTTGGTATATCTCTTACATATTTTGATGACGTCTTCATTCAATGATGGTCCTACAATAAACTCAGCACCCGCCAGAATAGATGCTCTGGCTGTTTCTCCATCAAGAATAGTACCAGCTCCTAAGAGCACATCCTTCCCAAACTTTCCTGCTACCTTCTCCATCACTCCAATAGCATTAGGAACAGTCATCGTGATTTCAATAGTCTTAATTCCACCCTCCCTGATGGCATCCACTATCTTCATCGCCTGTTCTGGAGATTCTGCCCTAATTACAGGAACGACCCCGCAGTCGAGCATAAGTTCAAGGTGCTCTGATTTCTTATCCATAAACTCACCTCCTTCCCAGAAGAGGAGTCAGAGTCATTTTTTTGTTCTGTGCCGTCTCCCTCCTTCGGCCGGCCTGCAGGGGACGGACTCTGTGCCCTCGCTTGATTTGCGCGACCACTCTTTAAATGGTCGCTGTCCCTATTTAAATTATCTTTGGATTTTATAACCAACTGCCTTGATTTGCTTCTTAACTTCATCCTCGGTAAACCAGCTTAGATCGCCGGGAACGGAATGCTCCAATGCGGCTAAAGCATCTCCGTAAGCAACAGCCTTTTCCACGTCACCCGTTAGATAACCATAAATGAAACCAGCGGTGTACGCATCCCCAGTACCAACTCTGTCAACTATTTCTACGTCGTAGGTTTTGCCCCTGTAGAGCTTATCAGCCAGAGCAATACTAGTCCATCCACCAATCAGAACAGTCTTAACTTCCCTCAAAGTAATGGCAACTATTGAGCAACCAAATCTATCCTTCAATTGTTTTGCTATATCCTCATAGGAACCCTTATAGCCAAAAACATCTTCGGTGTCATATTGCGTGGTCACCAGGATATCAACCTTATCCAGTATCTTAGAGAGACACTCTTTCGCCTCCTCTGGCGACCATAGCTTTGCCCTGTAATTTATGTCAAAACAGATCTTACACCCTAACTTCCTGGCTACATTTATGGCCTCGATTGTTGCCTCTCGGCAACTCGGGCTCAAAGCCGTGGTAATTCCACTGGTTAGGAAAATCTTCGTCCCTTTCAGAATAGCCGACCAGTTTACTTCGCCCGGCCGTAGTTTGGTAACAGCTGAGTCTTTGCGGTCATAAAAGACCTGACTCGCCCGAGGTGTGGCTCCCAACTCTAAATAGTATATTCCCACCCTTCCTTCGCCAGCCCAAACTATGTGGGAAGTATCTATACCCTGTTCTCTAGCCTTGTTCGCTACCATCATCCCCAGAGGATTATTGACCAGCCTTGTAACCCAGGCTGTTTTCAAGCCAAATCTCGCAACTCCCACACAGGTATTTAATTCCGTTCCGCCCACATTAACGTCAAAAATATTTGTCTGCTCTAACCTCATAAAGTTAGGCGGCGAAAGCCTCAACATTGCCTCTCCCAAAGCCACCAGGTCGTACATCAGAATCACCTCCTTTCGCTTCGCTTCAGTCGGTGACCTGCCTGCTCACCAACTCGCAGGCGTCGCTAACACGTTCCTCCTTATTCGTCGGAACAGCGACCCTCCTTTCGCTTCGCTCAATCCGGCCGGGGTTCTCACCGTCTCGAACCCGTCGCCAGACCTGTCGCTCCTTACTCGTCGCGACGGCGACCCTTTCGCTTCGCTTCCAAAAATGGGGACAGCCTCCATTTTCCCAGTTGTAGGCATCTATGAAAAGGCTTGTCAAGTAAAAGCTGATTTGTTCTTTGAAAATTCTGTTCAGTCTTAATGAGCAATAATTCTTTGCCATGCATCTATTCGTCCATTCAGACATTAAGTTTATCGGACAGCGGTTCCCCCAATCACAGAGAGGGTCTTCTTAGGAGACCATGCCTACAATGGGGGTAACCGACTTTGGACAATAGGGAGCTTGCTTTTTTAAAACCCAGTAAATACTGAATAACATTTCTCTAGCAACGGCAACTTTAGCTGTATTTTTTCCTTTTTTTATTGCTATACGGTGGTAAATCTGACCAAGCCGCTTGTCACTTCTTGCGGCATGGGGAGCATCTTGAATTAATACCCAGCGTAGCCAGCTATTGCCTTGTTTGGTAATTGACAAATTATGGAAATGTTTCCCACTTTTATCAACACCGGGATTGAGACCAGCATAAGAAATAAGTTTCTTTGGTCGAGCAAAACGGCTTATGTCTCCAATCTCAGAGAGAATAAGAAGAGCCGAATAATAACCAATTCCAGGAATGGTCTCAAGCAACTTGCTTAAAGGATTATCCCTAACTTGACGGCGAATCTTTTCCTCTATCTTTTCTATCTCTGGATTTAGCCAGTCAATAAGAGCGAGATAGCGTTTTAGTTCATCTTTGTAGACTGATTTTAAGCTGGGCATTACTTTTTTTAAAGATAATCGACCTTTTATTCCAAACAGATCACTTATTTTAAAAAAGATGCCGTGTTTAGCCAGAAGGCTGTGAACCCTATTTTTAACAGAAGTCCTTATTTTTACAAGAGCTGCTCTGTGACGATGGATTTCTCTCAGCTCTCGTTCTTTACTTGAGGCGATGTAAGATTCGGGAAGAAAATCGGTGCGCAAGAGATCATAAAGAGCATTGGCATCAATTTTGTCTGTTTTAACTTTTGCCTCAGCAATAAGTTTTGTTTTTAGAGGATGAGCTAAATGTACTTTTGCTCCCATTTTTTCCAGTTGATCAACCACCCAGTACCAACCATTGCAAGCTTCTACTGCTACCTCAACGGGTGGTTTGAGAAATTCTTTAACCTTTGGATGTTCAAACATTCCAGGAGAATGATAAATCTTAGTGCTTTTTCTTTTCTTACCATCTTTGGTTCCTACAACTACCTGCGAGAACTGTTGGTGCAAGTCCCAACCAGCGTAATTCATTGGCCACCTCCTTTGATTAAGATTTACTTCTTCCATATTATATCATGGAAGGTGGCCTTAATATCACAGATTCAATCTGTGCTAAGACCTAGAAATATGGGCAGGACTTTCCATACAATTTGTTTATATATTCAATGCTCGACTTCAAGGAATCCCGGCATCCCTTCGCTGACTTTGGCTCCAGACATATAATTCCTCTATAACCCATACTGTTGAACCTATCCAGCAATTCTTTAATATGGATATCTCCGTCGGAAATACGGGTCTGAGGTTCACCATTCAGCGTTTGTTTCAGATGGACTAACTTTATTTCAGAAACCCTTAATGACTCCAGAGCTTTTAGCGGGTCTTCCCTTTCTATAGCGATTGAAGTGAGATTGCCCGGGTCAAAAGTCACTCCTACTGAGCGTGAACCTACCTGGTCAATGATATGTCTTATGTCTTCCATAGGTTCTCTGGCATTTTCAAGACTCAGCATTACTCGATACCGATTAGCTATATCGGCATATGTCTTCAATTTATCAGCTATCTTGCTTTTCTCCTCAGAGCTATATCGTCTTTTCTCATTCTTTATAATCTCGCCATCGGCAACCAGCCTGAGAACGGGTCCGTCGCTAAGTGAAGCCGAAAGTTGAATCGCGCTTCTAACCTTCTCTTCATCTCTCTCATCAAGACAGTTATTCTTGATCGCATAGGTAAAGTGGATTTTTCCGTACCGCTTAGCGAGCTGATGCAGTGCTTCCCCATCGTAATCTTCCACACAACCTTCCCTCAGTTCAATAGCCCCAATTCTATTCAATTGGGCAAATTCAACGATATCTTGAAGTGTGATCTCCTTATCCTGCAATTCTTTCTCAAAGACAGCAGTAGTAAACCCCAACTTCATAATTTCACCTCCTGCTCGTCGTCTCGTACGGGAAGCTACGCTCCGCTACTCCATTTGTCCCTATTTACTTATCAACGTCTCCCTCAAGAGCCTATGGTTCAAATTCTTCGAATTCCTCAAAATCTTCTTCAATTTCCGGGCCACTTCTCTCTCCCAGTTTAAACTCTTCTGCCTCTTCTTCTAGCCTGAATTCTTCCTCCACTTCAGCTACTTCTGTGCTCTTTTCTACTCTAGACCTCCTGACTTCTTCTATTTTCTTCCCTTTTCGCGCCTTCTCTTCCTGTAACCGCCCAAGCTCTTTTTCCATTCCTGAAAGGTCGGCATCACTATTTCTGAATTTAGTCAGAATCCGCCTGAGAGTAGTGATGCGTTCATCGATACTTGCTGGTTTCTCTTCGAGTTTTCTGTAGTAATCCCTGGAGCCCTTGAACTTCCTAAGGACTAACAATTTTTCCTTAACAGGCGTAAGGTTTACCCCGATATCCTTATATTTTCTTAAGATCTTATCCAGGGTAAAGATAAGTTCTTCCACGCTAACTTTTTTCTCTACCAATTTCTGGTAAAAGTTCATTGAATGTTTGAAGTCTTTTTCGGTCAGCGCAAATGAACTATTGAGGAGAAACAAAAACAGAAAGGTGAGAAGAATGGATATACGTCTTTTCATAAATTTTCCCTGCGTAACACTTTTTTAGTATATTATAGATTTTAATCCTAGTCAAGTAAAAAGATGTAAAAGTAGATACATTACGGATTTTTATTGCAAGTTATATTGGATTTGGTATAATAGTTGATACAAAAGCTGGAATTTTATGATGTGGAAAATAGAGTCAATGTAAAATTTTAGGATTCGATAATATGTATGAAAAAACACACAGTGTAGATATAGTAATTCCTGTATATAACGAAGAAATTTGCTTACAAAAAAATGTAGTTATTTTATATACTTATTTAGAAAAAGTAGCCGCTTTTTCCTGGAATATCATCATAGCTGATAATGCTTCTACTGACAGAACTTCGCAAATTGCAACATACCTATCATCAAAATATGAGAAGATACAATATATTCACTTACCAATAAAAGGTAGGGGTTATTCTCTTAGAAAGGCATTCCTTCAAAGTAAGGCTGATATTTTATGTTATATGGATGTGGACCTTTCTACTAATTTACGTTATTTGAAATCCTTGATTGAAGGCATAGTTTGCGGCTTTGATATATCCATAGGCTCAAGGCTAATGCAAGGCTCGAGACTAAAGAGAAGGTTGCACCGCGAAATATTTTCAAGAATATATAATTTCCTGATTAAGCTTTTATTCTTTACTAGATTTTCAGATGCACAATGCGGATTCAAGGCACTAAGAAACGATGTTGCAAAGCATCTTGTTCCCTTGGTGAAGAACAATAATTGGTTTTTTGATACAGAACTTTTACTTTTGGCTGAATATAATAAATATAGAATATTCGAAATTCCCGTAGAATGGATTGAGGACATAAGAACAAAAGTCCATATTGGAAAGACTATATTGGAGGATTTAGCCGGCCTTTTACGTATGCGATTTTCAATGCATAAAAAGGTCAAATAATACAAAATAACAACTATGGACTATAAAATTAAACTAAAGAGACATAGAAATGACTAGAATTAAAATCTTAATTGAAGAAAAATATAGAACTGAACTATAGTATGTCTTTTTTGCAGTTTTTCTTTGCACTGGCATAACTGCTTTTAAAGATTACGCCTTAAGCGGTCTGGCTTCGCATTTAGAACCAGCTCAAATCGGCAAATCTTTAGTGAAGAAAGACTCTGGCAACTTTAAAGAAATAAACATAAAGGAAAGCCAGAAGGAAAAACTGGATGTGGGCTTCAAGAAATTCAGATCTACCATTTTTTGAAACCTTTATTTGGAGTTCTAAGAAATGAACAGAGAAAACATCGAACATTGCCTCTCTATTGCCGCTAAGATGGGACTGTTCCCTCTAATTTTCTATTTCATCTTCTTTTGCATTCTTACGTATCCTTTGATTCTACTATTTTCGACGCATTTTTTTGCAGACCAGGGGGATGGATTACAATATGTTTGGAATATCTGGTGGGTAAACAAGGCATTGACCGAGCTCCATCAATCACTTTGGCAAACCCACTATCTCCATTATCCATACGGTCTCTCACTCTTTGGGGATGCTTTAACTCCATTTGATGGTTTTATGGGAATATTTTTATTAAAATTTTTGACGCTAATAGAGGTTCATAATTTTGTCGTTGTTTTTTCTTTCGTTGTTGGTGGGCTTACTGCATTTTTATTAGCTTACCATTTTACCAAGTCATACTGGTCCAGTATAATCGCAGGTTTTATATTCACTTTTTCAAATTATCACTTTGCTCATGCTGAAGGGCATCTAAATTTGGTCTCTTTAGAATGGATCCCTTTGTTTGTGCTTTTGTGGTACATCCTGGTTGTTAAGCCGAGGATTGTAACAGCTATAGCTTCTGCCATAGTTCTTTTCGCAGTCCTTCTTTGCGATTACTACTACTTTCTTTACTGTGTGATGATAGCGTGCCTGATAGTCGGTTGGTACAGTATCCAGAAAAAGAATATCTTCTTCTTCCTCAAAGAGGAATACTTGGTTCCTTTTACAGCTTTTTTTGTAGGTCTTCTCGTAACAGCAGGACCACTAGTGGCTTCTTTCCTACTTTTAAATAGGAGCGATCCCCTCGTGGGCGTTCATCTACCACAGGAATATTCCTTAGATCTCCTGGCTCCTTTCATTCCCGGAGGGCACTGGCGCTTTGCTCATCTAACACACTCTTATTGGTCAAACCTACCTGGCAATATCCATGAAAGTAGTGTTCATATAGGCTTGGCACTGCTGTATATTCTTATTCTTACGTGGGTCAAGAGGAGAAAGTTCCCCACTCAAGGCCTCAGGCTATGGTATTTTGTACTCATTTTCTTTACTATTATGGGCTTGGGTCCAGTATTGTATATATGGGGAAGGGAAATTCCTTTCATAAGGTTGCCCTATGCATTGTTTGAACTGGTATTTCCTCCTCTAAGAGTTTCAGGTGTTCCTGTGCGGATGATGGTAATGGTAACGCTCAGTGCAGCAGTTATCTCGGCAATGGGATTTAAGGTGCTTTTTCGACAGTCGCGAGGAAAACGATTGCTGGCAGGATTATTACTTATAATACTTTTTATAGAATATTTACCGAGACCTGTCCCATCTTCTAAAGTTGTCATACCACCGTATATTAATTTCTTGAAAGATTTACCTGATACCAAAGGCATCGTGGATACAACAGCCAGCCCCGGATTGGCATTATATTATCAAACTATCCACGAAAAACCTATGGCATTTGGCCACGTTTCTCGAATCCCAGGAAGCGTAAATATGAAAGACCAGGAGTTAAGGCAACTTATTCGCGACGAACAGTATATTTCGCTTTATCGTGATTATAACATTAGATATTTGGTCGCTGACGCTGATGCTGACATAACCGCTAAATATTCAACCATAAGGATGCTTTATCACGACGGTGAAGTAAAATTATACGACGTGGCTACCCAAAAAGCACATGAGTAATACCAAAATTACAAAAGGAGTATTTAAACGATTTCTTGATGCCCGCTGGGCCTGGGATCTAATTCAAGGACCTATTTACAATCGGCTGATATTCAAAGCAGCGTCTGAATTATACCAACGTTTCATACATGAAATTAACCTCCCAGAGAGGGCGGAGATCCTGGATGTAGGTTCTGGACCTGGGTTTTTGACACTTTTATTAGCAAAAGAAAACCCCACTATGTCGGTTGTCGGCATTGACTACTCGCCAACACAAGTTCGCGCTGCAAACCACCTCAAGATTTGCAATCAAATTTCCAACTGCAGTTTCAGACAGGGCGATGCTATGAATCTTCCATTCCGGGACGCCTCTTTTGATATTGTCATTAGCGTGACGTCAATCAAGCATTGGCTAGATGGAAAGAGAGGATTGCGAGAGATACGGCGCGTTCTTACACCAAACGGTTCCGCTTTTATCGCGGAAGCAGATAGGGAAGCTACAGATGAAGAACTATATCGGTTCGCCAGTAAGTTTACCGCATGGTATGTTTGGGATAAGTTTATGAGATGGTATCTCCGGCAAGTTGTCTTTGGACAGAGCTATAGCCGAAGAGAAGCTGAATGGATGGCCAGGGCAGTCGGATTTGCTACTGTCTCAATGGAAAAGGTCTCAGGGTGGCCTTTTTTCCTGATGAGATTGCGAAAATAATCTAGAAGTGAGAATCTTGCGAAATCTCTAATCGGATATTTAGGGCGCGGAGCAAGAAAGGAAAAATGATGGCCGACTTCTTAATTCCATTAGTTGTAACTGCTTTAGCCGAATTTGGCGACAAAACACAATTGTCAATTCTCATTTTGTCCACGAAAATGGAAAAGTATTTCCATTTACTGGCCGGTATCGTCGTAGCTTTTCTCATAGTAGATGGAATTGCGGTTTCAATAGGTTCGTGGATTACAAATGTCGTCCCTGTCACTCTCTTAAGAATAGTTTCGGGAATTGTGTTCATAATTTTTGGAGTATTGATACTAAGAGAGCGTGAGGTAAAGAAGATAAATAAATTTTATTCCCGAAGCCCATTTATTTCAGGATTTGTTCTGATTTTCATAACCGAGTGGGGCGATAAGACACAGATTACTTCAGCAATATTCGCCACCAAGTACAATCCTCTTTTAGTTCTAACTGGAGCAATGGCAGCATTGGCTCTGCTATCTGGAATAGCAGTCTATTTAGGTAAGTTTGTCTCTAACAAAGTGGATAAGAAGTCAATGACAAAAATTGCTGGAACTGTATTCATGTTAATGGGCATATCGTTTCTTCTATTCTAAAAAGTCTCTTCAATTTTAGCCCTCTTAATCTGGCCCTCCAATACTCCCCATCTCCTTCTTTTCTAACCTAACCTTCTCTTATCTATTGGTAAAGCTCGTCTTCCTTTCAAGAACAGCTTGCATGAATTTTGTACTTTAACTGAAAGCGATTTTGATTTATCATATGTTTGAGATTAACCAGAAATGGACGAGGTGGGATATTCTTAGGGCGAGGAAAGTCGTTCCTCAATCATTGAGACTAACTCTACGAAGTTAAAAGGCTTGAGAAGGTAATGGATTGTATCAATGTTATTTCCGGGAGGGGTTCCACTCATTAAAAGGGTCTTGCAACGAGGATATTTCTTCTCTATTTCTCTAATCAGTGCCAGACCATTAATCCCCTGCATATCAAAATCTGTAAGCACCAGTTGGTAATCTGCTCGCTTGTCCAGGAGCTTGAGGGCTTCCTCCCCGCTCTGGCACAGATCCACCTGGTATCCAGCTCGCTCCAGTAGACTCTGGGAAACATCTCTGATTTCTTTTTCGTCGTCGACGATAAGAATCTTACGCTTTTTCACTTTTTTCAAATGAATCCTCTCCGCCACGATGTTAGCACAATATTGCCTATTTGTCAATAAAAAAACATTGCCTATTAGGATATTCATTGGACAGGGAAAAAAACATATAATCGTTGCAGAGGTCGCTTATGGAGACTATTTATAGAAGTATAGGTAATAGAATCCGAGTAGAGAGAAGGAAACTGAAACTGACACAAGAGGAACTGGCGGAAAAAGCCAATATCAGCGCTAATTTTCTCGGACATATTGAGAGGGGAACGAAGAGACCCACCTTAGATACTTTAAAGAAAATTGCTGACGTCCTCCAAATACCGATGGCAGAGCTATTTGCTACTGAGGCGACTTACCAGCTACCTAGTGAAGACCTATTCATCAAGAGATTCAAGTCATTGATCAGAGATAAGAAAAGGAAAGAAAAAGAGTTAGTCCTGAGAATCGCAAAGATGATTCTGGAAAAGGCAGGTAAAAAATAGGAGTTGGTTTATTGGAGAAATTTTTTTAAGTACCTTCCAGTATACGATTTTGTACACCGGCAAAGTTCCTCCGGAGAACCTGTCGCTACGACTTCACCGCCTTGCTCACCACCTTCGGGCCCCAAGTCAATGATGTAGTCGGCTGTTTTAATAACATCCAGATTATGTTCAATAACTAGAACTGTATTCCCCCTGTCTACCAGACGATGTAGGACGCCCAACAACTTCTCGATATCCGCAAAGTGTAACCCCGTGGTGGGCTCATCCAATAGATATAGTGTCTTCCCCGTACCTCTCTTGGAAAGCTCCTTGGCTAACTTCACCCTCTGAGCCTCGCCACCAGAAAGGGTGGTTGCCGATTGTCCCAGCTTTATATAGTCGAGTCCCACGTCGGATAGAGTTTGAAGTTTTTCTCTAATCCTGGGTATATTTTTGAAAAATTCCAGGGCCTCTCCCACACTCATTGATAGGACATCAGCAATATTCTTACCCTTATATCTCACTTCCAGAGTCTCTTCATTGAACCTTTTCTCCTTACAAACTTCGCAGGGAACATAGACATCGGGAAGGAATTGCATCTCAATTTTAATTAGTCCATCGCCCATGCAGGCTTCGCATCTTCCTCCTTTGACATTGAAACTAAATCTTCCCGGCCGATAACCCCTAATCTTTGCTTCGGGAAGCTGAGCGAAGAGCTGGCGGATAGGAGTAAATAGGTCTGTATAAGTGGCTGGATTAGACCGGGGAGTTCGGCCGATTGGTGATTGGTCTATGTTGATTACCTTATCAATGTTTCCTACACCCAAAAGTTCTCTGTGCTTTCCCGGTTTTTCTTTGGAGTGATATATTTTTTGTGCCAGTGCTTTGTACAATATTTCCTGAATCAGCGTGCTTTTGCCCGAACCGGAGACACCAGTAATGCAGACAAAAATTCCCAAGGGAATCTCTACATTGATATTTTTTAAATTGAATTGTGCTGCACCTCTTATCTCCAGAACCTTGCTAATATCTCTTCTTCTCCTCTTTGCAGGAACGGGCACTTTTAGCCTGCCGGACATATAAGCACCAGTCAAAGATTCGGGAGTCTCTATTATTCTGGATAGAGAGCCACTCACCACAACTTTCCCACCCTTTTCACCCGCTCCCGGACCAAGGTCTATGATGTGGTCGGCAGCAAGGATTGTTGCTGGATCGTGCTCCACAACCAGGACCGTGTTAGCCAGATTCCGCAAATCCTCCAGAGTAGCGATTAATCTGGATACATCGCGCGGATGGAGACCTATAGTTGGCTCATCGAGAATATAGATTACACCTACCAGAGACGAACCAATCTGCGTTGCCAGGTGAATTCTTTCCGCCTCCCCGCCCGCCAGAGTAGCTGCCGGCCGGTCGATAGTAATGTAGTCAAGACCTACGTTGACCAGGAAGGAGAGCCTTTTCTTAATCTCTTTCAGCACCTCCCGGGCAATAAGCGCCTCAGTTGGGGAGAGAGAAATCTCATTGAAAAATGCTTGAGTCTCTTTAACAGAAAATGTAGCTATATCTGCAATAGACTTCCCCTGGATGGTAATAGCCAGGCTCTCCTTCTTGAGCCGCTTGCCCTGACAATCTGGACAGACCCTTGTGGTCATATACTTGTTGAAAATCTCTTCTCGGACGAAATCGGATTCGGTCTGGTGGTAGCGCCTCTCAAGCTGGCTAATCACTCCTTCAAAAGGCTCTCCCGATTCATAGATTTCATCTGGAGAACCGTAAAGAAGTATGTTCTGATATTTTTCGGGAAGCTTCTTGAAAGATGTATCCAGACTGAAGCCATAATAGTCACTTACATCCTCGAGCATGTCATGGTAATAGCTCCGGGCAGCCCATTTCCAGCGGTGACGCCTGGTGGTGATCGGATTGCTCCAGGGGACGAGTGCTCCTTCATTTACGGAAAGGCTCTCATCGGGAACAACAAGCTCAGGGTCTATCTCAGTTTTCGTCCCCAACCCGGAGCAACTGGGACAGGCACCATAGGGAGAATTAAAGGAGAAAATGCGCGGTGATATCTCGCCCAGACTTATGCCGCAATCGGGACAAGCATTATGGATGCTAAAAAGGTAAGGACGCGCTCCCTGCGTATCTATCAGAACCACTCCCTGGGCCAGCTTCAAAGCAGTTTCAATAGAATCGGTGAGCCTCGTCTTCAGATCGCGACGAATCACCAGCCGGTCGACGATTACTTCAATATTATGCTTCTTATTCTTATCTAATCTAATCTCTTCTTCCAGCCCGTAAACCTTTCCATCAACTCTTACCCTCACATAGCCTTCCTGACGAACCCTATCGAAGAGTTCTCTATAAACTCCCTTCCTTCCCCGCACAAGTGGAGCCAGGATTTCAATTCGGGAACCTTCGGGCAAGGCCAAAACCTGCTCAACTATCTGCTGAGCAGTCTGGGGAAGGATCTCCCTTCCACATTTAGGACAATGTGGTCGACCAACTCTGGCAAATAAGAGTCTAAGATAATCGTAGATCTCAGTCAGTGTACCGACAGTAGAGCGGGGATTACGACTAAGACCTTTCTGCTGGATAGCCACTGCAGGAGAAAGACCTATTATCTGGTCAACATCCGGCTTCTGCATCTGGCCCAGAAACTGCCGCGCGTAGGCAGAAAGGGATTCCACATATCTCCTCTGCCCTTCGGCATAAATAGTATCAAAAGCGAGAGAAGACTTTCCCGAGCCAGAAAGGCCAGTTATGACCACGAGTTTATTGCGTGGAATTTCTAAGTCTATATTTTTTAAATTGTGCTCTCTGGCACCTTTGATTATGATTTTCTCCTGTGCCATATCTCTCTGTCTTTCCCTCCCTCCGTCGATAAGAATATACCAAATTTTATTCGACGAAGTCAAGATGATTACAGATTCCAAAAAAGGAAGGACGGCATGCCGAAAGGTCGGCATAAACTGGGTCACTCCCTTACAAAGACGAAAATGGGCGGAGACGAAAATGGGCGGAGACGAAAATGGGCGCAGACGAAAATGGTCGCAGACGAAAATGGTCGCTGTCCCTATTTAATTGGCGGGGAATCCGGGAAGTACGTTACTCAGCTAACTTCTTTTGCACGATTGTGTCTCTTTTCCAGTGGAGGTCGTCTCTCTCTGAGTAATCGAGATTATAGTGGAGACCACGACTCTCTTTGCGCTTCATCGCGCAGTCAATAATTAGCTGCCCTACCGTTGCAATATTGCGCAGTTCAACCAAGTCACTAGTAATAATAAAGTCCCAGTAGTAGTCCTGGATTTCCTTCTGTAGAAGTTCAATCCGTCTCTGGGCACGCTCCAGACGCTTATCCGACCGAACTATCCCCACATAGTTCCACATTAGCCTTCTAATTTCGTCCCAGTTATGGCTTACCATTACCGCCTCATGGCTATCTACTGCATGTCCTATGTCCCAGGGAGAAATTGGCGGAAAAGTAATCTCCTCTTTGACTGCGGACTTTGCTGTCTCGGCCGCCCTGTGGGCAAAGACCAGTGCCTCCAAGAGCGAATTTGAAGCCAACCGATTCGCACCATGTAGACCAGTGCAGGCCACTTCTCCCACAGCATAGAGTCTTTTGAGGGTGGTACGGCCATTAGTATCAGTTAAAACACCACCACAAATGTAATGTGCTGCTGGAACTACAGGCAGAGACTCCTTGGTCATATCGAAACCAAAGGAGCGGCATCTCTTATAAATATGGGGAAATCTTTTCTTTATGAATTTAGGGCTCTTATGGCTAATATTCAGAAAGACGCAATCATCTCCCCTATCTTTCATTTCCTGGTCGATTGCTCGAGCAACTATGTCCCGGGGAGCCAGTTCTTTTTGTGGATGGTACTTGTGCATAAAAGTTGAACCATCTTTCAATCTTAGAATCGCCCCCTCTCCCCGCAGAGCCTCCGAAATGAGGAAAGACTTGGCTTCGGGATGGTAGAGGCAGGTGGGATGAAACTGCATAAATTCCATATTCGCAATCTTAGCTCCTGCCCGGTAAGCCATGGCTATTCCATCCCCGGTAGCCACATCCGAATTGCTGGTGTAGAGATATACCTTTCCCGCACCGCCGGTCGCAAGAAGAGTGACCTTAGCGAGGAAAGTATGCACTACATTTTTCTTAATGTCCAGAACATAGGCGCCCCAACATTCTCCCTCTCGCGCAATAAGATTTACGGCAATGGAGTTTTCATATATGGTTATGTTGCCATTTCTCTTGACTCGCCTGGTCAGAGTCTTTTCCACCTCTTCTCCCGTCAGGTCAGCAGCGTGGACTATTCTTCTTCTGGAATGGCCACCTTCACGGGCAAGGTCATACTTTGTCTTATCCTTATCCCACAGAGTGAACTTGACGCCCCAATCAGTCAAATCTCTGATTCTATCCGGGCCGCTCCTGACCACCATCTCTACTATGTCGGGATGGCAGAGTCCATCACCAGCAACCAAGGTGTCCTGAACGTGCGCCTCAAACGAATCCTCCTGACTCCATACTGAAGCTATTCCTCCCTGAGCATACTTGGTGTTCGACTCCTCAAGCTCCCTTTTGGTTACCACCGCCACTTTTCCCCAAGAGGCAACTTTAAGGGCAAAGCTCAACCCCGCCACACCACTTCCTATAACCAAGAAATCTGTCTTTACTTCCATAGTTTTCCTCTAAAGTGCAAAAACGAAACGCGAAACATTATTCTTTTTATAAAACAGAGTTTTGCTCTGCCACCATTTTTTACCCTATGCGAAGGAATTTGGTGTAGCGAGCATTAGAATTTTTAGCCAAAATCGAGGATTAGAGTTTATACGAAACTGACCGAAGGGAATTTCGGGAAACTCCTGAGATTTTTGGCGATGCTCGAAGAGCAAAAAATTGTGAGCGAGCAAACCAAATCCCGAGCATATACTCAATCCCTGCTGCCAACCTTTAGCTCTAACATCCTCTTTATACTCTGATAAGCCCTCCCTCTGACTTCTTCGGGCACCTTAATAAGATGGGCCATCTCCCGGAGCGAATCGCGAACTTTCTCCAAAGTGTGGTATTTCATATTGGGACATACCATCTTATCGCTAGCAGGATAGAATTTCTTTTCCGGGTTCTCCTTTCGCAAGCGGTAGAGCATACCGATTTCGGTGCCGATGATCAACTCTCGCGCAGAACTCTCTCGAGCAAAACTCAGTATTCCGCTGGTAGAAGCGACTGCGTCAGCCAAATCTAATACTTCCTCAAGACATTCCGGATGAGCCACAAACTTCGCTTCGGGATGAGCTTTCTTTACCTTAAGAACATCTCTCTTCGTCAACACTTCATGCGTAGGACAAAAACCTTGCCAGCAAATTACCTCTTTGTCCGTAGAGCGAGCTACCCAACGGCATAAGTTTCTATCAGGAACAAAGATAACCTCTTCCTGAGGAAGTGAATTCACCACCTTCACTGCATTGGCTGAAGTGCAGCAGATATCGCTTTCTGCCTTCACTTCTGCTGAGGAATTCACATAAGTAACCACTACTGCCTGAGGATGGTCTTCTCTTAACATCTCTAGTGCTTCCGGTGAAATCATGTCCGCCAGGGGACATCCGGCCCGCAAATCCGGAAGAAGAACATTCTTTTCTGGAGAAAGAATAGACGCTGTCTCAGCCATAAATAACACGCCGCAAAAGACAATAGTCTCAGCGTCAGTAGCCGCTGCCTTCCGACTCAGTTCCAGAGAATCACCAACGAAATCAGCAACATCTTGAATCTCTCCCGTCTGATAATTATGGGCGAGAATTATTGCCTTCCGTTTCTGTTTCAACTCTCCAATTTCTCTTAAAACCTCTTCTCTACCAGCCATTTTTTCTCTCTGGGCCGATCAAGTCGGCCACCATATTACCGCGTTTCCCCCAGATCCCCCCGATACATCGGAATGCTATTTCTACATTTAAGAATTTTAGCCTGTAAATGGTCGCTGTCCCTATTTATTTTCTTTTCACCAGCATGTTGTCAATCAATCTGGTCTTGCCAATCCAGACAGCTAAAGCTATCAGGATTTTCCTTCCCGGTGTTACTGTCTTTACCTCTCCCAAGGTTTCTGGGTCGACGATCTTTATATAATCTATTTTGGAGTGGAGTTGTTTCCGGATAATCTTTTCCATTTCGGATACTACTTTAGGAATAGGTTTTCCGCTACCTATCAAATCCTTGCCATACTTCAGCGCTCTATATAATGAAAGGGCTTCTTTCCTTTCTTGAGGAGAAAGGTAAGAATTGCGAGAACTCATAGCTAACCCATCTGGCTCACGGACAGTGGAACATTCCCTGATTTCGATTTCCATATTTAAGTCTTCGACCATCTTCTTTATGATTCTCAACTGCTGGTAATCCTTCTGTCCAAAATAGGCAGCGTCTGGCTTAACAATATTGAACAGTTTACAGACCACTGAGGCTACACCCCTGAAGTGTCCTGGTCGGAACAACCCGCAAAGCTTGTTTGATAGCCCTTCCACCTCCACATAAGTAGAATATCCTTCATCATACATTTCGGAAACAGAAGGATAGAAGATTATATCCACACCAGCTCTCCGGGCAAGCATCCTATCCTTCTCAAAGGGACGAGGGTATCTCCGGTAGTCTTCTCCGGGGCCGAATTGGGTAGGATTAACGAATATGCTTATGACCAGGATCTCATTTTCTCTCCGTGCCCGCTCCATTAGAGAAAAGTGCCCCTCATGTAGCGCTCCCATTGTGGGAACGAACCCGATCGACTTACCTTCTTCCCTTAATCTATCAGCAACCTTTTGCATTATTGAACATTTCCTGATTATTCTCACTTTTTCCTCACAAAAAATGCAAAAAATGTGCAAAAAATGGGGTCCAAAAAATGGGGTCAGAGTCATTTTTCCCTTACTGGAAGGCTTGTCTCGGGCAAACATGCAAACATGCGGTCAGAATATTTTGCGTCAAAGAAGCTTTACTTCTGAATTGTCTTTTAACTCTCTCAGTATTTCCCTAATAGTCTTGTTTAGAACGGGGTGAACCAATTCCGGAGCAATCTCTTCCAGAGGAAGAAGAACAAATCGCCTCTTATGCAATTCAGGATGGGGAATCTGCAACTGTTTACCATCTAAGACCTTGCTTCCATAGAATAGAATATCCAAATCGATTATTCTCGGTCCCCATTTTATCTCTCTTTGCCTTCCCATCAACTTTTCTATCTTCTCTAACCGCTTCCACAACCCTACCGGGGAGAACTTGGATTTCGCCTTGACTACAGAATTCAAAAACCATCCCTGTTCTTTGTAGCCCACGGGCTCTGTCTCGTATAGGGACGACTCCTTTATAATTTCTATTCCTTTTTCTTTCATTAGTTCAATTGCTTTTCTTATATTTGCTAATCGGTCTCCCAGATTGGAACCGAGACCGATATAAATCTCTTGTTTTACCATTCAATCTTCTCCAGCCTATCCACTGCTTCCTTTATCTTCTCCTCATCTACTGTTAGAGAAAAGCGCACATATCCCTCCCCGGAAGGGCCGAGTGCATTGCCCGGAGTGGAAAGAATACCTCCTTCTTCCAAAAGTTTTTCTACGCTCTCAACCGAAGAATAACCTGCGTGAACTCTTGCCCAAACATAGAATGTCGCTTCTGGCCTTTTGACCTTCCATCCACTATTCTCCAATCCGTTCATTAGTAGGTCGCGGCGCCTCCTATATATCTTGCGCATCTCGTCGACGCAGTCCTGAGGACCAGTCAAAGCTCCAATCGCTGCAACTTGAATAGCTCCAAAAACGCCTGAATCGATATTCTCTTTCACCATAGACAGACCCTTTATTATGTACTGGTTCCCACAAGCCCAACCAATCCGCCATCCGGTCATATTGTAAGTCTTGGATAGAGAGTGAAATTCAATCCCCACGTCCTTTGCACCCGGAAGCTCGAGAAAACTTATGGGCCTCTCTCCTTCGAAATATATCTCTGAATAGGCAGCGTCGTGTACAACCATAATATTATGTTTTCTCGCAAATTCGATTACCTTTCTGTAAAAGACTCTACTGGCACAGGCGGCAGTAGGATTGTTCGGATAATTGATAAACATCATCTTTGCTCTCTTTGCTATCTCTTCGGGAATTGAATCTAAATCCGGCAGAAAACCATTTTTTTCCAATAAGGGCATGAAGTAGGTGGTACCTCCAGCATAGATTGTCCCTATGTCATATACAGGATAGGCCGGCTCAGGGCAGAGAACCAGATTGCCAGGGTTAACGAATGCCAGGTGAATATGTCCAATACCTTCCTTGGAACCGATTAGAGCGTGGATTTCATTCTCGGTATCTAATTCTACGCCAAAACGGGCTTTGTACCAGCGACCAATTGCCTGGCGAAACTCCACCAGGCCCGGCCCAAACGGATATCTGTGGTACCTGGGTTCGTCTATAGCCTTCTTCATAGCATCTCTAATGTGGCGTGGAGTAGGCAAGTCCGGGTCGCCTACACCCAAATCTATAATATCTATCCCGCGCCGAATAGCCTCCTTTTTCTTTCGGTCAATTTCAATGAAAACATAGGGAGGTAGCTGTGATAACCTCTGGGAGTAATCAAATTTCATCTTTCGCTAATCCCTTCCCAACCTAAAAAGTCCTGCATATCGTAAAAACCCGGCGGTTGCTTGAAAATCCATTTACACGCTTCCACCGCTCCCCGGGCGAAACAATCACGACTGTGCGCCCGATGTGTTAGCTCCAGCCTCTCGCCTGTTCCGGCAAAAATTACAGTATGCTCTCCCACAATATCTCCCGCCCTCACGGCATGCACTCCTATCTCTCGCGCCTTCCGCTCTCCGACCATCCCTTTCCGACCATAAACCCCTGCTTCTTTAAGATTCAAGTTCAGCACCTGAGCAATTGTCTCTGCCAGTTTCGTCGCTGTGCCTGAAGGAGCGTCTTTCTTCTTGTTGTGGTGAGCTTCGACAATCTCTACATCGTAACCCTTGAGGACCCTGGCCACGGTCTCCACGAGTTTAAATAGAAGGTTCACTCCCAGACTCATATTTGGAGACATAAGAAGTGGAATATTTCTTGCTTTTCCTCTGATTGATTTCTTCTCTTCCTCACTGTGTCCTGTAGTCCCTATAATCATAGCCTTCTTAAACCTTGAGGCGACTTCCAAATTCTTCAAACTTGCCTGTGGATTTGTAAAGTCAATCACAACCTCTGCTCTTTCAATAATTTTCTCCAGATTATCAGTCACCTTGACCTGGGGCGCCACCTGACTTCCTAAACCCCTGTGGCCTTTTACTTCAACCGCTCCTACGAGTTTTACCTCTTGTTCTTGGGCCAGAATTTCAATAATCCTTGTACCCATTCTGCCACATGCGCCACAGACAATTACTTTAATCATAATTCCCCCTAAAATAGGAATCTTGAATTTCAAATTACAAATTTCAGATTTCAGATTACGGGCAAAAGGGCCTACACCACAACACTATATCTCTCCTAGATAAGCTTGTATTCTTTCAGTGTGGTCTTTAACTTTGCCAGATTTTCGTCGGACATCTTGCATAAAGGCAGCCTGATTTCGTCAGAAATCATCCCCATGAGATTCATTGCTGTCTTCACCGGAATGGGGTTTGTTTCATAGAACATAGCGTCAAAGAGAGGAAGCATCTTCAAGTGCATCTTCCTGGCTTTCTTAATGTCCCCTGCCTCAAATTCTCCCACCAGAGCCACCATCTCCTCAGGCACAATATTGGCAACAACCGAAATTACTCCCTTACCGCCAACAGCCATTATGGGGAAAGTCATAGCATCGTCTCCGGAAAGTACATCAAAATCTTCCCCACAATGCATAACAATCTCACTCACCTGCGTAATATTTCCGCTGGCTTCTTTCAATCCCACAATATTCTCAATCTTCGCCAATTTCGCCACGGTAGAAGGTAGCATGTTGACCCCAGTTCTGCCCGGGACATTATACATCACCATAGGAATATCGACAGTTTTGGCGACCTCTTTGAAATGTAGGTAGAGACCATTCTGGGTAGGCTTATTATAATATGGCGTAATCACCAAACACCCGTCCGCTTCCACTTCCTTAGCAAACCGTGTCAGTTCAATTGCCTCACTTGTGTTATTGGAACCTGTACCTGCAATGACTTTTAAGCGCCCATTCGCCGCCTTGACCACGGTTTCAATCACTAACCTGTGCTCCTCATGTGATAGAGTTGCCGATTCGCCTGTAGTACCACAGGGAACAATGCCCGATGTGCCCTTCTTAACGTGAAACTCAACCAGTTCTTTAAGCTTACCTACATCAACCCGATTATTCTTAAATGGCGTCACCAGCGCCACATATGAACCTGAGAACATACTCCCACCTCCATATCAAAATTTCAAATTCCAAATTCCAAATTTCAAATTTCGATTTTAGACTTCTATCTCCCCTTTATAGACTACTGTCGCTTCTCCCTCAAGCCAGACAGCATTAAATTTTTCCTTTCCCTTTACATTCCTTTCCATTCCATATTCTACAGTTAAGGTCTCCCCACCTCGGGTGTGGACCTCAACCGGGGAGGATACTTTACCTCGTAAGCCGGAAATGAGAGCTGAAGCAACAGCGCCCGTGCCACAAGCCAGAGTCTCATCCTCCACTCCTCGCTCATATGTTCTGATATGGATGGAGTTTCTACCTTGCAAAGTAACGAAATTTACATTAGTCCCAGCAGGGCTGAATCTTTGATGGTAGCGAATTGCACGGCCCAAACTCATAACGTCAATCCTTTCCAAATCGGGCACAAAGACTACCACATGAGGAACGCCGACATTAATAAAATTCACCTTTTGGCTGCCAAGACTCTTTAAAGAAATCATAAAGTCCATCTTTATATCATAGGGAACGCCCAACTTCACTTTCACCCTTCTACCCTTGACCCATGCTTCCACATTACCCGCTTTTGTTTCCATAATCGCCTTTGAGGAACTAATCCCGTTAATAAATGCAAACCGGGCAAGACACCTGGCGCCGTTACCACACATTTCCGGCTCGCTTCCATCTGGATTGAAAATTCGCATCCTATAATCAGCCCTGTCCGCTTTTTCCAGGAGAATTAGTCCATCAGCACCAATTGCAGACCGCCGCCGACAGAGATTAACCGCAAGTTCGGACAAACGACGCAGGACTATTTTTTTCCTGTTATCAATGATTATGAAGTCGTTTCCACCACTCTCCATCTTGGTAAAAGAGATTGCGCGTCTTCTCAATACCATTGCTTCTCTCTAGCTTTGCTTGAAGTAGCGAAGCAGAGCTTCGCTCTGCTACTCCAAATCCATAGCCGTCGCTTCGCTCTGCAGCTACATTCCCTTAACTAAATCTTCAAAGCTTTCTCGCTTGCGTATAATATCGTAGCTTTCTTTTCTGACCAGAACCTCAGCAGGTCGACAACGTGAATTGTAATTGGAGGACATAGTGAATCCATATGCACCAGCACAGAACACGGCCAAGAGGTCTCCAGAAGCTACTTCAGGCAGAGCTCTTTCCTTAGCAAAAAAATCTCCTGATTCACAAATAGGGCCCACCACCTCAGCCACCATCGCCCTTCTTGTACCCGGAGGCCAGGAAGAGGGCCTTTCCAATTCCCATTTTCCCTTCGCTACTTCTGTAAGTTTCACTGGCTTTATCTCATGGTAGGCATTGTAGAGAGTCGGCCTGATAAAATCGGACATCCCCGCGTCAACCACAATAAATTTCTTTAGAAAAGTCTCCTTGATATAAAGAATTCTGGTTACCAGAATCCCCGCATTGCCTACTATGGCTCTCCCCGGCTCCAAAATACACATAGAACCAATCTTTTTAATCAAAGGTATTAAAGCACGAGCATAACTTTCCGGCGTAGGTGGTCTCTCATTCCAATAAGCTATTCCCAATCCCCCTCCCACATTCACATATTCAAGTCTTATTCCTATATCCTTCAACCTATCAGAAACAGTAACGAGCTTCTTCAGTGCCCGCACAAAGGGCTCTAAGGTTGTAATCTGGGAACCAATGTGCATGTGAATACCGCAGATTTCCAGATTTCCCAGCCTCCGCGCCAGTTCATAGCCTTCAACTGCTCTTTCCAATTCAAAACCGAACTTGCCCCTTTTCACCCCGGTAGCGATGTAGGGATGCGTATGAGGTTCGACGCCAGGATTAATCCTTAGAGCAATCCGCGCTCTTTTCCCCAATCTCTCAGCAACCTGGTTAAGGAGGACTAATTCCTCAAATGAGTCTACATTGATCATAAGAATATCTGACTTAATGGCCAATTCCATCTCTTCCACTGACTTCCCATTGCCATTAAAAACAATCTTCGCCCGGGAAAATCCCAGTTGTAGAGCCTGCTTCAGCTCGCCCAGTGAAGCGACCTCAGCGCCGCTACCAGCATTAGCCAAAATCTTGCAGATAGTGGAATTGGAATTCGCCTTGAAAGCGTAACATACGAGGTGGCTTATTCTTCCCAGACCTCTCTCGAAACTTTGGTAATTATCGAGAAGCGCCTTGTGACTATACAGGTAAAAGGGTGTTCCAATTTCGGCCGCTATCTTCTCCACGATTGCGCCCTCACAATATAAGAGCCCATTTCTGTAGCTGAGATGTTTCACTTCTTTTTTTCCTTAATTTTTGCTTTCCTAATCTGGAACGCCACTTCCTCAGGAGAAGTTCCTCCCTGAGACTTCCGTGATTCCACGCATCTTTTTATATCAATTGCCGAGAAAAAATCCTGGGAAAAAAGAGGGGAAAAAAGTTTCAATTCCTTTAGGCTCAACTGTTCCAGAGACTTACCTCTGTTCATGGAGTAAAGAACAATGTCCCTTACGAGTTTGTGCGCCTTCCGGAAAGGTACTCCCTTTCTTACCAGATAGTCGGCCGCATCAGTAGCATTTGAATAGCCTTGTTTAGCTAGCAAGAGCATCCTTTCTCGGTTCACTTTGAGCGAAGATATAAGTGGAGCCAAAACCTCCAGGACATTTTTGAGAGTATCCACAGTATCAAATAGCCTCTCTTTATCTTCCTGCATATCCCGGTTATAGGAAAGGGGAAGTCCCTTCATTACCGTCAAGACAGACTGAAGACTACCATAAATCCTGCCAGTCTTCGCCCTGATGAGTTCAGCGACATCCGGATTCTTCTTCTGAGGCATAATGGAAGAGCTTGTGCAAAAATCCTCACTCATCTCGATAAATGAGAATTCTGGCGAGGACCAGAGCACCAATTCCTCTGTCAGCCGGGAAAGGTGCATAATCAGGATAGCACTGGCCGACAAAAACTCAATTACGAAATCACGATCCGAGACAGTATCTATGCTATTCTCGCTAAGTGAAGAGAATCCCAATTCACGGGCAACAAAATTTCGGTCAATGGAAAAACTCGTGCCGGCTAATGCTCCACTCCCTAAGGGCAACACGTTCACTCGCTTCAGACAATCTTCCAGTCTTGCATCGTCCCTGTTCAGCATAAAGAAGTATGCCATTAGATGATGAGAAAAAAGGACTGGCTGAGCGTGCTGGAGATGAGTAAATCCTGGCATTATTACTTCCATATTCTTTTCGGCCAACTGGGCTATAGCGCCCTGCAGCTTTTTTATACTTTGAGAAATCTGTCCTATCTCATCCCGTAGATACATCCTCGTATCGAGCGAAACCTGGTCATTGCGACTTCTGGCAGTGTGAAGCCTACCTCCCGACTCTCCTATCTTCTCCATCAATCTTCTCTCAATAGCCATATGTATGTCTTCATCCTGTGAAAGAAATCTGAATTTTCCCTTGATAATTTCCTCTTCAATCTCCCTTAACCCTTTGAGAATTTTTTCTCCTTCGCCTTTAGAGATAATTCTGCATTTAGTGAGCATCTTGCAATGGGCAATACTTCCAGCAATATCATAAGGGGCTAATCTATTGTCGAAAGAGAGGGAGGCAGTGAAAACCGAAGTATCAATCTTTTTTGACTTTTTGTATTTCATAAACCCTCCCTTAAATAGGGACAGCGACCATTTTCGTCGGAAGCCCCACTACCTGTTTCCTTATTCACTCCTTTATACCAGCAAGGCGCAAGAAGCAATGTCGTAACCCTTTTTTGTCATTTCTTAGACTTTCGACCTTTGGCCTCAGAATAACATTGCGACACAGACTCGATAGCTTTGCTTCGCTACTCCTTTTTATCTATCAATGCTTGTACTTCCAAAGGCAGACCCAGGAGGTCAATAAATCCCCTGGCAGCAGTTCGGTCAAACTTATCTTCAGTCCCGTAAGTAGCCAGTCTCTTCTGATAAAGGGAGTAAGGAGATTTCCGGCCTACAACCCAGAGGTTTCCCTTGTACAATTTCATTCTCACTATCCCCGTAACCCTCTTCTGGGTCTCAGAAATAAAGGCGTCTACTGTCCTTTTCAGTGGTGCCTCCCAGAGCCCATTATACACCAGTTCTGCATACCGGGGAGCAATGAATTCCTTATAGTGGAAAGTATCCCGGTCGAGTGTTATAGTTTCCAATTCCCGATGTGCCAAATATAGAATTGTCGCCCCCGGCGCTTCATAAATTTCTCTAGATTTGATTCCCACCACCCTATTCTCTACCAGGTCGGCTCGACCAATCCCATAAGTTGCACCAATCCTGTTCAGCTTTTTTATCAACTCCACTGGCGAAAATGCTTTCCCATCTATCTTCACCGGAACTCCCCGTTCAAAATATATATCCAAATAGGCAGGCCCGGAAGGTGCCTTCTCTGGGGGGCTCGTTATCTGATAAGCATCCTCGGGAGGTTCCTTCCAGGGATCCTCCAATGGCCCGCACTCAATGCAGACACCCCACAGATTTGTGTCAATGCTATAGGGCTTCTCTTTGTTGACAGAGACCGGAATATTATGTTTCCTCGCATATTCCACTTCCTCTTGCCGCGATACCATCTCCCATTCCCTCAGAGGAGCCAGTATTTTCAGCTTCGGATTTAGTGCCTTGAAGGTTAGCTCGAATCTTACCTGGTCGTTCCCCTTTCCCGTGCATCCATGTGCCACTGCATCTGCCTTCTCCTTCTTAGCGATGTCTACCAGTTTCTTGGCGATAAGGGGCCGGGAAAGTGCTGCAGAAAGGAGATATTTCCCTTCGTAAACAGCGTTGGCCTGAAGGGTGGGAAATACATACTCCCGAACGAATTCTTCTTTCAAATCCTTAACATAAACCTTAGAGGCACCCGCATTCATCGCCTTCTGCTTCAATTCCGAAAGCCTGTCTGCGGCTTTTCTACCAAGGTCAAACTGACCCACATCTGCGATGAAGGCCACTACCGGGCAGCCATAGTTTTGCCTTAGCCAGTGTATTATGATGGAAGTGTCCAGTCCTCCCGAATATGCTAGAACAACCCTTCTTATCTTTTCCATTATGCCTCCTTAAATAGCAGAAGCTGTTCTTGAAAAATGGTCGCCGTCCCTATTTAAATGGTCGCTGTCCCTATTTAAATATTTTATCTAACGTATGCACTAACTTGTCCGTATCCCCATTATTGATTGTGAGCGGAGGCAAAAATCTGAGAACCCTCTCCTGAGTACAATTGATAAGAATTCCTTCTTGAAAGCACTTTTTTACAACCTCTTCTCCTTCTCTCCTCAGCTCCATTCCCAGCATTAAGCCCAATCCACGCACCTCCTTAATCTTTTTAGGATATTTCAACTTTAGCTCTTTGAGGCGTCGGAGAAAATATTTGCCCGTGAGTTTTACATTATCCAGTAATTTACTGTTCACCAGTTTCACCGCTGCCAGGCCGGCTGCTACAGAAACCGGATTGCCTCCAAAAGTTGAGCCATGGCTTCCATAATTAAAGAGCCTATCTATCCCATTCTTGGCAATAGTTACGCCCAAAGGCAATCCACCGCCCACGCCCTTAGCCATAGTCAGGATATCGGGAGTTACCCGGTAATGCTGATAGGCGAACATTTTCCCCGTTCGCCCCATTCCCGACTGTATCTCATCAAAAATTAAGACCATTCTAAATTTTTTACATAACTTTCGCAGTCCTCTCAAAAAGGCCACGGTGGCAACGCGAACGCCCCCTTCTCCCTGAATAGGCTCAACCATTATGGCACAAGTGTCACTGCCAGCCACTTTTTCTACTGTGGAAAGGTCGTTGAACTTTGCCTGCTTGAATCCAGATAAAAGAGGAGAAAAACCTTTCTGAAACTTCATCTGCGTCGTGGCTGACAGAGTGGCTATCGTTCTTCCGTGGAAAGAGTTATCAAAAACAATAATCTTGTATTTGCCACTTCCTCCCTCCAGATGGCCGAATTTCCTCGCAAGTTTTATCGCGCACTCATTAGCCTCTGCCCCACTATTGGAAAAAAAGACTTTGCCCGGAAAAGACAATTTTATCAACCTCTCCGCCAGCTCAACCTGCGGCCGATTATAGTATAGATTTGAAATATGCAGATGTTTTGATACCTGGTCTCTTATTGCCTTCAAGATTTGTGGATGGCAATGTCCTAAATTATTCACAGCCAGGCCAGTGAAAAAGTCGAGATACCTTTTGCCTTCCTCGGACCAGATGTATTTCCCTTTGGCTCTCTTGACCGCCAAGGGGTAACGTTTATACGTCCCCATAATGAATTTTCCGTCTGAGACCATCAAATCTTCCATTGATTCTACCCGAAAATAGAATTACTTTAGCAGTATATCAAAAAAAGTAAAAAATAGCAATAACGTCCAGATTTGAGGAATTTCTTAGGACTCCTTCCTGTTTGTCAACAAGTAAAAATAGTTTCTATGTCTATCCAAAAAAGACCTTAGTCTTCCTTGCCAAATTGCTTCCAGAATCTCCTTTGAATCATTTTCTCCTTTCAAATCATAAGAAAAACTACTTCCTCTTATGGGATACTCTTGTTTTAGACTTTCTGGAAGCACGCCATATTCAGAAGCAGGCAAGACCACAAAGATAGTCCTCTCCGATGCTTTTTCCTTGTCCAGGTAATCGTACGCTGAAGCTATGCTATTTCCGTAATAGATACCATCCAATAACCGAGAAGTATGCATAGTCAACCACACCCTCCCCCCTTCTCCGAGCCCCAGGGTAATGACTTTGTCTTCTGCCTTAATTCCCTTAAGGTATTTTGAGCCCAGCTCTTTCCAGGGGAGAGGAACTATTGAGGGGATAATCCCTCCAATAAAAATGAAAGCAACTATTGCCATTGTGCCAGCTATTGTCGCTGGAACCGGCGGGAAAATTCCTCTCTTGTAGAATCTTCCGAGAAGAATGGTCCCTATCAATAAAACCCCTAACGCCAATACGCAAAATATGAATCCATAATAACTAAAGGAAAAAACAATAGAAGTCAAAAATAATAGAATAACAGCCAAAACTATGAACAATGCCAGAATAGAGAGAACCACTAATTTGAAAGCTCTGGCTTCGCAAGCGCCTTGCTTCTCCATCCGCACCAGATATTCTCCACAGAGAAGGGCCAAAGCCGGAGAAAGGGGAAGCAGGTACCTCGAATGGCGGGTGGAAACAAGAAAAGTAAACATAGCAAACGTTACTACTAACCAGAGAAATAGAAACATAATCTGATTTCTACTATTCTCCTCTCTTTTGGTTGATAGAACACCTATAGCGAGGAAGACTGACCAGGGAAAAAAATGCCTTACCATCGTACCCAAATAGTAAGTGATGTTGGAAAGTAAGTCCATAGAAGACCCACTAACCCTGATCACCAATTCGCTAAAGAAGAAGGAATCAATAAATCTCTTCCCGTGGAGAAGATACATTGCCAGTGGCCAGGGAACTACTATTAGCAGGAAAAAAATGTATAGCCATGGATTAAGGATGGCTCTCAAAGCCGTTCTATTCTTGGGAAAAGCCGCCAAGAATATTACCATAGTGACAAAGGGAACTAAGAAGCCAGGAGGTCCCTTGGTCATAGTAGCCAGACCCATAGCTATGAACGACAAGATATAGTACCAGCGCCGATTCTTTTCTTCAAAAAATCCTCTGGCAAAGAAGAACATTGATAGAGTAATAAGAAAAGTGAACACTATATCCGTCCGGGCAGCCCGCGCATTGAGGTAGTAGAGTGAACTGGAAAGGAGGACAAGAGCGGAGAAAAGTGCCCCCCGGTAATTATTGAAAAGTACCGTTGAGAAGTAGTAGACCAACAATATGCCAGCCACAGCAAAAATAACTGAAGGCAATCGCCCGAAGAAGATGTTAACTCCAAAAATCTTGAAAGAAAGCGCAACCAGCCAGTAGAATAAGATTGGCTTCTGAAATCGTAACTGCCGGCCTTCGAAGACTGGCGTTATCCAGTTGCCAGTTTGAACCATGTTAAGACCAGAGCTGAGGTAATAAGTCTCATCACTCTGCTGTGTAGTTATCTCCGAAAGACCGAAAGAGAATAGAAGAAAAGACACTAAGGCAAGAACAAAATATATCTCTTTTCCTTTGATTAGACTGAACAATTTTGTTTTCAAGTCCATCGCTGATTACCACTTAAGCTTCTTTCGCTCTCTTTGCGTAAATAAGGACGATATTTCTGAAATAGATAAATGAACCAAGCGATTGTCCGAGAATAAAGACCGGGTCTCTCCGGTGAATGGCATAGGCGAGAAGAAGAAGTCCTCCGGAGAGACTGAAGAACCAGAAAATATTGGGGACGTAGCTCTCCCTTCGTTTTTCCGATGCAATCCACTGAAAAAGAAACCGCATAAAAAATAGACTCTGAGCAAAAAAACCCAAGACCAACCAGAAATCCATGTTCACTCCTTGATTCTATAATTCAGTCTCCTCTTCTTCATCCACACCACCGCCAAAAGGTCAACCGATGCCTTAAATATTCGATTCCAGACGCCATACTTTGTTTTTCCATAAAGCCGAGGACGGTGGGTAACTTCGAGCTCTACGACCTTAGCTCCTTCCCACTTAAGCAGGGTGGGCAGAAACCGATGCATTCCATCAAAAAGCTTCAACTCCGATAAGAACTTTCTCTTATAGGTTCTCAGCGTGCATCCTACGTCAGTAATGTTTTCTCCAATAATCCGGTTACGGAGATAATTGGCAATTCTGGATGATATAATCCTCAGCCAGGGATCATGTCTTCGGGTCCGCACCCCACAGACCACGTCATAGTCTCCCACCATTTTGAGAAGTTCAGGAATATCCCGGGGGTCGTTCTGCATATCGGCATCTAAGGTGATTACAATATCTCCCGTAGAGATGGAGAATCCTGCATCCAAGGCAGCTGTGAGACCACAGTTTTTCTCAAATTCTACTACTCTTAGCTGTTTATATTTTTCTCTAAGAGCCCTCAGTACCTCTCCACTCCCGTCCTTACTGCCATCATTCACACAGATTATCTCGTATTCTTTCTGAAGGGAATCCATAATTTCAGACAGAGACTGCAAAAGAATCTCGAGATTATCCCTTTCATCGTAAACAGGAATCACGATTGAATAGTCCATGTTAGACCAAGACAATTAGAGTAGGGTTGGTTTCGGACACTGTTAAAAAGAACGATTTTGGTGGCCGCTCGGATGCATGCGGTAGCCGCTCCGATGTATCGGAGCGTGGTCAGCGACAGGGATGAGAAAAAGTAGCCTGTCCCCTTTTCCATTCAATAATCTTGGTACCTGCCAATCTCATCCGTTTGTCAATGAGAGGCGAAAGTGCATTCCTCTTTCTGCCATCGAGGATATCTATTTCCTTCACGCCCTTCCGGAGCGCTTCCAGACAGGAATCCATCTTGGGAATCATTCCTTCCTTAACGGCTCCTCTTCTTATGAGTTCCTTAACTTCTTCCACCGTTATCTTTGCAATGACAGACTTCTCATCTTCAGGATTCCCCAGTATTCCCGGCACATCTGTCAGGAAAATTAACCTCTCTGCTCCAATGGTAGCTGAAAACTGAGCGGCAAAGATATCGGCATTGATATTATAAGTGGCCCCTTTTCTATCCATCGCCATAGGGGAGATAACCGGGATAAACCCCTTATCCAGAAGGACATCTATGATTTCAGGATTTACTTTCCCCACTTCCGCTACAAATCCAAGGTCATGCTTTCCTATCAACTTCTTCGCTTCCACCAGGAACCCATCTTTCCCAGAAATTCCTACAGCCTTGCCTCCTAAAACATTAATCCTTCCCACTATCCTCCGATTTATGCCGGCAAGAACCATCTCCACAATTTCCAGACTTTCCCTATCTGTGTACCTCTGTCCCTCGACAAATCTCGTCTTTTTACCTAAGAGGCTTAACTTTTCAGTAATTTCCGGTCCGCCCCCGTGAACGACAATTGGATGTTTGGCTTGCTTTGCCAGCGAGGTAATATTTTCCAGGTGACTATCCATAACCGGTTTTCTCAAAAGCTTCCCACCAATCTTTATTAGTAATAATTCTTTCAATGTCCCCCTCCTCCAATTGATACTATCTGAAAAGACTTGCCGTCACTCTCTACGAGAATGGCGCCCTCCTCAGATGTAGAGAGAAATCGTATGTCCTCATACTTTTCCTCTAATGTTTTAGTTCCAAATCGAGATGATATTATACCATATTCTGGCGCCACTTTATATAAGAATTTTGGAGATATCGGGGTTCTACCATGATTGGGTATCTGCAAAATATCACTTTCAATCTCTTCTCTCATGAGCTCCTCCTGGATATCAGAACCGATATCTCCTATAAATAGCATACCAAAATTTCCGTAGGTCACCTTGAAAACCAGAGAGTTACTATCAATATTTTTCTTCATAATTCTGGGATTCAGGACATCAAATCTTACACCATCGTATTCCACTTTATCTTTATAACTTATATATTTCAGCGGAATTCTCTTCTTCTTGATAATATAAAAGAATTCTTCAAGAAGACCATCATTATAATGTTGCCCGTTATAGTATACTTTCTTTACTTTAAGTTCTTTCAAAATGGGAAGTAAACCGCCGATGTGGTTATAGTGGGGGTGAGTCAAAAAGACAGCGTCTAAACTGGAGACTCCGTTTTTCAATAAATAGGGAATTAACACTTTATCACCTATATTAAATTTTCCTAATACACCGCCCCCGTCTATCAATATGTTTCTCTTGTCAGGCAGTCTAAGGTGAATCGCATCTCCCTGTCCCACATCCAGAAAAGTAATGGTTAGTTTATCGGAAGGCAGTATTTTCACGGTGGCTGCCGAAAATATAATGAGAAGGGGGAAAAAGAGAATGAGTCTACGTACTGAACGGGAAGATTCTGTTTTCGGTAGAAAAGAGAAGAAAAGATAGTAACATAAGATAAATATGGAAGAAGGATTCACGACATATTTTACTGAGAAGGGCAACGAAGCAAAAAATTGAATAGATTTGAATAGAACTATTACAAATAACCTATTAACTGTGTTAACGGCCTGGGCGAGCCCCAAGGAGAAAAGGCCCGATATCGATGAAGCAAATCCCAGGGCTGTGATTAAACCAACTTGAGGAACAACCACAATGTTGGAGATTAGGGCAATTAAAGAAATTTTATTAAAGTATAAGGCGGTTATGGGATAAACACCAACTAATGCTCCAGCCGAGACTGCCAGTGAGCCTAAAATGTAAGTAACGAGCCTGTGAGGTTTACTTAAACGAAAATAAGTCTGAAAATGGGGAGTAAGATAGAGAATCCCTAAAGTTGCCATAAATGAGAGCTGAAAACCCACATCAAAGAGAGTAAAGGGATTCCAGATTAAAATAATCAGGGCAGCTAGTGCTAAGCTATTATAAAGATGTTTATCCCTATCGAGGAGGAATGCCACTAACCCGCAGATAGCCATAATTGATGCCCTCGCCGCTGAAGGAGGATTGCCGACTACCTGAGCAAATATTATGACTACCAGTATGGTTAAAAGATAGGTTATCCTTTTGGGAATCCCGATGCCCCGAAAGAACCCATAAAATATGAACAGAACCAAGCCTACATTTAGCCCGCTTACTGCAAGTATATGGAGCACTCCGGCATCAGCAAACATCTCTTGAATATCCCTGGGCAGGTCGCATCTCTCTCCCAATATTAGTCCTGCGAGAATTGAAGATTCCAATTGGGGGAGCGTATTCTTAATAACAAAATCTATTTTTCGTCTAATCTTTGAAATGAGCGAGGGAAAAACGCCCATTTCTGCCTGGCCGAACCTTTCAATATCTCCACTATTATAGACAGAAAAGAGCGAATGGATATTTCGATAGCTCAAATACCTCCTATAGTTGAATAGTCCCGGATTGGCAGAAACAGGAGGATAAGATAGTCTACCCGAGACGCTTAATCGTTCCCCGTAATTTATCTCCATTGACTCAGAAGTGTAGAGAAACACTTGTGTTTTTCCCCTTACTTCTATTTCTCTCCTATTGGTGGTTAGTCTCTGGCAAGCTAAAACAAAATCGATTCTTCCTGATGACTTGTTAGGAATTGAATCTACAACGCCTGTGAGCCGACTTCTCTCCTGAGTTGGAAAAGAAATGTAGCGGCTTATCTCGTTAGGAGGGATGTGGCGAGCTCCCAGATGACGGACAATGCCCAAAGAGAGGAATGCCAAAAAGAAAAAGATTAAACGGATGTTTCCTAGACTTCGCTGAAGAATGAAATAGAAAACTGAAGCCAGAATAAAAAGACTCAAAAAGATTATTAGAAACCAGAAATATTTAGCTTCTATGAAGAAATTGCCGAGGAGAATTCCCAAAATATATCCGATTACGGTTAAGAGGAGTGGCGTGAAACTAAATTTCCTCATTCAATGGTCCTTGTGCGAGACCGATCCGTTTGATGCGAAGTTCTCAGATAGGAAAAACGTGGTGAGATTTATTGTTCAGCAGGGTTTCTTTTATCTATCTTATTTCTCTAACATAACAGGGTTTCTCAAATTAACTATTCCTTCAGCAATGGATTCAATCACGTCGCCTGGCTGAAGCCCTTCCTCAGGACCTGCCGGAGGACTAGCCGTAGAAAATATATCTCCGGGCTCTAAGGTCATAATATCGCTCAGGAACTCAAGAATTTCCGGTATCTTGAAAATCAAATTCTTAGTATTTGACTCGCACTCCACTTTGCCATTTCTCTTCCTTATCATTTTTACATTGTGTGGGTCTGGCACCTCATCCTTGGTCACAATCCAGGGACCTATCGGACAAAAAGTGTCAAATGCCTTGCACCTCTGCTGGTACATTATATGTCCGGGCTGAATCATCTCTATATCGTGGGCGGTCACATCCACGAGCATCGTATATCCAAAAATATGGTCATACGCTTTCTCCTTTGGAATATGTTTACCTTTCTTTCCAATTACTACAGAAAATTCCCATTCCTGAAAAAGACATTTGGAAGTTGTGCCCGGCCATTTTCCTCCTTTAGGTATCACGATGGGCTCATCCGGGCCTATTACTGTGGACTGGGCTCTAATAAAAAATACCGGGACTTGTGGCTTGGGATATCCCAGCATCTGCCGATAGTCTTCATAATTGATGCCAATGCATACTATTTTGGGAGGCTTGGGGATGGGAGCTTTCAATTTCACTCTTTCCAGCGGAAAAACAGCCCCCGGCACATTGAATTTCTCACCTTCAGCATAATCAATCATCTCTTTGGCTACATTAAGCGCAGGCTCACCAGCTGCAATAAATTCAACCATAGAAACAGGGACAGTCTGGCAAGCAGTCTCCTCGGGACTTCTAACCTTTCTTACTCTGGATAAATAGCTAACACATGCTCCCCGCAGGTCAACTACCTTATTCTCCACAACTACTCCCACTCTCGACTTTCCTTTCTCTTCAAAAGTTACAAATTTCATAATAACCCCCTTTCTAAAATTAATCCAATCAACCCAAATTTAGCACACCAGCCTATAAGAAGTCAAGTACTCTTTTGAGGTCTAAGGAGCTTTTCGCTAATGCTGAACTCTTATTCCTATAAGTACTATGGCCGCTGTCACGCCTATTCTTGATAAATGGTCGCTGTCCCTATTTATTTTATTTATTTAATGCTGAACTCTTAATCCTACAAGTATTCTGGCCATTGTCTCGTCTATTCTTTGCCGCTCCTCAAAGAAGGCGGCATCGCCATAATAATTCCTTTTCCCGAACTCCCCAGCGAAATCTAAAGAGAGAATATGGTTGAACTTGTATCCCAAACCGGCAGTAAAAGAGACTATCTGAAATTGCTTGCTTCCATAAAATGGCTGGAGATAAAAACCATATCTTAAACAGAGGCCATCTGCCAAATAGTGCTCTGCCCCAACCCTGAATTCAAGTGTATCGCTGTAATTAGTCCCTGTCTTAAACCCTGACCACTGGCTAAACATAAACTCAGCCGATACTGTTGAATTGTATTCATCAAAAGAGGTATAGGCTAGGCCAAAGCCGAAAGTCAGAGGGGATTTCAGATCTGTTTCACCTTCTGTTGCCGAGTTTCGGTGCCCCACTTTCCACTTCTCTTTTAGTTTTCCCCTTGTTCTAACACAAAATCCAGCCCTGAACTCATCGGTGAAGCAGAGTATCCCTCCGAGGTTGAAGCTAAAGCCGACAATTCTTGATTCCAGTTCCGTAATCGCTGCCGGGGGAGAAGCATAAATAGTCGAACTATTCTTAAAAATAGTCTTTCCATTCACCAGGCTAATACTTCCACCTATATATAAATATGGGCCGAGCTTCCATGCTCCTCCACAACAGTATGAATAGAGGGCTCCTTTCGCCTGGATACTGGCAGAGCCGAGTTCCTCACCTGGCGAGACAGGGTTAAAAAGAGTTTTATCATGTAAATATTTATTGTCATACAGTGGAGCAAGGCCTAAAGCCAGCACCAATTTTCTCTTCACCGGAAGAGCCATTACAATACTATTAATTTCGAAATAGCATTGAGAATTGAAATATGTTAATTCATCCTCTGTGACTATCTTTTCTACAATTGGAGCTATTCCCACCGTTAATGAAAGTTCCTTCCTGTCCAGATTTCCCAGGCAGGAGGGATTTATGAAAACCGACGAAGAATCAATGCCACTGGCAATTGATGTCCCTCCCATCCCCAGGGAACGAGACCCAATTCCAGGAATTGGGTCTCCCGAGTGTGAAGCGCCCAGATACGTAAGAGCATCAACCCTGGATGCGAGGAAAAAAGAAATACCGAGTAGGATGGAAACAATCCTTTTCTTCTTCATCTTTACTGACCCCTTCACCACTTCACATCCCACTGTAAACTGAAGACATGTCTTCTACTTCTGATTATCTTATCTAACTCTTCGCTATTTTTGGGACTACTTATTCCGGAATCATTGTAATAATGGGTATTTTCATATTTAATCCATAAGCTGGTGCTCCTATTAATCTCTTGAGTTAACATCAAGTAATACCTTACACCCCTGCCGTAACTCCACCAGTGGAAAGGACTCAAGCTTCCAGGCCATAGGAATTCTGTTGCACTCATAGCAACTCCTGGCTCGGCTTCAAAGAATACGAGCCTCCACTCTAGTTGTAACTTGGGAGTTGCCGTGTACTTGATGTCACCAAAAATCAAGTATCCTCTGTCCACCTGTCTAAGCTCATAAATACTATCTTTTCTGACATCCCATCTTACTCTGAACCTCACCTTACCGTCAGGATTCAAAGTAAGCTGCAGCCTCGTTTTCTTCCAGCTCTGGTATAAGTCTTTCTCTTCTGTCTTTTTATCATACCAGTAGTCCCACTGTCTGAAATATAGCTCCACATTTCTTGAGAATCTCTGCCTGATATCAAGCCAGAACTCCTTATCCCTCGTTGGCATCAAATTTGTTTCTTTCCAGGGGTGGCGAACAGGCCTAAAATAAATTTGTACTTCTTTCTCTCTATCTTCATATTTCGCACCAAGGAATACGCCGTTCTCATTCCAGTCTTCGTCTCTCCGTCCGACTATAGTCGTGGCACTGCTATGTTCATTATAGTAATCTGGACCATATTCATAGAGAGTCATCCAAAGCGTAATTTTTCTCAATTTGAGCATGGGCTGAATCAGCCACGCCTCACCATGTCCGATACACTTAGCGTATTCTGCACAGAAGTTCAATTCTCTATACCAAGTATCAAAATCAAACCCGAAAACCCTGTTCCTGTTCCCTCGAAACAGATAGTATCCTTTCTCGCCAGGTGGATTAATCATTGGGTTATATTTGCTCTGATAACCCGTAAACCCAATTCTAGAATCTCCCCAAAGGCTGTAAGCAATCCTACCACCAATCAGATTCTCCCTTAACCTTTCATTTCTTTCGAGTTCTTTATCGCTCGTGACATAACCCATATTATTCCTGATTGCGATTAAGCTCTCCTGCACAGTCCCATCCGGATTTAGCGCTGCATCCAGCCTTTTGTTCGAATAAAAGAAATCCAACTGGAAATCGTCTATACTTTTACTAATTGCGAATCCTCTGAAATAGGTATTCGACGATGTACCCTTATCCTCCGTAATGCCTTTTGCTTCAATCTTCACTGGTCTAGTCAATTCTGTCCCTAAAGGAGAATAGAAGATTAACCCTTGATTGTACTGAATTTTATAATCGCCAACGACTATCTTATCAAAGGAATAAAAGTTCCGCATCACCAACCAGTATTTGTTCAAATAGTATTCCCAGAGATTATGAAAATTGATTGCCGGTTCTGAACCGCTGTCCGCCTGAGCACCACCGTGCCGGAGGATCAATCCCGCTTCATAGAAGTTTCCGTATGTGAACCTCATACGATTATAAACATAGGGAGGGTACTGAAATTTGGGGTCAGCGTCAAGATAAGCTTCACCGTCGGGCTTGCTAATCTTTGTTCTCCAGCGAAAGTCACCATGTAGCGCTAAAGGAACGCTTATTGGTTCAACCTTGAGCAAAGGTACTATTCCATCAAATATCTTATCGCTTATTCCTGGCACATCTTTGAGCTCATCCACCTCTGTAAATTGCTTCTGTTTACGATAGAGAATGATCTGCCTTGCCAGGCGAGAATCTATTAGAGTTAGCCTTAGCAGTTGGTCAAAAGAAGCAGTATTCAAGTTGAGTGGATATTCTCTCAAATCCGTAAGTTCTTCTTTATCCGCTGCTCCGGGAGAAACTGTTTCTTCCTCAACCTCTTCAAAATCGAACTGACCTGCTACCGCTGCGGTAAGCTTGAGTGACAAAAATAGGCAAAGGATAAATAGAATACCGAAAGCTTTTCTCATTTAAATAGGGACAGCGACCATTTTCCCTTCTCTTAAATCAAATAGGGACAGCGACCATTTTTAAGAGTTTATACAAATATGGTATTGAGAAAATTCAAAAAATGGAGATAACATAAATTTCACCAATTTGCAACAAACGAGAAAACTTGTACCGTCTATAGCACGGTGAAAATTCCTCACTTTCACGGATTATCCGGTGAAGTTTGCGGCTACCAAATTTGGTTCCTTCAACAGTATCATTATCGAACCCACAGAACGCAAAATGCTCGCTGTCCCTATTTTATATTATTTTATATTTTCTATTTTCGGTAGCAATCGATTTAGTTAGTTATGCCACCCAAGTGTAGAGAAAGAGAAAACTGGTGCTGTCCATTCAGGAAAGGATGGCTCAAGAATGCATAATCGAACGCAAATACGCTCCAGCGAAAACCAATACCTCCTGTAAATCTTGCCGGTTCATTCTCAACGCCAACTCGAATGGACAAATTTCGGCTAAGAGCGAGCTCTACACCAGCCTTTATTACCGGCTCGACTATTATTAAACTAATTGGTAGATCGATATCGAGGGAGGCAATATAGCCAGAAATAAAGCGAAACGATGTGCCCACCTTAACCCTCTGGGCCAAATTCTCGGAACATTTACCGACACGGGGACCGTTCAAGTTCACCGCCATGACTCCTAAGCTAATCCTGGAACTAATATCGGCAAGCAGCCCCAAATCTAGACCAAGAGCCGAAGCTCCACCATATTCTGAGGCTTTACTGGCTCCCTTAATTCTTAAACTCATGATTTTCGCATTAAGCCCAAAAAATATGCCAGTGCCGAAACTCTGCCCATAGGAAAAGATAGTCTCACTTTCTCTATATTCTGCGCAGCCAAACTGCGAATACGAGGTTCCAAAGGTTCCTATTTTCCTGGTGGAAACTACTCCCCCAAACAGATAGTAGGTCAAATCTTTAAGCCCGAAAAACTGGGTAGCCATTGTCATAACCTCTACTCCTCTAACCAGCTTCAGCCCTGCCGGATTACAGTATATAGCATTAACATCATCAGCTACACCGGTAAATGCACCACCCATCCCCATAGTACGAGCCCCCGCTCCTTTCTCTTCAAAAGCCCCGTAACTGGCCGAAGAAGACAAAATACGAGAAAGTAAAAAAATCAAGGCGAACACTTTTCTCATCGTTTTTCTATTGAAGTCTTCTTCCCACAACTATTGTTTCCGCTTCTTTGATTACCCTACCCGTGTTTTCATTCAAGGCTTCAATATGACAGACATATATTCCAGTAGGCAGAATCGTTTGTCGGGACTCATCAGTTCCATCCCAGGTTACAGAGCCTTCCCCGTCAAAATCCACCTCCTGGTCTATCAGCACCCTCACCAATCTTCCCCTGACATCAAAAATTCTCAAAGTAATCCTGGAACCATCCGGCACATTATACTTTATCTTTCCCTCAGTCGGTCTACCACTTATATCGCCGTATGGGAAGAAAGGAGAATTCGTGACCTCAATTGTTCTTGTAGTTGGTTTCTCTCGGTATTCCTGTGTTTTGACTACACAGGAGAAGCGGACATCGTCCACATAAACTGTCCTCTCTCCACAGGCCCCGGTGCCGCTAACCCAGACTCTTATATTGGCAGAGTTAGCATTTGCAGGTGCAATTACTTCACCTGTATTAAGCTCCTGATAGGAAGAACTATCTATGGAGACTCGAGATTCGGCTTTGTCCACATAGGTTCCGCTGCCATCAAAAGAAGCATACCAATAGACTCTAATTGTGACTTCCCCATCCGGGTCATTGTCATAAACCCAGACGGACGCAATATAGGTTTCCCCAGGGGAAATTGTAATTCCTTTCTGCTGGATATACCCATAACCAGTGCCAGCGTCGTAGAGTCTGGCCACAAATGAACCAGTTCTTACAGGTGAATCGACTACTGTCCATTCCTTCAGACCATACTCGCCCCAGTGGCTCGTGGTCCCAGATTCAAATCCTCCGTCAGTAATCAACTCGTCACCATGAGTAAGACCAACAGATAAAAAAAGAATCCCAATGGATTTTAAAATCAGAAGTTTTCTCATAGGATTCTAATGATAAATTTCCCTGTTATGCGAGATTCGTATTTCTACTTACCAATCTCCACCTTCTTCTTGTAACATTGCTTCATATTTAGTTAAGAGAGACCTGTCAATAGCTTTTTCAAGCTCTTCGTCGTAAATATAAATCTGTTTTACCCACGCACCTCCACGCTCTTCCGGCGCTCTCGCAGGCCAGGCAACCCAGGGACCACTCTTACCTTCCATTATTCCACAGGATATGGCTACTACATTATTGAATGTAACCTCAACGTTAACTTTTCTTTTTCCCGCTCGCTTCAAGGGGAACCAATCAGTAATTCTAAAAGACAGCGTCGTCACTATGGGCTGAGATGGCTTCCCTGTCTCAATTGCTCTTACTACACAATTTCTGGCTTCTTCTGTCAGGAATCTTATTTGAGGATAGACCGTACCTTTCCTGCTTACATATTCAGGAAACTTCAATACTGTTTTATCATTGACTTTCAAAACTTTTATTTCTCTTACCACAATAGATTCATTGAGCATCACCTTAGCAACCGCTAAAACTCCCTGTTTGTTCTCAACCGACTCCACTTTCACCCTGGTAACACTGATTGCTCCTTGGACATCTCTCGCTTTTCCTGCCCTCACGCTTGCTGAACCGAGGAGAATCGCAACCAGCACTGCGAGAGAAGCACCTTGCCCTGTTCGCATAATTTTTCTTAAAAAGGCCCTTTTCAAAGTTTCTCCTCTCCTGGGAAAATAGTCGCTGTCCCTATTTACCTGGGAAAATAGTCGCTGTCCCTATTTATGGTGTTGGAAAATGGTCGCTGTCCCTATTTATTTTCAGATTTGATTCTGTTGAACTCTTCAATGAAGAATCTGGCGATGGGAACGGAATCTATGAGGACGGAAGCTTCGTTGTTCTTTTCCAGTCCGTGATAGCTCCAGTTGGTGCTACCGATTACCGTATATCTTTCGTCAACTACGATGAGCTTGTTGTGAGACGTCTTGGAAGGAGAATCAAAATAGACCTTGATGCCAGCATTTGATAGCATAAATCCTCCTTCTCTCCGATTTCTTCTGGTGACTCTTCCCCAAGTGCCACGCTCCAGGATTACCTCAACATCTACCCCTCGTTGGTGAGCATCTATTAAATCTTGAACTAACTGGTTCCCCAGGCTTTCCGGATACTTTCGGTAATAAAACATTTCAAACATAACCATGTAAACAGATTTCTTCGCCTGGCTCAAGAGTTTATGGACTGCGGGGTAGTAGGACCTGTTGGGGATCGGTTCCACATCTTTTACTGGCAGAGTGAAAGCATACTCTAGGGAGAGAAAGGATATCAGAATCGCAATTATTATCCATTTTTTGATTTTCATAGTTTAACTCCCTTCTTTACGGTCCTTCCTAGAGGTTAAGTGGAAATATTAATCATTAAGGATATTGGGAGAAATGTTAGATTTTTGGATACAAATAGAGGGGGATTAGTTACCTGGCATTTAGTCAACTACCCTTTTTGAGCCGCTTGAGAAGTTCCTTTTCAATTTCCTCTTCTGTTTTGCACTCGCCAATGTCTGGCTTTATGTAGGTCAGAATTTTGGTCAACACTGTCAAAATCTCGGAATGCGGAATCCTCTTACGACATTTCTTTTCTATCCTTCTTGCAAGTTCCTTCAAGAAGGCCATTTGCTTCTCATTCAACAAAATTGAAGTTCTCTTTCCCCTGCCTGAAGTCATCATTTAACTTCCCGTGTTAGTTATACTGAAATCAATACTTCAATATAAGAAAAAAAAATTGAGAGGTGTACCAAGCTAAAAGGAGGACTTGACTGCTTCTAATATCCTTCGTTCTACATCCTTCTCTGTTCTGACGCCCTTCACGTTAATGTGTAATTTCATAAACACATTAATCAGTGCCCTTATTATATAGGAGCGAGGAAGCATATAACCCTTGGTATTCTTCATCTTTCTGCTAAGGTCGTGGAACCAGTGGATAGCCTCATCCGAGATGGTTATGTTAACCTTATGTAATCCCTTCTTTACCTCTGACCTGAACCGTCTGTAATTCTTGGCCATATCTTAACCTTATCTCTTTTTAATGCCTAAATAATGCCAAGAAAAAGAAAACTTGTCAAGAGATAATTTTGTTTTCTCTACGGACAATTTCTACGAGTTCCAGAATATCGTTAAGCTCGTAATCTGCTCCTGAATCCTTAGTACCAAATCTGTCCCCATAGCGAGCGAAGGCAGTTTTTATTCCCAGTTGCCTGGCACCCACTACATCACGCTCCGCCCAGTCTCCTACCATTAATGCCTCTTCGGGTTTGACCTTCAGGATATGGAGCGCTATCCGAAATGGCTTGGGTGATGGCTTCTTCTCCCCGGTATCTTCGTAGGTCAGCACATGTTCGAAATAATGCTGCAGTCCCAGAGCAGAAATCCTCATCCAAACTGGAAGCCTCGGAGCATCAGTGACAATTATCATCTTTATTCCCATCTTAGCTAAGGTAGTCAAGGTGAGATGGACGTGTGGATAGAGGCTCAGCGTGCCTTCTTTTGCTTTCCGGTAGCCAATGATGCCTGAGGCAAGAATTCTATAATCAATATGTCCAAACTCCCGCTCTAAAACTTTGTCAAATATGTGCTGGTCTTCAATCCCTTCTTCCCCGTATGCCTTGTAGATCTTTTCTACCATCTCCTCCTTGGGGACTTTTAACCCAGCGTCGATCATCGCCTCTACCGCAGCTTCCACTGCAACCTGCTTTACTTTCATAAAGTCCATTAAAGTATTATCCAAATCGAAAATAATCGCCTTAATCATTTTAGAAATAGCCGAGTTCTACAAATCCTGCTTCGCTTCCTTCCGGGGTTATTCTGAGTGAGCCAAACTGAATTGTCCTAATTTTCTCTTTTTCTCTTAATGGAGTGAATATCCTTATCTTTCTTCCTCTATAATCTATCCGATCAATGATTCCTATCCCCAGAGCTTCACCCGCTCCATTCAAAAGCCCTACTAAGAGGTTTTTTTCATTGCCAGCGAGAATGTTTCTCAGGCTGTAAACTCCCGCCTCTCTCCTGACCATATCGGATTCTTTCTCAGACAGTGGCTCCTCTGTTACCACAATAAGACCCTCCCAACCCGAAAGTCTTTCTGCCCAGAGATACGGGATACCTTCCAATTTGATTTCCTTGCCTGTTTTGAAATAGGTGCGGTCTGTCTGGACTTCGTCCAGGTCTAGTTCCACATAGTCGGCTCCTTTGAAGTATTTCTTATACATCGCTTCTCTCATGCTTTTCCTCTCCTCATGATTTCTGGATAGAGGGCCTTCCCCGACGGCCAAACGAAAGAGCCTTTCCTGAGGATAATTTTTGACCAGATGTTCCAGTTCGTCGGCCCTCTGGAGCAAGATGACCAAATCTGGACTCAACATCTCTATTTCTGAGCGATGGAGGGCACGCGCCTGGTCTCCGTGAACCCAGCCAGGGGTATCAATGATAAGGGTATCGGCAATAGTTAGTCCGCGGTCAACCAGTTTTTTGAGCCCGACCAGCGAGGGAAGAAAATGGAAGGCAGGAGAGTTGGAGCCAGTAAAATAGAGGGCGGTTGGTTCTACTTCGCCGGGAAAGACTATCTGGTCATCCAGGACTGCCAGCCCTATCGTTCCTGGAGGCCCGATATCACTCTGGCCCGTATCACAGTCTATAATTCCTGTTTTTACTCCATAAGCAGTGAGTTTATTAGCCAGATAAGTGGAAAAGAAAGTCTTGCCAGTGTCTGTCTGGCCCAGAATCATAATTATTCTCACGCTCTGCTTACTCAACTTTTCCGCCAACTTATTCCAGGAATCCGGAATTGTCCGTCGGGATAGATGTTCTCTTTCCCCGCCTTCCTCGAAGCCCAACATCAGTTCTCCATCTGCTAAAGTCTCCACAGGAATAGATTTTCCCTTCGGTATTGCTACTTCATCGGAGAGTTCCAGAGCTTTTCCCACTGCTTCGAACCTACCTCCATTAATTCTCAGGAGGCAGGGGCCCTTCACCAAGTATATTTCTCCCTTTTTCAATTTCAGATTCATAATGTTTCACCCGGTTTGGCTAACGATGTATGGGCGCCATTTAGATATTATTGAAAAATTGTAGCAAACAATCGGACAGGGCCAGGAATCCCAAAAGGTCTCGGACTCGCTCGGAGCTCTTGCCGGGGCGAATTTCTTGTACGGCTTGAACGAAAACTGAAGTTCGCGGCTACCAAAATCGATTTTTCAACAATATCCTTACCGAGCCCACAGGAATTGAAAATGGTCGCTCCCCTGCTTTAAATGGTCGCTGTCCCTATTTAAGATACCTGCCTATTAACAGGGCGAGTTTTTTAGCTGTCTTTCTATTTATTGCCCATTTGCGCGTCTGAATCGCGTACTTTAAAGCTGAAGCGCATTCGCACTTCCTCTCCCGTTCCAATCTGGGCACAGCGGCCTTGATTAGCTTCTTCACTTTCTCAATATTAGCCACTAAATTGGAGACGACTTTATCCACACTGACTTCCTCGCCTTCTTTCCACACATCATAGTCTGTAACTAAACCCAACGTAGCATAACAAATTTCCGCCTCCCGGGCAAGTTTTGCCTCGGGGAGGTTAGTCATTCCTACGACTGAAAATCCTAAGGAGCGAAAGACTTTAGATTCTGCCTTCGTGGAAAATTGCGGACCCTCAATACAGACATATGTACCGCCCAGGTGAACCGAAAATCCCAGGTCTTTTGCCACCTGGTAAAGAATCTGGCACAATTCAGGACAATAAGGATTGGCAAATCCGATGTGCGCAACGATGCCCTCGCCAAAAAAACTGTAGGGTCTCTGGCGAGTGCGGTCAAATAGCTGGTCTGGAATTATTATGTCTCTGGGTTTAAGTTCCTCTTGGAGACTACCGCAGGCAGAAATAGAAATTATCTGTTCCACCCCTAAACTTTTGAGGGCGTAGATGTTCGCCCTGGAGTTGAGCTCTGAAGGCATTATCGAATGTCCTCTGCCGTGCCGGGGAAGAAAAGCGACCGGAATTCCTTCCAGATTGCCAATGACAATCTCATCAGAAGGGTCGCCGAAGGGTGTTCTTATTTTCTTTTTGTGCGTCTCTGTAATCCCCTCCACGTCGTAGATGCCGCTACCCCCTATTACTGCAATTTTTACTTCCTGCATTGTCTTACCTCCTCGGTGTTGCCATTCCGAACGTTAACTGAACTATCTGTTTTCAACGAGCCTTGATCACTCCCAGCACCTTCTGGGCAATAGCAATGAATTCCCCGAGGGATTCCTCAGATATGGTGATAAAGTTTCTCTTGAATTTCTCTTCTCCCAGAGGAATGCTCTCAGTAACCTTAACGAACTTTCCATTCTCATTCTCTTTCACATCGAAAAAGAAAGTTTTCCCTCTCTCGGTTCTAAGACGTTCGCTGTAAATCTCTTGATCGGGCATCTACCCCTCCCATACCATTTTAGATTAAATCCTTTTTACTACTTCCTTCAATAGTCTGGAGACCTTACCTTTAGCCTCCTCTGCCACTTTCAAGGCAAAATGGTGGCTCAGCGGTTGTTTCGAGGTCGCCTTATTGGTGACACAGGATATGCCGAGAATCTTCAAGCCCAGGTGCTTTCCTACAATTGCCTCGGGCACAACCGACATCCCCACCAGGTCTGCACCTACTCTGCGAGCCATCTCGATTTCGGCCGGGGTCTCGTAGGAAGGCCCTTTCACCGCAATGTAAACCCCTCGGTGAAGTTTAATCTTCAGTGCTTTAGCACAAGTGAGGGCGGTGCCAATTAAAGTTTTATCGTAGACGCTCTTCATATTAGTAAAGCTAACTGTTCTGCCTCCGATTTTTTCTCCTATTAAAGGATTATCTCCCATAATGTTTATGTGGTCAGTAATCAGCACAATATCCCCTGGCTCAAAATCCTCATTTATTCCTCCACTAGCGCCGGTGATGATTAGACTTTCTATTCCCAGACCAGCCATTACTCTTACAGGATAAGTAATTTCTTTCATCGTATAGCCTTCATAGAGATGTGGTCTTCCTTTCATAACGCAGACCGCTTTCCCTCCAAATTTGCCGATGACCATTTCTCCTGCGTGCCCTTCCACAGTGGGATAAACAAAATGGGGAATTCGAGCATAAGGAATTCTCAAGGCTTCTGCCACCTCATCAGCAATTCCTCCCAGACCCGAGCCTAGAATCAAACCAATCTTGGGCTTTCTCCAAGCTTCGGCGCATTTGACTCTTAGTATTTCCTGTAATCTTTTTAAGGTATCTCCAATCATCCTTATGTAATCTTTACCACAATATCGCCGATTATGTTGGCTGCTTCATCTGCTCTGTCGGCAGCATTTGATAAGTGCCGGTAAATTTCACGCAATTTCAAGATATAGATGAAATCCTTGCTCTCGAATAATTTGGCCAGTGCCTCGTGATATAGGTGTTCTACATAGTTTTCCACTTTCTTTGCTCTTACGAGATGTTGGAGACAGGATTTCTGCTTTCCCTTCAATTCCTTTACTGCCAAACTTAGGTGTTGAGCGGATTCGCAGAGAGCCTGTGCCATCTTCTTAAGATGCTCATTTGTCTCTACTTTAAACAGAACCATTTCGTTAACCGTACTTTTTGCATAATCCACCATATCGTCAATCGCCCGGGAAAGGGCGAATATATCTTCTCTATCTATGGGCGTAACGAACGATTTGGTAAGTTCCTCAACTAAAATGCGCCTGGCCTCATCAGCCTCTTTCTCAATCTCCTTGACCCTGTCTCCTTTTTCTTCGGTTACTTGCTCGATGAAATCCTTCAGAGCAGCCATCCCCTCTTCAGTCTTAGCCGCCTGCTCGGCGAGCATCTGGAGAAAGTCCCTCTTTTTAGGAAATAGTCCCATAATTACCTCTCCACTATGTCAAGCTGTTAATAATGAAATAAATCAATATAGACAGTAAGGCAGCAGCTGGCATAGTGACTATCCAACTAATCAAAATCTCTCTGAGCGCTTCCCATCTGACGCCTTTTGGCCTATCTGCTGAACCGGCTCCCATAATTGTGGAAGTAACTACCTGAGTTGTAGACACGGGAAAGCCAAAAAACGCGGCAGTATAAATAATGAGCGCCGAAGAACTCTGAGCGCCAAACCCGTGAATCGGACGAATCTTGTATAGTTTGGCACCCAAAGTATTGATAATTCGCCAGCCTCCATTCAAAATTCCTAAGGCAATAGTGCCAGCACAGGCAACAACCACCCAGCGGGGAATAGGCAGACTTCCTGGTGGAGGCTGATAAAGTCCCAGGACAACCAGAGAAAAAGTAATTACTCCCATTGTCTTCTGAGCGTCATTTGTTCCATGGGAAAGAGCAAGAAGAACTGAGGACCCGAGCTGCAATCTCTTAAATAGAGTGTTGGCTCCGGGAGAAGACCACTGAGAAAAGAAGTAAGCAATTCTGGTAAGTAGAAAACCCAAAAGTAATCCAACTATTGGAGATGCTACGAGGACCGAGAAGATGAGCGTGAGCCTGTCCCAGTTGACAATTGAAAATCCCCCGGCTATGAGAAACGCGCCGAGTAGACCTCCAATCAAGGCATGAGAGGAACTGGTGGGAATTCCGAAATACCAGGTGAAGAGATTCCAGCCAATTGCAGCTGTCAAAGCAGAAAATAGTATTACAATACCATTAGGGGTTACCTTGATGAGTTCGGGATTAACTATTCCTTTTCCAATCGTCTGGGCTACAGCCGTTCCCAGAAAATAGGCTCCAATAAACTCGAATACTGCGGCAATGATTAATGCCCAGATGGGGGAGACCGCGCGAGAGGAAACCACTGTAGCCACAATATTCGACGAATCGTGAGCACCGTTAGAGTAGTCAAAAAATAGAGCGACAGTAACGAGCAATACGGCTATGGTAGATGGTTCCAAATGACTCTGACCCCTTTTATTTGACCCCTTTTATTTTCTTTTCAACACTCTCTCTACAGCTCTTATAATATCAAAGCGTGTCAACCCGTAGTCCTCCATTAACTCTTCAGGACTTCCCGATGCACCAAATCGGTCTTTAATTCCCACCATCTCCACTGGCACGGGATACTCTTTCACCACTACTTCGGACACTGCACTCCCAAACCCGCCGGAAATTTGATGTTCTTCTGCAGTGACGATAGCGCCTGTATCCCTCGCCGCTTTAAAAATTATCTCTTCATCAATAGGTTTTACCGTATGTAAGTTGATTACCCGGGCAGAGATTCCCCTTCTATCTAACTCCTCTGCTGCTTCCAGGGCCTCGTACACCATAATTCCACAAGTAAATATCGTCACATCTTTACCCTCACGCATTGTTATTGCTTTCCCAAGAATGAATGGAGTATCCTCTGTGGTAATTATCGGGACAGACGGTCTACCAAATCTTAAATAGACTGGCCCTACTACCTCTCCGGCCCGAATTGTAGCCTTTCTGGTCTCAATGGCATCACAGGGAACAATGACTTTCATATTCGGTAAGACTCGCATAAGGGAAATTTCCTCAATAGACTGATGTGTGGCGCCATCAGCACCAACCGAAATTCCCCCGTGACTTCCGCCTATCTTTACATTCAAATTGCTGTAGCAAACCGTGACTCTCACCTGGTCCCAGACCCGTCCAGAAGCAAAAACTCCCAGACTGCAACAAAAGGGAATCTTGCCTACTAAGGACATCCCGCCCGCAATGCCAATCATATCAGCTTCAGCAACTCCCATCGTAAAGAACCTTTCGGGGAATCTCTCCTTGAACATTGAAGCTCTCGTAGAATCGGTGAGGTCTGCCGACAAAACGACTACTTGAGGATTCCTTTCTCCCAGAACAACCAATCCTTCTCCATATCCTTCTCTTGTTGCTTTTAGCTTATACATAAATTCTGTTCTCTCTTTCTACGACATTAATAAGTATAAGAGGAGTATTACCTGATGGATCGGGCCTTTTCCATTCCATTGAGGAGGATTTTACTATTCGCTAATAACGGTAACAATGGGAGGATTCTATCTCTATGCGAAAAATAGAAAGGAAGACTAGTTAGGAACCTTCCAAATCCTTTAAGGCAATCTTCGCCTCTTCCTGGGAAGGGGCTTTCCCATGCCATTCTACGACATTCTCCATAAACGAGACACCTTTCCCCTTTATTGTTCTGGCAATGATAACCGTTGGTTTTCCTCTGATTTTTTTCGCTGCGTCAAATGCCTTCAGCAGCTCCTCCATCCGATGCCCATTAATTACGCTTGTGTTCCAGCCAAAGGCCTTCCATTTCTCCGGTATGGGATTTGGACTCATTATCTCATCAATTGCCCCGTCTATTTGCAATCCATTATTATCCACAATTCCACATAGATTATCTAAGTGGTAATGGCCAGCAGCCATTGCCGCTTCCCAAATCTGCCCTTCCTCGATTTCGCCGTCTCCCATCAAGCAGTAAACGCGTGCACCTATCTTATCCATCTTCAGGCCTAAGGCGATACCAGTGGCGACGGAGAGACCCTGGCCGAGGGATCCTGTAGATACTTCTATTCCTGGCAAACCGTCAGCTTTGGAGGGGTGGCCCTGGAGCCGGCTGCCAAGTTTTCTCAAAGTCTTAAGCTCTTCTACAGGAAAATATCCGGCTCGGGCTAAACAGGCGTACAGGGCAGGACAACTATGTCCCTTAGAGAGAACAAACCTGTCCCTCTCTCTCCATTGAGGATCTGTCGGATTATGTCTCAGCACCGAAAAATATAGGGCCACCATAATGTCACATGCCGAAAGAGCTCCGCCCGAATGGCCCGACCCTGCCTCGGCAAGCATTTCAATGATATCCTTCCTTACCTGTCTTGCTATCTTTTCGAGTCTTCCAATCTCTTCATTTCTTTTCATTCTCTTTTCTCTTTCCAATTAAATAAGCAACGCGCTTCAATAAATGCTGGGGGTCGAAAGGCTTAGTTATATACCAATCAGCCTTTTTCTCCAGGGCCTTTTCAAAATCGGGACCGGTATCAAGGGCAGTCAATACTAAAACCGGTATCTGTTTAGTATCCGGGTCTGTCTTCAAAGTTTCGCATAGCCGATATCCATCCAACTTCGGAAGCATCAAGTCGAGAATAATCAAATCTGGCTTCCTTTTTTTAACCATTCGCAATCCTTCCTCTCCGTCCTTTGCTGAAATGGTTGAATACTCGTCTTTTTCCAAAATAAACTTAATCAGTTTCACCGTTTGAGGTTCATCTTCAACAATTAAGATATTTCCCTTTGACATTTTCCTCCTCAACTTGTAATAATTTTTGCCAGCCCACCACGAGAGCGACTCCATGTCGTCGCTACTTCCCTGAAAACTTTCAACGAGCTCCGAGTTACTTTTTTTCTAATCTCGTTTTTATTTCGTCCAGGAGCTCTTGAGGACTGAAAGGTTTAACAATATAACCCGAAGCTCCCGCCTGTAACCCTCTCATTACATCCATCTCTTGTCCTAAAGCTGAAAGGATTACAATTGGGATGTCTTGAGTCTCTTCACTTTCTTGCAATTTTTCAATAGCCTCTATCCCGTCCATTCTGGGCATCATAACATCCATCAATATCAAATCTGGCTTCTTTTCTCTGCTTATCCTCAGCGCTTCCACTCCGTCTTGAGCAATAAGGACTTCAAAGTTGTTCTTTCTGAGAAGAAACTCGATCAGTTGTACGGTAGTGGGATCGTCCTCTACTATCAGGACACTTGTCATATTCCTCTACCTCTCGGCCTTGCGCGGATTATCGCAGGGACCTTTTCCTCTTTCCCTTAATGCTATTTGGGGAAGAGTTCCTTACGGCCTACCATGGCAATATCGAGAAGAATATTTAGATATTTATACCTTTTCTTTACATCACTATAGGGAACAAAATGGAGAGAAATATTTGCATCAGCGAGGACTGCTCCCAGCATTCGGGCAAAGTCGTCTGATGATAGACTACTGCCCGGCGGAGGACCTAAGACGACGGCAATTCTCACCTTAGCCGTTTTACAAAGTTCAGCAAACATGCCGTAGTTTATTCTCTTTTCCGCCGTGTATTCTTTCTCAAAAACTGACTCCAACCGGAATTTCAAATTATGTTTCTTTAGTACCTCATCCAGTTGCTTTTTAAGTTCTTCAAATTCCTTACTATACTCTTGTGGATAAAAGTAGGCTACCTCTACTTTCCGTAGCGATTTGTCAACTGGAACCGGCTCTGTGGGGGGAGGAGGGGCTGCGAAGGTAATCTCTACTTCTTCTACCGCTTCCACTTTTTTTTCTTCAACACGTGGGGAAATCTTTTCCCGCTTAATTTCCTCTATTTCCTCTCCAGCCACTTCTTCCTCGGCTGCAGGAGTCTCAGGAGCGACCATTTCCGGTCGTCCTATTTCTACGTACTCTTCTCTTTCCCTTTCCGGCAGAAGGTCATTCATTAAATCTCGAACCAAATTGATGGTTATCTCCTGCCTGGTCAGTTTACCATAAGCATTAATTCGCTTCAAGAAACCTTCGAGTTCACGAATGTTAGATTTCAATTTGCCGGCAATATATACAAGTATGTTATCGCCAAGGTCCAAGTTTTCCAGCTCTTCCTTCTTCTTAAGGATAGCTACTCTCGTTTCTAAATTAGGTGACTTGATATCAGCAATCAAACCCCATTCAAATCTCGATTTCAATCTTTCTTCTAAAGTGGTTAGCTGTTTGGGTGGCTTATCTGAAGTAATTACAATCTGCTTATGGGCATCGTGAAGTACATTGAACGTATGAAAGAACTCTTCTTGGGTTGACTCGGCCTCAACCAGAAATTGAATGTCATCAATTAATAATAAGTCTACTTGCCGATAGCGTTCCCTAAACTCTTCTAAAGCGCCCTTGCCAATGGCCTCAATAACTTCGCTCATAAACCTTTCAGTGGTAACATAGAGTATCTTTGCTTCGGGTCTCTTATTTCTCACGTACTGTCCGATTGCGTGAAGTAAATGGGTCTTCCCCAAACCTACTCCACCATAAATAAATAGAGGATTGTAAATTTCTCCCGGACTTTTCGCCACCGCCTGGCTGGCTGCGTGGGTAAATCTATTGGAAGGACCGACCACAAAGTTTTCAAAAGTATATGCGGGATTCAACTTGAGCTCTCCGACCGTCACAATAGGTCGCTTGTACTCTTCCCGTTCTACGCTCACTTCTCTCTTCGAAACCTCTTGCGGAGCTTCCAGTTCGGGAACGGGAGGCTCTCCCACTTTCATCGAATCATCCAGTATCTTGATTATCCTTTCTTTTATCTCGGGCTCAACATTATAAACATAAAAGGCCCACCTGTAGTCCTTATCCTCAGGAACAAAAGGCCGGCTACAAATATTTCCAATCCTATCCATTAAATCTTTTAGGTCCTTCTCGTCGCCCCAGACTCTTATTTTGTACCTCTTTTCTCCTCTCTCAGTCGGAGAAAAACTCATGCTCCAGCGTTCAATCATATTGACCACCCTCGGACTAGCGAAGCTACGCTTCGCTAGTCCAATGGCGCGGAGCTATCGCTCCGCTACTCCTCCCAAATCACTGTTTTCATCTCTGTTTTAAATATTTATTTTCAATTTCCTTGATTTTATTTATCCTCCGCAGATGCCTTTCCCATCCAAAAGGAGTATTAAGCCAAGTGTTGACTATATTCATCATTCTATCTTCATCAAGATTAGAGCTCAAGCAAATGATGTTTGCATTATTATGCTCAGAAGCTAACTTTGCCATCTGTTCGTCACAAACCAGCGCCGCCAGAACACCGGGAACTTTGTTTGCGGCAATGCTCATTCCTATCCCGCTCTTGCAGATAAGAATCCCTTTGTTGTTTTTTCCACTGGCAACAGCCTCAGCGACCTGCACCGCATAATCCGGGTAGTCGCAGGATTCCTCCGACAAGCAGCCAAAATCGCTCACCTCATATTTTAATTCCTGAAGTTTCTCTTTTAACGCCAGCCTTAGTCTGAACCCTTGATGGTCAGAGCCAATAGCAATTTTCATCTCTAAAAATTTCCAATTTTCCGAAAACCAAAAAGCACTCTAATAAAAGATGATCTTCAAAAAAGATTCTAAATTCAAGCTTGCACCGCCTACTAAGCCCCCATCTACATTATCGCATGACATCAAAGCCGAAATATTCTCGGGGTTAATGCTTCCTCCATATAAGATTCGGATTGCCTGAGCTTCTTCCTCTCCAAACATTCCACCTATCAATTTCCGGATAAATTGTTGCACTTCTTCGGCCTGGTCAGGCGTAGCTGTCTTTCCCGTACCGATAGCCCAAACAGGCTCGTAGGCTACTACCAATCCCTTAACTTCTTGCCTTGTCAACCCTGATAGTCCTGTCCTAATCTGTTCCCGCACTATCCTTAAAGTTTCGCCTTTTTCCCTCTGTTCAAGCGTTTCTCCCACACAAACAATGGGAATAAGACCGGTAGAAAAGGCTGTCCTCGTTTTCTTATTGACCATCTCATCTGTTTCGCCAAAATGTTGGCGTCGCTCCGAGTGACCTAAAATGACATAACTACATCCGACATCTTTGAGCATCAGCGGCGATACTTCCCCGGTATATGCTCCAGAAACTTTCCAATGCATATTCTGGGCACCCAATTTTATCAAGGAACCTTTGATTACTTCGTTCACCGAGGAAAGGACAGTGAAGGGAGGACAGAGAACTATTTCTTTGTCGGGAATAGTGCCCACTCCATTCTTTACTCCCCGGGCCAACTCCACTGCTTCTGAAAATAAATTGTTCATTTTCCAATTCCCAGCAATAATCGGCTTCCTCAACCTTTTCTCTCCCAAAAACCGTAATTCATTCACTGAAAACAGACAAAAATAAGCAAAGGATGACAGACCCAAAAAGCGCAAAGACCTAACCAGAAATTATTATAATGCACATTCTTTACAGTGTCAAGAAAAAAGGTACATATTTTGCAAAAACTGTCAGGAAAGAAAGACCCCTTGTTGGTATAATTGATTTACTGGAAACTTCAGAGCTTAGCCAGAATTTTCTAATCTCCGCCTAAAGCAAGAGCTATGAAAAGCAGTTGTCTAAAATAGAGAATCCCAGCAATCGTCTCCCAACAAGGGGTCCGCTTGCACAACGCAATTCTGAGCTATCAAACTATCTCTTCTTTCTCGCTTTCTTTTTCTTTGCCTTCTTTGCTTTTTTCTTCGCCATCTTTTTCCCCCCTTTTCTGGCAGACTTCTTCCTTTTCTTACCGCCGCGGGCCATCTTTGCCCGAGAGACATCTCCCTGTTTATCGAGGTAATAGAGATAGCCTGGAACCTTCCTGACACCAGCTTTGGCAACTTTTACCGGGCTTCCGCCTTTCTTGCCACCGCGTGCCATCTTCGCCCGAGAGACATCTCCTTGCTTGTCGATGAAATAGAGATAGCCTTCTTCTCTTCTTACACCGACCCTCTTTACCTTCTCTCCCATCTCTTTCTCACCTCCTCCACTTCAAAGGCTTAATAACTATAGTTTACTCCTTGTAGGCTACTCAGTGCGGGTCTCCGCTTCCTTCTTACCTTTCTCCGGCGGAAGCTTTGCCTGGGGTTCCTTAGGCAAGGTAATCATTTTCTCTTTTAGCCAGGCATCGATCATCTCTTTGGAAAACTTATACTGCCTACCAATCTTGGAAGCCGGAATTTTCTTCTGCCTTATTAGTTGATAAATCTTCGACTTGCTAAATCCTATGTACTGAGATAGCTCTTTAGTACTCATTATATCTTTCATTAAATTCACCTTTTTAGAAATTTGTAGTAGTATTCTGTATGACCTAATATCTACTACTTACTTTAATTATAATTTTTTTTCAAATTTTGTCAAGTAAAAAATTTAAAAATTTTTAAGTAATAAATTCTGCCAGCTACCATTATCTAACGCCATCCCGGCATGAATAGGCAGAAATTATAGCACTGAGTATCTTTTGTTTACTTTTTGTAGTTTATTCTATTTTCCAATTTATGAAGATAATGGGCACCACCTACGACAATTCGGCTTTTTCCGGAAAAGCTCATCCCTTCAGAGCATAAAAAACGGAGGTCCCGACTTATCGGGCCTCCGCTAAAAATTTCACCGAAATAAAATTTTCTACCTGACAACCTATCCCTTAGGTAAACTCATCTTTAGTCCTGGACCCATGGTGGAACAGACATTTATGCTCCTCAAGTATTGTCCCTTGACACTGGGGGGTCTGGCTCGTTGAACTGCTCCGATTACGGCATTTATATTTTCCACAAGTTTCATCTCATCAAAAGACCCTTTGCCCACGCTCAAGTGGATAACTCCAGAACCGTCTGCGCGAAATTCAATCTGGCCAGCTTTAATCTTTTTTATCGCATCGGCAATCTCAAATGTGACTGTGCCTGCTTTGGGACTGGGCATTAATCCTTTCGGTCCAAGTATTTTCCCCAGTTTACTTAAATCACGCATACAGTCGGGAGTAGCTATTAACGCATCAAATTTAATCGCACCCTTAGCTATGTTCTCAATCAAATCTTCCGCTCCCACAAAATCTGCTCCCGCCTTTTGTGCTTCTTTTGCTTTTTCTCCCTTAGTTACAACAGCGACGATCTTACTCTTTCCTGTCCCATGCGGCAACAAGACAGTTCCCCTCACAATCTGGTCTTGCCTTTTGGGGTCAATTCCTAATCGCAGACACAGTTCAATAGTCTCATCAAACTTTGCATTAGCAGTTTTCTTCGCTAACTTTACCGTTTCTTCCAAACTGTAGGTTTTATTCCTATCGACCAATTTGGACAATTCTTTGTAGCGCTTACCTCTTCTCATAGTTTCCCAACCGTTCCGATAAATCGGATCCACAAAATCTTTATTCTAATTCTATCCCCATGCTTCTTGCCGTTCCTTCTACCATCTTGATTGCAGCTTCTAAATCGTCTGTGTTGAGATCAGCCATTTTCTTTTCTGCAATCTCTCGTATTTGCTGCTTGCTCACCTTGCCCACTTTTGTTTTATTGGGCTCTCCCGACGCCTTGGCTATTCCCGCAGCACGCTTTAACAATGCTGCCACTGGAGGAACCTTGATGATGAAGATAAAACTTCTGTCTTCGTACACAGTAATCACAACCGGAATAAGCATTCCCGGCTCCTGACTGGCCGTTTTCTCATTGAACGCCTTACAGAACTCCATAATATTCACTCCATGTTGTCCTAAAGCAGGTCCAACTGGAGGAGCAGGATTGGCTCCGCCTGCGGGAATCTGTAATTTTATTATACTTTTTACCTTTTTTGGCATAAAACCATCCTATATCTTCTCTACCTGCAAGAAATCGAGCTCAACCGGAGTGGCTCGACCGAAAATTGTCACCATCACTTTCAGTTTGCCCTTCTCTTCATTCACATCCTCTACCACGCCAACAAAATTCTCAAACGGCCCCTCTATAACTCTAACACTCTCATCTTTTTCAAACATAACCGCTGGCTTAGGCTTTGCCTGGGCTTCCTGTCTAGTAAGTGCCAAGATACTTTCCAATTCTTCCGGGCGAAGAGGCACTGGTTTCACCCCACCGAGAAAACCAGTTACACCAGGAATATTGCGCACAGCCCAATAGCCTTCATTATCGATTGCCATCTCAATTAAAACATATCCAGGAAAAAATTTCCTTTTACTAATCTTCTTCTTGTTCTTTCGTACCTCAACAATTTCTTCCGTAGGAATCAAAATATTTGATATCCTGTCCTTCAGTACTCCCGAGCCCATTAGCTTCTCCAGATATGCTCTGACCTTGTCTTCGTGTCCCGTATAAGTATGAACTATATACCATTTTTTTTCCATCAATTTTCCCTTTCCCTATTGATTACTTCAATAATATTCCAAGGATTACAGAAAGCCCAAAGTCTACCAGACCGACAAAAATAGCGACTACAATAACCAAGAGAATTACAACCATTGTAGACGCAATTGTCTGCTTCTTATCGGACCAAGAAACCTTCCGCAGTTCTTCTACGACCTCTCTTAAAAAATGGATTACTCTTCTAAACACAATTTTCACCTGGTAAATTTATAGATTGTTCTTTATAACAAAATGTATAAGGTATGTCAATCAAAAAATAAAGGTCTTTCAAAAGACCTTCGGTTTTTCTCGACCTAATCCTATATTTAATAGTTTCTGAGATCCATCCCGATAACAAAAAGAATTTTCTTTACTGTTCACTCCTTTCCCTCATCGATTAGCCTGTATCCTACTCCTTCTACAGTTTCGATGTTCTCTCCTAGAGGCCCGAGTTTCTCCCGGAGCCGTCCGATATGAACGTCAACAGTACGAGTAGTGCCGAAGTACTCATAGCCCCAGACCGTCTCTAACAAGAAATTTCTATTAAGCACATGCCCTTTCTTTTTTATTAAAACATGAAGCAAACTAAACTCTATAGGCGTCAAATCAATCTCTTTACCTTTTATGAAGAGACTATGTTTATCCAGATTCAACTGCATATCTCGATACTTCAAGATTTCTTCTACTTTCTCGCCTCCTTCAGCTCGACGCAAAACTGTCTTTACTCGAGCAATCAGTTCCTCTTGATTAAAAGGTTTGACAATATAATCATCAGCCCCCATCTCCAGTCCCGCAACAGTTGAAGACTTTGCAGATTTGACAGTGAGCATTATTATGGGAATGTTGCTCACACTTTTGTCCTTCTTCAGGGTCTGACAAATCTGAAAACCATCCATATCGGGTAGCCTCAGGTCCAAAAGGACCAAATTTGGCTTCGACTGATGAACTTTCTTAATACCCTCTTCTCCACAACTGGCAGTAATTACACCAAATCCTTCTTCCATCAAAAGGTCAGTAACTAGCTTCAAGATGGAAGAGTCGTCATCTATGACTAAAATTCTTTTCTTCAGCATTGCCACCTTCCCCAAAAATAAGGATGTGTCTTTCTACTCCTCTCTCTTATCTACTACGTAGCTGCTTCCCTTCTTGAGCTTAGCATACCGCTTCAGTTCACCGCCCACATCACTAATCTCGGCCGGGCTAGTGAATTTCCTCGATTTGTTTGTAACTACTCCAATGGAGATAGTCATCAATGGAAACTTTATAGTCCTATTTCGCCGATCCTTAGTCATAATATATCCCCTCTTCCTATCTTCTTCATCATAGACGCCAGGAATCCCTCGGTCAAAGTCTTTGATGATATTCTTGCAAAGGTCGTCAACTTTATCCGGGCTGGTCATTACGATGAAATCATCCCCACCAATATGACCAATAAAGTCATCGTGATTACCCTTCTCTTTAACTATTTTGAGAATGATTTGAGCCGTAAAACGGATGACTTTGTCGCCTCGGAGATAGCTGTACTTATCGTTAAAAGCCTTAAAATTACTCAAGTCCAAATATAAGACAGCAAATAACCGCTCCCGGCTCAGACACCTTTCCAAAGCCTGAATAATAGGAACGTTACCAGGCAGCTTGGTTAGAGGATTAGCCGAGATATCGCTAACACTGCGAGTCAAATGTGTCTTCACGCGGGCAACAAGTTCTTCTTCTTGAAAAGGTTTAGTAACATAGTCATCAGGCGCAAAGCTTAATCCAATTACTTTGTCCGACGTAGAGCCCTTGGCAGTTAACATAATTATAGGAATATGGGCCAAAGAAACATCCTCTCTGATTTTCTGGCAAACCTGATACCCACTCATACCAGGAAGCCTCAAGTCTAGAATTACGAGGTCTGGCGAGGCCTGATGAATCCTCTCTAATCCCCTTTCCCCATCATAAGCCACCATCACCTCAAAACCCTCTTCTTCAAGAATATCCTTAACCAAGTTAGCAATATTCTCTTCATCATCTATTACCAGAATGTTACCCTTACTCATAACATTTCCTTATATTATACATTATGCTTTGAGTAAAGTGAAGATAAAATTACTCCCCTTATTGAGCTCACTTTCTACCCAAATTTTTCCACCGTGTGCTTCAACGATGCCTTTAACGATGGCTAGGCCCAGGCCTGTTCCCTTCACTTTCTTAGCCTTACTTCCAGAAGGCCTCATCTGTTGGAATTTATCAAAAACCCTTTGCAAGTCTTCCTTAGCTATACCTATCCCAGTGTCTTTGACGGCAATCTCTACGAAGTTTCCTGATTCCGAGTTCCTCGCTTCTATAGTAACTTTTCCTCCCTCCGGAGTAAATTTGAAAGCATTGCTGAGGAGATTTGTGAATACCTGTCTGAGTTTGTCCGGATCGGCAGAAACAAGAGAGAGACCGGAAGGAATCACTGTTTCCAATTGTATCTTGCTCTCTTCTGCCTGCGGCCGGAAAAATGTAACCATTTCTTCAACTAAAGGAGAAAGCTCTACGGCCTCTCTTCCCAACTCAAAACGCTTAGCTTCAATTTTTGCTAAATCAAGGATATCATTTATGAATGTCCCCAGGCGAGAAGTATTATTCTTGACAATTGTTAAATATTCCACAAGTTTATCGTTCAGCGGCCCGGCTTTCCCTCTCAAGATAAAGTCGACATACCCTTTAATGGAAGTCAAAGGTGATCTGAGCTCATGTGACACGCTGGAAACGAAGTCGTCCTTCATCTGGTCAAGCTCTTTTAGCTTCTTTGCCATTCGGTTAAATTCACCCGCTAAATCGCCGAGCTCATCTCTACTCTTCACTGAAATCTTCTGGTCCAGGTTTCCCTGCCCAATGGCTTTTGCACCCTCGGTAAGCTTCTTAATTGGACGACCCATCAGCTGAGCGAGAATAAAAGCACCAAAAATCCCGAGGCAAAAGGCAACACCGGCTACAACTACGATACGCCGACGGGTCAGCGATAATGTTTCCTCCACAATCTTGTTTAAGACAACTTTAGAAAAACCAATTCGGGCAGTGCCCAACCTATCCTGTCCCAAGAGGACAGGAAACGAGACATCCACGATTTCACCGCCTTCCTTTCCTGTATAGGTTTGAATAAGCAAGTCCTCAGAGCTCCCTGCTTTTATTCCTATAGGGTCTTGATAAACATAGCCAAGGAGATTTGTATCTGTGTGCACCGTCACCTTCCCTTTATCATCTACGAACATTGCGTAAATTACACCTGTAGTCCTCCTTACGACTTTGATGTAATTCATAAGAAGGAGGTCGTCTTCGCTAATTATCGCTTCTTTGCAAACCTCGGCCAAGCCTTTGATGGCAGTTACCTGGTTTTCTCTCATTGTCTGCAAAAGATGTTTCTTCTCAAAAATGAAGAGAATCACGCTCATCCCCAGCAAAGCTACCACCAATATAAGAATAGCAAAGAAGCTGAACTTTGCTCTCAGACGCATTCTGCCTCCTGAACATCAATCCTTTTTCTTCCGCCTTAGCTCTTCCAGATGGTCTTTTACCAGATGCTCCGGACCGAAATGTCTGTACTCGCGTAGAACTGCTCGTATCCGTGCTAATAATTCCTGGGTATCAAAGGGCTTCAGCATGTAGTCATCCGCCCCACCTTCTAATCCTTCAACTTTATCGGAAGTCTTCTTAAACCTGCCCGTCAACATTATTATCGGTATGTGCCTACACCTTTCGTCAGCTTTCAATACACGACAGACTGCAAACCCGTCTGTGTCCGGAAGGCGCATGTCCAGAATGATTAGGTCAGGAAGTGACGCTTTAGCCTCCTTGATACCACTTTCACCATCACCCGCAGAAACAAAATCGAACCCTTCGTCAAGGAGGGTCTCCTTTACCAATCTAACAATATCAGGATCATCATCAACGAAAAGAATCTTATCCTTCATCGGCAATCTTCCCTTATCTGGACTTTCCCTTTCCTAAATATAGTTTATCACAAAATTATTACAAAGGTGTTACAAAAATGTTAAATCTATGTTAATTTTTACTCCCCTTCCACAAAGGCGTATCCCTTTCCTTCTATAGTCTTTATATTCTTAGCCGCCTCTTCTCCTAATTTTTTCCTGAGTCTCCTTATGTGAACATCCACTGTTCTGGTAGCGCCAAAATACTCATAGCCCCATATACTTTCCAATAAATACGACCGAGTCAAAACATGCCCTGACTTCTTCATCAGCAGGTAGAGTAAATCAAATTCTTTTGGCCTCAGGTTCAGGGATTTTCCTTTCACTTCCACGGCGGCTCTATTGACATCGAGAGAGATTCCTCCCTTCTCTATAACCTCCTCACTATCTACGGAAAGCTCATAGCGTCTTAACAAGGCTCCTATACGGGCAACCAGTTCTTCAGTCTGAAAGGGTTTAGTCAAATAATCATCCGCCCCTGCTTCGAAACCGGCAACTTTATCTCTCGTTTCCATAGCCTTACCGCTTACCATTAATATAGGAATAGAATGCGTCGTTTTATCTTGTTTCAAAAGCCGACAAACTTCAAAACCATTCAATCCGGGAAGCACGATGTCCAGGATGACTACGTCCGGCTTTTCTTCTCGTACTTTCCTTATTGCCTCGTCACCATTTTCAGCAGAGATAACTCTCAAATTCTGCGCTATTAATGCTTCCTTCAGAAGTTCTACTGCTTCTGGATCGTCATCGACTATCAGGATTTTCTTTTTCATATATCACCGTTACCATCCCTATGTCTGTCCATGCTACCCTAATTTTGGAAGCGATCCTTCAATATTTTTCGGATTCGCTCTCCCAGTTCAAAACCCTCCAACGACTTGACTACATAGTCCACTGCACCTAAATCGAATGCTTTATCTCGGTCTCGCCTGAGCGCGCTAGTGGTGAGCATTACCACCGGGATGTGAGAAGTCGCCTTATCTATTTTTAACCTTTCCAATACCTGGAAACCATTGAGACCAGGCATCTTAATATCTAAGAGAATTAAGTCTGGCATTTCCTCGGTGGCCTTCCTCAAGCCCTCTTCGCCATCACAAGCGCCGCTCACTTCGAACTCCTCCGATTCCAGAATCTCTCTTACCAACTTAATCAAGTCCATTTCATCGTCAATAATTAGAATTTTTTGTCGTACCATTTCCTTACCTTTTATAGAGCCTTAGCCGCTTTATATAACACAAAATACTACGCGTCAGAAACACCAGTCAATGTTGGTCCCAACTGCCCCAATTCCTGAGGATTGGAGACAATCTCGCCCGAGCTCCATCCATGTAGGGATTAAATTTTATCACTTTTCCTTTTTCTTGTCAACATTACCCAAAAAGATTATCGAGAAATCCACACTGGATCTAGAAGACTCAAGGATAAAAAAATCGCTCCGCTGAGGAATGCAGAGCGATTGATAACTCAGTCGCTCGAGGCTGGGGAAGACCTCGAGCGACGTTAACTAAGGATTTCCCTCATCCCCAAACCCTCTCTCCTGCAGGCCGAAAAAACGGTTCTGACCCCTTTTCTTTATCTAGTCTGAATAATAAAACTGGTAGTCGACCCCCGACCATATCCTTTTATTGCGTTTATCTTCAAGTTCTCTGGCAAGAGAATCAGGTTTTTAGAAATATGGTCTGAAAGTAAGGTTTTAGCCTTTTCCCAGACCGAAAGGTCTGGCTCATCACTACAAATCTCTACCCGAAAAGGATATCTTGAATACTGCCGCAAAATGTCTAAAACCTTCTCCATAATCAACTTACCATCCTCGGAAAATTTATCTCTCTCCGAAGTGTAGAGCACTCTATTTCCTACTTCAACATTCACACTGTCCTTCTCATCGTATTTCAATGCCAAAAGCTGAAATGGCTTCCCACCAGTAGTATGAGGCCTGCCGTTCTCATCCACAGCCACAAAATTATAGGAGTAGAGTGTCCCCACTCTTATTACTCTCCCTCTCTCGTCTCGACCATCCCACTTGATACTCCGCGGAGGACTCCCCTTACCTTCAAGACTCCTTATGGTATTCCCCTTCTCATCAGCAACTACAAGCTCCCATTTCTTAATCGGAATTCGGGAAGGCTCAGGATAGAAAGTCACCAGAGGCGGCTCAGGAATTGAGGGCAAATCCGGCCTTATCACCTGGTCGCTACTCAAGCGGCTAAATTGCTCGAAATCCTTCTGCCGGAGAATCTCCAGGCTCCCTTCCATAAGGGCTTCCATCTTCTCTATAGAGGGACTAACTATATCCTCTAACTTAATTTCAATCCCATAAGTAGCCTTCTCCACTTTCACCGTATCTTTAGCTTCACCCTTAATCACAATTTCTGGAAGCGCCTCACCTGTCTCTTCTCCCTTCGCTGTACCTTTAGTATCTATCGCTTCCTCACTTAAACCCTCCCCATAAACCAGAAATACAATCAACATAATCGCCAGAATAAAACATATCTTCTTAACCATTATACCCCTCCTCTTTAACTGGAGTAGCGAAGCAAGGCTTCGCGACGATAACTCCGTTCGTATTTACATTCACCCCTTCTGCGCCAATTTGCTATCTAAGGTAAAATAGAATGTCAGGACTCCCCACTCTTCTTTCCCGTAGAGATCTCCCTTTAGAGAAGCAAACTGCCATTCCCTCAATGTTTCCATTACTAACTTATCTATTCCTGGATAACCAGAAGTCTTCACTACATAAATATTATCCTTAACTTTCCCATCGGAAAGCACTACAAAATGGATGCTCACTCCGGCTTCAACTCCCTCCTTCTCTGCCCATTCAGGATAAGCGGGAATAATTTTATGCAAAATCTTCCTCTGAGAGAGTGGCCCCCTGATTTCAAAAATTACCCTCCCTCTCTGTTCCCTCCTCGCTTCTTCCTCTTCTTCAATGCCAGTCTCAGCCTTAGCCTCTTCCTTCTTCACTACCCGAGCCGGCGCGAAGACCACTCCCTTCCTCACTGCCTTCTCCTTCCCTTTCTCTTCACCTTTGACTTCCTTGAGCACCCCTCCCCCTGAACCAACCTTTTCCCCCGCCAGGGCTTCACCTGTACCCATTCCACTCCCATACCCTTCCCACTTCTTCGCCTCTTCCTCCTTAGCTATGGCTAATAAGTTCGCCAGAACCTCTGTCCCGGAAAGTTTTTCCCCTTCTTCTTTCTTCACCACTTTAAATACTCCCTTCCCCAACTCTCCTCTCCCCTTTATATCCTTTAAACCGGGTGCTTCAGTCAGTATCTCCTTAGATGTCTTCTTCCCCAAATTTATAGCTACCGTATCTACGCCCTTCCCCATTAACTCCTCCCCGGTGGATACCTGGAAGGGAAGGTCTTTCCGGGCAACTCTATAATCCTTATCTTTGATCTTTTCTGACCTAAAATCCTTAAGGCCTATCTCTTTGGAACCGAGAAGAATCCTCTCCTCCTCTTCCCGGGAAATTACCTTCTCTTTTGTGCCCTTCTCTGGAGATAAATCTACTTTCCCCGTAAGAGACCCTCGCTTATCCACTAAAGCCTTCTCCGCAGAAAGTCCTTTAATCTTCTCTACCTTCAGCCTCTCTGGAGCTTTAGCAGCAAGTACTACCTCCTTCTTCTCCGGTACTATCTCCTTACTGAAGAAGTGTTTCAATTTCTCTTTAAAAGTCTGAGGTGGCCTCCCAGGCATTCTCGCTATCCTGGTACTTATTATCTCCTCCTGGGTTATATACTCCACCTCCACTACAGGTATGAGCTTTTTCGCCTCATCTACCTTGTTATATAGATTGAAGTTCACCCGTAAAAGCAAAAGATGTAGCCCTATGGCGATTGTCCAGCAAGTTATGTCATGTTTCCTCTGAATGTGTGCTAACATATCTTATCTCCTTTTGGCCCCGTCTCCCCCAACCGGGAGGGGACAACCTTACCTCATTTGTTATTTTTCCTGTACTCTTTCCTCTGTTCTGTAGCTACCGCTATCCTCTTTGCTCCTGCCTTCTCCACCACTATATCGAAAATCTTCTCCACCTCTCCATAAGGAATATCTTTATCCGCCCGAATTATTACCAGAACTTTATCGTCCCCTTTAAGCCTGTATCTGAGTTTAGGAACCAGGTCTTCCCAGGAAACAACCTCTGTGTTTATCGCTATCTTCCCATCCGGCGAATAACTTATAGTTACGTTCCGCTCCTTAGCTTCAATAGTTACTGCCCGGGGTAGATTTACCGGAATTCCCGGTAGACTCATAATGGGAGAGATTATTATAAGTATAATTAACACAATCATTGCTACATTAATGACTGGCGCAATATTTATACCCGCTATTGAGTTCTCTTCAATCTGTTTTGTCTTTCTCATTTTAAACTCCTTATCCTGCTTCTTTCTTCACCTTTTTCACCAGGGCTAGCTTTACTGCTCCGCTCTGCCGGGAAATGTCCAGAATATGGACCACTCTCCCGTGCAGAACTTCCTTATCTGCTGTAATCATCACTGCTTTATCTTTCTTACCTTCCAACTCTTTAGCCAGCCTTAATGTGAATTCCTCCTCTGAACCCATCTTCTCCGTATTCAAATATATCTCCCCTCTGGTAATCTGCACAAATAGTGGCTTCTCTTTCTCCTTCTCTACCTGTACACTCTTTACCGCCTTAGAACTATGCACCTTAATCATTGACTGCATAATCATTGGCGATACTATCATTATGATAACAATCAGAGTCAAAGAAAGATCACCCAGAGGTGTAACATTTACCTCAGCCAGTTCCTCAGGGCTTCCCTTTTCCACTGAATTTTTCCTCATCTCTACCCTCCCATTCTTCTACAAATTGCTACAATAATAATGAGATTGCTTCAGGACTTCGTCCTTCGCAATGACACTGCGTGTCAATCATGCCTCCAGGTTCACCCTCGCCTTGATAAATCGGAGCGGGGTTTTTAAACCCGTCTTCTCTCTATCGTCCGCTCACCATATAACAGGATAACCAGCTCTGAAGTGATGGTATCAATCCTTACCATCCAGTTCCGCATCCTAGTGGTAAAATAGTTGTAGATAATTGCTGAAGGCACTGCTATAGCAATACCGGCAACCGTGGTCACCAGTGCCTCTGATATCCCCGCAGCAACTATTGTCGGCCCTCCCGAACCAGAAAGGGCCAGGTCGTGAAAAGCCCTCATTATCCCCAGAACTGTCCCCAGTAGCCCCAGAAGGGGCGAAATGAAACTCAGCGTCCCAAACACCCCTAACCGCGCCCTCAATAAGTTCTGGCTCCTCTCTTTGTAGCTCTCCATTGTGTCCTCAGCATCTATCCGGGAAAGATACGATGCATTCAACCCCGCTTTCACTATCTCCGGTAGTAATCCCCTCTGCTTGTCACAACAATCTACTGCCTCCCGAACTTTTCCTTCCCTCAATAGCCTCTTAATTTCCACCAGAAACTTGCTGTTTATCCTCCCCGCACGCCAGTAGTACCAGGACCTCTCCAGAACATAAGCTACCAGCATAAGAGAACCCAACAACAGAAGCGGCATCACCACTATGCTCGTCTTCATCAACTCAATAAACGTTAGATTGTACATGTCTCCCTCCTTTCCTATTTATTAGTACCCGATTTCCTGGGACTTGATTTCTTAGGAGCTGATTTCTTGGGAGCTGGCTCCTTAGGAGCTGACTTCTCAGCACCTGATTTCAATACTTCCATCCTGTCTTTAGCCAGACTAACCCACTCCGGATTCTTGCTATTCTGCACAATGTCAGCATAGATAGACAGACCTTTCTCCTTCTGCCCTTCGGCTTCATAAATCTCCGCTAACCTCATCAACCCTGCCAGCCTGTACTCATCGCTCTTGGGAACATAACTAACCAATCCCTCATATGCCTTCTTCTGTTTATCCGGCATCTTCAGCTTATCGTAGCACCGCCCAGCATAGAACTCTGCCTCACTCTTTTCCTTCTTCCCTTTCCCCACTTTTTCATAGGCTTCTACCGCCTTCACATAGTTGTCCATCACTTCGTATATTGAACCAATCTGTAGATACACAAAGCCAGCTCTCTCGTCTTGCGGATAGGCAGAAAGAAAATTCTGATAAGCCTTGATTGATTCTTCCAGCTTCTGCGCCTTCTTGTAACTTAATGCGATATTGAGAACCGCGTCCTTAACTAATGGGTCTTCAGAATAGGAAACCGAAAATTCCTTGAAAGAAGATATACTCTTCTCATATTCCCCCGTATTGAAATAGCAGACTGCCTGACGAAACTTCGCCTGGGAAACTAATCTATCCTCAGGAAAATTGAGAACGAAGTTCTCATATGCATTCACCGCCTCTCCATACTGCCCCTGAAGATAATAGCATTCCGCTAGATAATAGAATGCCCGAGGCGCTGATGTGCTCTCGGGAAAATTCAAAACTACCTTCTGAAAATACTTCTGTGCTAAAGAATATTTCTTACCATTGAATGCCTCTGCCCCTAACTTCCAGTAAGTGTCTGCAGCAAACCTCGATTTAGGAAACGCCTCTATCAACTTCTCCAGCTCTTCCACTGACTTCCCCATCCGGTAATAACTCATATGTAACTGCTCCAGCACACCTCCCACCCGCTCATCCTCTGGATATTCCTTCACGAATTTCTCGTACTGACTTATTGCTTCCTGTATCTTCCCCTGATTGTAATAACATTGCCCTATTTGCAGAATAGCTTCCTTTACCATTTCTGAGCCAGGATACTTCTCCAGAAGCTTATCGTAGGTAAGTAGTGCCTCACCATATTTCCCCAAACCAAAATATGTCTTCCCCGCCTGTATTAGCGCCCGCGGTGCCAATTCATCCTTTCCATAATCCCGCGCCACCTTCTCCCATTTCTTTATCGCCTCAGAAAAGTATTCCAGATGATACAACGCTATACCCTCTTGATACAATGCCTGACTCACCCGCGGATTATCAGGAGCCCGCTTCATAAACTCTTCATAATAGGTTATTGCCTTCTCATACTCCTTCTTGTTAAACAGTATGTTCCCCATCTCCAGAAGGGTTAATTCCCCTACCTCCACCCCCTCCTCTTGCGCTCTCGCTATCGCCTTCTCCTGTGCCAAAAATGCCTTATCATACTCCCCCATCCCCGCATAAGACGAAGATATACCCTGATATGCCTGCATCAATAGACGACTGGTAGGAAAATTCTTCACCACCAGTTCATATGCCTTCACCGCCTCACTATACTTCCCTAAACTATAATATCCCTCCGCTACCATAAAGTATGTCTCCTCTTGCCACCTGCTCCCGCTCAATGGCGAATTCTTCAAGACTTGATAAACATTTGTCACCAGTTGTCCATATCCCTTTAATTCATAATATGCCGTTGCCATAAGATACAGCGCCCTCTCAAAAAATTGACTCCCCCGATACCGATCTACTATCTCTTGATAACACCCTATCGCTTCCTTCCCCCTGCCTGTCTTCTGATAGGCTATACCCTCAATTAATAATACATTCCCTGCCAGTTCCCCCCACTGGTATTTCTTGAGAAAATCGTTCGCCTTGCCTATCGCTTCCTCATACTGCTTCTGTTGGGCGTGACACCAGACTATCTTAAACAATGCATACATCGATAACTCTTCCACTTTCAACGCTAATGAATAGTTAGTCAGCGCTTTGGCATAGTTACTCTCCTTTAGTGCTATCTCCCCAATCAGATAGTTTGAGTATAGAGCCAGTGGACTCTGAGGAAACTCCTTCAGCAAATTCTGTAACTTTACCTCCGCCTCACCATATTTCCCCTGCTGAAAGTCTGAGCAGGCAAGAAGATACAATGCCTCCTCGCGCAAATCGCTTTCTGGATATTGCGCCAGCAGATTCTCAAATGCCTCTGCCGCTAATGAATACTCCTTTGACTGGAAAAATGACTCGCCAATCTGGTATTGCGCCTTATCTGCCCACTGGCTCCCCTCTCCCTTCCGCAATACCTCCTTGAATAGTGTCGTCGCAGTCATCACTTTATTTAATCCCCGCAATGCTACCCCGGAATAGTACATACATCCTAAGTCTCCTTTCACCTTCTGAAAATAGTCCAGAGCGCTCTTCGCATCCCCCTTCTCCAGAAGTATTAACCCTAAGGGAATAAGTGCACCTGGCTCATTATTATACCCAGGATAAAAGAGAAGTAGTTCCTCTAAACTATCCCGCGCCTTATCTTTCTCCCCTATCGCCAGATATGAAAGTGCTATCCCGTATAACGCTTCTGCCCTTAAATTCCTGTTCTTCCCTTTCTTTACTTCCTCAAAATTGTCAATTGCATCCAGATATCTCCCTAAATTGAACTCGCATTCCCCCAGCCGATATATAGAATTAATATACAAATCGTACCTGCCCACTGCTCCTCGGGCTGCCTTCTCAAATGCCTTCGCTGCCTCTTTATACCTCCCCTTGGCAAAAAGACACTCCCCAATCATAAACCGCGCACTGCCGGAGAGGGTATGGTCAGAAAATTCCTTAACAAATTCTGTGAACCTGCTCATCGCCTCTTCTACATTCCCTTCCCTGTAGGCACTACAGGCAAACTTATACTCACTGGCTGCATCCATCAGACTCCTCCTCCCCACTGCCACTGACAATGGAACCATTAACAATAGAAGAAGAAAAACTATCACTGAACTCTTTCTTTTCATCTTTACCATATCAATTCCTCCTTATATCCCTCATTCTCCACTCTCAATGAGTTCTTCTCCATTTACCTTCATCTCTACCGGCGTCTCTTCTTGAACGAATGACTGTAACTTTATCTCCCCCCCATCTATCCACTCCCTATCATTCTTATACACTACACTAAATTTGTATAAATAGTCCCCCCTCTTTACTGGCCTTCCCAGCTCGTCACAAACATCCCATTTGATTACTTCCGGTGGTCGCGTATCCCCAGTGAAACTCTTCACCACTTCTCCACCCTCATCTCTTATCTCCAGACTCCATTTCTTTACTGTAATTGATGGAATATCTGTGGAAAATTCTATCTCATTACTTAATGCCTCCAAACCATAAATATTCTCCGCCTTCAATATCGGCTTCGCACTCGCCCTGTAGATATTTCCCCACCCGAAGGTTAGAGCAAATTTGTGCAGATTCCCCAGCTCCTGGCTGTTAAATGCGTAATCCACGGAAAAAAACTTTATCTTCAACCCAATCCCACAGGTAAATGATTGCAGATGATTAAATCCTGCCCGCAAATCTACCCGCCTCAATGATGAACCTACCTTCTCCCAGGGACAAACCTCTATACCACCACAAAAGTATGCCTTCTCATCTACCAGCTTATTGATGTCTGCTGTTAAAGTGAGTCGCCCCGAGAATGCATTCAGTGCCACACCACCCTTCAAGTTTACCTTATACACATCTGGTTCATCCCTTAGAGTCACCTTCGGCTGGATAACATTTTGCAATGTTAGACCAATGTTCAACTCATCTATAGGTTCATATAGTATCCCTAAATCTACCCCCTGGCCATTCCCTGAATATCTCATCACTCGCTCATGTATCAGTTTCAAATTCGCCCCAACAGAAATATCCCGGTGAACTCTGTTGGCATAAGATATTATTATCGCATTCTTGAATATCGACTTATTCCTGCCAATCACTCCTAAACTTATGTCCACTTCCTCATATCCACCCGAATGTAATAGAACATCCGAAATGCCAACACTACCTATCCTCCTCAGAGGATGCACATAGGAGAGAAAATTATAACTCGTCCCTTCAAAAAATGGCGCATACATAGAAAGAAACTGGTGCTCCTCTATCTGCGTTAACGCTGCAGGATTCCAGTAGGGCGCACTGGCGTCATCGGCTAATGCTACATACGCCCCTCCCATGGCTAATGACCTCGCTCCTGCCCCGTACTGTAAATAGTCATTGGCCATCCCATAGTAATTATCTCCCCGGGCAAGTTGCCACTCTATCCCCAGAACCAACACCGAAATTAGTAATAGTCTAAAAACTCTCTTTTCCATTTTTTATCTCTCCCTTTTTATTTAGCAACTGCTATCTTCCTGGTCATATGCCTTTTCTCTTTCTCAATCCACACCCGGCAGATATAACCTCCATTGGCTACCACTTTCCCCGAGAGGTTCCTTCCATCCCAGGGAACACTGTTGACTTCCCGGCCACCATTCTCTCCTGCCTGATACCTCTTATTCCAGACCTCCTGGCCAAAGACGTCATAAATTGTGATTATTACATTGGAAGGCTCCTTGAGATTATATTCTATAAGAGTCGGCTCCCTCCCTGCCTTGAATGGATTCGGCCGATTAATAATTTCGCCACCACCAAAGAAGGAGACATAAATTGGCTTGCTCCGATTTATCCCCTCTTCGTGACCGTACTTGTCTATCCCATAGTACTCTATCACATGGCGTCCTGGAGAAAGTGTAAATGGCTCACCGTAGGTCTTCCAGTCAGAATCATTATCTCTATAAAGTTTCTTTTCTGCTACGATTTCGGAGATGGATTCAATAATTACCAGCGTAGCAGGTGTCACATACAACGCAGCGTTCATTTCATTACAAGCTCCGTCCAGTTTCAATACCGTCTTCGGCGTGCCGATAACCTCAATGTCCCCACTGCGTCCCGGTGTTGATTCAGGATTGTACTGTTTGCCATCAGAAGCTGCAATGTATATAACATGGGCAAGATTATAACTCTGAGAAACAACCATCTCTCCTCCTTGCAAATAGAAACTCTTCACCTTCAATTCTCCCTCAGCCGGATTCCCGTCGGGAGAAGAATAAGCGGCCAATTGTACCACTCTGGCGTATTCTGGAGGAGTGACCAGGTTTCCTGCCCCGGTATCAACCAAACTAACTGTGAGAGGAAATTCCTTACCAGCTTCCGCCTTCTCAGGAGCTTTTACTTCATACCGCAAGCCCCATGGCCGGATATCTATAGGGTCAGTATATCCTGGGGAACGGCCAAGGTCATCGCTTACCTTGAAGCGAATTGTCCCCACTGTATCATAACTTACCCAGACTTCTGCCCGGCCATAATTTAGAACCAATTCCCCTCCTGTCTTTATCCATTTACCGGGTGCATCTTCACCAGCGACTGTGCAGGCAGTCAATATGAATGGATTATTTGCGTCGGTCTTAGGCTGACCCGTCCAGGGGTTTATCAATTCAATAGTCAAACTAAATGAGTCTCTGGTTGTGGCACTGGCCACACTGCTTCTAATCTTGTAAACAGTGAGCAACGAAGTATCCAATGTAATTGTAGCCGACACCGGCCCTGTATTTATATTCCCCGCAGCGTCCTTAACCCAGATATATACCGTCTTAAGCCCATCTGGAGCACTTAAATTAAATGTAACAGGCTCACTACCCCAGAGAGGATTATCCTCTGCCGGCTGACCGATTTGATTCTCATCGATTAACCAGGCAGAAACACCAGTATCATTACCTACTGTAACACCGACTGTTTGGGAATCGGTGTATACTGTGCTACCCGATGTCAAGTCCCTTAAGACAAGCGTCGGGTCATCCGGCGCTGTCGTATCAAGGAGTATTGTATCACTTATAGAACCACTCCAGTTACCAAGATTATCTTTATACTGAACATATACTGTCTTTAACCCATCTCCAGACGTTAGCGTCCAGGACTTACTTGTTGCATAATCCTCATCTGGGCTCCAGCTCGTCCCATCGTTACTGAACTTCATCTTGCTTACTCCACTACCACTATCACTTGCTGAAAGTGTTAATATAACTGAAGTAGAATTCGTATATGGAGCTCCACCATTTATTAATATCGTCCCTGTTGGTCCTGTCGTATCCAGAATTATCGTATCACTTATAGAACCACTCCAGTTACCAAGATTATCTTTATACTGAACATATACTGTCTTTAACCCATCTCCAGACGTTAGCGTCCAGGACTTACTTGTTGCATAATCCTCATCTGGGCTCCAGCTCGTCCCATCGTTACTGAACTTCATCTTGCTTACTCCACTACCACTATCACTTGCTGAAAGTGTTAATGTAACTGAAGTAGAATTCGTATATGGAGCTCCACCATTTATTAATATCGTTCCTGTTGGTCCTATCGTATCCAGAATTATCGTATCACTTATAGAAGCACTCCAGTTACCAGCATTATCCTTATACTGAACATATACTGTCTTTAACCCATCTCCAGCTGTTAGCGTCCAGGCCTTACTTGTTGCATAATCCTCATCTGGGCTCCAGCTCGTCCCATCGTTACTGAACTTCATCTTGCTTACTCCACTACCACTATCGCTTGCCGAAAGAGTTAATGTAACTGAAGTAGAACCGGTAGATGGATCTCCATTATTTATCAATATTGTTCCTGTTGGTCCTGTCGTATCCAGAATTATCGTATCACTTATAGAACCACTCCAGTTACCAAGATTATCTTTATACTGAACATATACTGTCTTTAACCCATCTCCAGACGTTAGCGTCCAGGACTTACTTGTTGCATAATCCTCATCTGGGCTCCAGCTCGTCCCATCGTTACTGAACTTCATCTTGCTTACTCCACTACCACTATCACTTGCTGAAAGTGTTAATGTAACTGAAGTAGAATTCGTATATGGAGCTCCACCATTTATTAATATCGTTCCTGTTGGTCCTATCGTATCCAGAATTATCGTATCACTTATAGAAGCACTCCAGTTACCAGCATTATCCTTATACTGAACATATACTGTCTTTAACCCATCTCCAGCTGTTAGCGTCCAGGCCTTACTTGTTGCATAATCCTCATCTGGGCTCCAGCTCGTCCCATCGTTACTGAACTTCATCTTGCTTACTCCACTACCACTATCGCTTGCCGAAAGAGTTAATGTAACTGAAGTAGAACCGGTAGATGGATCTCCATTATTTATCAATATTGTTCCTGTTGGTCCTGTCGTATCCAGAATTATCGTATCACTTATAGAACCACTCCAGTTACCAAGATTATCTTTATACTGAACATATACTGTCTTTAACCCATCTCCAGACGTTAGCGTCCAGGACTTAC
>Ga0315312_1000244_pt1 | contig 78662 bp, 85 predicted proteins | sample TDP7_MG_FD_203629 | JGI IMG/M metagenome (GOLD analysis project Ga0315312, IMG submission 203629) | Freshwater sediment microbial communities from Lake Towuti, South Sulawesi, Indonesia - TDP7 | ecosystem: Environmental > Aquatic > Freshwater > Lake > Sediment | place: Indonesia: South Sulawesi...
TTTACGTAAATATTTAAATAATTACAGTCATACATTTTGCTGGAGGTCATCTTGGGAAACTTAACTATTGTATTAAAAGACGATGTGGAAGAGGAGCTGAGACACATTTCGGCGGAGCTCTACGGCTCTAGAAGAGGGAGCCTATCTGCGTGTATAGAAGACGCACTGAAACATTGGATACTTGAAGTGAAACGCAAATCCATCCAAGCTAGAGAAGAGAAGTATGTAGCTAGTAAAAATGGCAAAGAAGTTGCTCGGGCAGATAGTTTGGCGGAACTGGGGAAGACGCTGAGAGAAATGAAACTTGATCCACGAACCGTAGAAATCGTTTCAACCATTCCATTGGAAGAAACTGGTAGAGTAGGCTTGAGGGCTAAAGCAAAATGAGTTGGGGCTTCCTAAACCTAACGCCTGTATTGGGAATCAAGGTTGTTAACACGCTTCTAGGGGTTACATATCCTGAAAAAGGCGACCTCGAAGCCACGCTGGACACTGGCTACGAAGGCTTCCTACTAGTTCCCTACACACTCTTTGAAAGGTTAAAATTTAACGAGCTAAAACCAATAAAAAGAGTTCTTCTGACAGCAGATCATCGGAAAATAGAAACCGTAGGGGCATATGGTACAATAATCTGCCCAGCTGTAAATCACAGTAACGATGGACTAATCGAAACTAATCCCAGCATAGAAGAAACGCTTGTCGGCATGAAGGGCATTGATGGGCTCCTAACTGCAGTAAATACTTGTAGAAAACTGACATGGATAACCAAGTGCTGAATTTTACCACCATTACCTTGTGAACTCAAGCAGAAATATTTATAAATTTATTCGAATATATGAATATGTATGCGGATTGTAAAGTCTTCATTTGATCGTAAAATTTATCAGCTACACGCCGAGCTTTGCAAGACTCTCTCAAATCCCACTAGATTAGAGATTTTGAGTTTGCTTCGAGATGGAGAAAAATCTGTTAGTGAGTTAGCTGCTCTCACGGATGTTCGTCAAGCTACTATATCCCAACACCTCGCGGTGTTAAGGCAAAGGGCAGTCGTCACCACTAGAAAGAATGGGGCAAATATCTTCTATAGAATCGCGAATCAAAAAATCATCGAGGCTTGCGATATAATAAGGGAAGTTTTGTTTGAGCAGATGGCTGAGATGGAAAGACTGGCAAAAGCAGAGGTGAGATAAGGTGAGGATATTAATGCTCCATGTGGACTACTTCAGATCCACCATTACTGAGAAAGGTAGGTCAAAGATCGTCGAAGATCCCCCTTCCAAAACTATGGAAGTGGAAGAAGCGCTCTTAATTCTTGCCAGTGTTGAGAAACAAGACGAAACCAATACCGAAGATATATCGAGTAAGGCTGTTGAGGAAATATCTAAGCTCAGCCATCAACTCAAGGTGAATGCAATCGTTATTCATCCCTTCGGCCATCTCTTCGCAGAGATGAGCAGACCCGACGTAGCTCTAGAAACCTTGAAGCTTATAGAAGAAAGACTGATCCGACGTGGTTTCAAGGTTGTTCGAACGCCCTTCGGTTGGTTTAACACGCTAGAGCTGAAGGCTAAAGGCCATCCGTTATCGCGGGTGGCTAGAACGATAACCTCAAACTAGTAGAAGGTGATAAGATTGGAAGATGTTACAATCATAATAAATGACGCTCCCTACGGTTTAGAGCGGCCTTGGAATGCCCTACGATTGGCTCTGGCCTTAACATCCGCAGCTATGAAATCGAAGGTCAACGTATTCCTCCTTGGAGACGCAGTCTCTATTGCAAAGAAGGGACAAAACCCTCCCCAAGGCTACTACAACTTGGAGAAGATGTTGACCGACCTCGTTGGGAAAGGCGCAAACGTACGAGCTTGTGGTACATGCCTAAAATCAAGGGGGTTGAGCGAAGAAGACCTAGTTGCAGGTGGGGATAGGTACAATGATGGAGCTTGCCGAATGGACCAAAGAAAGTCACGTCGTCTTATCATTCTAGAGCTTTCAGAAGGATGTAAAACGAAACTTCTAGAGGAGCAAAAATCGAGTTCGGTGATTCAGGTTGACTTCGAAGGAACCGTCAATTCAAGTATTCGAAGAGTATGCATTGGAATATGATTCTTGGTATTTTGAACATCCATCTATCTTCGAGTCGGAGGCTAAGGCAATTGAGGCTCTTGGGCTGAGTGGTTTAGGTCTCGAAGTGGGTGTTGGGTCAGGGGTATTCGCAAGGCGACTAGGAGTGGATGTGGGGATAGATCCCTCACTCAGTATGCTCCTCATCGCCAAGCGGCGAGGAATTGCGGTGGTAAGAGCGGTAGGGGAATACTTGCCGTTCCGAGATAGAATTTTCGACTACGTATTGATAGTGGATACCCTGTGCTTTTTAGAAGAACCCAGTGTTGCAATAAAGGAGGTTCGTAGGATGTTGAAAAGTGATGGAGACCTAATCGTTTGCGAGGTGCCCGAAAATTCCTCGTGGGGAAAATTCATTAAAGAGAAAGGGGAGGCAGAACACAGATTCTACAGCCATGCAAAGCTCTACACTATCGTAGACATATACCACTTCCTTGAAGATGCAGGGCTCAGAGTTGTAGATGTCAAAGGCACCCTCAGCTTTAACCCTAGAGAGCAGGAGAAGGTGGAAGAACCTAAGAGCGATGTTGAGGGTAAGAGCTTCATCTGCCTACGAGCACAAGCCCTAGAAAGGTTTCCATCTTAATGCATATAGACCGATCTCTGAGCTACATGCTGACAAGTGTTATTAGAAAATTGAAGGTTATGTTGCACTTAATGCAAGTCATTTGAAAAGGTCTTTTTGGGGTTGCGGCGTCATTTAACGATTTAAGCACTTCCGTCCCAGCGCTGTTTTTGAGCCAACTCATTGACTACGCTTCAATCATCGATCGAATATGGGTAACAACAGGTAGATTTCACCTAACCTTTAACTTGTCAAATCCTTGTTTGAATTTTCCAACAGTCCATTCGTCAGCCTCGCATAGGTCCATGACGACTTCCGCGTATTTTTTACGGATTAATTGGGCATTTGGGTTTGCGCGTTGAATTGTCAGTATCGCATCGAGGTTTTTCGCTAACGAAGTTAAGATAGCTCGAGTTTTACGTAGTGATCGCGTTTGAATTTGTTCGATTTCGATTTCAGGGGCTAACTTGTTGAAAGTCTCGACGAATGAAAGGTATGTCAAGTGGTGGAGCACTTGAACTATAGCCATAGTGTATTCATGTTTTTTTATGGTAGTGACTGTGGTGTTACATCCCAAGTCTTTGAAGAATTGAACTAGGTAACTTAGCCATCCATTTTCTTTTGCTGGTATAATTAGTATATTTTCTCCCCTTGGTTGTCGGATTTGCGGACCAAATAGCGGGTGTACACTTATGTAACTGATGTTTTTTGGCAATTCTTTTACTATCGTGTCGACGATTCCAGTTTTCACCGATGAGATATCAACAAGTAGTGAATTCTTTTTCATTGACTTGAGAATCTTCGTGCAAACTTCGTAAGTATTCTCGGTTGGAACGGTAACAAAGGCTACATCCGCTTCGCCTACTCGTTCGTGTCCTCCATACTCGATGTGCATTCGTTTTGTTGTTGTCTTTATTTTTGAAGGGTTTCGGGAGCAGGCAATAATTCGTTTGGCTTTTCCTTGAAACATCCGCGCAAATAGTCGGCCCATTTTCCCGAAGCCGACTATGGCTATCGTGCTTTCGGATAGGAGCCGATTACTTTTAGAAATAGGCTTTTCTTTTTGAGATCTCCCAGTGCTTCCTGACATTTTGGATCACATCTATGTCCCTCAAAATCTAAATAGAAAACGTATTCCCACGGTTTTCCTTTAATTGGGCGCGATTCAATTCTGGTTAAGTTAAGTTTCCTTGAGGCAAAGCATTTCATGGCTCTGTAAAGGGCGCCTGGCTTGTGGTGGACTGAAAAAATAATTGATGTCTTATCCTTGCCAGTAGGTGTATAGTCTTTGTGGCCTAAAATGAAAAATCGGGTGAAATTATTCGGGTTATCTTCAATGTTTTTTGCAAGAATTTCCACGTTGTAGATTTTGGCGGCAAGCTCTGTTCCAATTGCAGCTTGTTCGTTTCCTCGGATCATTTCCACGGCACGGGCAGTACTGGTTACTTCAATTTTCTCGGCTTGTGGCAAATTTTCTTCCAGGAATCGACGGCATTGAGCGAATGCTTGGGGATGGGAGAAGAGTTGTTTGATTTCGTTTATTTTGGTGCCTTGCTTTGCAAGTAGGTTGTGTCGGATTTGAAGTTCTGTTTCTCCGCAAACGCATAGGTTTGACTCTAGCAGTAAGTCTAAGGTTAAGTGAACCGAACCTTCTAAGGAGTTTTCAACTGGAACTACACCATAATCTGCTTCTCCTCCTAGTACTGCCCGGAAAACGTCATTGATGGTACGGTAAGCTAGATAGGATGGGCTTGAACCAAAGTGGTGGTAGGCTGCTTGTTCACAAAAGGTTCCAGACGGTCCGAGGAATGCCACTTTTACGCCGATTTGCACTCTTTCACACGTCGATATGATCTCTTGAAAGATTCTCTTGACGCTAGGTTCGTCTAAGCCGATTTTTTCTGCTTCTTGAGTTGCTCTTAAGAGAACAGCTACTTCCCTTGCGTGATCAATTATAGGTAAGTTCAGTTCTTTTTTCCTTTGGCCTGCACGTTTTGCAAGTTCAATTCTTTTTTTGAGAAGAAGTAAAATTTCAGAGTCTATTTTGTCGATATTCTTCCGCGTTTCCTCAAGGCTAGGCAAACTGTTCACCCCGACTACTTTAATACAGGAGGAATAAGTCTTGACCGTAGCATGTGGTCGACTATTACGATGGCTACTGCTGATTCCACGACGGGCACAGCTCGAGGAACGATGCAAGGATCATGTCTGCCCGCAATTTCCAATGTGCTTTCTCTCATTTTTTGAAGATCAACTGTTTTTTGGGGTTTACCAATGGAAGGCGTCGGTTTAAAGGCGGCTTTGACGATTAATGGCATGCCTGTTGAAAGTCCGCCAAGTACCCCGCCGGAATTATTTGTTTTAAAAGAAATTTTACCTTTTGAAATAATATATTGGTCATTATTCTCGGATCCTTTTAGGTGGGCTGCTTGAAAGCCTGCTCCAAATTCTACCCCTTTTACCGCCGGGATGTCGAATAGAATCTTTGCAATATCTGCGTCAAGTGAATCGAAGAATGGCTCACCCAAACCGATTGGCAGGTTAAGGGTTAAGCATTCGACTATTCCACCGATGCTGTCTTTCTCCTCTTTTGCCTTGAGAATTTGTTCTTCCATGAGAGGCGCGAGGTTAAGATCCGCGCATCGAACGCTATTGTGGTACACGATTTTGCGAATTTCTGCTAGAGTGACTTTCCGATCGAGTTTTACTTTCCCAATTTCAATTGCGTGGGCTAGTATTTCTACGCCGAATTGTTTCAGTAATTTTTTGGCGATTGCACCGGCCATTACTAGCGACGCGGTAATGCGCCCTGAAAATCTTCCTCCTCCTCGGTAGTCGTTAAATCCTCCATACTTCATGTGCGCGGGATAGTCGGCATGCCCGGGGCGGGGTTTGTATCGGATTTGCTCATAGAGGCTTGAGTCTACGTCTCGATTCCAAATTAGCATGCAAATCGGAGCACCGGATGTATATTCATTAAATACTCCAGCCAGAATTTCGACTTTATCTTCTTCAACACGGCTTGTAGTTACGTCAGCGAAGCCAGGTCTTCTCTTATCCATTTCAACTTGAATATCAGCCTCAGTTAAACGAAGCCCAACTGGGCATCCATCCACGACTGCACCTACACATTTTCCATGGCTTTCTCCAAATGACGTTACGACAAACAGTTTTCCAAACGAATTACCTGACATAGACCTTTGCTCCTAAGGTTTTCAGATCTTGTACAAATTTTGGATAGGATTTGTTAATACATTCTGAATCTCTAATGACCGTGATCCCTTCGGCTCCTAAAGCCGCGACACCGCATGCCATTGCAATTCGGTGATCATTATGGGGATCAATTGCGCATCCTCTGAGCTTAGACGGACCTTGAATTAAAAGCCCATCCTTAGTTTCAGTTATGTTAGCGCCCATTTTAGTTAGTTCACTACGAGTAGTCGATAGCCTATCCGATTCTTTAATTCTCAATCTTTCTGCATGTGATATTCGCGTTTGACCTTCGGCATAGCAGGCGAGCACCGCGCAAACAGGCACGAGATCCGGGGCAGCAGAGGCATCGAGGCTGATACCTTTTAGGTGATTTCCTCCATTAATTTCCACGGAATTTTCTCCCACTCTTATGTCCGCGCCCATTTCCTGTAAAATCTGGATTATAGCTACGTCTGCTTGGATAGTTTTTTCAGATAAGTTGGTTAGCTTAACTTTGGACTTTGTGATGGCACTGGCTGCAAGTAGGAAAGCTGCGGAGGAATAGTCTCCGGGAATTTTATGGTTACTCGGAGTATACATCTGTCTTGGTGGGATACAGAACTTCTGTAAGTTTTGGGATGCATTTATTTGAATGCTATGTGTTGCCAGTACCTTCATAGTCAGTTTGACATACGGTTTGGACTCAAGTGGAGTCACGACGTGAATCTCAGTATCTTCAAATGCTCGTGGGCAAGCAAATAGAAGCCCAGAAACGTATTGTGAGCTAACGTCGCCTACAACAGAAGTTTCACCGCCGCGTATTCCCCCGCCAAAAACTATTACTGGGGGATAACCATTCTCGCGTGTAGAGTAACATTTTACTCCTAACTTTGATAGCGCCTCCAAAAGTTCACCTATCGGGCGTTTCCTCAGTGAGGATCCACCTGTGAGAACAGTGATTCCACTAGGTAGGGAGGCGATCGGGGTTATGAATCGAATAGTTGACCCAGACTCTCTGCAATTAATGGCATCGTCCGGTGTCTTGAGGCGTGGGCTTCCTTTAACTACAAGCTTGTTCAGTTTTGGTTTTACACTTGCGCCGAACGCTTCGCAAGCCTCTAATGTGGCAACGGTGTCATCGCAAATTAGTGGATCATATATGTTAGACGTGCCCTCAGACAGAAGTGCGGCGATCAAAGCCCTGTGGGTATAGGCTTTTGATGGCGGGGCCTTAATCCTACCCGCTAGCTTGGGGCTCTTGGTTATGTATAAGTTGGTCATGTTGGTCTCCTCTTAATGAATGCTTTTTGATGGTTTATATCAGTGGTAATTATTTCGCCGGGGTATGGCTCCCAAACCTTTTTGACAGAGTCGACTTTGTTAAGAGGTACGACCGCAGTTATCGAAGGGCCCTTGCCGCTTAGACCTGCTGCCAAAGCTCCTGCTGACAACGCGGATAGAACTGGGGCAGTGTTATAACCAAGCGCAGCTGAATACGCTAACCCATTTAACGTTAGAGCCTGCCAATAGTTCCCGGATAAAGTTTCTCTAAGGGCTACGTTAATCACTGCTGAGACAAGCTTCGTTCTATTTGCATCAATTTTAGTAGTGTAGGCTTTTTCTTTTGGAACTAAAATTAGAACGGCATGTTTTTCTCGTATCTTGAATCTCTTCAAGATTTTTCGATTAACGTTGTCTGTCACGACTAAATTTCCAAAATAGGAGGCGCACGCGTCATCGAAAGCGCCTGTTACTGTTACTTTGGCGGCGAGTGCGGCGTCAACCCCGAGGTTGATGATCGTTAGGTCGCTTAATTTTTTCCCCAAGGCGGCCAAGGTTGCTAATGCGACGGCGTTTGCTGCTGAGCTGCTACTTTTCAGACCCTTTGCTATTGGAATGGTGGAGTTGGTCTCAACGTTTGCTCCGTATTTCCCTTCTAATTTGAAAAAATTCAGGACTGCTTCCACGGTTTTTTCTATTAGAGTAGTACTCTCTTGCGGGTCGGTTTTGATTATACCTTTGATAACGCCTAAATTATCCGTTAATTCTACTTTGGCGTCTGTCCATAAGTCTACGCTGAGGGCTGCACCGCTCCCTGTAGCGATCGCATTAACTATGGTGATAGCTCCAAAAGCTCTGGCTTTGCCTACGGCTTTCAAGACACTGGCACCTCAGAAATGTTAAGAGTACGCGTAAGGGTTTTCCACATTACGTCCAATGGGGCATCGCGGGCGGTCCAAATTTTGAATGATTCAGCGCCTTGGTGAACCAGTAGGTGAAGGCCATTCAAAGTTTTAGCATCTTGCGCTTCGGCTTCTTTCAATAGCCTCGTTTTCAATGGCGAATATACAAGATCAAACACGGTTACGGCTGCATTAAATAACTTCTTGTTGATTGGCGTCTCATTTTCGTATGGATGCATGCCGACTGAAGTTGCATTGATAATCACATTCGCATCTTTAAGCGTACGCCGTAGAGTTTCGTCATTTAATTTTCCGTAACTTATAGTTGCCTTGCTTTCGGCTTGCAATTCTTTTGCAAGCCTTTGTGCCTTTAATTCTGTGCGATTAAGGATGACAAGCTCTTCGACTTTTGAGGCAAGAGCATAGGCAATAGCCCTCCCAGCGCCGCCAGCGCCTAAGACTACTACTTTTTTCCCCGATAGCCTAATTCCATTTTTTTCTAGGGCTTTTAAAACACTCACTCCGTCGGTATTGTAACCGATCAAGCGTCCGTTGAAATTTTTGATAGTGTTTACTGCTCTGATTTTCGTGGCTGTCTTTTCAACCTCGTCTATTAAAGGCAGTACGTCTGTCTTGTGAGGCATGGTTACATTGAAACCGTGAATTTTGAGACTGCGCATTCCATTTATCGCGGATCTTAGTTCAGTCTGTTTTACGTGGAATGCTACATAGATGCAATTTAGTTTAAGGTATTCAAATGCAGCGTTCTGAATAACTGGGCTTAATGAATGCTCTACTGGGTCTCCAATGATCCCGTAGAGCTTGGTCTGTCCATTGATTTTCAATATATAACACCCAAAATCTCGTGTATTTCTCGCATTTCTTGTATCGTTAATTGACCGGGAGCAGTTTCTCCTCCAGATTTGACAGAGGCGTAAGCGAAACTTCCGCCGTAAATTGGGGAGAGAATGCGTGAACTTCTTCCCAACCTTCCCATTGCAAAGCAAATCGTGGCATGTTTCTTGCTTGACTTAGCTTGAAAATTTAGGCATGTTAAATTATCTTCGAATCGTTGAGCGGTGGTAACAATTTTGCAGATGTCCGTACCGGTTTTAAGTTCACTCTTAAAAATTGAATCTAGTTTTTTCAGGCTCGGAGTTGCAACGAAATCATGATGTGATACAATAAGCTTTACCCCAATAGTCTTACACTGGGTTGTAAACTCTTCCAGTTGGTTGGATCCTAACTCGATATCCACGTAGGAAGCGCCTGCGTCAGCTGCTTTCAAAAGCAGAGATTTACGAGTTTCCTCTGAACCAGCATACATTCCACCTTGACCCTTCGAGCGGTTTGTGGCGATCACTGGTAACTTTGTTGCTTTAACTATCTGCTCTAGACGAGATTGCTCACGCAAATAATCAAGCCGCATCTCAAGCAAGTCAGCCTGCTGTTTTTCAGCTTCTTTAATAAGTTCAAGAGCTTCAGATGCTCTGCGTCCGGGTATTACTGCACAGATTTTGAGTGTCATGTTTCAATCACCGATTCCTCCCGAACCAACGTGCCGAAATGTCTTCCTCCTTCTTCGATGCGAACCAAAACTTCATCACTTGGCTTAAGTTCGCAGACTGATTTAGAACCTGAAGGGGTAACCAGCCTCACGGTTTCAGCGTTTTGGACAACGGTTCTAATCTTGCGCTTTCCGTGCTCAGCTTCCAGTAGCAGCAACGGTCTCCACTCGATTTTGATTCTTCCAATATTTGTTAGTCTGGTCTTCCCCTCTCGATCTATAATTAGAACCTCATCGCCAGCTTTCAACTCTGAGAGGTATTTTGTCTTGTTGCCAGATGTTAAAACATAAAGCGAGACCGGGCCAGCGTTAACTCTGAATGGTCTTGGCGCGACATGTGGGTTTTCTTCTACCTCAGCTTGAATTAAAAATAGCCCTGACGATTGGCAGCCTATTAACATTCCTTCGCCCGGTTTCATTAGGTCGCAGGTATCAATGCAGACGCGAGCCCCTACGTTAAGCTGTTTGGTTTGCACAATTTTAGCGGAAACCAAAGGAATGGCTGCGGCCTTGCCTTTTTCTTCTACGCGAGTCTTTGTAGTTTTCAGGACGTTTAACGCTTCATTTACCTCGTGAGAAGAAATGGTTTTCAAGAGCACTCCGTCTACGCCTAATTCAAGGGTTTCTAGAGCCAACTTTGCTTCCTTTGCGTCAGAGGTTTCTGCAATCAACTTGACTTTTCCATGTGTTTGAGCAATAATATTCTCCAATGGAATAATTTTCCAGTCGGTGCAAGCAACAAGAATGTAGTCAACCGCAGCGGCTATCGCATTCTGGATTCCTGTCACATCTTCACGATGTTGAACTGTCACTCTCACGCAAACAGTTTTACCTAAACGTTTAGCCTCGTCAATCGCTTCCTTAGAGACTTTTGTAAATAATTTAATCTCGCCCTTTGTGGGCGAGGCTACCTTTTTTGCTCCATGTTGTTTAGCAGGTACAACATAGTCATCAGTTGTTACCACAACTTGAGCTACATTCAGGGCTAGACCCAGTAAATCCCTATTTTTATCGTTGAAGTATGTAGGTTCAAGCTCTATCCAAAGTTCTCTCATGAGCTTCCCCCTATCGCTTTCAAAGCTTCTTCCACTGTGGCATTTCTGTGGATAATCATGCCAAGAGCTTTTGCCATGCCTGTTGGGTCTTTGTTCTGAAATACATTCCTCCCTATGGAAACCCCTGTCCCTCCGGCTTTAATAGAGTTATAAACCATTTCGAGGACCTCTTGGTCCGTATTAGCTTTGGGTCCTCCTGCAATGATTACAGGAACTGGGCATCCTTTGACTACATTTCTAAACGTTTCGACACTACCTGTGTAGTTTGTCTTCACGATGTCTGCTCCAAGTTCTGCAGCTAGTCTGGCTGCATGCGCTACAGCTTCAGGATCATGCTCACTTTTGATTGTTGGTCCGCGAGGATACATCATTGCCAATAAAGGTAATCCCACTTCTTTGCATTGATCTGCAACCTGACCTAACTTTTGAAGCATTTCAGATTCGTGTGCAGCACCCATATTTATGTGCACAGAAACTGCGTCAGCCCCGATTCTCAGTGCCTCTACAATCGAACAAACTTGAACCTTCCAATTTGGATCTGGGCCGTATTTTGTGCTTCCAGACAAATGTACGATCAATCCTGCATTTCTAGTATCAACACGAGAAGCGATGCCCTTATGTAATATTATGGCATCCACTCCACCCCGCAGTAGCTTATTAATTATGTCTTGCATGTCAACTAGACCTGCGATAGGTCCACTACTTACGCCGTGATCCATTGGCACTATTACAGTTCGACCGTCTCTGCGGAAAATTCTCTGCATTCGCTTCTTTTTTCCAGAATTCATTTTCTATTACACCTCCTTACCGCGAACTTTATTCTCCAATGACTTTCTCACAAGATCTATGGCTTTTTTTCCATCATTCCAATCCACTAAAACTAATACACTTGAGGTGATTGTGAAAATTCCAAAAATATTGAGATGATTTGCTCGGAGAGGCTCTGCTATTCTTCCAATTAAACCAGGTTTTTCTTCTAGCCCGACGCCCTTAATCTTAACAAGTGCTAAGTTCTCTCGGATAGCAATCGCAAAAGCTTCCTTATACTTTAAAACAATCGAATGTAGTGCTTCTATAAATTGCTTCGGCAATTTCTGAGGCATATAAAGTACAATAGAATTGTAATTGGAAGATGAGCCGAGTATTGGTGTTGAAAATTGTTTAGCGATACTGGCTATATCTTGAATAATCTCCGGGGTTTCAGAAACGTGTTCGCCCACAATTGTTATCATCATGACTGGTTCATTGTGGGCAAGAGAAACATTTAGCTCAGAAGATAGAGATCCAACGATTACGGTCCCTTCGCAATCAAGTTTTCCAGGCTGATGGTTTATTACTCGAACGTCAAAGGAGTCATCCTTGTATTTCAAAGCTTTGAAATGGATGAACTTAGTACCTGAATCAGCCAGTCCTGCCAACGAATCAACGGTTATTTGATTTATACGTTTAGGTTGATGAACGATTTTCGGGTCACCTGAAAGGATGCCGTCAACATCTGTTACGAGTACGACCTCATCTGCCTGAATGGCTCTACCGATAATAAATGCCGTTGTATCGCTTCCTCCTCTACCAAGCGTCGTTATCTCCCCGTCTCTTGTTTTACCAAGAAACCCGGCTACAACTGGAGTAATTCCCTTCTCTAACAAGGGCAATATATGGCGGCGTACACGAGGAAGACATTCATCAAGTTTTGGCCAAGCATTTGTGAAAGAACTATCTGTTATGATTGGCCAACCTGCATCAGCGGGGTCGAAGCATCTTGTTTCAACACCTTGCGCTTTCAATGCTGCCGCAAAAAGTCTTGCACTGGTTCGTTCACCCATTGACAAGATATCGTCAAGAAGATTTGGGGATACTTTACCCTCAGAAGATTGATTAATTATTCCGATGAGAGCATCCGTTGTTTTGCCCATTGCTGAAACTACTACAACAACTTGGTTTCCTTTTTGAACTGCTTTTGCAACAGCTTTAACGGCTTTTAAGATGCTTTCTCCATCCGCTAAGCTACTGCCTCCGAATTTAGCGACGATTCGTTTTGGATTGTTTCTATTCTTTTTTATCATTACCTCTATCCTCCAAACGGGCAGACAGCAAACAGAATTAAACGAGAATTTTATGGGTGCTATCTAGCCCCTCTCAGAAGTAGTCATAATAAAAGAAAAACTCGTAAGCGAAGAAAGCACGTAAGATTGCTGAATCACTCATTTGAGGGGCCTCAGTTAGTGTTATGAATTTTTATCAACTGAATATAAAGGTTTGCGTTTCCTAATCCTTTATCTAGCATTACATAGCATGTGAGCCTGACGTCTACCTGACCAAAATTTACCTAACCCAACTTAATTATAAAGTAAATTAAACGAAAATTGCAATTTTTATGAAAATTTATGGAGAAACCTATATATTCCAACAACTTCCTATTTCCGAAAGCATGATTGAAGCAAAAATCAACCCATTTGATATCGCAATACAACAAATGGAGACTGCTGCAAAAAGGATAAACTTGGATCCAAATATTCTTGAATTTCTTAAAAAACCTAAGAGGGAGTTGATTGTTGCTGTTCCCGTGAAAATGGATGATGGATGTCTAAAAGTTTTTACTGGATATAGAGTTCAGCACTGCGATGCAAGAGGTCCCTATAAGGGAGGAATTCGATACCACCCCGACGTCACCCTAGATGAAGTCAGAGCGCTGGCTGTATGGATGACAATGAAATGTGCTGTTGTAGACATTCCCTATGGAGGTTCTAAGGGAGGCGTTGCATGCAACCCCAAAGGAATGTCTGAAGGTGAGTTAGAGCGGCTAACTAGAAGATATACTGCAATGATCTCTGACATTATAGGTCCATACAAAGATATACCCGCCCCAGATGTTTACACCAATCCACAGACTATGGCTTGGATTATGGATACTTACAGCCAAATTCGAGGAGTTCAAACTCCTGAGGTTGTTACTGGTAAACCAATTAACATTGGCGGCTCTGAAGGACGTGAAACAGCCACGTCTCGCGGGTTGATTTTTTGCGTAAGAGAAGCTGCAAAGCATATAGGGCTGAAGTTAAAGGGCTCAACCGTAGCCGTCCAAGGATACGGCAACGCTGGGTCGTATACCGCGATCTTCCTTCACGAAATGGGGTGCAAAATTATTGCTGTTAGCGATACTAAAGGTGGGGCATACAACCCCAATGGCATCGACCCAATTAAAATTCTCAAACACAAGCAAAAAACTGGTTCAGTAATCAAATTTGATGGCTCCAAAACCATAACCAACGAAGAATTGCTTGAGCTAGAATGCGACATCCTTGTTCCAGCGGCGCTAGAAAATGTAATTACTCGTAAAAACGCAGCAAAGCTTAAAGCAAAAATTATCGCAGAGGCAGCGAACGGCCCGACAACACCAGAAGCAGGTGAAATACTCTACAAAAAAGGAATACTCGTAATTCCAGACATTTTAGCCAATGCAGGAGGCGTAACTTGCAGCTACTTTGAGTGGGTACAAAACCTCAACCGTGAACACTGGTCAAAAGAAGGGGTCGACCACAAACTCGAACAAAAAATGGTGAGAGCCTTTGAAGATGTCCTAAAAGTTTCACGCGAGTACAATATTGACATGAGTTCCGCTGCCCACGTTTTAGCAGTTAGTAGAGTCGCAGATGCGATAAAAACGCTTGGGGTATGGCCCTAAACCTTGCCATGGTTTTAATTGAGAAATATTTCTACAGACTTAAATTAGGTCTAAAAGAGTTAGTGCACCGACAATAATGAAAAAGATCCCTGCAATTCGTTTCACATTTTTCTCAGATATTATTCGCACCAATCTTTCGCTTAAGTAAATTCCGAGAGCATCTACAATTGCAAAACCGAGGGCTGCCCCAAATAATGTTGCAAGAGGTGCCTGCATCTTTGCTGCCAATCCGACGATTGCAAATTGGGTCTTATCCCCTACCTCGGCAATCACGATTAAACAAAAAGTTCTAAAGAATATTTTCAGTCGCGTAAACACCTTCGCTTTACACCCTTCCTCGTAATGTTAGGATACCAAAAATTATGAAAATAATTCCAGCAACTCTTGAAATGAGATCAAGTGGAAGGACAGCTGCTAAAAATGACCCAACTGCCACCTCAATGGCAATCCAAAAAACCGCAGCTGAAACCGCACCTATCAAAACCGTAAAAGCGTCTCTATACCTCGCTGAAAGGGACATAGCCATCAATTGTGTCTTATCTCCCACCTCGGCAAGAGTGACGAAAACTAATGTTATCCAAAATGCCTCGATCCACGAGTCCATGTGAATCCCCTTTAGAGAATGAACTTAATTGAATCACTGTTAACTTCTAATTAGGACTTTCGCGTAGCATGGCAGAGAAATTTTTCCCTCAAAATTAATATATTAATGTTTTATATTAAATACAACTATTTACGTTTATATATTATAATATCATATAATTTACTTAAATACCCACCATAGGCGGATCATTAATGGACGACGAGAAAGCTCGACGCTTTGCTGAATTATTAGTCCAGAAATTTCTTTACGATAAAGAACGCCCTTGGTATGTCACATAAACTAAAACGAGCTAATCGTCTTCTTCTCCGCAGTTATTATTTTGTTTCGAAATATACCTATTTGAATAAGTAGAAACGTGTATTGCACTAAGTAGAGCAGATACGTGTTAAATATTAGGTCAATATTGCTTGAGTTTATTCCCTACCGTAGGGGAGGTGAGTAACTTGGTTAAGGAAATTAAAGAGCTCGAGCAGATGGAGGAAGAACAAAAAATCTTAGGAAAAGGGAAACAAGTAGCTCATTACTATTCTGGCAAAGTCGTCAAAAAGAAAGTGGGTGACTACCTTAAGTACATTGACTTCGGCCACTGTAAAGTTGATGAAATTATCCCATGGAGGGTAGATGCTGGCGGAGACCTTTACAACTGCCTCAAAGCTAGGATCTACAAAGAGAAAATTTATCCGGCACTGGTATCTGCTATGGTTGGAACCGTAACAAAGGCCTGCATCGGTTATTTTGCTACCGATAAAGGAGTTTTTCATGTAAACAAAATAATAACTCCAACAGGCTTAGAAGTTGTTTCAGGAAGCGGCACCATTGGAATACAGGAAGATGGCCTTATGCCCCACATCCACGTTGTAGTCGCGGATCACACGGGCAACGCTTATGGTGGGCATCTTTTCTCTGGGACCATAGTAAAAGAATACGTCGAGGGCTTCATAATCAAAGTGAAGGGTGTCAAGTTCGAAAGAATTTGGAAAGACAAAATCAAGGGATATCCGCTCTACTTCATCAAGTGATACTGAGTTCTGCCACAGCGAATAAGATTCGCTGAAACTGTCAAACGTTTTCTATGCTTTCTTCTTAGGTCTCGTAGCCAATGCTACAATTGCCACAATCGCCATGAACACTGCGATTCCAAGATAAGCCCACCAATAGCCAGCAAGATATTGTTCAAAGCCTATTGTTGGTCTTGCGGTTGTTTCAGTGACTTTTGATGTAACCGTTATGGTATCTCCGCTTGCCGTGACAGTATCGCTAGGGTTTATGCTGACTGTAATACGCATTTTTGGATCAAGATCTTCGATTGCACCGTTGAAGATTATGATATCACGTTCCAATGTAAAATCTACGTAGTCGCTATCCGAATATCTGCTCCAGTCTTCAAGTTTGCGACCAAAGTCTTCAAAGTTTAAGGCAAGAGTATTTTGCAATTGAATTTTATGTAGGTGATCGCCATGTTCGAATCGGATTTCACTGCACTTGAAACTACGCCACTTTAGATATACTGTTTTTACATTGCCTGAAACTTTCACAACGCCCTTGACGTCAAATTCAAGTTCAATTCTGAATTTAGTAGTCCCTTTACTTGTTGTCAACGTAAAATTTTCAATGGTTATAGTGTTGTCATCTTGCAGTTTACGAATTTTGCTTTGAATGTCATCTTCTATTAAACTCTTTAAATGGCTCCAATCGTCACTCTTGGCACATTGATAATCTTCGATATCACCTGTTGCCGAACCGCTTTCAGAATAGGTATAAACAAAGTCTTCCATTTTGAAGTGTACCGTATCGGAGGAGACACTAGTTTTTATTTCGCCAGCATGGACCATCGGTATGACGATTGTCAAACATAACATGAATAAAATAAAAACGGATGAAAAAGACCTCCTCGTGATCATTTAATGCCTCCCCTCAAGTTTCTATTGTTTCCCTTCATTCTATTCATATCTTTCGACTATGGCTGGTAAGAGGTCAATACGAGGTTGACCCAAGAAAACATAGGCATCTTCATTTTTATTGGCTCATTATTATGCTCAATGGAGTTTTGGGAAAAATAGAAAAATATGAACAGTAATTCTGGTTTCAAGAGGTCATGGTTAATTGGCATTCAATATGGAGATTATCGCGGTTGGAGAAGAAATACTGAAGGGAAGAATAGTAGACACCAACTCGCCATGGATCGTGGCTCAAGCAACAAGCGTTGGAGCAAACATCACGAGAATAACTTGCGTCGGGGATAATCTAAGCGACATCGAGGCTGTTGTTCGGGATGCTATCAAACGTAATGTTGATTTAGTAGTTACAGTAGGAGGACTCGGCCCAACGCCAGATGATAGAACCCTCGAGGGAATCGCTAGGGCTGCTGACAGACAGTTCAAGTTGGATGAGAAAATACTCAGAATTCTAGAGAGGAAATATGATGAATTCGCTCAGAAAAGGGGGATCAAGTTAACGCCCGAACTGCTAGAGGGCCAAAGAAAAATGGCTTTTCTCGCTGAAGGCTCCGAACCTATCGAAAACCCGCTTGGCACAGCTCCAGGAATTAAACTGCAAGTCAATAAAACGATGGTAATCTCATTGCCCGGGGTTCCAGCCGAAATGAAAGCTATCTTTGAAAGAAGCTTACTTCCTCTAATTCGAAGCAGGACGAGTATGTGTAGTCTCGTTAAAACCGTTAGAGTAAAAATGTTTGAATCGGAGTTAATTCAAGTGTTCCAAGAGGTAACGAAAGCTTATCCTCAAACGTATTTGAAGTCGTATGCGGTTGATCCCACCACCCATAGGCGTGAGATAGGTCTGAGAGTTGACATAGTAGCAGAAGGCGAAACTGAGGAGAAATGCCGAGAAATTCTAGAGGGGGCATTTCAGAAGCTAAAAGCTTTGGTTGAAGAGCAAGGTAGCGAAATTGTGCTTGCATGAGTCTTTGTTACTCAAACATTGATTTCATATTTCTACAAACACGTACATATAAAGGGCAAGATTAACTTGGCGTGTTGAGGCCACCACGTACTTCCTTTGCAGCTTGGACCATGTTTCTGAGTTTTTGAATCGAAGTTTCATAAGCTGAATGGAGACCTATCAAGCCGCCGAATCCGCAATCAGGTTTTATTAGTATCTTGTCGCCAAAAACATCTAATCCCTTTTTTATTGAACGTTTAATCTGGTCAACGCTTTCTACGTTTGGATTACTTGACGAGACGCATCCGAAAGCAAGGATTTTGTTTTGCTCTTCGATTTCCTTTCGGGTGTAAATTTTCAAATTTTTGGGGGTTCCTTCGAATTCATGATCTATAATGTCTGCTTTACTTTCAAGCATAACTTTCTTAATCAGTGGAGTGATAACTCCGCAAACGTGGACAGCAGAAAAACAATGAATTTTGCCTAAAATGCTGTTTAGAACTTCTACCACAAAATTTTCATTGTATCCAAAGAGGGATCGCCGACCTAACATGATGGCGAAGAATGGTTCATCAACGTTAATTATACTAAATCCAATTTTATCAAATTCCATGCAAGTATCCGCAACAATCCCTGCAAGTGTTGAGACTACTTCTGGCTTGGAGGCTCCGCACGTTAAGATATTTTGTCTATCTATGTATCCAGCCAGAGTAAATGGTCCGGTGACGCATGCCTTTGGGCCTCTAATTTTTTCAAGTAAATGATTTTCTTTCAAGAAGTTCAGATAGAAAATTGCCCGTTCAACCCCGATTGGGCGGTCAGGCTTCTTAAGTTCCCCTACTTGGTAAATGCTTCCCCCTTCTACTCGTAAACCGAATCCGCCTTCTGCCAGCGGAATAAGAAATTGTAGGTTCATGTTCATCGGGTGTTCTTCTGTGCCGGGCAACTGGGGATAACAGGGATAGTCTAAGTCAGCAGAAACCTTATCCAAAATTGCTCTTTTCACGTGTTCTCTGCTAAGTTGAAAATCATCATATAGAGGTAGGCTTCCTACATCTTCGGTTGCTAAAGTGAGGGCAGTTGCATCCTTCGCCATTGCCATCACCGGCATTTACTGGTCATCTATCTTCACGCCTACTAGTTATTTTTATTGAGAAAAGGTACGATAATTATTTCAACAAAGATAATCATTACCAAATCTAGAATCAAATGGGCGCTTTACAGTTAGTTCAATTCGACTGGCTTCCAATGGAATGGGTATAATATGCCTTTGGAATCTGTGGACAAACCAAAACTTCTAGGCGGATTAACGCTAAATATCGTTGTTTTAGGTATTGTGAGCTTTCTAACAGATGTTAGTAGTGAAATGGTTTTTGCATTACTTCCATTCTTTATGGTAAGTGTTCTAGGAATTGGAATGACATTTGTTGGACTAATAGAAGGTGCAGCTGAATCCACAGCCAGTATATTAAAGGTATTTTCGGGTTGGTTTTCAGATAAAATTGGAAAGAGAAAGCCGCTGGTAGCTTTCGGCTACTCTGTATCAACTGTATCAAAGCCTTTTTTCGCGTTTGCCACTTTGCCAGTCCACGTCTTCATCATTAGGATTATGGACAGAGTTGGGAAGGGAATAAGAACTTCGCCAAGGGATGCTTTAGTTGCTGATTCCGTAGATGCGCGAGTTCGCGGCAAAGCCTATGGTCTTCATAGGTCCATGGACACTTTAGGAGCCGTTATCGGTCCTCTACTTGCTTTCTTACTCTTCCCACTGGCATGGTATACAGGCGTATTCCTGCTTTCAGTTGTGCCAGCGACTGCAGCCGTAATATTACTACTGATTCTAGTAAAAGAAAAGGGACGTGTAAAAAGCGCAGATAATCTACCCTCAGCTAGATTCCAGTTCAAATCGCTAAATCGAGAGTTTAAGATTTTCCTATTTGTTGTCACAATTTTTACTTTAAGCAACTTCAGCTACGCTTTCTTCCTCTTACGAGCCGGGGATTTAGGGATACCCGCACATTACGCGCCTTTACTATATTTCATCTTCAACCTGGTTTACGCGCTTTGCGCTTTACCAGTTGGAATATTAGCCGATAAAATTGGCAAAAAACCAGTGATGGCGTTGGGTTACGCGGCTTTCGGTATAACTTGCCTCGGTTTTGCTTACGCTTCTCAACCTTTACATGCTGTCATTTTGTTTATTGCTTATGGAATTTTCTTCGCAATCACGGATACCGTTCAACGTGCTATCGTTCCGGATCTAGTTACAGCTGAGTTTAGGGGAACAGCTTTTGGGATGCTACATACGGCAATAGGGCTTGCGGCATTTCCAGCAAGCTTTATCGCCGGGACTTTGTGGCAATTATTTGGTTCTACTACGCCATTTATGTTAGGAGCTATAATTTCCTTCACATCAGCTGTTCTGTTTGTAACTCTTATTCCAGGAAAAGACATTCAAATAGAAACATCGTTAAAAAATCGAATCGATGTATTTAACGTTTAATTGCATTTCTTATACTCGGTTCTCAAGACTAATATATGATTTATGAATTTCAGATTGTAACGTAAAGTCCACCGCTCTGCAAAGGCGATGGATTTTCAACATTATTTTTCGTAAAAAATCATTACGCTTTCACCTCAGCGATCATTCAAAAATCAAAAACGGCTGTGACAAATAAGTTAACAGCGTCAAATTAAACAAACTTTTATTTGTTCTGCGCGGACTTAATAAAAGTATGAGCGAGAAAAAACATTTCACTGCTAAAGAAGCAAAAAAAATTGGAGAAACGCTAGGCGTAGACTGGAGCAAATTCGATGTCGAGCAGTTCAGGATTGGCATGGACGTTGAGCTGGAGCACGGCAGAATAGACCCCGTAACCAACGTCACCAACGACGACCCGATGCTAACAGGGAAGATCGCGCTCGCACACTTGAACGAATTCCCAGACTACTACACTAGGCTATCTAGGATGGAAAAGGAAGCGGAAGAATTCCACAAAGTGAGAGAAACCCAAAACAGGTAATTGACGAACATTGCAAGTGTTTCCCATATTGCGCCAGTATCGCGATTAATTCCTTTCATTAATATGCTTGTGTAAAGGGTTTCTGATGAGTGAACCCCTCCTAGGGATACATCGTGAATAACAATGAGAAGAGCCTTAGGTGGGTTTCGGCAGAGAATACTCTCAGCATTGGATAAGTGCTTTGTCCAAGGGATCCTGGGGAAGTGCTACCATCCTGCCGAGATCCCTGGAAAACCGATTTTCTTTTCGCGCTGAATCACTCTAATATTTCACCTGTATTTCTTCATGGGCGAAAAAATGTTAGGAATTTACGGTAGGTACTTCATCTTCGCTTCACTAGACGATTGTAAGTGGAGGCGTACTCTGCACCATTTCCTTCCTATAGTGAGCGGCAAATCTCTCATGTCTTTCTACGTCTTCGGGAGACACACTGGGCCGAATGGTTTCCATTGCTTTTAGAAAGTCTTTCATTTCTACCTTACGCGCCTTGTAGCCTTCCCTTATAGCTATCATAGCAGCTTCTCTACAGAGAGCTTCAATATCTGCACCTGTATATCCCTCAGTCTTTGCCGCTAGTTCATCTAGTTTAACTTCGCTGGAAAGGGGCATTTTTTTAGTGTGGACTTTGAAGATTTGCGATCGTGCTTCCCGATCTGGTGGTGACACAAAGATGATTCGGTCGAACCTGCCTGGGCGCAATAGCGCTTGATCGAGCAAGTCAGGCCTATTCGTCGCTGCAATAGTTACAACGTCTTTTAGCACTATAATCCCGTCTATTTCAGTTAGAATCTGATTCACGACCCTTTCAGTCACACCTGAGTCACCGCTTCTTAAACCCCTGTGCGGAGCAATTGAATCCAACTCATCAAAGAAGATTATGCAAGGAGCTGATTCCCGAGCCTTTCTGAAGACTTCTCTCACGCCCTTTTCCGATTCTCCAACCCATTTGCTTAGAAGCTCGGGTCCTCGAACGCTAATGAAGTTTGCCTGGCTCTCGGTTGCTACAGCTTTCGCGAGCAAAGTCTTTCCCGTACCAGGTGGACCGTATAAAAGCACACCTTTCGGAGGTCGAATTCCCATCTGCTCAAACAGACTTGGATCCTTAAGGGGTAATTCAACGGCTTCGCGCAGCAACTTCTTAACTTCTTCTAGCCCTCCAATATCCTCCCAATGAACTGTTGGAACTTCTACGTAAACTTCTCTGAGCATTGACGGTTGAACTTCTTTGAATGCGTCGTAAAAATCTTGGCGTCCAACCTTTAACTTCTTCAACACCTCTGCTGGAATGACCTCTTTTTCCAAATCAATTTGAGGTAAATAGCGCTTCAAAGCCTTCATTGCTGCTTCTCTACAAAGCGCAGCGATATCGGCGCCGGAAAAGCCGTGTGTAATCTCCGCGAATTCGTCTAGGTTAACACCTTCCGTGATTGGCATGCCTCGTGAATGAATCTGTAAAATTTCCTTGCGCCCATTTCTGTCTGGTATCCGAATGGATATCTCTCGGTCAAATCGCCCTGGGCGACGCAAAGCTGGATCTACTGCCTCAGGTCTATTTGTGGCACCTATAACTACTACCTGCCCGCGGGCCTTCAATCCATCCATTAAGGCAAGTAGTTGGGCTACTACCCTTCTCTCAACTTCACCAGTAACTTCTCCTCGTTTTGGTGCGATGGCATCTAGTTCATCGATAAAGATTATGCTCGGAGCGTGCTCTTCAGCTTCTTTGAAAACTTGTCTCAGTCTTTCCTCAGATTCTCCATAAAATTTACTCATTATTTCAGGTCCCGCTATGGAAGTAAAATATGCATTTGATTCGTTGGCTACAGCTTTTGCTAACAACGTTTTTCCAGTTCCAGGTGGACCGTGAATTAAAACTCCTTTGGGAGGTTCAATGCCGAGATGCCTAAAAAGTTCAGGATGTTTCATTGGAAGTTCGATCATTTCTCGTATTCGGGTGATCACTTCGCTAAGCCCACCTATGTCCTCGTATGTTACCCTAGGTATTGCGAGTTCACCCTCACTCACTGGCTCTGTGGTAATCTTTACGTTAGTGTCCTCTGTGACAACTACCGTCGTCACTGGAGCAACCCTTGTCACAACAAGCCTCAGCGCTCTTCCTAGAATTGGTATGTCAATAATGTTTCCGCGGGAAAGCGGTCTGCCAAGGATTTCATATTTGACGTAATCCCCGAACTCAGGACTAGCCCTAATTGCCTCAGTGGGCGATAAAATAACCTCTGAAGCCGGCTCAACCTTTGCTTTTCTTACGACTGCAACATCACCTAAGGTTACGCCAGCATTTCGTCTAAGTGTTCCATCAATCCTAACTAAACCTAAGTCCTCATCTTCTGGATAGGCAGGCCAAACTATTCCAAGAGTACGTTGTTTTCCCTCAATCTCCACGAAGTCGCCAGTAGATACATTCAATGTAGTTCTACTGTTCTCGTCTAATCTAACTATTCCGCGTCCTACGTCCCTCTGCCTTGCCTCTGCAACTTTCAATTCAACTTTTTTTCCTTCAACCAATTATGATCACCTCATTTCTTCAATGCTAGCTGATGTATGTTTGATTTGATCGGTCAAAGTCTCTTACAATTTCAACGTCTTGCCCAATAGTGGGATCTCCAGAGTGAAGCGCTTCAGGGAAGAAGGCAAATGGGCCCCTAATGGACATCGATGTCGCAGGATGATCGCTTCCGAAGGTTTCTTTCGTTACTTCGTATACGAGTTCTCTAACTTGTTTTTCATCAATGTATCCCAATGAGTGTAGATACTCATGCAATAATATCGAGTACACGAAGGCGTTGACTTCTCTTTTGGATCTAGCTGACTTTGTAATTCTATCAAGAAGTCTACGATTGGCGACGATCGCGTTTGAACCTATTACATGAAATGCTCCTACATTCATTGGCAGTTCACTGAGGACTAACATTAAACCTGCTCTTCTTCGTCCTAGCGTTTCTTTAACTGTTTTTTTAACCAATTCGAATACGTCGCCGAAGTTTTCGCAACGATCAAGATCCGCGCCGTGATCCACGTAAATCACCTTATACTTCGTTCTACCTCGTCTAGGATGCGGCGCATTGCCAAGCAAGTAGCGAGGCTTGCAAAACCCAGTGGCGAGGGGTTATAATGCACATCTCGGGCATGTTTTTCAACCCTATTAACTAAGTACATTTTAGTCATCCGACGGAGCCCATCGCTAACGATCTTTTGGTTTGCTCCCAAATCCGCCATCAACTCACTAAATCTACAATCAAGGGTTCGAACAATTTCGCAGAGCATTCGAATCCTCGTTTCATTTGAGAAAACATCATGAATTGTTTGAACTCGACGAACATCCTCTTCCAAGCCTTGAAGTTCACGTTGGAGAGACTCTGGCTGCCACTCGTTAATATTTAAAGGCAAATCTAAGACTACTTTGCCATTTTTTATGAGTTGAATTTTTAATCCCATTGGGCAAGACCTTTTTTGTTACCAAAATGTAACTAGGCATATTTAAACTTTGTTACCAAAAAGTAACCCTCCTAATCGTCTAAAAATTAAAATAATGGTAATACTTTGATTGACCAGAGGTTCGAACATGGAGAATAGAACTACGATTGGGATTGTATTATTGGTGATCGGGCTCTTAGGCATGGCAGCCTTCTTCCCCATGGGTAGATGGGGGATACATGGGGATTTGGAGGGGCTTTCTTCCTTGTCGCTCTCGTTTTCGAAGCATTATTTTTAGGAGTCTTCTTTATGGGGCTATACCTAGTGTGGAAATCGGCACAGGCCACCGAGAAGGCGTAGAAAATTAATGCGAACAGCCATTTATTTGGCCACGTCAATTTAAAAAGTGGGAAAAATAAGGGTTCATGCTTCAGGTAGCGTCTCTGTGCTTCTTACTCCATCAATTGAGTTGATTTCTCCGGAGAGAACCCGTATCGACTTGTAGTCCCGCAGTTCTAAGAAAGCAACAATGTCCCATCTTCCGTACGCATAGAAGGCTTTTCTTACTCCCTCGATCTTTCTAACCTTTTTGAGAATTGCGTCCTCCTTCGTGGGAACAACTTTAATCAAGACACACACTCTCAGCATTTTCAATCCCCCTTTGCCTGCACTTCCACAAGCGTCTCCGTAAAAATAACTCCAGCAATCCGCCCCATCCTCAGTATAACGCTTCCCAAAGCTTTGAAGTCCGCCGCTTCTAGATCTACTACAACATCGTACCTCCCCAAAACTGCGAACACATTTTTCACTTCCTTAAACTGCTTCAGTCGTTCGGTGACTTCTGCGAATTTTCCTCTTTCGGTTCGTATTAAAACGCAAGCAGAGATCATACTTTCAACTCTCCAATACCATTGTCTCTTAAGTTGACTAATATATTATCATCGTTGGTTCTAAGGTGACCACATCGTCGAGAACAAAAATGTAGAAATTTGTTTGCAGTGCAGCGAATTTCCCTGCCAGAAACTATAATTTTCAAAATAATACTCAAAAGGAGAGATTAGTTACTGTCATTAACATAAAATCCCTATAAAAATGCGGTTTAGAATGAACTTTGTCGGGAATGAGGAGGGTCGATTATGATATCGCTTTTAGAAATCTTCGATAAAACTCAAAACGGTCCAATTTGCTTAGAGAAAGACTTTGACTTAACAGTGTACGCGCAACGATTGAGGCAACTAGTGAAGGAGTACAACATTAAGCACAATGTTGACGAACCTCTCTCACAAAACCTTGAGATGGCTGATGTGGTGTTTGAAGCAGGAGTAAAACTTGCAGCTGACGTAGGCTTGCTCTGTCTGAATACTCAGAGAAGAATCACTTTCAGCGAGGAAGAGTTGTGGGCTCATCTTAATACGCTTCCAAACTCCATCGAATTGGGAGAAGACAATGAAAAAAGGGTTATGAACCACAGAAATGTTTGCGACTCGCGCCCTCCAATTCTCCAGATGGGTACGCTGGGTCAGCCGACGAGTGAGAGAGTGTTTGTTAAAGAAACGGAAGTATTTGCAAAACTGCCGCTAATAGATACGATTAACATGGGCTCTTTGATTTCGGTTCATGGCAGACAAGTTAGGATGGGTTCACCGCTGGAGATAGAAGCCTCCAAAATGGAGATTAGAACCGTTAGGAAAACCCTTGAAAAAGTGGCGAAACCAGGGATGCATATTCTGGGAACTGAGAGTTCCGTGTCGATAGGGGACCTCGCGGTGAGTTCAAGCGAAGGCGGATTAAGAAAGAGTGATGGGCATTTAGTTGCATTAACAGCCGAGCTTAAGACGAATTATAATGCTCTTTCAAATGTCTTTCACGTAAAAGATTACGGGGGATTCATTTGTGGTCTTTACGATCTTATCATGGGGGGATACGCAGGAGGACCTGAAGGTGTAGCCGTAACTAAGGTAGCTGGATCTATCCTACTCAGCCTCGCTCACCGGGCTGATTACTCTATCACAGGGACGCCATGTGATATTTCATACGCCGAATCTCCAAGTGAGAAGAAACTTCGGCAATTATTTTGGGCACATAGCATTGCAACCCAAGCAATTTCCCGAAACTCAAAACTGCTTGTAGGCGGCACCGCCGCAGGTGCAGCAGGACCTGGGACTCAAATGTTATTCTATGAAACTGCCGCTACGACGATTATGCACGTTACTTCAGGTTGCGCATTTATTGAAACATGTTTCCCGCTGTTTAACAAGTACCCAGATCGCCCTGCACCACTGGAAGCATTGTACACCGGGGAGATCGCTCATTCAGCAACGCGCGGCAAACTTACGCTTGAGGAGGGAAACAAAATTATCAACCGCATCTTTAATGAAAAACTATCACATTGTATGGGTGTGGCTCCTCCTCAAGGCAAAACGTTTGATCAAACTTTTGATTTAGAAAACTTAGCACCTACTTCGGGATATCTTGCTACGTATAACCAAGCAAGAAAAGAGTTCGAGGATCTCACGGGATTTCGATTAGAATGAAATTATGGGAGGTTTTGGGCTACGCCTACTGAGAACGAACTGATAGAAACGTTAAGACAGGCGATATTGAACTACGACGCCAACATGGCCAGGACTGCGGCAGAAGAGTTTCTCAGAGGAGGGTTTGATCCAATTCATGCGATAGAGGTTGGTTTAGCAAAAGGGGTGAGAGAAGTTGGAGATCAATTCGAGAGAGGAGAGGTTTTCTTAGCTGAGCTGATGATGGCCGCTGAGGCGTTGAAAGCTGGGATGGCAGTTCTGCAGAAAGCCCTTTCAAAAACTGAGCTGCAAGAAACAAAATTAGGTACAGTAGTGATTGGCACTGTGGAAGGGGACATACACGACATAGGAAAAAACCTTGTAGCTACGATGCTCCTTGCTCAAGGCTTTGAAGTATACGACCTTGGAGTGAATGTATCTCCATTCAAATTTATTGAGAAGGCTGAGGAAGTTAAAGCAGGTATAATTGCAATGTCTGCCCTGCTCACTTCTACTAGGCTCTCAATGCATGATCTTATTCAAGCGTTAAACGACTTGAATATTCGTAATAAGTATAAGGTGATAGTAGGCGGTGCGGCAGTCACCTCAGATTTTGCAAAAGAGATCGGCGCAGATGGGTATGGAAAAGATGTAACTGAAGCCATTAAAATTGCAAAACAACTAGTGAATGCTGATAAATGAACTTCTTTATGCCTTGATCTCCATCATGGTCATTGTGTAGGATAATGCAACTTCTAAAATGAGTAACGCAGAGCCAACGAGAACAAACATCATTCCGATGCTGAATAGTCCAAGCACGAGATAACCTTGGGTAATGGCAAAGGCGCTGATTAAGATCAGAAACGAAGTTGCAACAAAGCAGAAGATTGAAGAGAACATTAAAAATAGCGCCCACTTTAAATACAGACCCCTTTTAGCGAGTTTTTCTAAAATTGTTTCTATAAATTCAAGCCTCTCCTTTTGATGGCGTAGTTCAGAATTATTAGAAGCGCTGTAATCTCTGACAGTTGTTTTAATAGCTCGTCTTTCCTCATTTAAAGCGCGGACTCTATCAATGATTCGGCCGTATCTCGTTTGGATAGTGAGACAAATTAAACCGACCGCCGAGATCATCACCACTGGGACTAATGTCACTTGTAACAGTGAAATGATTTGGTCAGTCTGCATGATGCTTCAGCCCACCTCAAAGTTATTTCCTAAATAACTCTGCAGAATTCATTAAGCCTTCCACCACTTTAAGAAACAATAGCTTAAAGAAAATAGGGGTTCCAAGGGTAAAATAAGACGAGGCAATGCTCAAATAAGCCGTGAGTAAATTCGGAGGGATAAAACACGATTGTGACTAATTTTAAAAGACCACCTAAGGAGTTGGTTGGCGAATTTCGTAAGTTGTTCACGGGATGCGTTTCTGATGCCATGAATAAGGGAGGAGCAATGTGTAGCACGATAAAACCTTTGGTTAAGCGAGTTAAAGTAGCTGGGCCAGCTTCGACTGTTTGGACGCATCCTGGAGACATCACGACATTAGTAAAGGCCATTGACATCGCACAGAAGGGCGACATCCTAGTGGTGGATGGGAGAGGATCAACCGAAACCGCCATATGGGGAGAACTGCTCACGAGATCAGCAATCCTTCGAGGAATCGAAGCCGTAGTAATTGATGGTGCAGTTCGCGATGTCGAGGACATCAGAAAACTTAGGTATCCGGTTTTTGCACGGGCAGCGATTCCTTGTAATGGAACGACGGGGTTCGTAGGAAACATAAATGTTCCCATTCAATGTGGAGGGGTTCTAGTTAACCCAGGAGACATCGTGTTAGGCGACAACGATGGCGTCGTGGTCGTCCCTCAACAGCAAGCGAAAAAGGTGCTAGAGGGCGCAAAGAACATCGCAAAAGCTGAAGTGAAAATCAAGGACTTGATTAAAAAAGGTAAAACTGTTGGGGAAATCTTGAATATCGATACCGTTCTCAGAGAGCTTGCAAAAAAGAAACCAGCGCAATTGGAAGTTAAGTAATTATATGTCAGAGCAGCTCAAACCAAACAATGATACTTCAACGAGCATCGACGGATCCTACAAATGGATAGTTTTGTTAATAACTACCGTCGGCGCTTTCATGACCCCACTTGACAGCAGTATCGTAAGTATCGCTTTGCCATCGATAGCATCGGATCTTCATATCGACTTTACTATGGTCATATGGGTGCCCACAGCGTATCTGCTCTGTCTTACCGTTTTGCTAATGAGCTTTGGAAGGCTGGCTGACATAAAGGGGCGGAAATCGCTATTTATCCTAGGATTTATGATATTTACAATTGCATCTCTGCTAAGCAGTGTTTCACAAAGTGGAATACAACTAATTATTTTTCGCGCGGTTCAAGGAGCTGGGGCTGCTCTTATTGCTGCAAACTCGCCAGCTATAGTGACAGATGTTTTTCCAAGCAATGAGCGGGGTAAGGCTCTTGGCGTAAACACGATGGCAGTATATGTTGGTCTTTCTGTTGGCCCAACGCTGGGGGGTCTTCTGGTTCAAAGCTTTGGTTGGCGATCGATCTTTTACATAAATTTGCCAATCGGCATCTTCGTGATAACCTTAGCCCTCCTAAAGCTTAAGGAGTCGATGATCAAGGGTAGTCGACAAAAGTTCGATTTAGTGGGTGCCGGGACGCTTTCTGTAGGGCTAACCGTGTTGCTTCTTGCTTTAACATTTGGTGGGAATTTTGGATGGGGAACTCCGTTTATCTTAGGCTTGTTCACGGTCAGCGGAGTTTTCCTAATTGTTTTCATATTTTTGGAGAAAAAGATGGCAGAAGATGCCATGCTCGATGTATCTCTATTTCTTCGAAACCGACTGTTTGCAGCTGCCAACTTTAGTGCTTTACTCAATTACACATCCTATTTTGCTGTAGGCTTTCTGATGTCATTTTACCTACAAAGGGTCCTCGGCTACTCGCCAACTCAAGCCGGGCTTCTCCTCTTGCCAATGCCTCTGATGATGGCGGTAATTGCTCCTGTTAGTGGTTGGGCTTCTGACAAACTTGGCTCACGTCTACTAAGTTCAGTAGGAATGGCTTTGATTTGTGTTTCACTCTTTCTATTTAGCACCCTTAACGTCAACTCTTCTTGGGTGGATGTGCTAACAGGGTTGTTCATTCTCGGTGTTGGTATGGGGCTATTTTCCTCACCGAATACAAGCGCGGTTATGGGTTCAGTTGAAAGAAATAGGTTAGGCATAGCCGCTGGCACGCTGGCGACTATGAGGTTTATGGGGCAATCCATGAGTTTAGCCATAGCAGGGGCGGTGCTCGCTACCACCGTGTCTGCCAATGTTCTATCGGCTTTGTTTACTGGGCTGGGAACGGTAAGTGGGGTAATCGCCGCGGTGGCTTTCGTTGAAGGACTTCACCGTGTTTTCCTAGTTTCAGCTTTAATTGCGGCTATAGGCGTTTTTACCTCCCTAGTGCGTGGTGAGAGCAAGTAGAAATCCTGTCTCTGCAGCTTCAACGATAATTCTGATGCTTTTTCAAGACTCACATTATGGAAACCGAATTTCGGATTTTTAACCTATTTATTTGAAATTACAGTAAGTACAAAGCCAGCCTTTCCTATCTAAAGGCTACATATCTGCTTTTTCAATGAACGGCTCTACGTGGACAAGGACATGATCGATGTCCGGTAGTTTGTTCCTAACTATGTTCTCGATTTGTGTTGCGATCTCATGCGCTCTCTCCGTCGGCGTCTCCTCTTTTACTCTGCAGTGTAAGGTTATGTCATATTTCCCATTCGCTCTACGAATGGTTACTTTGTGAAGGTCTCTAACCTCTGGCAACTGTAGAAGAAGTCGTTGTATCTCTCGGACGATAGGTGAGGCAGTCGTAGTGACGTCTTCGCCACTTATGGTTTCTTCTCCTAGGGGTTCCACATGCGTTGCAACCTCGGCTAGGTTTTCAACCTCCTTCCTAAGTGTCTTTTCGAAGTTGCTTGCGATCTGGTGGGCTTCTCGAACTCTGAGCTTGCTGCCGACTTCGAGATGAACGTCTATGTGGAACTTGCGCGCCATTTCGCGTATGTGGATATTGTGGACACTTTTAATTTCAGGGATTTCGGCCGCTAGGCTCTTGATTTGATCTATAATTTTCGCTCCTTCTGTAGCGATCGGGTCCATGTGAACTACAGTATCAGCGCCGGGTATGAGGCTCTGAACCTTCCTCTCGACTTCTCGAGCAATAGCGTGAGCCTTCTCCAAGGGCGCCGTCCGATCGATGGAGACATTCATATCTACAAAAGTGTCGAGTCCCACCTTCCTTATTCTGACTCGGGTAACCTTCTCGACACCATCGCAACATTTGGTTTCTTCTTCAACTTTCTTGGATAGTCCTGGAGGAACTCTGTCTAGGAGAGCATCAGTTGTTCTTCTTCCAAGACGAAAGCCTACCCATACCACTATAGCGGCTACTCCTAGAGCTGCAAGGGAATCTACCCATACATAGCCCAATCTAACAAAGAGAAGACCAACCAGAACGACTGAGGAGCTGAGGATATCGCTGCTGAAATGGAGGGCATCTGCCTCCAAGGCTTGACTTTGATACCTCTTCGCGGTCTTATAGAGAACTCGTGACCTAGAAAAGTCAACTATAATCGAAAGCCCCATGACTCCAAAGCCGATAAGGCTCGCCTCAACTTGAACGCTCTCTATGAGTAACCTTCGCAGCGCCTCGTAGACGATCCATCCACAGGTAACCAACAGAAGGGCTGTTTCTATGAAGCCCGCTAAACTCTCGACTTTTCCATGTCCGTAGCGGTGTTCCTCATCTGGAGGCTTGGCTGATGTCCTTACCGCGTAGAAGGTTACTGAAGCCGCGCCTAGGTCCAGTAAAGAGTGTAATCCTTCAGAGATTATGCCTATGCTGCCCGTAAGGATGCCGACTATGAACTTTAGGAATGTCAGGAAGATTGCGGCAATAATCGATGTTGAGGCGGCGTTCTGTTTCTCCCTCTGCATATTGTTGTCTCCGTCAAGAACGTGCCTTTCGCCTATTGGGCTAAAGAAAGAGTCGATGTTTTTCAGATTCGTAGATCCGCCTCTATCGTGGTCTTAGCCTATACGCGAAGCCCGATAAAGGTTTTATTTTTAACTGAAAACCCCACAATTAATCAGCCGATTTTTTAGACAAGATAAGAAGAACTGAAGAAATGAAAAATAACCATCTCTTTAGTAGATTAAAACCTCAGCTACGCCCTTAACTCTCAGAAATTCTGGAACCAACTCCCCAGGGATCTTTGTCTCAGTTATCAACGTAAGCCTTGGTTCAGGTGCGAGCTCTGGGTCATCCACGATCGCCTGCCTGATGCCTATGTTTCTCTCTGCAATCAGGGAAGCTGATTTTGCAAGTATCCCTGGAATCTTCGCGTCCACGGGAATTATCTCTACAACTCCTAAGTTAAGGTGTCTCGCGATTTCCCGAAGTGAATGCCCAGCTGATCTCATATCCCTAAAAATTACTTGTAGTTCAGGGTTTCCTTCGATTGCTTTCACAGTATAGTTGACAGTTCTCCGGTCTACACCTGCAACACGCGCTATCCTAATTGGCGGGATCTCAATCTCATTGCAATAGATACTTCCATCCCTAACGCTGAGACCATTCTTTACGAGAATTCTCGCTACTGCGAGGCGCTCAGGGTATTCCTTTAGATTACTTACTATTTTGCTCCACAACCTAGCTCACAAGTACAAAATTGTACTGGAAAGTTATAAATAGTTCTTTCGGGTTCAATTATGTTCCACAAAAAGAGGTAAACAAACTTGCCCAAAACCGATAAAGAGTACACCATAGTACTCCACCCTGACGAAATGCCCACCTCCTGGTACAACATCCAAGCCGACCTCCCAGAACCCCTACCTCCACCCCTAGACCCAAAAACGCTTCAACCCATAAATCCAGCACTCCTTGAACGTATCTTTGCCAAAGAATTGATACGCCAAGAAGTCTCAACAGAACGCTACATCAAAATACCAGACGAGGTCGTAGACGCCTATCTCCGCATACCACGTCCAACACCACTTTACCGAGCGAAACGCCTTGAAGCCTACCTAAAAACACCTGCCCAAATATACTACAAATGCGAATACCTCAGCCCACCGGGCAGCCACAAACCCAACACAGCCATAGCTCAAGCATACTACAATAAAAAACAAGGAATGGAAAGACTAACCACCGAAACTGGGGCCGGTCAATGGGGCTCCGCCCTAGCAATGGCATGCGCCCTCTTCGAACTAAAATGTCGCGTATACATGGTCCGCGTCAGCTACAACCAAAAACCAGGTAGACGAACAATGATGGAAACATGGGGGGCAGAGGTCCTTCCCTCTCCAAGTGACCAAACAAAATTCGGAAAAAGCCTCCTCGAAAAAGACCCAAACCACCCAGGAACCCTCGGAATCGCGATCAGCGAAGCTCTTGAAGATACCCTAAGCCGCGAAGACACAAGATACTGCCTAGGATCCGTCCTAAACCACGTTTTACTCCACCAAACTATAATTGGACAGGAAGCAAAGAAGCAGTTCGAAATGATAGACGTTTACCCCGATGTCATTTGCGGGTGTATAGGCGGAGGTTCCAACTTTTCTGGTTTCTGCTTCCCATTCATGATGGACAAATTTAAAGGGAAAGCAGAGTCAGAGTTCATTGCTTGCGAGTCTAAAGCTGTTCCACACACCACAAGAGCCGTGTACACCTACGATCATGGCGACACTGCCAAGATCACACCTCTCCTAAAAATGTTCACCCTTGGACATAATTACGCATGCCCACCAATCCACTCAGGCGGGCTCCGCTACCACGGTATGGCTCCACTGATATCCTATCTAATCAACAAGGGCTACATGAGGTCCGTAGCCTACTACCAAAACGAGATCTTTGACGCAGCGCGTATCCTCGCTCAAACTGAGGGTATGATCACCGCGCCTGAAACCGCTCACAACGTCAAATACGCCATCGATGAGGCTCTGAAGTGCAAACAAACCGGCGAGAAAAAGATCATAACCTTCAACAATTGCGGTCACGGTCTCTTGGACCTCACAGCATACGAGAGCTTCCTCACCGGAAAACTCGAGGACTACGAGCCAGTTAAAATAGAGACTCCGACATACGTTCTCTGAATCCCACAATATCCCTAACATTTTTCCTTTTGTAAATGCTTAGGCTAGAATAATTCCTTAAGAGCTTGCGCGGCTGTATAAACGCTTCCTACCCCGCTAATGTATTGGGCAACTCTCAATGCTTCTATGATCTCCTCTTTCGTAGCGCCAGCTTGAATAGCTGCTTGGGCTAACGCCCTTACACCCTGAACAGCTCCATGAGAGGCATCCAAAGCCATCGCGATGAGAAGCTTGAGCTTCTTGGGTAAGGCACCGTCAGCAAGAGCGAACTCACTTGTATTTTCAACGAGTTTGAGAAGTTCTGGATCGAGTGATTTAAGAATCTTCAAAGGATGTTCAGACATTTAACCACCCCCTCTCTAAACAGATGTTATTCGTTGAACTTACAAAATAAAATATTTCCAGTTAACCTTAGGCAACACGTTTTCTTTAAGTTCTGCCATCTTTGATATCATTATGTGGCATCTTCGCTGTAAAGTATCTTTATCATTGTACGAAAAATATAGGTTCACGAATTACATGAAGAAAAAATGATTGAAATATGGTGATATCATTAAAAGCGAAGTGTGATGGGCTATCCAAATCGATCTTTGAATGACATATGAAAGAGGCGGAGAAGCTAGAAATGTTCTATTTTCTCTTTATTCTACTGTTTCAGTTTTTATTAAAACAGGTGCTCTTAGTTCAAGTGGTAGCCTCTTTCTTGTAGAGTGTAGTTCCTTGAGTAGTTCTTCGTCATTTTCATCGATCTAGGTTCAGCGGCGCTGATACTTTCTACAGGCTTGTATAAAGCTCTGGGCCAACTTTACGTCATAGGCAAAGTGCATATGCATATAGGAAGCAAGGACGTTGTACTCTAACCAAGCATCGTGCCTACCGTCGATTCCAACCCCTCTCTTCATCAGATAAGCAAACGTGGCGTCTGCTGGGACGTCGACCATCTGTGAATAGTGAAATTCATGACCTCTTAATCGCTGCCCAAAGATAGATAAAACGTTATTACGTGTGGTTTCGCCCTCTGTGTAATTCAGAGTCAGCCTTTTCGTCATTACGGTCCTGCCCTTGAGCAGTCCAACCATCTTGTAGGCTCTTCCATCGAAGTCCGTGATCAAATCACTAAGATACATGAGACCGCCACACTCCGCATAGATAGGTAGTCCGTCTTCCGCTGCCTTTTTCAAACTCTTGCGCATACGCTCATTGGCTTCAAGATGTCCGGGGAGAACTTCGGGGAAGCCGCCTCCAATATATAGGCCATCAACCCCTTCAGGGATTCCTTGAGCATGGATGGGGCTGAAGAAGATGACCTTTGCTCCATATGCTTCGAGGATGTCGAGGTTATCTTGGTAGTAAAAGTTGAATGCCTCATCGAACGCGACACCGATCGTCGCCCTGTCTGCGCAAGCCTTTACGGGGAATATCTCGTTGGTTACTCTGGGTAGCTCAATGCACGACTTGGAGATTTCAACAACCCTATCCAAGTCAAGGTAGTCTTCGACGAGCTCCGTAATCTTCAATAAGACGGGTTTTAGCTCTCCTGCTTTCTCGGGTGTTGGGATCAGGCCAAGATGCCTTTCTGGCAGCTTAATGTTATTATCAGTAGGCAGAGCTCCAATCACCGGGATGTTGGTGGACGCCTCTATGGCTTCACGACACCACTCTGCATGTTTCCTCCCTGCTACTCGGTTTAGAATTACTCCTGATAGCTGAAGACCTGTATCAAAGCTCTTGCAACCCAGCACTAGAGCAGCAGCTGTCCTAGCCATCTTCCGAACATCGAGTATAAGAACAACTGGGCACCGTAAGGCTTTGGCCACATGAGCTGTGCTTCCTATTTCGTCAGCACCGGACAAGCCGTCGTAGAGACCCATTACACCCTCTATAACTGCTATATCCGCGTCTCTGCTTCCTTGTTGAAAGATTTCAACAAGTCCTTTAGCAGAAACCATCCACCCATCCAGGTTCCTACTCGGCTTCCCAGTTGCAGCCTCATGGTAACTTGTGTCAATATAGTCGGGCCCGACCTTGAATGCCTGAACCTTATAGCCCCGTTTCATTAGAGCGTTCATTATGCCGACTGAAATGGTGGTCTTCCCAACCCCGCTGTGAGCTCCTGCGATGATTATGCGTGGAGTATTCATGTGTTTCAACATTTGTGATCAAGGTGACGCTTAAAAGCTTGTCTAACCGTCTTCCTAATACTCAATGCCTTTTCTTCTTGTTACCAACCGTTTAAAGGGATGCCGCACATTTTTGATCTCGCTGACCAAATCTGCTTTGTTTATGACTCTCTCCGTTGCCCCACGCCCAGTTAAGATAAGCTCCAGATTCGGTGGCTTCGCTTCTAGGAGCTCTAATACCTCCTCTTCCTTAAGAAAGCCATCACGTAGAGCGATATTTAGCTCGTCTAAAATCAACAGATCCCAGGATTTATCGGCGAAAAGCCGTTTTACGAATTCTACCCCCTTCAAACACTCCTGCCTAACCTCTTCAAAACCTACTTTATAGTGATGAGGGTGACGAGGTGCAAAGTGAAAGCTCTTTATCCCTAGTTTGTTAAGGGCTTTAAGTTCACCATATTCGAAGTCTTGAGGGTTCTTAAAGAAATAAACAAGGCCCACCTTAAAATCATGACCCACCGCCCGAACCGCCTGACCAATGGCGGCAGTAGTTTTCCCCTTTCCATCTCCCGTATATACCTGAATTAGCCCTTCTTGTCTCACAGTTGAGACCTTCCCTGCCAACTTGGTATTGGTAAGTTATCATCGATATACGTTCACTTATTTCTAATGTTAGAATCGTTTTTGTCTCGTAGCGACAATATCTTCTTTCCTTTCGTTGCAGCTCTCAATACTAAATAGGAAAGTGGAAAAAGATCACTGTATAAAATATGGCGATATCATTAAAAACAACTTAGAAACAAACTGATTTTCGCCTAAGCCCTCCACCACTTAAACATAAGGTAGCGTACTTCGTTGGTTTTTTCATTAGGTACCGCTACAATGAATCGTTTTTTAACAGTGGTGGCTAGGCGTCCAGCTCTTACAATTTCCGTGGCGGTTACGAGTTCGTCGCCTCGGCGGACTTGCACCATGTATGGGGCGTGGTCAATTCCTGGACCATGTTCGTAGACGGCGAAGTCGCATCCGAATTTGATTCCGGGTTGGATAACGTAACCATGTTCTCGGAGGTCTTTGTAGACCATGTATTTAAGGGAGAAATCTTCGTAGGCTTTTTCTGCTCTTTTAATGAGTGTTTTCGCGGTTATTTTGCGGCTTTTGGGTTTTTCCACGATTTTAATTACGCCCCTTTCGAGGAGGTATAAGCCCTCAATTAGGTCGAGAGTTAGAGGGGTGTCAAATTCTGCGGTTTTGGGTTTTGGAATACCGATAGGTTTTCCATAGAATCCAAGGCGGTAGAGCTCGGAGCCCTCTTTCGGATTCCAGACGATTAGGCGGTTGGCTACGAGCTCTGCGGTTATAATTTTTTTCTTCGACATAGGCAATCCAATCTAAAAGGCGCTGAGGGCGAGGATCTGGGCTGCATCAGCTGCATCCTCAGCTTTGTCCGCCATTTCCTCGAGGAGTTGAGCGACATCTCGGGTTATGAGAATAAGGGGCATTTTCATCTTACTGGAAATGATAAGTAAGTCAACTTTTCGATAGACGGCATCAACAATACGTTCGGCGGCTTCAACGTTTTTAGCTAACTCTGCAGTTTTCGAAGTCGTATAGCTAAGGGAAAGAATCGTTTCTCGAAGCCTAGTCGTCGAGTCTAAGATAGCGTCGGCAAGTCTAGCTATGCCGTCCATGACTTTTTTGTCCAATTTCCAGCCACGGTTGTAAATTTCTGCGAGGCGAAATGCTACTCCACCTGCGGCGTCGGCAATTTCATTATTTAATGCGACGAGGCGGAGGAAATCTTCTCGGCTTAATAGAATCGCCCCAGACTCAGTTAACTCTCTCGTCAACACCCGCTTGAGGCTGGTGGCTTCCTCCTCTAATTTTACTATTCGGTTATAATGGTCGTTTATTCCAGGTAAGTTATTGCGGAGGCAACTATCAATAAGGAGAGGGAGTTCTCTCACTGCCTCCAAGACCTTGCGGACATGGTCTTGACAGATGTCAACCATCATTCGCCGGCGCTGCTCGGCAGTCTCTGCTGGAAAAGCCATTTCCTCCCCCATCCGAAAATAAATGAGCCTAATTGAGGGAATTAGATTGACCCGAATTTAAAAAACTAACTAATTGAAATTAGATGTGGATAGAAGGGTGCTATTCGGGTGGGGCAGGCTTAAAAGCTATGCCAAGTTGGTTAAACTCAAGTTTTTTCCGAAGATATTTGGTAAGCAATTCTGGTAGATCCTCTACTTTCATACGTACCTGAGTCCACGTGTCACGGTCTCTTAGTGTCACTGTGTCGTCTTGTAGGGTTTGATAATCGACGGTGATGCAAATTGGGACACCTGCTTCATCGGCTCTTGCATATCGCCTACCAATCGAACCTGACTCATCGTACTCGATGTGGAAACCTTCATCTATGAGCTTTTGATGGATCGTGCTGGCTTTTTCTGGCAAACCATCTTTACTTACGAGTGGGAATACCGCGATTTGAATCGGGGCAACGTCTCTTGGAAGACGGAAAATAACCCTACCATTCTTTTCAACGTATGCATATTCGAGAGTTACGTAGAAAATTCGGTCAACCCCAAAAGAGGGTTCGATGACATGCGGTACAAACAGTCTACCTTTAGCCAGCTCCTTAGTTTTTTCAAATTCAACATGGTCTGGTTTCAGCCGCACCGAATAAGGACCTGGCAATTCATAGAAGCCCTTCTCCCGAAGTTCACGTTCAACTATTTCTGGAATTGCCTTCTTAAGGAGATCTAAAATTCTCGGCGTATCCTCTTTGAAGTCAGTTTTAATGAGGTCGATTTTTGGTTTTACGACGATTTTTTCAATTTCTTTGGGCTTTTCAAATGGCTTGAAAACCCGCATATCCACGCCGCTGTACGTAATGTGCCGACTCAAATCATAATCTGTCCGATACGCATGTCCAGAGATTTCAACCCAACCCCAGCGTTCGGTCCACACTTCCTGATCAAAGGTTTGCTTAGAATAATGCGCTCTCTCACCTGATAACTGTTCACGAAGCCGCTGCTTATCAGATGGCACACCTAACTCCTCGAGAAGCTTGACAGCGAGGGCGAGAAAATACGCATGTGTTTCATTTTTAATTAACCCCTTGTCAAGAGCCTCCCGAACAGTGACTTCATAGGTTGTGTTTGTACCAGCCTCTTGTTCGCTTGCGGGCAGAATTCGCAATTTCCAATCCTCAATCTGCTTTATCCTCGGATAACTCATATTCGCGGGGTCGACAAAAATTTCATAATCAATAATCGTGAATTCCCTTAATCTGATTGGACCCTTTCTCGGCGCAATCTCATTGCGGACGCAACGACCAATTTGCGCTACAGCTAAGGGAAGCCTCTCCCTCTCCGCGGCGTAAATCCGCTTAAAGTCAGTAAACTGTCCCTGAGCTGCTTCAGGTCGACCGTAGGCAGTTATGCCTTTGCCAATTGGACCAATAGTTACTTTGAACATTAAGTTGAATGGTTCTGATTCGCTTAGGTTTCCACCGCAGTCTGGACAGCGAACATCATGCTCCTTAACCAAGCGATCAAACTCCTTCATAGTGGTGCCTTCGGGGAATGAAACTCCAGCCTCACTGACTAAGAGGTCGGTGCGGAACGTTCGCCCGCAAGAGAGGCAAGTTGTCATAACGTCAGTGAAGTGGGCTACATGTCCTGAAGCTTCAAAAACAGGGGCAGGCATGACAACTGTCGACTCAAGCTCAACCATCCCCTCTCGCCGGACGAATAAGTCCCGCCACTTGTCTTCAATCCGCCGCTTGAGGATAGAGCCTAAAGGACCATAGTCATAAAAGCCGCCGACGCCGCCGTAAATTTCGAACGAAGAAAAGAGGAATCCTCGGCGTTTGCAGAGTTCAGAAATCTTATCGTAAAGGGCCATCCGTGCAATCCCTCGGTAGACGTTCAATTTAACTTGCTTTTTCTTAAAGCTTTATCCCATTCTAAACGTTCACTATACTACTTCAAAGCTTCAACTGCTTCCTTAAATAATATCGAGAAAAACTTTCGGCTTAACGGTTGACCACGACCAATACCGGGACATTCGGAAGAAACCTTAAAAACATACTTCCCAGAGCCAAGTTTTTCCAACCAAAACGGGTAAAATCGACAAATAAGCGGGCGAAACTCGTAAATCAAGCAATGATTTTCTCGGAGAAAGATACACTTGCCATCAGAAGATCTCTTCCTGAGCTGGTATTTGTAAGAATGGAATTTTGATACTGGCGTGGCGATCTCGTCTACCGTGTGACCTGTTTTTGTTTTTATTAGCTCGGCTTCTGTTTCCAGGAGTAATATTTGGCGCTCCCTCTTGGGCGTGTCTCCGCAACATAGGGTACATCTCTGGCAGCTCCACCGAACTTTTCTTGGATACGCAAAAGCCATCTGGTTTTCTCCCATCGGGATAGAAGGTATGAAGCGTACAACAGCATTTTTATGAAATATTTTTTACCAGCTCATTTAGTTTCTTCCCTTGAATTTAGACCACCTTCAGGGCAAAAGGTGCCACATCCTCAACCGCCTTTCTTACAACATAAGATGGCAAGAAGAGTTTTAGTCTCCACTTCTCTCCAATCATAGAGTATGTTTTATCTTCTTCCAAAACATCCTTGGGATACCGTTTCAATCTACCAAATTGCCTAACATGAGTAAATAACTCATCTATAAAATTTTTAGGAATAGGACTTTTTCCATATTCTTTCATCAGTTCACTAGCTAAAACTTCAAGTACCGCACCTAATTCATTCACAACGTGATACTTTCTTGCGTAGCTTTCAAGTCTTTTCCATTCTAGATATTTTAATCCATTCTCAGAAACCAATATTGATACAGAATCCAAAGCAGAACTGATCCCACCTCTTTTTAAGCCTTCAGCTACAACTCTCTCCGGCCGAGCAACAAAAAGCCTATCCATTTCTACTCTTTCTACAAACTTTTTCTCGTTCAGAGTAGGGGTTAGTTCCACGTCTGGAGTTAGGTTACTCCAAAACCCGAAATCCCTCGGGAAAACTTCCGCCTCATACTTTACAGGAAATTGATAGAGATGATAGAGAAAGGCTGCTGAGCTACCTATCACCAAATATTTTTTTCCATACTCCTCGTAGGCTTTCCTAAGTCTTTCAGGCGTACTCATCTTGCTAAAATCTTTACTCGCTTTGATACCAACTGCTATCGAATCAAAATTTGAGAGTATATATCTCGTCATTCTATTTTCAGTTTTTGAGATCAAAAATCCATGCTTACCTAGTTCGCTCAAAACTTTTAAGAGGTTAGTTGTAGGTATACCCAACTCTTTCTGGGCGTCTCCAAAATTAAACTCCTTGCTACCATACTTCACATACAGAATACAATACGGTACGCCTAACCACTCTGGAATCCACATTTTAAATCACATGAACTATTTACTCATATAATAAACAAATATGAAAACGATTTAAATACTTAACTACCGGAAAAAGGATTTCTCGGATTATCTATTTTTCCTATCTTCTGATAATGAGGTTAAGAGCTGGCTCTCTTTTTGGCAGTCCATTTCTTATATTCTATGCATCGCTGCTACCAAAAACTGTCATCAACAATACATAAAATATAACTTTCCATTTGAATATCTATTCTCTGTCTCTTGCGCCATAGACCGATTAAACACTTCATTTACTAAATGGAGTTTTTCATTTTCTTGGTTGGCTTGATTGAATATCGTGGGAAGGTGAAGTCAGATTATTTAAACAAGTTACCAAGAGCCCCTGATACCTTCTATCTGACAGAGACGTTATTGCCCGCGCTCACTAAAACTGGAGTAAGCGTCTCAGAATGGGCGACAATGAAATGAGTTTGCCTAAGAACTATTTTTCTCGTCTGTAATAGTTCCAAATGTAGAAACGGGTTGCGCCCAATATGGCTCTCATCGCGTCTTCATAACTGGGTTCTATTCCCTTGGGATGAACTGCAAGTATTCGAGCTTCATTAGTTTTCTTAACTCCTTGATAAACGATAGCTGGCAACTCGTCTTTCAGTTGCCTCAATAGAGGGCCTAAGGTATCTATGTCTTTAACATCAGGTCCAAGTTCTTGGCATAGCTCTCTAGCGAGGAGCTCGGTAGCAAGTGCGGACATCACGATTGAAGAGCGATAACTCTGGCGGACGAACCATGGGTCCTCTCTTAGTAGGCCAATTGCGTCAAAGAAGGAAGTTAAGGCGCGTTCTGGAAGGAGGTTCCATGCTGAATTCTTGAGCCAAAGTTCAAGACACACCAGGTAGGGAAGGAAGACTTTTCTTGCTTCATAGATAGGTCCTGTTATTTCAGAAAATGAAGGAGACGGGCTCAATTCGGGAATCGACGAGAAGAATTCTCTTAATTCATGTATGCCTTGACGCTTTACTGATAATAATTCAAATTTCGGTATTTTTCTGGATGCTTGAACTGGTTGAACGGAAAGCGAATCTAGCGTATCATACAAAGAGAAACTTTCACAAAAGATCTTGAATCTGTTGTTAAGGATGTCTGCTTCGTAGACGAACTCTTTGGGAACTCGCTCAATTGGAGGATCCCGCTTGTGCTGCATACGCCGTAGCCAGCCCAACAGAAGACCGTTTTCATCATCTAGATGCAAAAGAGTGCTTAAGGAGTAGTTTATTTCAAAGAGCATCTGATTGTAGATAACTTCCGAATCGTGAAAGTACTCTGGATCGTGCTTGAAGATCCCGTAGCTAGCCAGAGATGCCGTTGGTAGACCTTGCTTCTCGAGAAGCCTTATAGCTTCGGCTTCGAGGTTTATCAAGGTTTTTCGATCCAGTTCGAAGGTACAGCCAAAAACTCCTGTGCACTTTGGATTCTCCAAGTAATCTATGACACGTTCCAAAGTCGCTTTCACCGACAATAAGTAGCGTGCGCTTTACTCTATTTGAATATTCGAACTCCTAAATTTGACCATTAAGTGAGAATCGCTACAAAGGTGATTCGATTAATTATTTACGGCGAGTGTACACCAATTAGAAATGTGGATGAGGGATGCCGCCTCCCACTGTGAAGTCTATTCGAGATTTGATTTACTGGCAGTACGCCAAGATAATCTCTGAGTCTGCTGGCGCGGTGAAGAAAAATTACGCCTTTGTCATGAATCGATTCAGTAGGCTTCGTTCTGGTGAGATCTGTTGGTCCACATCCATACGTGAATATGTAAAAGAAAAGGAAATGACTAATACGTGTATTTACTGCGGTGCAAAAACGGATCTAACCCTCGATCATATTCTTCCTAAAACTCGTGGCGGATCGGATCTGCCGGATAACGCGGTCTGGGTTTGTAAGAAATGTAACTCTTCTAAGAGTGACAGCCGCCTTTACGAATGGTTTGGGCTTGAAAGCCGCAGAAACATACCGCAGTCAAAGCGTTGGATAGAAAAGAGCTTGAAAAAGCTAAAAGGGAAACATAGTTACTGGATATTGGAATATTTGTATTTCCTGCCGTTTTCAATATAGTATGCCTTGATAAATTCCTTTTATGGAATTGAAAACTCCAATTTGGTCTTAATCGTTTTTCGAATTAAAATGCCAAAAAGCAGAAATCTAACGGAGGCTAATAATACCTCAGTGCGTGGCATGCCAGACGAGCTAACTATTAGCAGAGAAACGCGTTCCCTCAGCTTTATGACTCCTAGTCGATGCAAACACACGTGGACGTTTTCGCTGAAGAATATCGGCAAAGAACAATTGAGTGGCGTAACGATCTGGACCGATACGTACCTGCCTCAATTAGATGTTCGAGATCGCTCCGGCAAGAGATTAATCATTCTACCCCGCGACGATTTGGAAGAGGACCAAAAAGAAGAACAGGCTCAAAGGGAAAGAAAAGGTGAACCAAGTTTTCCTATCGCAATCAAGTTTGATCAACCTCTCCTCCCTGACTGTTATGAGCAAATTAAATTGACTTACTTGTTCCCTTATGGTCCGCCTGCAGAAAAGGAGAAGAAGGCTGGAGAGGAGAAAAAGAAATCTCTAGTTGATCTCAAACATCGCTTGCTTTGGCTAGTCGGCTACATGGAATACCGTCTCGTTTTCGATTCTAATGCGGTTTCTACCTATTTCTCAATCAGTGCGCCTAAAGGCTATATTCTCAAGGTGCTTGAGTCTGAACCGAAGGTAGAAGCCCGAATCTACAAGGATGAGAGGACTTACACAGCTAGACCCATACCTAACCAAGTCCGATTTACGATCGATGTTCCGAACCGAGTAGCTTTTTGGCTTGTCCTCGGCTTTCTCGTCGCTGCGCTAAACGCCCCGGTATCCTGCTTGTTGTATCTTCTCAACTACGCCTCATTGCCAGTTTATCTGGCGATGATCGGTGGATCCTTTACGGTGCTAATTGCCATGCGAGCTTTGCTGTTCGAGAATGTGGCGCTTTTGAATAGGCTTAATCTTTGGTATATGGTAGCGTTCTTTGCCAATGTGGTCGCACTCCTGTTGATTGCATTTAATGCTGGTTCAGTTACTTTTCCCATGATACCCGTGCTTAACGCAACCTCTGAGTGCGTGCAAAATTTATAAGCAACCTACCACAAGGGTAAGCTCAGATGGTAATGCCACCTCCACTGAAGAAGAGACGCTTCGCTGACATTGCAACATATAGCGCCGACTATTCCTACTCTGAACATTAGCTCAGATTTTTTCCATACTGAATACCGATCGTTTTCAATGCCAGACGCATAATTCCAAATTTACGGATTTGCAATAAATTTGGAATTTTCTTTCCCGCCTAAAGCGTGGTCGGAATTGCCACGAAAGTGGCTAGATTGGTGCCGATCGGAGTAACAAAGGGTTAACTGAGCTTAAACACGGGAAAACTTAGGCTTCGTCGTCCTACCAGCATGGGGTCAGGCAAAATACCTGTCAGAAAAACAGCCGCAAAATCACAGTTGACAAGTTATTCAACGAATATTTGAAGACAGGCGAATCCGTAAAGGAATTTCTGAAAAAGACTCTTTCCTAGTTCTTGACTCTGCCGATGAGTTCTTTCCACTTTCTTCTAATTGTAGATCTATGCTTGCCCCCAGAGAACCTAGTTCCTTAAGCCAATCTTCACAAGTATGGCAATAGGAGGGTATCCTTTTGTGGTGGCGTATGTAGTCTTCTTCAATGTTCTTCAATAAGTTCGCGAAGGCTTGACCGTCTCTTTCAAGATTTGATTTCTCACTTTTTAAGTTCCCCTTTATCGGTGTGATCCTGCCGCTTTCAAGGGTTAAGCGATCTTTAAGTTCTTTAAGAGTTTCTTGTCTTTGACTAAATGCCCAAGTGCCACCGAACTGCCATCCATCCCTCTCATGCTGAATCTCATAGTCATCCCAGATATGTCTTCTCTGGCCTTCGTAGTATTCGGGGTCTTTCCAAATCGCCGTTACGAGATGGTCAATATGGTAATAATCGGCAGTGGGTATCGGCCCTTTTCCATCCCACATTGGCAGACCAAGTTTCCTAGCCACGGTCTTGACATTCTCTTCTATCTCTTCCCAGGTTCTAACTACTTTTCTCAGATGGGAGTTCAGGGCCTAATTATTGGGCGGAATTTGTATCCGTACTCTATCGCCCCAGCCTCACCTTGCTCAATTACTCGCCGGAACGCGGCTTCAACCTCCATCCCGGTCGTGATTTCTGTTGGATCGCAGTCAACGATTTGGGAGAGGATGCGAACTCCTCCTTCGAGTTCTATTATGCCGACGATGTATGGGGCGTATTTCTCGTAGCCGCTGGGCGCTGACCTTACAACAGTATAAGTTACCAGCCTGCCCTGTCGGGGGAGGTTGATGGCTTCCAGTTCCTTTGAGCCGCAAACTCGGCAGCGTTGTTTGGGTGGGAAGTAGATTTTACCGCATTTCTTGCATTTGCTGCCGATTAGGCGATAACGGTATGGGATTTCTCTCCAATACTTGGGGACTCTCAGCATTATTTCACCCTCCTTAAAATGTGGACAGCTACAGTCGCGCCTATTCCACCTATATTTTGGGCCATTCCAATTTCCGCTCCGTTAACCTGGTTTTTCCCCGCCTCTTCTCGTAGCTGCCAAGTTAATTCAACAATTTGATAGGCTCCGGTAGCTCCGACTGGGTGTCCTCTCGCCTTTAAGCCTCCGAAGGTGTTGGTTGGGAGTTTCCCGCCGATTGCCGTTTGACCTTCCATAGTAAATTTGGCGCCTTCGCCTTTCTTGACGAATCCGAGGTCTTCAAGGGATAGCGGACCTAGTATTGAGAATGCGTCGTGGACTTCTAACATGTCTACGTTTGTTTGTCCGATTTTTGCCATTTCGTAGGCTTTGCTTGCGGCTTTTTGCGATGCTGAAAACGTGAGGAGGTTATCTCGTTCGTGTAGGCTTAGGGTGTCTGTCGCCACGGTGGATGCGGCGACTTCAATCGGCGTGTCTGTGAATTCCTTCGCCTTTTCTAGGGGGCATAGGATTGCGGCTGCCGCGCCATCGCTAATTCCCGCGCATTCTAGTATGTGCAATGGGTCAGCGACAAATGGAGATTTTAAGACTCGGTCAACCGTGATTGCGGATTGGAATTGGGCGAAGGAGTTGTTGACCGCGTGCTGGTGGTCGACCACTGGGAACATGGCGATTTCCTCGGGCTGCGTCTTGAACTTTTCCATGTATAACCGATGAATTAACGCGTTTAAGCCGATAAAGGTAATACCCGTATACGCCGTGTATTCTTGGTCTTCTGCCATGATCATGGCTGAGGAAACATGGGGCGTTAAAGCGTCAGTCATTTTTTCTACACCACCAACGAGGACTAAATCGGCTAGTCCGGATACAACTGCCTTGAATCCCTCATGAACCGCTACTCCCCCGGAAGCGCAGGCAGCCTCTACTTTTACAGCCGGGATCCCAGGCATTCCAATGCCATCCGCCATAAACGCGCCCAGATGTTCTTGACCTTGTAGAAAGCCTGAAGACATGTTGCCGACATAAAGCGCATCAACCCTTTCCACGCCGGCATCTTCTAAGGCTTTCAAAGCCGCGTCTGCGAACAGGTTTCTGAGGGATTTTCCCCAGTGATCATCTACTTTAGTGCAGCCAACCCCAATTATGGCAACTTTTCTCATTGGGCATCCTCCCTAAATCAGAATTTTTCCACGATACCTTGCATAGAAAGCGTAGTCAATGTACCGTTTACGCGCAATTAACGTTGCAACGCTGGGTGCTAAATTCCGCTTTCTTTCAATTACTTCTTGGACTACGAAGCTGAAGGCGTCGCTTCCAGCGCCCGATCCGTAAGAGACCATTAGAATGCGTTCTCCAGGCTTCGCCGCATCGAGGATTGCAGCTAGTCCGCATGGGGATGAGCCAGCGTATACGTTTCCGATCGTTGGGACTAAGAGCCCAGTCTTAACTTTATCCAAGGGGAAACCCAGTTGCTCTCCAGCCTCAACTGGGTACCTGGCGTTCGGCTGGTGGAAGACCGCATACGAAAAGTCGTCCGGGGTTAAGTTAAGCTCCTGCATCAGCCCTTTTCCAGCGCTGACGGTATGGCGGAAATAGGATGGATCTCCAGTAAATCTTCCAGTGTGGCGTGGATATGGTTGAAGGTCCCGCCTCCAAAAATCTGGCATGTCGGTTACGAATGAATAGGTGCCCTCGATATACGCAACTGTCTCCTCAGATTTCAAACCGAAAATAAAGGCTGCTCCTCCACAGGCTGCGGTATACTCTAACTCGTCGGCTGGACGCCCCTGCGCAGTATCAGCGCCAATAACCATGCTATATTTTATCATTCCACTCCCAACTAGTCCAATGGACGTTTGAAACGCCTCAGTTCCGGCTTTGCAGGCGAATTCATAATCAGCCGTTGATATCGTTGGAGCGGTTCCAATAGCCGCTGCAACGATGGTTCCGCATGGTTTAACTGCGTAGGGATTCGATTCAGTCCCCACGTAGACTGCTCCGAGTTCTTGGGGATCGATTTGGGCTCTCTTTAGGGCGTATCGCGCAGCTTCTACGGCAATCGTAATCGTATCCTCGTCCGGTGCGGAGACAGCTTTTTCCTCTAGGGGAAGCTTCTCTCCAACCCGCCCCCAAATTCGCGCGATTTCCGCAGCCTTAATTCTGTAGATTGGAAAATAGGCTCCATAACCAGCGATGCCAACATCTTTTACTGGCTTCACACCCCATCCTCCATGGAAATTGAATGTTTAGATTTGAACAGATCTTGTTTAAGGCTTACGATAAGAGTCGAGTTTTTCATTTAAAAGTTTCGTTTCTAGTCGATGATTCGTGTGTTAGGCTTACGGAGAAGGGGTGTCGGTTGGCTTCTCTCATCTTTGGAAAATCAAAAAATAAAGCCGTGATTAGCTATTTTTCGCTGGTGCCCCGTTGCTTTAAGAGAATTTTATTGATTCCATTTATCATTGCTTCGACGCTTGCCATTACTATGTCTTCTCTGGCAGCTCTCGCTGATACGACGTTTCCGGTGTTGTCTTCTACTTTTATTAGGACTTCTGCCATTGCGTCGGATCCGCCTGTTAAGGCTTCAAGTCGGTATTCTCTGAGGCGGACGTTGTTTAATTTGTCAGAGAGTTTTTGAATGGCTTTAATAGCCGCATCTACGGGACCGACGCCGGTTTCAGCCGCCACGTATTCGACTCCGTTTATTGTTAATTTGACGGAGGCGGTTGGGATTACTTTGATTCCGGTAACTACGGCGAGGTCATGGAGTTCAACTGCGCGTTTTGCCTTGGTTACTTCTCCTGAGATGGCTTCGGCGATGCCAACTAGGTCTGCGTCGGTTACCATCTTTCCTTTGTCGCCGAGTTCTTTTACGCGGTTGACTACTTCTCTGAGTTGTTCTTCGGTTAGGTGAATGCCTACGTCTTCTAATTCGGCTTTTATTCCATGGACTCCTGCATGTTTTCCAGCGACGAGTTTTCTTCTTCGTCCGACATATTCCGGTTTGATCACTTCGTAGGTTAACGGTTTGGCAACTACTCCATGTGTATGGATCCCAGACTCGTGGGCGAAAGCGTTCTCGCCGACAATTGCCTTGTTTGGCTGTATCATAACTCCAGTAAGCCTTGAGACGAGTTGTGAGGTTTCGTAGATAAATTTAGGAGCGATATTCGTCTTTTTGCCATAGAGTAGATGCAAAATTGTAACAAGCTCCTCCAATGAGGCGTTTCCCGCGCGTTCGCCTAGTCCATTTACTGTGACATGCGCTTGGGAAGCTCCAGCTTCTATTCCAGCGAGGGAATTCGGCACAGCCAGTCCAAAATCGTTGTGGCAGTGCACGCTTATCGGCTTGGAAATAACTTTGCTAACTTCACTTACTACCTTGTACATTTGTTGGGGAATCATTGCCCCGACTGTGTCAGGGATGTTTATTCGGTCGGCTCCGGCGTCAACGGTGGCTTTGAAAACTTGTTTTAAATATTCGACATCGGTCCTCGTTGCGTCTTCGGCTGAAAACTCTACGACTACGCCATGCGATTTGGCGTATTCAACGCTTTCAACAGCCCTTTGGATTACCTGCTCTTGGGTCATTTTCAATTTATACTTAAGGTGAATATCTGAGGTCGCGATGAAGGTGTGGACACATCTGACATCGCAGCCGAGAGCAAGATCTATGTCTCCCTTCACTGCCCGGGCTAAGCCGCAGATCTCCGCTCTTAAGCCTTCTTTGGCAATAAGTTTGATACCTGCTTGCTCACCCGGAGAGGTTATCGGAAATCCAGCTTCGATTGTATCTACGCCAAGTTCATCTAATTGGCGAGCAACAGCGAGTTTCTCTTCAGGCAAAAGGGAAACGCCTGGTGTTTGCTCACCATCTCTAAGAGTTGTATCAAAAATTCTAACAACGTTGGGGTTCCTCAATTTTTGTGACTCCATTTTTCAAACTTCCCACATATTTTTTGAAATAGCTAAACCTACTTCTTTAGTCTTTGATTTTCCTCCTAAATCCGGGGTTAATACACCATTCCTCAGAGATTTAATAACAGCATTCTCAATCAGGTCAGCTGCCTCTTTGCAGAGCTGATCGCCGTATTTTTCTCCAAGCCACTCCATCATTAGCTTTGAAGCCAATATCATCGAACACGGATTTGCCATTTGCTTCCCAGCTAAATCAGGTGCCGACCCGTGGATTGGTTCGAAAAGGGCATACTCATCGCCAACGTTAGCGCCTGGAGCCAGCCCTAGACTTCCTACAACTTGGGCGGCTTCATCGGATAAAATGTCTCCAAAAAGATTGGTAGTGACGATGACATCGAAATCTTGAGGACGCCTAATTAGGTGCATAGCCGCCGCGTCAACATATAACTCTTCAACCGCAACCTCTGGATATTTTTGTGCCACTTTACGGCACGAATTAGCAAATACTCCACAGGTAAGTTTCATTACGTTTGCTTTATGCACGATTGTGACCTTTTTCTTAGTTCTACTCTTGGCTAGCCTAAAGGCGTATTCGGCAATTTTTTCGCTTCGTGATTTTGTAATGATCCTGAAGCAGACCGCAGTGTCGGCATTAAGCATGAACTCTACTCCTTTATAAACGTCCTCTGTGTTCTCGCGAACGAATACCAGATCTATGTCCGGTCTGATAGCCGGTATATTTGGATAGGATTTTAGGGGTCTCACGTTTGCGTAGAGGTCAAAGGTTTGCCTCAGCTTTAGAACGACTTCTCCTGCGGTTTCGCCTATAGGGCCCTTCATGCATACATGGCATTTTTTAACGGCTTCAAGCGTTTCAGGAGGTAACGCTATTCCTGTATTTTTGAAGGAGGTGTCGCCTCCCTCAACTTCTAAAAAATCAATGGAAACGCCTACTCGTTTCTCTAAGGCTTCTATGACTGGAAGTGTAGCTTCCGCGAGTTCAGGACCGATTCCGTCGCCTCGCAGCAGAGCAACTTGGTATCGGCTCATTTGGGTGCTATCCTCTTCTTCAGATGTTCTACAAGTCCACCTGCAGTTAAGATTTCAAGCAGAAATTTGGGGATTGGCTTCACTTGCCAAGCCTGGTTTTGCGTTAGATCTTTTATGACTCCCTCTGCCAAGTCAACGGCTAGTTGGTCTCCCTCGCTGACCTTGTTGGAGATTTGTTTGCTTTCTACGACTGGTAACCCAATGTTGATTGCGTTTCGGTAGAATATTCGGGCAAACGAGTCGGCGACGACGCATTTGACGTTTGCATGCTTCAAGGCTATTGGTGCCTGTTCTCGACTTGAACCGCACCCAAAATTTTTGCCAGCGACTAGGACTACTCCACTTTTCGCTTTTTCAGGGAAATGGGGATCCAATCCCTCAAGCGCATGCTTAGCTAATTCCTCGGGCTCAATGAATACAAGGTACTTGCCTGGCAGAATAACGTCTGTGTTAACGTGGTCTCCAACTTTTACAGCTTTTCCAGTGATAATCATGTTACGACCTCCATATGGTTCTTGGGTCAGTAATTTTTCCAGCGATTGCTGAAACTGCAACCGTAGCTGGGGAGGCTAGGTAGACTGATGCTTCTGAGCTTCCCATTCTTCCAATGAAATTGCGGTTTGAGGTGCTAATACAGGTCTCAAACGGCGCCAATACTCCTAGGTGTCCTCCGAGGCATGGACCGCATGAGGCGTTGCTAATATAGGCACCGGCTTTGGCTAGGGTTTCAATTATGCCTTCGCGTAGGGCTTCTTGGTAGATTGCTTGTGATGCTGGAATGACAATTAATCTAACGTTCGGGTGGACTTTGCGTTTCTTCAGTATTCGACTTGCAACTCTTAGGTCTTCAAGTCTTCCATTTGTACAGGAGCCGATGAATGCTTGATTAATTTCTAGACCTTCAACTTCGGATACTGGTTTCACGTTGTCTACAGTTGGTGGGCATGCGACTTGTGGCTCCAAATTGTCGACGTCGAGTTCGATGGTTTTTTCGTATTCCGCGTCCAGGTCACTTTTCAAAGGTATGATTTTATTTTTTGTTCTCGCTGAAACGTACTGAATTGTTTTGGCGTCGGGCTCTACGATTCCAGTTTTTGCACCCATTTCTACAGCCATGTTACACATCGTTAGGCGGCCGTCGATTGAAATTTTTCTAACAGCTGGTCCGGAAAATTGAGCGGCCTTATAGGTCGCGCCGTCTACTCCGACTTTTCTTATAATATTTAGAATTAGGTCTTTGGCTGAGGTAGGTTGTTTGAGCATGCCTTCGGCGACAAAATTGAGGGTTTGGGGGACTTTGAACCAAAGTTTTCCTGTTGCGAAGACCGCTGCCATTTCTGTAGAACCGATGCCTGTTGCAAATGCTCCAAGCGCTCCATACGTACAAGTATGGGAGTCTGCGCCTACGATCACTTCCCCTGGTAGGGCGTATCCTTTTTCCGGCATTATTTGGTGGCAGATTCCTCCTTTGCCGATTTCGTAAAAATTGTGTATGCCTTGCTCTTTTGCGAATGTGCGCATCGTGACGTGGAGTTCTGCAGATTTAACTGTGTCCGCAGGGACTTGGTGGTCTAGGATCATAACTATTTTTTCAGGATCCCAGACCTTTGCTACGCCAATTCTCTTGAACACATATATTGCTAGTGGCCCGGTCAAGTCGTGGATCATAGCGTGGTCTATGGTGGCGTCTATAATTTCTCCAGGTGTGAGTTCCTTTTTCCCGGAGGCTTTCGCTAAAATTTTTTCTACTAGATTCACGGTGGATTTCTCCGAATGCCCAGAAGGGGTTAGTTACTTTTCTATGCCAGCCATCTTTCTAATGGTTTTTCCGACTTTTTCGATTTCTAGTCCTTGGATCTGCTTGAAGAGGCGATTGAATTCCGGATATCCACTTTGATATTCTCTGATCCACCTTTTGGCGAACTTTCCAGATTGGACATCCTTAACAATCTTTTTCATGGTAGCTCTTACGCGTTTATCGATTACCTTTGGACCAGCTGTGAAGGTTCCATATTTTGCAGTGTCTGACACAGCCTTGAGCATTCCTGTGAAGCCCCTTTCATAGATCAAGTCCATAATGAGTTTTGCTTCGTTGCACGCTTCAAAATACGCTAATTCTGGTGGGTATCCGGCTTCTACTAAGGTTTCAAAACCATTTTCGATTAGGTAAACCAATCCACCGCAGAGAACCGTTTGCTCGCCAATTAAGTCGCTTTCGGTTTCATCTTTGAAATTGGTTTCAATTACTCCAGCTCTTGTACACCCCAAGGCTTTCGCCATTGCCAGTGCAGTTTCCTTTGCTTTCCCTGAACTGTTTTGATGCACCGCAATAAGTGCTGGGGTGCCAAAACCGTTCACGAAGAGTTCGCGAACTTTGGGACCTGGAGCTTTCGGGGCTACCATGATGGTGTCAATAGCCTTCGGTGGCACAATTTGCTTGAAGCGTATGTTGAAGCCATGTGCAAATCCAAGGGTTTTTCCCTTGCTCAATGCTGGCTTAATGTATTGTTGATATACTGTTGGCTGTAGCATGTCCGGGATCAAAATATGAATTATATTTCCTCTTTTGGCTGCTTCACCTACAGGAAATACCTTTAATCCATCAGCCTTGGCTCTTTCCCAAGAATTTCCATCTGGACGAAGACCAACAATTACGTCAAGTCCAGAATCCCGCATATTTAGGGCCTGTGCTCGCCCTTGGCTTCCATAGCCGACTATGGCAATCACTCTTTCTTTGAGGATACTAAGATCGGCATCTGGATCATAGTAGACTCTTACCATTCCAACACCTCCATCATTTTACTTTAATCATTTTTGGACCGCGTATCAACGCGGTAATTCCTGTTCTGGCCAACTCCATGACACCGAAACTTCTCATCAATTCAATGAATGCATTAATTTTGTCTGATGTTCCGGTGACTTCGATAATCAAGGATTCAGGTGAAACGTCCACTACACGTCCGCGAAAGATGTTTGCGTATTGAATAACATCTGATCTGGCGGTTGTATTCGGAATATGCACTTTTATTAGTGCAAGTTCTCTAATTACGCTATTTTCGGATTCTAGTGTACTAACTTTGATGATGTCGACTAGTTTAGCCATTTGCTTTACCAGTTGTTCTACTATGGTCTCGTCTCCGGTTACGGTGATGGTCATCCGAGCCATTCCTTGCTCTGTTGGGCCAACTGAGATGCTTTCGATGTTAAAGCTCCTCCGTCTGAACATGTTTGATACCTTGTAGAGAACTCCTGGTTTGTGTTCGACTAAGGCTGCGATTATCCATGTTTGATTTGCCAACTTTTACTCCCCCGTGAGCGTTTCTTTCAAACTCTTTCCAGCTGGAACCATAGGGAACACGTTTTCCTCTGGGGAAATCGGTACGTCGATTACTGTGGTGACTTCGGATTTGATGGCTTCACTGACTGCTTTTCTAAACTCTTCATAGGATTGGGCTCGTATTCCTTGGGCGCCGTAGGCTTCTGCGAGCTTCACGAAGTCTGGCACGTTACCTAACTCTACACCGGAATATCGGCGCTGGTAGAAAAGCCGCTGCCACTGAGCAACCATCCCTAACATTCTGTTGTCGAGAACTAACACAACAACAGGTATCCCCTCTGTAACCGAACATGCTAACTCCTGTTCCGTCATGATGAAGCTTCCATCACCCGCTATGTCCACAACCGGCACATTTGGCACCGCCATCTTAGCCCCTATCGCGGCTGGGAATCCGAATCCCATCGTGCCCAATCCGCCTGAAGTAAGGAATGTCCTAGGCTTGTAGACTTTAAAGAACAATGAAGCCCACATCTGGTTTTGTCCAACTTCTGTTGTTACGATCGTGTCTGGCGAGAGTAGGCTTCTTAGTTCTTTCATGAGTTTTGGCGGTTTGAGATTCGAATCTTTAACCTCGCCTTCACTACGGAGTTGGTCTCTGAGTTCTTGTACTCGTTTCATCCATGTGGTGTTATCCTTTTTGCTAGAGAGTTCGGTTAACGATTTGTGAAGAGCCTTTAGTCCTCGTTTTGCGTCGGTTACTAAGGGAATGTCTGCCGCTATGTTTTTTCCTATCTCAGCTGCATCAATATCGATGTGGATAATTTTACAGTCGCATGCGAACTCATCAAACTTTCCAGCTGTTCTATCTGAGAAGCGTAGACCTACTGCGAGAAGTAAGTCGGTTTCTGAAATTAGCTTGTTTGCTTCGCGTGTTCCATGCATTCCCAGTACGCCCAGCGAGAGCGGATGGTTCTCAGGGATCGACCCTTTTCCCATGAGCGAAGTTGTTACCGGGGCAACCAAGTGTTCGGCAACTGTTACTAGTTCTGAGGATGCATTTGAGGAAATTACTCCTCCTCCAGCGAGAATTAGAGGCTTCTCTCCAGTGAGCAGGAGTTCCGCGGCTTTTTTAACCTGCACCGGGTGGGGTTCGTGATCCGGGCGATATCCGCGTACACTTATCTTTTCTGGAAACTCGGGTACTGTAGCTTCGGTTTGGGTGTCCTTAGGCAAATCTATCAGAACTGGGCCGGTTCTTCCTGTGGATGCAAGGAAAAATGCCTTCTTGACTTCGTGAGGTATTTCTTTCGCAGATCTTATTTGCACATTGTACTTAGTTATGGGTGCCGAAATTCCTATAATATCTGCCTCTTGGAACCCATCTTTTCCAATCATCGACCTTGGAACTTGACCCGTGAACGCAACGATTGGAACAGAATCCATGTAGGCGTCAGCGATCCCTGTAACGAGATTGGTTGCGCCCGGTCCAGAAGTTGCCATACAAACACCAACTCGGCCGCTTGCTTTCGCGTAGCCCTCTGCCATGTGCGCCGCGCAGTTGTGGACGAGGAAGCCATTTGCGATGAATGTGTGAACTTCATTGATCTCGATGTCTACTACCTCCTCAGCTTCGACTTCTTCTTTTTCTGCAACAGTTTCCCAGACCATGCCAGAGGATAATTCCTTCTTTGCAGTTTCTAACCAAGCTTTGAATGGCTCAATTAAAGAGGGCGATATTCTACTCCGCTTCGTTTTTCTATATACCCAGTTGTCTAAGATGCCGCGCGTTAATCCGAGCTTTTCTATGATATCTCTTCTGGAGCATCCTTGTTTCCGTAATTCGAGAGCGCCCCTTCTCTTCTTAGCATAGTCCTTAGAAAGCACTTCTCTCATTTCCAAATATTCAGTAACATACATTGCCAATTCCTTTCGTTCTCTGCAATATTCATATCCAATGAACTTTAGGAACCTTAGTAGGTTTTCAGCGTCTCCTCGAACATAAATATCAAAGCCGTCAGTGTAAGTTCCATCCCTTCTTCTAACATGCCTCTCTTTAACCTTGGTTGCGAAAGCTTTTACTCCAAAGTTCTTCAGCATGGTTATCAATTGATTTGAGAAGGTCACTCCGTTAGATCTTAAGAATTCAGCCTTATGGAAATGAATGAAAGGTGCTGAAAAAGTTCTAGTTGTCTTTGCCTTAGGCCCTCTAGCTTCACTTCCATAAAATGCAGCTAAGAATTCTCTCATGATTTTCTTGGGCGCTCGTAATATCCAGTCTGGAATCAGGTATTCCGTATTCGCTTTAGAGCCAATCGGAGCTCCTAATGCGGCGAATAAACACCACAACTCTTTGGACGAACTTCTGAATTGAAGACTCCTGCCACTGATTCTCCTCCTCTCACCTTTGGTGATTACGTAGGATTCCCTCGCTTGTTCCGATGTTTTATGTGCCCGAAATCCAAGCTTGACTAGATCGCTCTTGATATCCTCTAGGTCGTGGGGTTCTTTAGCTGTAAAGAAAGTATAGACACTGAATTCATTTCGCTTCGGGTCAAAAACAGGTTTACTTAAACCACCATCCCCGAAAAGATGACCCATGATTCGTGCTATCACCGGCAACTTTTCAGAAGTAGTTTTAAGGGGGATGAAACCCTTCGCTTTCAGTTTAAAATTTAGGTCATCGAGTGCCAGTTGCTTTCTTAGGCATAGTTTCGCTTTTTCAATTATTCCATCCTCTGACAATAATTCTTCATTTGACCCTTCTTCTTTTTCAAGTTCAACTACTGGATAAACAGCGACTTGATCGCCTGGCTTTAAGTCCTCAAGTCTTACCCAACCGCACTTACTCCAGAACCGATGGTCCCCGGTTGCCTTAATCTCTCTATGAGTTTCCCTTGTGATTAGACGATAGACGCGTTTACCATACAGCTTAGGGTTTCTTTTTATATAAGACCGAATGTTTCGGGTCTTTAAACATCTCTCTTTAGGGTCGTATGTTAACACTTTATAATTTGGCCAGCAGCTTTCAAGAGTTCCTACTTTCACAAACGCTGTGTCATTAATCAGTACTTTAGTATCTGGTGTAATGCATTGTTCATGTCTCACTAGAACGAACCGTATATCCGAGTCGTACAGTACATCGAACACTGGTAGTATGGCGCCGCCTGGTAATCCAAAGATGACGCTGACTCTCTCTTTTTTCAGAGCCTCTAGAAGGATTTGTGCACCAGTCATCTTATCCAACGTTGAATACCTCGCGTACCGTCATGTGGACCGAATCGTCCGTGCCACTTAGTCTAGTTTTGACACTCATTCCTTCTGCTGCCTCCAAGCAACCCGCACAAAATATTACTTGACTATTGGGGAAACCTTGGGGTCGCCAGTTCGGCTAAGACCTTACAATAGAATAATAATGTTCTGTAGGAGAACGTAAGACAAGATAGTAAAGCTATGACCCATTACGGCTCCCCTGCTATGGTCACCTTGTTGATTCGCATCTTTTATTTAAATTTTTGCAAATGAATATTGTTGCATACTCAGCGTTACCAGAACCGTAAATATTTCAAGCTATATATGCTACCATGAAGGATTCCAGTGACATTAAATTATCATCATGGAGATGCGAGTGGAAACGCGGTGTCAAATGCTGTGACAATTTCAATAATTTCTCCTGCCTATAATGAATCCGAAAATCTTCCCAATTTAGTAAAGAATATCACTAAGGTACTCGCCAGTTCTGGTGTTCAAGCTGAGATTATTATAGTAGATGACGGAAGCACCGATGGAACAGACAAAGTCTGTGAATTGATAGCGAGTCAGCATCTAAACGTTAAAGTTTTTCATCACAAGCAAAATTTAGGCAAAACTCTGGCAATGAGTACGGGGATTCAAAACGCTCAAGGTAAATATGTCTTCTTGTTTGAGTCTGATGGGCAATACGATCCTCAGGATATTCCACAAATCCTAGAACTCCTAAAGCTTGGGCAAGACGTTGTTAACGGTTGGAGAAAGATCCGATGTGATCCAAGGTATCGAATCATACTCTCAGGAACATATAATCGGTTACTGAGACTATTTTTTAAAACGGGTCTTCGAGACCATAATTCTGGTCTAAAAGCTTTCAATAAAGAAGTAGCTCTCAGGATCTTTAGTCCTAAGTTCATCAAGACGCTGGGAATTAACCCCCGAGCCTACCACCGAATAGCCCTAGTCGTAGCAAAAAAATTCAATTACGTCATAACTGAGATGCCTGTGAAACATTATCCCCGCCATACCGGAAGGTCTTACATACATCCACTTAAAACGCCCTGGGAAACGTTTAAAGCAATTTTAAAATTACTCTATGTTTTGCGGTTTAGAAAATCCATATTCACTACGGATTTTGCTGCGTGACACTATGAAGCTTTTTGCATCCGCTCAAAAGATCGACAGGAAAGTCCTTTTGATAATCGCCATCTCCTGGATTATACAAATTCCTTTTTTAATCTATGATTTTTTGAATTTCCCCCTACCATCTCCAGGCTTCCACGGACCTGATTTACCACGTTACCGTGCTCGCGCAGAAGCCATCCTTAAAAGAAAAATTTTTTACGAACGAGTGTACACGCCTGTGCCTCCATTAATCAGTTACGTGCTATTATTTCCGTACATGCTTGGAGGCTGGTATGATGGCACTGTTTATGAAGCCTTTTTCGTATTCTTCAACGTTCTCAACGCACTTCTTCTCTATTATACGGTTAAAACTTTAGATGACGCAAATCTAGCTTACAAATGCGCTTTATTTTATGCTCTAAATCCAATAACCTATATTTCTGCTACGGTAAGAGGGCAAGACGAACCCGTGGTTGCCTTCTTCCTTATGCTTCCCCTCTATTTTATGTTAAGAAGACGAAGATCCTTGTCTGCTACATTTAACGGAATTGGAATTGCTGTTAAAGGCTTCTCATTTCTTTTTATTCCAGCATTTCTCAAGTCATGTCGCACTTTTTTGGAGAGAATTAAGTTCTTTCTGCTTTCAACTCTTATTCCCGTTTTCATATGGCTGCCTTTCTACGTTAATGTAGGAGCGTTGAGTCTTGAGCCTTTTTCTAGGTTCGTATTTGAGGTTTCACCTTACGCGGAGCGAAGAACTGCTAGTTATAGCTTGCTTGTAAACGCTATAGTGCCCCTTCCAGACTTTGTTTACGTCATCATAGCCATCGTAGCCATGGCTTTGATGTTTGGTTACATAGTTTTCTCGAAAGAAGGCCTAGACATCTGGAAAGCTTGTACAATAACGTTGGCGGTCTTTCTCCTCACCTACCCTGACCTGCGTACCACTTACTATGTGCTTATTACGCCGCTCATTGCACGCTACGCTGTGCGAGATCGGAGAATCTTATTATTGGCGCTTCTTTTCCCGCTTACAGACGTTTGGGAATTGGCAAGATTTATCCCGACAGCTTATCATGTCCAGATATTTCCTGCGTGGGCCATGATCTTCCATAGTCAGTTTTTCGAGCAACTCTACCTCTATCGGTTTGCATTTCCACTTCTAGCGCTGGTAACATGCCTTTTCTTAATCTGGAGAGGTCGATTTGATAAAACCAACTAACTAACAGTATAAGAATCAAAACATGGATGGCATCTAATGTTGCCGAACTTAAACGAATTAGACATTTGGTTGTTTAATCTAATTAACCAGAATTGGGCGAACTCAGCGCTTGATCCTGTAATAATCGCTGTTACGTATATGGGTGAACTATTTCTCTGGTATCTAATCTCGTTGATTTTATGGCGTTGGAAGGGATCCGGGGTTGCTATTCCACTTTTAATTAGTCTAATAATCGGCGATATTGCTGTTTTCCTAATCAAGTATCTTGTGCTGAGATCATCTCCCTACTTAATTGTTTCCGGTGCTCGGTTGCTTCCCGCAGGATTAAGATTACCTGGAGAACCGAGTTTTCCAAGTGGGCATGCATGTCGTAGCTTTATTGGGGCAATTATACTGGGACGAAAATTTTCTCGTTGGAGATATCCTTTGCTTGGTTTAGCGACAATGATTTCGATCAGCCGAATCTACGTGGGAGTACACTGGCCAAGTGATGTCCTCGTTGGAGCGTTAATCGGCATTTCCATAGGTTTAGGTGTCTTAAAGTCAGAATTTCGAGTTATGCAGGCTTTAGAGAAGATTAAACTAAAGCTTAGCCTTTAATTATGTTTAGAACTAGTTTCAGTTGGGTGAAATCGGAATCTTATTGCATAGTTAATTTCTTACTCAAGAGTGTTGAAGTCAATTATAACGATGAGTTTTCAAAACCTACTTTACGGACGTAATTGGATGTGGAGGAAATGAATAGTTGAACCTAAACAAACTGATCGAGAAAACTGCTCTTGACCTCCTACGCCTCGCCGTTATCGAGTTACCAGCAGATGTTAAGCGTGCTCTAAGAAAAGCATCCCAACTGGAGACCACTGAAATTGGAAAAATGGAGATGAAAGCAATCATGAATAATATCAGCCTCGCAGAGCAGTTAAAAAGGCCAATTTGCCAAGACACTGGGCTCATAATTTTCTACTTGGATGTTGGCGATAGGTTTGGGTCTGTAGCGGGAATTTCTGAGGCTCTTACACGAGCGACGAAAAATGGAACAACTAGTATCCCCTTACGACCAAACGCAGTTCATCCCATTACAAGAAAAAACACAGGGGACAATACTGGTATAGAGATCCCTTACATAAACTGGAACCATATTCGGGGTGACCACTTGGAAATCACTGCTTTTCCCAAAGGTGCTGGTTCAGAGAACATGAGCGCTCTTTCAATGATCAAGCCGGGAGAAGGGCTAATTGGTATCAAAAAATTTGTTTTAGATGTGGTAATTCGCGCTGGTGGTAAATCATGCCCTCCAAACATTGTCGGTGTCGGTATCGGTGGGACATGTGACTTAGCTCTAAAGCTCGCGAAGCGAGCGTTGCTTAGACCGCTTAATAGGTATGATCCAGAGCCTGTGATCGCTCAACTTGAAAAGGATTTGTTAGAGGCAATAAATTTGACAGGTATTGGACCGATGGGTCTTGGTGGGCGGACTACGGCGTTAGGCGTTAATGTAGAATACGCGCATTGCCATACCGCCAGTTTGCCGGTTGGTGTTAACATTCAATGCTGGGCGGCAAGACGTGCGACGGCTAGAATTTTTCGAGATGGAAGGGTTGAGTTTCTCTCACACAGGAAACCTATCTGAGGAAAGTCGATATGACCACGCATAAACTTGAGACCCCAATCTTCGAGGAAGTGGTTAGAAACCTTCGTGTCGGCGACACCGTTTACATTACGGGCACTATCCTAACAGCTCGGGATCAAGCGCATCAACGTGCGGTTAACCTTCATAATCAAGGCAAACCACTCCCATTAGACTTGGAAGGCATGGTAATCTTCCATTGCGGTCCTCTTGTTCGAAAGAAAAATAGAGGATGGGAAGTTATTGCAGCTGGTCCAACTACAAGCTCGCGTATTGAGCCCTTCCAAGCGGAGTTCATTGAAGCGTTTAAGACGAGGATTATAATTGGGAAAGGCGGTATGGGTGCAAGGACCGCGGAAGCAATGAAAAAGTTTGGAGCAATATACTGCGAATTCACCGGGGGTGCTGCAGTCCTTGCAGCAAAGTTAGTGAAGAAAGTTAAGGGTGTTAAATGGTTGGATCTAGGAGTGCCAGAGGCTTTGTGGATGCTAGAAGTTGAAAAATTTGGACCACTAGTCGTTACAATTGATTCCTATGGTAACAACCTCTACGAACAAGTAGCCAAGAAGGTTGAGCAAAAAAAGCCAATAATCTACAGAAAATTGGGAATCGTCCCCTGACTTCTCACTTATCACTAGAGGCAAGTTTTCTTTTATTTTATTGGAAAGTTCGCACAACTATAGCGGTGGGGGCTGAATAAAGCCCTGTTCCATCAGACAATTTGTCATCGCCCTTGCTCGGCGTATAGTGGCAACTGCTACATCATATAATTCTTGCCTGCTTTGTTTCCTTCTGGCTATACCTTGTTCTATAGCCTTCAAACCAACAGCCACAGCTTCTCTTGGATAGACTTCCCAATCATCCATTGTTGGAACTATATAATCCTCCCGTAACCCTTTTTCCTCAGCTAACTTCGCCAGTTCAAACGCAGCAGCAATACACATCTCATCAGTTATAGTCTTAGCTCTGACATCCAGCGTACCTCGAAATATTCCTGGAAACCCGAGTGAGTTATTGATTTGATTCGGAAAATCTGAGCGACCTGTAGCTACAATTCTGGCGCCAGCTTCCTTGGCTTCCCACGGCCATATCTCAGGAATTGGGTTGGCACAAGCAAAAACTATCGCATTATCAGCCATATCTCTTACCCATTCTGGTTTTAGTGTGCCCGGGCCTGGCTTTGACATTGCAATCGTAATGTCAGCGCCTTTCATCGCCGCTGCTATGTCACCCGTTCGTCCTTCCTTGTTTGTTTTTAAGCACATTTCCCATTTTTCTGGATATTTCTCTTTTACATCTATCCTGCCTTGATGTAGGATCCCTTTACTGTCAACCATAATCATAGTTTCCGGATTAATTCCTGCAGCTATTAGAACCCTGGCGATGCAGATATTAGCAGCTCCCGCGCCTATCATTGCCACTTGAACTTGATCCAATTTTTTGCCTACAACCTTTAACGCATTTATCGTTCCTGCCAAAGTAATCGTAGCTGTACCTTGTTGGTCGTCATGCCATACTGGAATCTCTACCTCTTTCCGCAGTCTATCTAGAATGTAAAAACACTTGGGATGTTCAATGTCCTCTAGGTTGATACCGCCGAAGGCTGGCTGAATCCATTTGACAGCTGTAATTATTTCCTCTGGATTTGTAGTCGCCAGACATATTGGGAATGCATCTACACCACCCAAGTATTTGAAGAGTAACGCCTTACCCTCCATCACTGGTAAGCCAGCTTCAGGTCCTATGTTACCTAAGCCTAGCACTCGTGTCCCATCAGTGACAACTGCCACAGTATTCCATTTATTGGTATGTTCATATGCCGCCTCTTTGTCTCTTTGTATCACCTTACAAGGATCAGCTACTCCCGGTGTATACCATATAGCGAAGTCATCGAAGGTTCTGACAGGAGCTTTAAGGGTAACTTCTATTTTGCCTCGATAGAAGGGATGATACTTTAAAGCCAACTCGGCAGGTTTGTATGCCTTCGCCAAGAGTTCCTCTTTTGTTATTTTAGCCATTATCTTTCCCAACTTTTGCGAGTGATTATCTGAACATCTACATTTAAAATCATTTTTTTCAGAAAAAGTTCACTTAATCAGACATTTATTTTCTGCTATACATGAAGACAATTAAAAACTCTTCAAACTTTACATGTCGCTATGATTTCATCGCCGACTAAAGTTAATCATCTGCCCCTAATACTCTTGACAACGGGTGGGCGAACCTTTTTGAGGACCCTGTATCCACAGTTTGGGCATTTAACCTCCGGGGTCGTCGCTAATTGTTCTGAACTAATATGAGCTTTACAACTCATACATTCAAAAACAACGCCCATTGGCTCTTTCTTCTCAGACAACCAGATCACCTATTGAGTTTTATACATGCCATCTAAACCGCTAGAAATTAAATGTTTCTCCATTTCATTTGATTAATTCTTCTCGAGTTTTTGTTTTTGCAGCTTCAGTTACCCAATAGTGGACTACTGACCGAGGAACATGAAGTTCCGCGGCGATAGCCCGAATACTCATTCCCATGTTTCGCAACTCGATTGTTTTTTCCACCCGCTCTCGCGGATACTCAATCGGTCTACCTCGAACCTCTTCTACTTCCACTTTAATTCCTGAATCTTCCAAAATCTTAATCGTGCTACGGAGAATGGTTTTCACTTTATAGCCAGCGAGGTAAACTGTTTTTAGGTTTGGGCAACGACGAAGGAGAATTTGTAAGTCTTCTCGATTTGGGCGAAAGGACAAATGAATTTCTTGCAAGTTTGAGGGCAACTTACGGAGACCCGATCTCTGAGTGAGGACCACCAAAATCCATCGCTATTATGCGTCTGCAATAGTTGCTTTTTAAATTATTGGACTAAACTTACTGAAGACGTTTTCAGGGATGACGACTCAGCTAAATGCCTTGAAATCACCTGTCATCGTAACTCATGAGACGTCATAGTCGTCATCCAATTACTATTGACCTAGAAGTGGCTTATCATTCTATCTTTGAATTTCGTTGATTTTGGGTACATGTTTAAATATATGTATCACTAGTAATATCACTAATGATATAAGTTATGGAAGTGAAACAATAATGGAAGCAAGAAAAGAAAGCGTAGTCCCACGTGGATTTTCAAAATATTACGTTTTACACCTTCTCAAAGAAAAACCGATGACCGGCAAAGAAATTATGGATGAAGTGGAAAAACGAAGCGCAGGAGTATGGAAGCCATCGCCAGGGTTAGTATACCCACTACTTGGACGGCTGCAAAAACAGGGCTTCATAGAAGAGGGTGAAGGGGGCAAATTCAAGGTCACACCAAATGGTGAAGAAGCGTTAAACCAATTCATCAAAATGGAACAAGAAATTAAGAAAAAGGTGGACGCTGTAAAAACATTGGGTTACCAAATCTTCACCGCGGGCAAATTCATCGCGGAGGACATGCTAACCGAACTAATATCGGGCATCTCAAAGTTACAGGAAGAGATTACGAAATTGTCTAATGAGAAACGAGTAGAGTTCCTCATGAAGTACAAGGCTTTCCTCGAAAGTGAACTTAACCGCGTTCAAGAAGAGTTGAAGAAATAAACAAATTCTAAAGTATTTATGCAAGCTCAATTTTGCATGGCTTCGTTTAAATTACGATTCTCCTCCCAAAATGGCTAATGCTGGAAACAGGCATAAGAATAATGGATAACCGATCGCTGCGATCATCTCCAACTCAAAATATCCACCCACTATGATGCAAATCGCCCCGACAACTCCAGACAAAAACAAAATGCGCCCTAACTTCTTCATGGAAAGCCGTATTCGAATTATAAACTTATGTATTTGTTTCAAGCGTGTGATAACTCCACCCGTAACCTTAGAAGTCTTGCTTGATAGATATTTCTTACTTGCATACTCTGCAGAAATATGCATTTGAATTATGCCTTATACTGTATAAGTCGTCTCCTTAACTTTACGCCTTTTCCATCCCAGTAATAGTTGACTCATTAAAACAGATATGTAGGATGGGTTATTCTCCAGTAGATATTCCAGCATCCGCTCTAACTCTTCGTGGGTGTTGACGTTTAGATTTTCACGAAGCTGTTGCTCAAACCACTTCTGAAACCTAAGGTCGTCCGGCAGTTTCAATCCAAGCCTCTTGGCAGCCACAATAAAGCAGGGCACGCTCGCAATCCCTCCAACCTTCTGTATCACTAGTCAATCTTTTATTCCCCAGCACTCAATCAAGGTTTTGGTGAGAACAAATGGTTACAACTGCTACGAAAGACATAGAGCGAGCTCGCAAACCAAAACCACCTAAAAAACGCTTAATGAAGTACCTGCCCAAATAGTGATAACTAATTTTAACTGGCAGGAGGCCGCAGTCCGTGGGTCATTAAAAGAACATACGCATACATCTGTAAAGCTAATGTGATTAAACGAACAATATGAGGATCTAAAAGAAAGGTCAAAATCATGAAAGTGGAAATTGCTAAGAAAGCGCTTAATCAAATTAAAAGGTTGGCTACGGAAAGAAAGCTTAGAAAACCAGCTTTGTTTCTTAACCTATGTGCAATCGAAGCCTCATTCTGGGTTACGCCACAAGTTGCTGAGAGTTCAGATTCTCAAGGTGAAAAGCCATTTCAAGTCATCCAAGGCGTTCCAGTCTATTTAGCCAAAAATCTTCTTTATTTTGCGAAAGACCGAAACCTCAAAATCGATTATTCGAAGGACCACGTGGAAAAATTATGTATTATCTTTAAAAAATCATAGATCCATTTTGTTGCTCATTTCTTCAAGGACGAATAGTTCTAGACGATTCTGCCAATGGGTGTCCCTTAGAAGTTAATGAGAAGACTTTCTCCCAGCCGAAAGGTGCTCTATCTACTGAATAATTTAGAAGCTTAAGTTTCTTTTCCAAGTTGGAGAGAATTTGTAAGGCGACTCGTGAATTCCCAACCTGCTCTGAAAGATGCACGAAAGGAAATAAAACTATATCTTTTGCACCAACTCGCTTTGAGACGTTGGTGATTTCCTGAACACCCTTCTCGACCACTTTGTCAGGGTCCGTTTCATCATATTTTTCAGCGGTTAAAAATATCACCAGGGCGTCCTTGAAGGCGCAACGTTTACATCCACTGGCAATTCTCTCAGCTGTTTTCGTTGGCTGAGTTGTGAGATAAGAAAAGTAATCACAATGAATGAAGAGCATTCGCATATCGACACCCATCATTACACGCGATAACTTTCTCTTATAAGGGATACCTTAGCCACATGATATAACGGCGTTATGTTTATATGCTAATCCCCATTTAAAAAGTTTCAACGTTAGAACTGATAAAGCACCAACCATTCCGCCATAAAACCATAAAATTATTAATTTACTAGGCTTGATGAAATTTTGAGCACATAAGGGACCCAAGTTGGTGAAAGTAAAAGTTAAGGTTGCATCCATAATCGCAGGTTCAAAGGGACGAAAAGAAATCGATGTTTCAGCTTCAACAGTAAAAGAAGCGCTTGAAAAAGTAGCAGAAAAATATGGAGAAAGTTTCAAGAAAAGATTTTACGATTCTAAAGGCAACCCCACAGCCCTTTTGAACCTCTATGTAAACGGAAAAAGCGTCCGAAAGGATCGGCTGGAAACTCGGTTAAAGGAAGGAGATGTAATCGGAATTCTCGTCGCTATAGGTGGAGGCTAAACACCTTAACTCGTTTTTGAAGGGACAATTGTTTTTGTGAAATCCCTATAAAATGTATATGAGCTACCATAAAGTTAATTATAACGCCGTTATCATAGTTAGAACCGCCGGGGTGGCCGAGCGGTTGAGGCGAGCGGCTGCAGACCGCTTCCACGGGGGTTCAAATCCTCCCCCCGGCTCCATACATTTTTGAAAACGGTCAACAATCAAAAACTGGTGATTAAATGGTACAAGAAGTAACTCAAACGTTGCTGATAACGCCACCTACCGCCGAATATGCGGGGCTTACCCAATTTGAACAAAATTACACGCGATATTTGACTAAATCAAGTTGGAAAGTTATTGTACCTAAAGTTACTCCACTATGGTATCTGAAAAATAAATATAAGCAGTTTTTGATATTTAATATCGAAGAATAAAGAATGTCCCAAGTTTTAATCGTCTACTATTCCAGAACGGGAAACACGGAAGCTATGGCGAGGGCTGTTGCCCTGGGAGTTAAAAGTGGTGGCTTAGAGGCTAGGGTTAAGCGAGTTGACTATACCACAGCCTACGATCTCATGTCTGCGGAGGCTGTTGCTTTTGGGTCTCCATGCTATTTCGGGTACATGGCTGGAATCTTGAAGGATTTCTTTGATCGCATGTTAGAAGGAGCAATACTAAAAAATCTAGAGGGGAAGCCTGCAGTAGCCTTCGTAAGTGACGGAGAAACCGACGGAGGCAAGGATGCGCTTTCAAGCATAGAGAAGCTGATGGCCTATCTCATGCTACGGAAGGTTGCTGACGGCGTCGTATGTCGAGGAAAACCAGGAAGAGCGAACATAGAAGAGTGCAAGAAGCTAGGAGCAGCATTAGCTCAGGCAGCAAAGAAGAGAAAGCCAAAGGACTGACCAAACATTAATTGTACATGCATGTAAAGCCGAATCTTCTTTCAAAGGCTGGGTAAAGCCCTTTTGATTCTCTTCACCTAACACTCCTTGAATTTTGGAAGAATCTCGAAGAATAGTATTTGTTTTTTATTTTGTTGGGAGCGGCTTTCGAATCTGATAAAAACTTGATTGTCACATCTTTCTTCAAGGCCAGCCCCAGCTCCGCTTCGACTACCTTGATGATTGCGCACAATATCGGGCAAGATGGATGACTGATATATCTAGCTGCACTTCTGTATACCTTATTTTTGTTAAAACGTTCCATTACATCCTCCACCGAAACCTCAGTTAAAATTCGTGCGAGTTTTTTGACATCTTTGCATTCTGACTCGATTTGCAGCTTTACGACATCACCAGATCTGACAGCTTGTAAAAAGACGTCGAAGCCGCATACGCCTGGATGAACAACTACTTGAGTCACATACTTCACCTTTGATGATAAACAGTTGACATATGAACAGCTACGGCATCTCACTCTTTATGCTTAAGAGAGCCTTATATTCCATTGTATTTGCGCTTTGCTTTAAAGAAAAAAAGTAAGGAAACACTCTTGCGTACGTATTTTTGGCAAATCGGCTTCTATGAATTTGTGTTTAACCACGCAGTAGGTTAAAGAGAGGGTGCATTCCTTCTACAGCTGGTTTTATACCCAGCTCAGCTGTCGCTGTTAGTATATAAGAGTCAGTCATAGCCACCGAGGGAAAAATGTACTCTGCGTGCTGCAGTGGTCCGTACAGGAGCCAGTTTGCGCCCATAAGCTGTGGAATTGCGCAGAATGCACCATAGGTTGCTTTCAAGAATGGTCCAGTTAACTTAGTTTTACCCCAATCAAATGTAGTTGTAACGTTACCCGGTGCCACCCCCACTGGATAGCCATACTCGTTCTTGATCAAGTAGATGGCTCTCACAGCTGGGCCCATTTTTATTCCGAATGCAAACGTAGCCACGTCTATCAGTGGCTTTTCTATTTTCGCTTTTTCTGCCAGCTTCAGAATATCTTTGACAACTTGAAGTTTTCCGTCCGCGGTTTCTGCCATTGGGTTTTTCGCTAGTAGGAGGGCCGCCTTAATTCCAGAATTTTTGACTACCTCCAATTCTTCGTCGGACGTACCCTTAAGGATCGAGCTGTAAACAACTCTATTTTGTAATCCAACTTCAGCCACGTGTTGGGCTCCGGCCATCAGCACTGATGGACGGTCTGAACTTATAAAAAACGGCATTTTGGTAACATCAGCGGTGTAATCAATCTCTTTTGCTAGCGGTTCCGGTTTAGCCCCGACAACCTCAAGCATGCCTGGGTTGCCTGTCATGTCTGAAAGGGTTTCCTGTTTCTTAATTAGTTCTTCGGCTTTTTCTTTGTTAAAGGTTCCCTTCTCTTCGTCTAATTCTATTTTGGTGTGCCCAGAGTAAAATATGGAGCCTATAAGAACCGTTGGAAGCTCTCCTGGCTGACCTCCAACTTTGACGCCGCCGATTTCAAAAATTTTCTGTTTAGCCTTGAATGTGAACATCTATAATTCCTCTTTTCGGCTGTTTCCTTTTTCTTGCTCAGTAATGGCAGTCTATTTCTTTTCCATGCATTTCAGTATGAGCTCGACGGCTTCTGTCTTATTTTTGCCGTATAAGGCTCCTATTGCGTCAGCGTCTTCTTTCTTTACTACAGATCCTCCGAGCATCAAGATAATCTTGTCCTTTAACCCCTCGGCTTCTAAAGCGGATATAAGTGCTGGTAAATTGTCTTTTGCCATGTTTGTATTTATTGAAACAGCAACGATGTTCGCATTAACCTCTTTTGCTTTCTTAGCAAAATCTTGTGCTGGGACTCCTCCACCGAGGTCAACTGTCTTAAATCCAGCCTTCTTTAGTTCTCTTCTAACAAGCTCTTTCGCACCTACATGCATATCAGGCTCAAGATTTCCAATCACTATTATTCCTAGCGGCTTTTCGGGTTCTGGTGGTTCTTCTTCTGCTAGAGCTTCTAACCAAGCCATATTAATTCCTCAATTTTTATGTTATTCCTATATTAACCACTTTTAAATATATTGATATAAAGCAAACTAGGAACCCACGGTAGCAAATCAGGAATGCGCTAAAAATGAAGCTAGAGAATCTAAAGAATAAATTGATTGTAGTCGCAGGTGGTGGACATTTCGGCGCAAAGGCAGTGACATTTGCTAAAGATATGTATTCGAGAGTGGTTGTGATTGACAACAAACTGGATTGTGAGGCAAGCAGATTTGTGGAGGAAATAGTTAAGGAAGGGCACATCCGCAGAGCTTTAAATATAGAGGCGGGCTCTGCAACCCTCTTTGTTTACGACGCCGTGGAATTTCTGGTCAATTTACTTGGGATTACGGCACCAGATTACATCGTTCCAACCATTCCCGGAAATTTGGCTGGTAAGGTGGTTAAAAGGTGGCTTGAATGCAAGGGTCTGGTGGTTGAAAGTAAATCAAACGCTATGAAAAGCATGGTAAAGGATATTCCTGAAAGCTTGATTCTACATTACGATGAGGATGTGGGCATCATTATTACGAGTTACATGTTCAAAGGAAGCTTGTGTAGAGTTCCTTGTGATCAGCCCCTGGATTTTTGCCCAACTACTGGTAGGATCAAGATAGGCCCTATGCACCGCATACTAGCGTACGCAACTTATGACAAGGTAGCCTTGTCGAAAATATTAGTCGGTCACTTGATTGGAGAGGAGGTGGGGTGCTTTCAAGGATCAGAATTGACATCATTTTTATCAGATATTGAACGGCTTAAAGCGCCGTATAGTCTAGCCATAGGGACGGCATGTGATTGCCATGGGATTTTGAATCTGTTTTCAATTCGTGGTTCGTCGTGAGTCTGTGTTGGAACTGTGGGCAAGCGTAAACAATGATTTTTCTGTCACTGACTTCTCATAAGACTAGGTGAGTATAAATTTTTACGGACTTGCTAAAAAATAGAGGAGGGTTTCAATATAGCATCTACAAAGATCGTTATGAGGTTTTGATCAAGTCCTCTTCCACAAAGGCGGAGTTCCGAATTCGATAACGGCATTCACGAACGCTTTGATGTGTTCAGTTGGGGTCTCCAGCCAGATATCGCAACCAGCCATTGGCATATCGCAGCCGTCTTCTATGACTTTCTTGATCCTGTCCCTTATTTTATCAATAGGTCCCTTGTGCAGAACCTCGTAAGCGCTTAAATTCCCACCTAGCGGATACCATGGTCCCTTTAGCCTGTTGGCGATCTCCCTTGCTTTATCCATCGGCGTCGCCTCCTCAACCGTGACGGCATCAGCATCGCATTCGATAAGTCCGCTTACATTCTCTACGGTCGGCGACCACAACTCACCACAACAATGAAGAATCACGCGGCCGTACTTCTTCGTACGATCTATCGAATCTTTGAGATAAGGCATAACCATTGAACGGAAAGTCTTCGGGTGAATATTGGCAAGTGAAGAGGCTTCCTCTCTGTAGGTGAGTACATCGGCACCCGCCTCTAGGTATGCAATGCCAACCTCAGTGAACAGTGGTGTGAGCACTTGCATAAATTTATGAGCTTCCTCAGGTTTGCTACTAAGCATCTTGTACCATTCGGCGGTATCAACTATATAACCGCCAATACCTTGGAACGGGAAGTCTATATTGGCAAGTACTGGAACTTTTCCCTCGTATCTTTTCTTTAGAATTTTGATTGCTTCACAAACCACGGGAACTCTTCCTCTTTCTCTCATCTGCTCTGGTCTTTCAGGAATCTTAAGATCGTCTACGCTCTTAACGAAATACCGTTTAACTGAAGGCCACTTGATCTTACCCTCAAAAAATTCTAATTCAATCCCAAGTGCCTCGGCCTCAAGAGTTAGTTCAAATGGCACCTCCACGTTCTCTAAGCCAGCAAGCTCATGAAGTGCTGCGCCTAAGTTAGCCATCTTTTCGGGGTCTTTGTGAGCTTCCGGCCAATATGCATCGAAGATTTTCATGCCATCTAGCGTGTAGGTGGTTATACAATTGTAGGCTGGAAGTCTGTCGATGTCTTCCTTTCGTCCTTGCGTCCTCGCCCAGGAGAGGACAGCCATTAACCTTTCGTAGGGTGACATTCTATCTTGAGGTGCAGTTTTGTATGTCATAATCACGCCTCGATTTTCCTATTTATTAACAGCTTTTATAACTTTATTGCAATTGCGGAAAATTAAGTCTTATAAATGATAGTTAACATGCCCAAAAGAAAAATAGTTAATAGTTATGATATCGCGAGAATAACTTATCCAATTATGCCGAATGTGCCCGATGGGATTCAGAGGTATCAAATCTTGATGAAGGCCAACGAGAGGAAGCCAGTTAAGAAGTTGAGGCGAGGAGCATCTCTTCTAGATGATCCACATTGTTCGTCTCAAATATGGAGGGGCAAAGAATGACGCATTCATCTCAAAAACCTTCGAGCAATCTAGGTTACTTCAGGCCTCCGGGAGCCATGAATGAGCGAGACTTCGTGAATGTTTGTTTGAGATGCCAAAGATGCGTAGGAGTTTGTCCGACAAAATCTATTCGTCCTCTATCACTTATGAAGGGCCTTTGGGTCGCATGGACTCCAGCCATAAAAGTCAACTCTGGTGGATACTGCATCAGATGCCTGAACTGTGTAAAAACATGTGCTTCTGGGGCGCTTCAGAAAATAAACCGAAACCAAATCAAGATAGGCATAGCAGTCATCGACGAGACGAAGTGCCTAGATTGGACCGTTGGAGCATGCTCGAAGTGCATCAACACCTGCCCATTAGTCAAGGAAGGGAAAATCGCAATTAAGATGATTGAAGGGAAGCCTGTTGTTCAAGAGGACACATGCGTTGGCTGCGCTGTTTGCACCATTCAATGCCCCGTAGACGCGATAACGATTTCTCCGTATAAGAGGGAAATGGAGGAGAAAAAGTCACCCATGAAAAGTGACAAAGTTGTTGTCTATAGAAAACACATAGCCTTAATGGTGCTGCTGGCTTTGTTATCTTTCGCCGTGTTTCAGTGGCTAGTAGCTAACTGGGTAATCGCCTTGCTGATCACCGTTTTCTTGATACCCTGTTTTATATTGACTGTTGCCTTGGGCAGATTTTTTTGCGGTTGGATTTGTCCGTTCGGCTCGAGGATTAGAGCAAACAAGAAAAGTAAGTACGGGAAGACATTCTGCAGTTTTCTCTGCCCCGTTGGACTTATCCTCTCTCCGTTCAACAAGATCAGTCTTATCAAACTACATAGAGATATAGAAAAATGCACCCCTACAATGTGCCCAATCAAGAACGCATGCATGAGGGAATGCCCCATGGGATGCGATGTGCTGGACAAAAGGTTCAAGGACCTCAAATGCGTCCGTTGCTTCACATGCATACAAGCTTGTACGGTGGGAGCCCTCAGGGGTAGGTGGTTATGGCAGAAGTGAGGACAGCGTGCGCACAAAAGATCGTGATTGTTGGCGTGGAGCCGAAAAGCGTTGAAATAGGCATGAATTTGACAACAGAGATCAAAGAAGCAGCTTCTAGAGTTATCTAAGAGGTTTTCAGAATTATAGCTACTTAGAGGAAGGTGAATATGGGCATTCAAGTTGACTTAAAGGCCCTTTGCGATTTGGCTATTGAAAACGGGGCAACAAAGGCGACGACTATCGAAGTCGACAAGATCGTCGTGGACGAGAGAGTTCAGCTGAAGTGTAGATATCCCCCTTGCGACTTCTATGGTCGAAACCGCATGTGTCCTCCCTTCACGCCAACAGCGAAGGAGTTTAGGGAGTGTCTTTCAAAGTATCGCTATGGCATTCTAATCCAAATCGAAGCTCCTATCACAAACGAAGTTAGGGCACATATCCAACGCCCAGATACTAAACTTTCAAAATTAATGATGAGCCAGAGTGTTCGCAAAGCCGTCAAAGAACGACTAACGCGCTTCTTCCCAATCTGGAAAAAGTTGCTCAATGTAATTTCAAGGGTAGAAGGGGAAGCGTTTAAGCGTGGCTACTACTTATCACTCGGCCTCTCCGCAGGCACATGTCCGCTTTGCGAGGTCTGTGATCTTGAACAGCCTTGCAAGCATCCCTTTGCAGCAAGGCCAAGCATGGAAGCCGTTGGGATCGATGTGTATAGGACCGCAAAAAATGTTGGGTTAGGGTTTCCGTGGTCGACCAAAGAAAAGGTAGTTTGTAGCGGTCTGGTGTTAATTGAATAAAAGAACGCGCGCTTTTCCAAGCGCTCTCTTTTCGATAAATTGGGCTTATTTCCTTATTGGCTTCTTTGGGTAGAGATAACCGGAGTCCACATGCGGTAAGCCGCCGAGGACTTCCGCTATTATGAAGGGACCTGCGTCAAGGGGCCGTATGCCTGCAATAGCATAGGTGAACATCCTCGCAATAACTACTTGCAGATTTACGAACATTGTGGATGAGGTGGCAAAATAACTTCCGGCGACAACCGCTTATAGGACCCAGAACCTCTACCAATGCAAAGAGCCAACCTCTAGTTGTAAACGCTGCAATAAAGACTGATAATGGCACGCTGGCTTCAAATATTTCATGAGCGAGAATGGTCGATCTAAGAATGGGTACTACCAGCAGCATGGAACCAACGTATTCCGCCACAAGCCTAGGACCTACTTCCTATCTCATTGGACGATTACCCCCAAGGCACACGGTAAAACGGTCTTGGGGGAGCAGGTACAAAGCATCGTGCCTCCCAATTGCCGTACTTCGCAGCATACTTTGAAGTGACTGCTTCAAGGGATTTGCGTATGCTTTCCTCCAGATCCTTCGGATTTATCTTGACCCTGGCATTAAAGGTGAAATACCCCCTCTTTGCTGCTCCTGGTATCCTGGTCAGTTCTAGGAAGTCTACACCTAGATCTGGCATGACTAGGCTTGCTTTGCCTCTGCCCTTCTCAGTTACGAAGTAAAGCTTAAGATGCGCTATTTTCCCTCCTCTCTTCTCCACTTCTATGGCGATTTCGGTCAGCAAGTTCTTAATTAACTCTCTCGGTTTAAATCCTCGTTCGGCGATAATGGTCCACGAGCCATTAAACCATCCTAGCTCAGTCTCAGCTTTAGTGTATACATCATAGTCAACTTTGGGGAAGGAGTATGGCTGATGCTCCTCTTGCAGTATCAGGTCTATCACTCTATCAAGGCCAGTACTAGTTTTAGCTGAAAACTTCAGTATCCTCGCCCTACTGTTGATTTTCTTTACAAGGTTAGTAACTTCCTCTAGCTCGCGGTGAGATTTCAGGTCTATCTTATTTATGCCTAACACTTCTGCTTCATGTATCTGGCCTGAAATGAGATATCCTGCTGGCTCTGTGGGGGAGGATAAGTTCAGCTCGCGAGAAATATCAAGGATGACGGATGCATCGACAAGCACGAGCAAAGGAGCCAGAGTGAACCTGTCACGATAGTACGTTTGTAGGGGGCCTATCACTGTTGCAGATATGTCCATACAGCTTCCCACGGGCTCAGCAAGTATGATGTCTGGGTTAGCCTCCTTGAGCATTTTACCTGCTGCCTCTATGAAATTTGGGAACCTGCAACAGAAGCATCCACGCACTACCTCTGTAGCGGCCAATCCAGCGTCCCTAGCCGTCTTAGTGTCAACGAGCACTTCGCCTTGGTCATTCGTTATTACGGCTACACGTTTACCATACTCTGAGACGAGCTTTTTTCCAACCTCAATTAATAGGGTGGTTTTACCACTACCTAAGAAACCTCCTACAAATGCTACTTTCACAGTTTTTGTCATGCTCTTCTCCCAGAAAGAATGGAGGAAATAGTAGAGATATACTTTAAATCAAAGCCATTAAAAAATAAAGGTGAAAGTGTGAGATGCTCACTTAATTCGGCCAAGCCTTCGAAGTAGTTCTACCGTGTCTGGATACTTGTCCAAGTTCTTGTGAGGGAAGTAGAGCGCGTTGAGGTATTCTGTCTGAAAGTCAGGATCCGCAGCCAGCTCAAGGTATTTCACCTTTGTGCTTAATTCTTGGGCGTAGTCCCTTTCCTCCTTTGATATGAGACACATTCTGGAGCCGGTGCCTGCAGTGTTTCCGACGAACACAACTTTTTCTAATGGCACTTCAGGATACATACCAATGGTCCTAGCGTTCTCAGGGTCAATGTAGTTGCCGAAGGCTCCCGCCATGTACAGTTTAGTTATGTCTTTTTCCGTTACGCCCATTCTTTTCATTAGAATTTCGGAGCCGGTGCGCATCGCAGCCTTTGCCTTCTGCAGTTCTCTTACGTCACCTTGTGTAATTACAATATCGGTATCGGTAGCCGTTTCTTTTTGCCATGCTACCACGAACTCCCACCCATCGGACCCCTTCCTCACGCGATTGGTCTTCTCCGCCATCGCAGCAACAAATCTGCCGTTTAAGTCTATTATGCCAGATTTGAGTAGCTCAGCGGGGGCGTCGACGAGAGCTGATCCGCAGAGGCCCACAGGTGGCTTATCTTCTATAGTTCGGTAATGAACCTCCAACGTTTCGGGGTCAATGCTTATTCTCTCAATAGATCCAGTTGCAGCTCTCATTCCATGTTTGATCTGCATTCCTTCAAATGCCGGTCCAGATGCGCATGAGTCCATCAGTACTAAGTCTTTGTTTCCTACGGCGATTTCTGTGTTTGTGCCAATGTCGATATCCATTATGATTTCATTTGATTCCAGCATTCTCACGGCCATAAGGTCAGCAACGCTATCCGCACCGACGAAGCCTCCGATAACCGGGACGTAATGGGCATTCGCCCTTGGATGAGACTTCAACCCTAACCTGCTAGCTCTGATGTCGGTCCCCCTCCGCAGCACTGGCGGGTACGGTGAAAAGGCGACATGCCGTCCGTAAATACCGAGGAAGCAAAGTTGCATTGCCGTGTTGCCAACAAAGCAGAGCTCGTAGATTTCATCTGTCTTCACCTTAGCCTTTTGGCAGCATTCCTCAATCATTTCATTGATTCCTGACACAACCGCTTTTTGGAGTTCCTGAACGCCTTCCCAACCCTTCATCATCTGATGGGTTAACCTTGACATGACTTCTTCGCCCAGTGGGATCTGAGGGTTCATCCTCGCAGCCACAGAAACAACCTTGCCAGTGTTAAGATCCATCAAGAAACCTGCAAGCTTTGTAGTCCCGATATCAACGGCGAAGCCAAAGCATCTATTAGTGGTGTCTCCCGGCTCAACGTCTATAATCTTATCTTTCCATGTGACTGTTGTGACCTTCCAATTCGCATTCCTAAGCGTACTGGCAAGGTCTATAGCCACATCAAAGTCGATGTCTTGATTGGTGGGAATACCATGCGTCTTATTCAATGCGTCCAGAAGCCTGTCTTCATCTGATCTGTGATCGTGGAGGGTTGGTTTGGGCAACTCTACGAAATACTTTTTAACGAGTGGATTGAGGCTCTTCACTGGGACTTCGAGACCCTCTGTCTGCAACCTCTGCTTTCCAACCCTGCTTCTCTCCGGAACATAAACTACAATCGAAGTGGTCGGCTTGATCTCACATGCAAGCCTATAACCTGTTTTCATCTCCTCCTCTGTAACATGCTTGAGCTCCTGTAACGTGAGGGGTCCAAGCGCTTCTATGCCCTTCTCGATTTTAACTTTGCATTTCCCGCAAGTGCCCTTTCCCCCACAGAGGGAAGATAGGTCTATACCTTGTGCCTGAGCTGCTTCAAGTACTGTTACTTCGCCTTTAGCAAACCATTCTCTCTTCCCATATGGAAAAAAAATAATTTTTACTTGTCCGGGTCTCTCTAGCTCCTCTCTTGTCGCCATAGCTATCGCACACGCTTAAACGCTATCGTAAATTTATTGAAATACGCTTCTAGAGAGGCGGTGAGATGCTATTTCGGGTTGCCTTCCTATCCTTCTCTCTTTTGTTTCGCAAGCTCTAACGCGACTTTGATTTCTTCGAACAGTATTTTAACCTTGTCGACAGCCTCCACAGCGTCTTTGCCATATGCGTCTGAGCCTATTTTCGCTCTCCAATCATCGGTAACTGTGCCACCGCCAATGATAGTTCTAACTTCTCCCTTCAATCCTTTTTTTTCCAGTTCCTGCTCAACGTCCTTCATGGACAGGAGCGTTGGGGTCATCATGGTTGACATTGCTATGACCCTTGCTTTCTGGCCTGTGGCTGTTTCGACGAACTGTGGGGTTGGTACGTCTCTACCCACGTCAATAACTTCATATCCAGCGGCTGTGAGCATCGCTTTCACGATATTTTTTCCTATGTCATGGATGTCCCCTTCGACTACGCCGATAACGACCTTTTCCCTCTCCCCAGTTATCTCTTTCTTCAATAATGGGAGAAGGAGATTCAACCCAGCATACATGGCATCAGCGGCAACCATTACCTCGGGAAGGAAGTATTCTTTGTGCTCATATTTGTCACCGACTACCTTCATCCCAGCAGCCAATCCATCAGTGATCGCCTTCCAAGGCTCGATTCCAGCATTGATAGCGTCTTG
>Ga0315312_1000245_pt1 | contig 78369 bp, 72 predicted proteins | sample TDP7_MG_FD_203629 | JGI IMG/M metagenome (GOLD analysis project Ga0315312, IMG submission 203629) | Freshwater sediment microbial communities from Lake Towuti, South Sulawesi, Indonesia - TDP7 | ecosystem: Environmental > Aquatic > Freshwater > Lake > Sediment | place: Indonesia: South Sulawesi...
CTTGAAACCTGTTACCCCGAAGCTTTGAGCCGCCTCGATTATGTTCACGGGGATTCCTTTGACCGCACCCACAACGCCGAAGAATATAGCCCAAGCCATAGACGTAAAAAGCAGCAATATTGCCGAAAGTTCAATTCCAATCTCGCCCCCATGAAAGAGCGATATGAAGAACAATACTATGACAGGGAAGTAGCCCAGTATCGGAATGGACTGCAACAGGTCAATGGATGGCACAAGTATGACTGAAGCCGTCTTGTTCGTGGAGGCTAGTATTCCGAAGGGCACACCCCAAGCAACTGAGATCCCCAGTGTTATCGTGATTCTCAAGAGAGTTCTGAAGGTGTAATAGGGCAGGGAGGAGATCTCAGGATTCTCAACAAAGTTCATCACCAACCAGTACGCCGCAACTATTGCAAACAATCCGGCAGCGAAGACTACTGCTTGTCTTCCTATCCTCACCACATGCGCCAGCTTACCGTGTTCTCCCCACGTCTTATTCTCAAGCCGTCGCTTCAAGGGCGATTTAAGAATATCGCGCAGGATCTGAGGTGGACGGACTAGAGGACTGGCGCCCGGGATGGGATTCGAACCCATGCGGCCCGTAGGGCCAATGGCTAGCCAGTCTATGCCCATTCAAGTTCAGATCTCGAGGCTTGCGAGAGGGTTTTCGCCTCTCATCGCCTTAACCTGGCTTGGCTACCCGGGCGGCTTCACATTGGTGTCTCGGTTCATGTTTGAACCCACATTGGCTAGCTATAAAAGTAGACCCGCCACTAAGTTTCAGAAATGCTGTCTACGTGAGCTTCTCAATCCGGTAGACAGACAGCTCCAAATACTTTCACAATAGCGTCATTGTCACAGTGATACCATGATTCCCCTCGGGGACGAAAATCCTACAAGAATCATGCCCATAATTACTTGGGCTCTTATCATAACCAATGTTGCGATATTTCTCTGGGAGATGCTTATTGATCCGAGACTCTCCGCGCAGATGATTCAGACATTTGGTTTCGTGCCGAGCGCGATTGTCCGTCAAGGAACCTACTACACGTTTCTAACCTCTATGTTCCTGCATGGAGGCATCCTGCATCTCGCAGGGAACATGCTGTACCTGTACGTTTTCGGAGACAACGTGGAGGATCTCTGCGGCCATGTGCCGTATCTAGCCTTCTACTTGATCTGTGGATTTGCAGGATCTCTACTCCATCTGGTTTCGGATTGGGGTTCGACGATTCCTTCTATCGGAGCTTCCGGAGCAATATCGGGCTTGCTTGGAGCATACGTCTATCTGTTTCCAAGCGTCAGGATCAGAACCGCTGTTACGTTCGGCATATTTGTCCGCCTGATCAGGCTACCGGCTTACGTTCTGATTGGATTCTGGTTTCTCTACCAGCTGGTCTTGGGGCTGTTGGCAACAGACGCTTCAGTGGCCTACTGGGCTCATGTGGGAGGGTTCATAGCTGGCCTTGGACTTGCCCGGGTTTTGGCTCGAAGAAGAGAGGCGCACCCGCTCCTCCGACGGTATTACGCCGTGTCCTAGAAGGCAATCTCTTTCCTCAATCGCAAGCCTGGTATCTGCATCGCGCCTAACATGAGTAGCTTAGCTACTTGATGATTCCGGAAGGAATCGAGCTGACCAATTTATCCTCAATCCGCAACCTGTCGACTCAAGCAATGTTAATTTATCCGAAGAATGAGGTTGAATTTCAATTTGGGAGAGATTGATCTTGGAACTGAAAGGAAGTGAGACTGAGAAGAATCTTCTAGCTGCGTTTGCTGGTGAATCTCAAGCAAGAACTAGGTACACCTTCTTTGCCAGTGCAGCGCGAAAGGAGGGTTACGAGCAGATCTCAGCTATTTTCACGGAAACCGCGGATAATGAAAAGGAGCACGCGCAACTCTTCTTCAAACTGCTTCAGGGTGGAGAAGTAGAGATCACTGCGAGGTATCCGACTGGGGTTATCGGGACTACTGCACAAAATCTGAGAGCTGCGGCTGCAGGAGAAAAGCTGGAATGGGGAACGTTGTATCCTGACTTCGCAGATGTTGCAGACAGAGAAGGATTCAAAGATGTGGCCGACACTTTTCGTCGTGTCGCATCTGTCGAGGTGCATCATGAGCGGAGATACCTGAAGCTTCTAGGCAATGTTGAGAGCGGCCAAGTGTTCAAGAAGCCTTCTGTTGTCAAGTGGAAGTGTCGTAACTGCGGCCACATTCTTGAAGCCAAAGAAGCCCCGGAGAAGTGTCCTGTCTGCGCTCACGCCCGAGCCTACTTTGAGCTCTTCTGTGAGAACTACTGAGCCGCCCACGCAGAAAATGATGCTTGACATGACGCCGGTCTTCGTAGGCTAGACGCTAACCTAGATTATCCTCAGATCCTTACCGACTCTTTCGAACGTGTTGATTGCATAGTCGAGATGTTCCTGCTGGAGAGCAGCGTTCATCATAGTCCTTATTCGAGCCTTGTCCCTGGCCACCATCGGAAAGACAATTGGGAGCGCGAACACTCCCTCCTCGAAAAGCCGCGTACTCATCTGCTTTGCCACAGCACTCTCTCCCACAATCACAGGTGTGATGGGCGTTTGACTTTGGCCTATGTCAAAACCCAAATCCTTCAAGGCCTTCTTGAAGTATCGAGTATTCTTCCACAGGTTTTCCAAATGTTGTGGCTCGCTCTCAACAACCTCGATCGCGGCCAGACACGCCGCTGCCACGGGTGGGGGAGAGGAGGCGCTCAGCAGCCAGCTTCTTGATTTATTGAAGGCGTAGTTGATTAGGTCCCTGCCTCCTGCGACGTATCCACCAACAACCCCGAAGGCCTTTGAGAAGGTTCCCATTTCTACGTGGACTCGGCCTTCCACTTTGAAGTGAGAAGTGATGCCGCGGCCCTTCTCGCCTAGGACCCCGTCTCCATGGGCGTCATCGGCGTAAGTCATTGCCCCATGCTGCTCTGCCAATCTCACTATCTCGTCGACAGGAGCGATGTCGCCGTCCATGCTGAAGACACCATCAGTTATTATCATGATCCGGCGATAGTTCTTGGCCTCTTCCTTGTCTAGGACTCTGGCTAGATCGTCTGCGTCGCAATGCTTGTAGATCGCCCGATCAGCCTTTGACAGCCGAACCCCATCGATGATGCTTCCGTGATTCAACTCGTCACTAATTATCAAATCGCCTTCATTGGCCAATTGGGGGATAAGGCCTTGATTCGCCGTGAAGCCCGCTGAGAAAGTCAGCGATGCCTCCGTATGTTTGAACTTTGCCAGTCTATCTTCAAGCTTCATGTGTATGTCCATATTTCCGGCGATCGGCCTAACCGATCCGGATCCCACGCCGTACTTCTCAATGGCTTCTATTGCTGCCTTCTTCAGTTTTGGATGATTGCTTAGGCCCAAGTAATTGTTTGAGCAGAGCATGAGAACCTCTTTTCCATCGACAATTGACTTTGGTGAACTACTGCTCTGCAGAATCCTGAGTTTCCAGTCCAACTGATCCCTGACCAGTTGCTCGTATTCTTGCTTCAGGAAGCTTGCGGGGTCTCTCATCTCACGTTGACCTCTCAAGAGAGATTCGGAGGCGGATTAGGCCATAAAGCTATTTGTCCTCATGGTGTCGTTTGATTCCGTGAAGTCGCGTCGGGTTAGCTCACACTAGTTCTTGCGTTACCCAAACTATCCTTTCATGCATCTTCTTTCGAGTTTCTCTAGCATGTCTTCAGTCATGGTAGCCAAGTCGTAGCTTGATCTCCATCCCCACTCCTTCCGAGCAGCGCTGTCGTCGATTGACATAGGCCAAGAGTCGGCTATTGCCTGTCTGAAATCAGGTTTGAATTCGCATGTGAATTCTGGAATATGCTTCCTGATCTCTTTGGCCAGTTGTCCAGCCGAGAAACTCATGCCTGCCAAGTTGAAATCAGAGTGGTGCTTGAGTTGAGATGGGTCTGCCTCCATCAACTGTATCGCGGCCCTGATGCAGTCGGGCATATACATCATCGGAAGGGTCGTGTCTTCTCTCACGAAGCACGTGTATTGCTTGTGCCTAATCGCTTCGTAGAAAATCTCCACGGCGTAATCTGTTGTGCCGCCACCCGGAGGAGTCTCACTGCTGATTATGCCCGGATAGCGGACGCCTCGAACATCAACCCCGAATCGCCTGACATAGTAATCACAAAGCAACTCGCCTGCAACTTTGGTAACACCATAGATCGTTCTGGGACGTAGCACAGTCTCCTGCGGGGCATTCCGGCTAGGAGTCTCCGGGCCGAAGACTGCGATGGAACTCGGCCAGAAGACTCGAACAAGTCCGTTCTCCTTGGCGATCTCAAGAATGTTGTAGAGCCCTTTCATATTGACTTCCCAAGTAAGCTGCGGGTTCTTCTCACCCGCAACTGACAGAATCGCCGCCAAATGGTAGATAGTGTCAACATCATACTTCTTCACAAACTCTTCAACAGTCTCTCTTCTGCTTACATCGACGAAACCGAAGGGACCGGAACTAAGCAGCTTTCCACCGGGCTTCGTTTTGTGCCCGACAGCCACCACGTTATCATTGCCGTACCTTTTGCGCAGCTCCACAATCAATTCCGAGCCGATTTGCCCGAACGCACCTGTTACGAGAATTCTCTTCATTCTGTCTTTCAACAGTCAGACCCAACCGAATAGTGGTCTCTCAGATCGAAGCTCCAAAACCTCGTAAGCGTACTTAAAGGTCACCTACGCTAGAGCTGGGGAGTCTGCGGTTGACAGGCAGGATTTTTCCTCTGGATAAAGTCGGTTGATGGGGGCTATTGCACGAAATTCTTCGTGCTAACCTGTCCTTGTAGAGGTTTGAATTGAACGCTTTTCAGCTGGGAGCATAGAATCAACACGAACTCTTAGATTCAGCAAGAAGCTGGCGCGGCGCTTGATTGACTTCTTTAAAGCACTGAAATTCATATAAGACGCAAGACCATTATGCATAGGGACCTGTAATGGAGAAGGCTGCTCGCCCCCTTTACATTTCTACCTCTCCGGAAGAATTGTTGGGCAGACCTCTCAACGAAATTGAACAGAAATTCGCTCCTTCCAAGCTTTTTCTTGGTGGGAAAGGCATCCCACTTCCAGGGCCTAGGGTAGCGATTGTAGGTTCTCGGAAAGCCTCTTCTTCGGGCATCGTGTTAGCGCAAGAAATAGCTTCTTTTCTTGCGAAAAAAAGTGTCGTCGTAGTGAGCGGACTTGCAGAGGGCATTGACACCGCAGCTCATGAAGCGGCAATCAGGCAAGGTGGCTCGACGGTCGCCGTTCTCGGAACTCCTTTGGACGAATTCTATCCAGCAAGGAACGGTGGACTTCAGAAGATAATCATGCGCGACCACTGGGCGGTCTCGCAATTTCCGGTTGGATATCCTACGGAACCAAAGAACTTTGTGATTCGGAACAGAACTATGGCGCTCATTTCAGACGCTTCAATAATCGTTGAAGCTGGCGAAATGAGTGGCTCTCTTCATCAGGGGTGGGAAGCACTGAGACTGGGCCGACCTCTTTTCATTTCCAAGGTCATTACGGACAATGTTTCTTTGAAATGGCCGAAAAAGATGATTGAGTACGGAGCAGTCGAACTCACAGACTATGAAGAAGTCATTGAAGTGTTACCCTCGTCTGAAAGAATCTTGCAGATCATTCGTTGAGTTATGCCATGCGCCTAAACCGACTTGAGTTTGGTTCACTTCTCTCATATTGCCCGCGCGGTGGTAGTTCAGAGGAAATTCAACTATCCCGGCAGATAATGAGAATCCTAAAGAATGATTCCTTTGTCGAGGACCCGCCTGTCCTCATGTCAAACTGGATATCTAGTACGATGGAACATCGAAGATCTGAGCTACCTTTTGGTTCCATTTTTCGAACAAATTCGGTTCTGGTTCCACTTCCAAGGAGTTCGCGCTTGCAACCAGATAGTCTTTGGGTCCCGGAACGAATAGCAAATGCTCTGGTCAGAAGAGGGTTCGGCGCACAAGTAATGCCATATCTCACTCGCACAAGGGCGGTTCGCAAATCGGCCACCAGTCAGGCCAGTCAAAGACCAACGCCGACCGAGCATTTCGAATCATTGGCTGTACAGGGAAAACTAGGATCGACCGAAGACATTGTGCTAATAGATGATATCGTTACTAGAGGCCATACGATGATAGGCGCTGCAAACAGGCTTTTGGAGGCTTTTCCATCGGCACGAATCCACGCATTTGCAGCGATGAGAACACTTAGCAGTTGGACGGACTTTTCTCACATTTATGACCCACAAATTGGCTGGATAGAATACAGGGAGGATTCTGACGATTGCTTACGAAAACCGTGAGGGTCTCATCAACTCTTCTCAGACAACAGGCCCTGAATTCCAGTAGCGTGCGCGCGAGCGTCTGCATGTTGGACAGATGAGCCTGTCCTCGCTCATCTGAAGGCCTAGGTTCCTTTCTTGGCGTCTAACTGGCTGATTCCGGCTGTGATCATTTGGCAATGAAATCAGCAAGGAAAGCCGGAAAGAAGAGGATTACCTACATAGCCTTCTTTGTAGGAATGGTTGTCGCAACGACAGTAGGTGCTGCAATCGCGGAATACTTATTGCGGTTTTCCCCAGCGGGCACTGGCGAACCACTACTCATTGCGAGCCTTTTTCTCGGTGGCTTTTCCTTGATCTAGAAGGCCGCTACTGTAAGCAGTGATGGAGGCACCAATCAACACAGCCAATCCTATCAAATCCACCACCATCTGATTCCATCCAAAGAAGCGCGCGATACAGAGATATACCAACTCCGCAATTACGAGCACACAGAGGACTCTTTCCTCTTCCACGATGGGCTAACGGTTGGTTAAGACAGGACGCAGGGGGTAGACCTTGTCTGCAGGCGACTACTTCTGGACAAGATCTTGGAGGTGTGTTTGAGTAAGGAAGGCGTTTGTACGGTATGGATATGGCAACATTTCACCTATCTTCCTTCTCAGCTTTGTCTGCTTCTGGATCGAACCGCCTTTCGCCATGGCCATCACGACCCATATGTCGCCGTCTGCAAACTCCTTTATGTATTGCCTACAAGCGCCGCATGGTGCTAGATTCTCGATTGAAGGATGGTCTGCGACCACGGCGACGGCCTTGATCTTACTTTTTCCATGAATGACCGCGTGATCAATAGCGCTTCTTTCCGCGCACACTCCTAGTCCTGCTATCTCGCTTTCGACATTGCATCCTTCGTAGATCTCGTCATCGTCGCCAAGAACTGCTGCCCCGACTCTGAATCCCCATAGAACCTTCGCGTTCCTCATTCCTTTGAGGGCTGCGTCTAGGAGTCGGCTCTCGATTGGCTCCGCCAAAGCATCATCTGCCATTCTTCAATCATCCTTGAGATAGAGGGGCTCCGTAGTTCTCGTCTTCCTATTTTAGCATGTCTGTACAGCATCTTCGTGTTTGCCGTTGTCTTTCTGAAGGAACGTTCCAACTCCGAAAAAGGTCTTCTTCCGTTTGGTTCTGGCCACATTACTGTCGAAGCATATCGCTAAGACTCTTCCCCTCATGTTCAAACCGAGTGTGCTTCCTTCCCTTTGTCATAGCATAAGCTACTCCAATCAGCATCCCTATCGAGGCCGCCGGATAGATTGAGCTGTATCCAAACGCTTGGATGAATGTCACAATCACTGGAGGAGCGATTACCGTGACCATGTCCCCAACTCCAAGATAGACCGAGTTTGCCAAGGCAAGATCGAGGTGACTAGACCTAGACACTACTAGTGCCATTGACGGGAATATCATTCCATGCGCCATTCCTGCTGCGAAGAGAAGCACGGAAAAATGGACGAGAGAGTTGCCGAACGGCATGGCCATCAGGGCTACTGCATATTCAAGGAACGCTAGGGCGGTCATGCTCTTCTCTTCAATCCTTTGTAGCAACTTAGGAAGGGGAAGTCTGATTGACACCATGGCTAGAGAGTATATGGCGACTAGAAAGGAGATCTCGGCTGACGTGAGTCGGAATCTTTCTGAAAGGTAGAGGGGAAGGAAGATAAAGATCGAATTGAAGCCTAAGGCAAAGAACGTTTCAAGCACTGCGGCGAACCGAATGTTCTCATCCTTCAGGACGTTTCCTAGGCTTCCTCTAATGCTCAGAGAGGCTCTTGATCCTGGCGAGGCGGCCACACGCGCCGAGCAGAGAAGTCCTCCTAGCCCGATTAGAGATGCGAAGAGATAGGTTTCCCGGATGCGGAACTGCAGTAGCAAGAGACCGCAGATTCCCGGCGCGATGAACATTGCCAAGGAAGATGACAGTGCGAAGAGGGAGACTCCAGTTGCCTTACGCGAGGAGTAGATCTCAGAAGCCATTGTGAGTCCAATGGTAAAGATGGACATGAAGGCCAATGTGTTGACGACATATGCGATGAGGACTTGAGACGGTGCAAGCGCCAAGTATAGCATCAGTAGGGAGCCTACAACTCCAAGTGTTCCGAGGCGTATTAGTGGACGACGGCCAAATCGATCTGAGAGAAGACCCATCGGGACTCTCGAAAGGAGTCTCACGCCTGAAGCGGCCGATGCTATCAATCCTATGAACGCAAGCGATGCCCCGAGTTCTGCTGCGTAAAGATATAGCGTAGGCGTGATCATGTTGGAGGCTACCATGGCAAAGAGCGTAAGACCCACGAGCGTGAACATGGACCTTTGATCAGCCGGGGGCGCTTCTTCCTCAGACAATGGTCGCCTTCCTCATACACTTCCTACTCTATTGCATGCTGGCTATGGTACGGATGTCGTGAAGCCAGAAGCTTGATGGGAGATTGCTTATAGGTCTTCCACTCCAAGGCACCTAGGTGACATGTTCTTTCCGTTGAAAAAGTTGAAAAACCCCTCAACCAATGGACTAGGAGCTGAGCCGAGGTGGCAGAGAGGTTATGCGGCGGCCTGCAGAGCCGCTCCATGGGGGTTCGAATCCTCCCCTCGGCACCATTCCTCCCGAGTTCTGTGGAACCGAAACACGAATTATGGCCTGACCTTCAATGTCAGGAATAGTCGTGCTCTCCAACTCTCGCGCTCTGGTCCCGGTCGAGGCTCCTGCGTATGAGATGAGCAGGTGCTGCTACGAAACCCTTGTACTGTCACAAGGATTTAGTACTACTGTGACATGGTCCGTGTGGCGAGGGTACTTCATCTGTGCCGGTGACTAGGAAAGGTCAGACAACGATCCCTCAGGAATCTCGTAAGAAGCATAGGCTCAGGGAGGGGGCGAAGTTGGATAGGGAAGACGAGGCAAACAGAATCCTATTGAGAAAGGCGTCGTCGACTAGAGATTTGATAGGAACAAGTAAGAGCACCTACGATCAGATGAAGAAACGCTTGAACGAGATCCGGCAAGAGAATACCTGATACACTCTGCGACACACCGTACCTCCCAGCAGTCCATACGACAACTTACCGTTGGTCGGGTCGCGTACCGCCGACTTTCTCTACTTTGTTCCGTATCTTTCGTATGAAACCAGCTCGTCCAACGGTTGACGAGTTTTCTCGGGCTTCTCTGCTGGATACCCGACTGAAACTGTGCATGTGATGCTAAGGGTGTCCGGTACACCTAGCAGGCGTTTCATCTCTCCTTCAAATGGTGCGTCTATCACGCCCATCCAGCACGTTCCTAGGCCTTGAGCGTGAGCTGCTAGAAGGAAGTTTTGGGTCGCGATGGGTGGGTCACATTTGAAGTATTTCGGATGCTTCTGTGGGTCGCCTAGCACAACGAGAACCACTGGGCTCTGTGCCATGAATCTCCCGTAGGGGTGAAGCTTTGCGAGCGCCTCTCTAGTCTCCTTGTTTCGAACTACGATGAAGTGCCAAGGTTGTCTGTTGCTGGCTGATGGCGCCCACCTGGCCGCTTCTAGACATGCAAGAAGTTTCTCAGTTTCAACATCTCTGGTTTGATCGTACTTCCTTATGCTTCTACGTGTACGGATCGCTTCGAGAACGTCCATCTCAATTATCGCCTGATTTCCAAGATGGTCAAGGCTTCGTGTAATATATGTAGCGATAGTGTTGTTCTAGGTCAGCGGTAGACTTTTGACACATCGTATCGTATCCACAGGTGAACAGGGTCCGTGAGAAGAGTTGCCTAAGACCTATCCAGGCGAAGATATTGCATGGAAGGCCTTAACGAACTCCGTTTCTCTTGATGTCTGCAGAAGAACCCTTGCCCAATACAGGGAGTCGGATGGATGTTACCTACTAAGGGCTCTTGGTGACGACTATGAAATCGCTCCGAGGCAGAGAACGATTGAATGTCCAAGCAACCACTCCTTTTCTCCTGATATTGACTTCAGGGTGATGGTTCTTGCATATTTGACAAATGCAAAGGATATCGAACTGAGCGGAAAACTAGCTCAATGCTATCAGCTCAGAGGAGGGGACTCCTTCTTCAGAGGTGCCCACAGACTGCCCGTTCAAGAGCTTGAGGCAAGATTTGGAAAATCTCCTAGAAAGTTCAAAGAGGTTTGCTCACTGCTAGATGGAAGGGACGTGCCTTACGGGGATGTCTCTGTCGAGGTTAAGACGCTACCGAGGCTTCCCCTGACGTTTGTTCTATGGGTTGCTGATGATGAATTCCCAGCGAGAGTTTCGGTTCTGTTCGATTCCACGGCGGATGAGCATCTGCCCCTAGATGCCCTATTGGCAACTGTCAGGACAGCTGTCAAACACATAGTCGCGCGCAGTCAAGAGGGATAGGTTGACGTGCTGTCGAACAGGCCAGTCCCCTGTCGCCTCTCTACTTTGTGGAACTAAACTTCATTAGGATCAGAGTCTTGAGAGAGCCGGCTCTGGCTGGATCGCTATAGGTGATGAAGCTTGCCGCTCCAAGTCTACAATACAATGACCGGGCGGCTGGAGCCATTCGAACCACTGAGCGAAGGCAAAGTCAACATCTATGTTTGTGGTCCAACCGTCTACGACTACTGCCACATAGGCCACGCTCGAACCTACCTATCCTTCGATGTCATTGTTCGCTACCTGGAGTACAAGGGTTACAAGGTCAGATTTATCGTCAACATCACGGACATTGATGACAAGATCATTGCCCGCAGTGAAGAGTTGAAAGAGGATCCACTAGTCCTAGCGCGAAGGTTTGAGGAAGCCTTCCATGAAGACATGAGAGCATTTCAACTTAGGCCGGCGGATTACTACCCGCGTGTTTCGGAACATATTGGTGACGTAGTTGCTGTAATCAAGGCTTTGATTGCAAAGGAGTTTGCGTACGAGGCTGACGGTGATGTCTACTTTGATGTTACAAGGATTGAGGACTTCGGAAAGCTGTCGCATCAGAAGCTTGAGAAGATGCAGATTGGCGCTAGGGTTGTGGTGAATAGGAAGAAAAGAGGCCCATACGATTTCGCATTGTGGAAGCGAGCCGGGGAAAAAGAGCTCGGCTGGGAGAGCCCATGGGGGAGAGGTCGGCCAGGATGGCATATGGAATGCTCCGTCATGTCGATGAAATACCTCGGACCGCAACTTGACATCCATGGGGGCGCCAAGGACCTCATCTTTCCCCATCACGAGAACGAGATAGTCCAATCCGAAGCCTACACGGGACGAAAACCCTTTGTGAAGTACTGGATTCACACCGGCTTCCTTAGCATCGGCGGGCAGAAGATGTCGAAATCGCTTGGAAACTTCGTAACGATCAGAGACCTTCTCAAGAGACATAAGGCAGAGTCATTCAGACTATTCGTCCTCTCAACGCACTACAGACGTCCCGTTGACTTCACGGAAGAGGGGCTGATCCAAGCGCGGGCCTCACTTGAGGGTATGTATGAGACGCGTGACCGGCTGAGGACCATGCTCGGTGACTCTAACTACAAAGCGGTGCAGACCAATGGAGAGGGCGAGTTACTAGAGGAGATAGAGGAGGCAAAGGAGAAGTTTCTGATGGGAATGGACAACGACTTCAACACCGCGGTCGCGCTCGCAAGCTTTCACCAATTGATAGGGCTTGGGAACAGGATCGCAGATCTGAAACCCTCAAAGAGACTCATTGAGACAATTCTGTCAACAATCAACGATCTGGGCTCCATCCTTGGCCTGTTCAAGGAAGAGACCAAGAAGACGGAACTCTCTGACGAGGTAAGAGCTCTAATCGAGGAGCGAGACAGAGCCAGAAAGAGGAGAGACTGGAAGAAAGCCGACGAGATCAGAGAGCATCTTAGAAAGATGGGGATAGTCCTGAGAGATTCTCCGGAAGGTACCTCGTGGATTTTTGAGCAGTAGGCTCATCTCCTTACAAGCCAAGCAGCTAGACGTGCTGGATTGGTGTCTCTTCAGTACGACGGGTAGCAGGGCCCCTATCTCATGACGGCGTTTTTCTGACCAAAACTGGTCATAGCTGTCCAGCAGTGGACAGAGCCAGCCGCAACTGATAATAACCGGTTGCAGGTAACACGCGGCAAAAATCGGTGATGGCATGGCAGAAAAGATCGTGCTTGCCTATTCAGGCGGGTTGGATACCTCTGTCGCTGTGAAATGGATGCAGGAGAAGCATGCGGCAGAGGTAATCACGGTTACCGTAGATGTGGGACAACAAGAGGACCTAAGACAGGTGGAGGAGAATTCCAAGAAAGTCGGTGCCGTGAAGCACTACTCGGTCGACGCCAAGGGAGAATTCGTTAAGGACTACGTCTTCAGAGCGATTAAGGCAAACGGGCTATATGAAGAGAAATATCCTCTGAGCAGTGCCCTCTCTAGGCCTCTCATAGTGAATAAGCTTGTTGATATCGCTAGGAAGGAGGACGCGACGGCTCTGGCACACGGTTCCACCGGCAAGGGCAACGATCAGGTCCGATTTGACGTTACGATCAGATCATTAGCGCCAGATCTGAAAATAGTTGCGCCAATCAGAGAATGGAACCTTTCGAGGGATGAGGAGATCAAGTATGCCGAGAAGAATGACATACCTATCCCTGTGGATCTTGACAACCCCTACAGCATAGATCAAAACCTGTGGGGAAGATCGATAGAATGCGGCGTCCTCGAAGATCCGGCGCATGAACCGCCAGAGGAGATATTCGAGTGGACAGTGTCTCCTGAGAAGGCGCCGTCCGAACCTGAATTCATATCGATAGGATTTGACCACGGAGTTCCTGCAAGCGTTGACGGCAAGAAGATCAGTTCTCTGGAGATAGTGAGAACACTCAACGCAAGGGCTGGAAGACACGGAGTGGGACGAGTTGACCACATGGAAGACAGACTTGTTGGAATCAAGTCCAGAGAGTGCTACGAATGTCCGGCCGCGACTGTTCTGCTTGAAGCACACAAAGAGTTAGAGAAGACAGTGCTTACTAGGCATGAGCTATCATTCAAGCACCAAGTTGACGCCCAGTGGACGTTTCTCGCATATGCTGGGCTCTGGATGGAGCCTCTGAGAGAGGATCTCGAAGGGTTCATCGACAAGACTCAGGAACGGGTAACGGGCGAAGTGAAGCTAAAGCTGTACAAGGGATCAGCGACAGTTGTCTCGCGATCCTCGCCACTCTCGCTATATGATGCGAACCTGGCAACATACAATATTGAAACAACCTTCGATCAGACGTGGTCGCCCGGGTTCATCGAGATATGGGGACTTCCGACCAAAGCAGCGAACCTGCTAAAAAACAAGGAGAAGAGATGACATGAAAGGTCCTCTGATCTCGAATCCGATGAGGCAAAAGGCAAACGAGATAGTTCAGCGGCACAGTCAAGTGATGATGACTTCTACTATGGTTCCTTATCCTATGGTTGGACATGACGCTGAAGGACCTCTAGTGAGGGATGTGGATGAGAACGTCTATCTGGACTTCTCCTCTGCCGTCGCCGTGATGAACGTCGGCTACAACCACCCTGATGTCAAGAAAGCTATTCTCGACCAAGCGGAGAGATTGATTCACTTCGCTGGAAACGACTACTACAATGCCAAACAAGTCGAACTTGCCGAGAAGCTAGTATCGATCACGCCTGGCAGTTTCAAGAAGAGAGTATTCTTCTCGAATAGTGGAGCGGAATCGGTAGAATGTGCGTTTAAACTTGCGCGATGGCACACAAAAAAGCCTGGGATGCTCTCCTTCCTCGGAGCCTTCCACGGCCGAACATTTGGGGCCCTCAGCCTAAGTGCCTGCAAGGCCCTTCACAAGAAGCATTTCGCCCCGACAGTCCCTCAAGTTGTCCACGTTCCATATGCGTACTGCTATCGATGCGCGTACAATCTAGAATATCCCTCGTGTGACTTGTGGTGCGCCAAATACATTGAGGAGGTTGCGCTGCGTTTCTTCCCAAACGAGGATCTAGCTGCCGTGATAGTTGAGCCCATACAAGGCGAAGCAGGATACATAGCTCCCCCACAAGGGTTCCTCTCCAAGATCGAATCCACATGCCGAAAGAACGATGTCCTACTGATTGCCGATGAGGTCCAGACCGGCTTCGCCAGAACCGGAAAGATGTTCGCTTCCGAACATTTCGGCATGGAGCCCGACATAGTCACTCTCTCGAAGGCGCTCGCGGCGGGTCTGCCTATGGGTGCCACTGTCTCAAGGGCAGAAGTTGCTGATTGGGATGAAGGTTCACACTCAAACACGATGGGAGGAAACATGCTTTCAGCAGTCGCAGCGCTTGCAAACATCAGCGTGATCGAGAAGGAAGATCTTTGTGGGAAAGCTCAGAAGCTGGGTAACCATGCGACGAAGAGGCTTGAGGAGGTGAAGGAGAAGAGCAAGCTTGTCGGTGACGTACGCGGTCTCGGGTTGATGATCGGCGTCGAGTTTGTGAAAGACAAAAATACGAAGGAGAGAGCAGTCAGCGAAACCGAGCGCATAGTCGTCGAAGCGTTCAACAATGGATTGATCCTACTCCCTGTCGGATTGAACTGTGTCAGAATAGCTCCCCCACTCAACATAGACATTGCTCACTTGGATCAAGGGATAGACATACTGGCAAACGCTGTGCAGAAAGTGGCGGCAAGCTGACTTGTCGAAGCTACTTCGAGATGCTCGGCTCGGACCAAAGAAACAGCAAGTAGTCGAGTTCACCTCGTCAATTGAAGCAGATCAGAAGCTCTTCGAGAACGTCGTCAGGATCAACAAGGCCCATGTCATAGTGATGGCAGAGCGTCGTATACTTGACCAGAAGAAAGCGGCAACCCTTCTCAAGGCGCTCGGAGAGATCGATTCGAGCCGAGACATCACGGGAGCTGGGGCCGAAGATGCTCACATGTATGTTGAAGAATCAGTCCTAGAGGCTGTCGGCGAGGAGGTCGGAGGCGACCTCCACATCGGAAAGAGCAGGAACGATCAAGTTTCGACGGCGATCCGAATGACACTCCGCGAGAACCTGATTCAGATCACGTCAGCTTTGACAGATGTTCAAGAAAAGCTTCTAGCCACTGCTGAAAAGCACACGGAGACTTTGATTCCAGGATACACTCATACGCAGCCTGCTCAGCCAATAACTTTCGCCCACTATCTTCTATCGGTTTCTGACGCCTTCAGCAGGGATCTTGAGAGATTGGGGGAAGCATACAGGCGTGTCAACAGGAGCCCGATGGGTGCGGGAGCTCTCGCCGGAACAAGTTTTCCCATCAATCGCGAGAGGATGGCAGAGCTACTTGGTTTCAATGGGATCGTTGAGAACTCGCTTGACGCAGTCGGTTCGAGGGACTTCATCGTAGAGGCGCAGACAGCGCTTACGTTGATTGCGTTGGACCTTTCTCGACTTGTCGAGGATCTGATCCTGTGGAGTTCTCCCCATTTCGCGATAGTAGAGCTACCGGACGAGTTCACATCGACTAGTAGCATAATGCCTCAGAAGAAGAATCCGGAGGTTCCGGAGGTGATTCGTGCTAGGGTGAGTGACATAGCCGGAAACCTCTTGGCTACTGTAATGGTTTTGAAGTCGTTGCCTTCTGGGTACAACATGGACTTTCAGGAGATCACTCCTAAGCTCTGGGAGTCGATCGATTCCCTATCAAGTTCGCTATCCATCCTCAGCAGCCTGATTCCAAGCCTGAAAGTTTCGAAGAGAATTCCGAGTGAGCTACTGGACTTCACCACATCGACTGAGCTTGCCAATATGCTCGTGAGAAAGGCCGGCGTTTCTTTCAGACATGCCCACAGGATTGTAGGAACAATTGTAAGAGATCTAATCGAGAAAGGGCTCAGCCTCTCTGATGTGACCCCTGACATGATTAGGTCTGTTTCATCTCATATCGTGGGATCCACTGTGACAGTGACCGAGGCAGACATTCGTTCCTCCGTAGATCCTAAGAAATTCGTCGAGGCTCATGACACGAAAGGAGGGCCATGTCCAGCAGAAGTCGGAAGAATGTTGAAATCTAGAAGCCAAGAACTAGCAGCTTGGAGGCAGAAACTCTCAACGGAGGCCGATCGGCTTCGTGAGACTTGGGAAACACTGCGATCAATCGAGGAGTCATATCGGCAGTTAGGCGGGTAGATGACGCTAAGGCTTAAATGCTCTGTTGCCAAGGTGAGGTAGGGTTCGTTGGAGGCACCCCTGCGCGGCAGAAAAGGAAGAAAGGCGCTTCTGGTTCTCGAAGACGGTTCCTCCTTTTCGGGCTACGGTTTTGGAGCGACAAAGAAAGTAGCAGGGGAAGTTGTCTTCTCGACCGGGATGGTGGGGTATACCGAAGCCCTGACAGACCCTTCTTACTACGGCCAGATTCTCACTCTGACATATCCGCTTGTCGGGAATTATGGTGTACCCAAAACCAGCTCGGGAACTGGGATCCCCCCACTATGCTTCGAGTCTGAGGGAATCAAGGTCAAGGGACTTGTGCTTCAGAACCTATGTCAATCGCCAAGCCACTGGGCCTCGTCTCGAACTCTGCATAGCTGGCTTCTTGAGGAAGAAGTGCCAGGGATCTATGGAATCGACACACGTCAACTTACGAAGAAGCTGAGAGAAAAAGGCGTGATGCTTGGTGTTCTTGAAGTATGCGATGATGGCGAGGAGCCAGATGCAGAGAGTCTTCGAAAGGATGCTGCCAACGTTCTTGACCCCAACCAAACTGACCTAGTCAGAATGGTGACAGTAGAGCAACCCATCTCATATCCAAGTGCAAGTCGAGGCCGAAGAGCCGTTGTGATAGATTGTGGTGTCAAGGCTGGAATCCTTCGATGTCTTCTGAATCGAGGTTTCGAGGTTACTCGGGTTCCGTATGACCTTGAATCCGGAGAATTAGCCGGATTGAAGCCTAACTTGGTGGTAGTCAGTAATGGCCCTGGAGACCCATGCCTCTGTGCTTCGACCATCGAATTAGTTCGAAGTCTCATTGAGATGCGGACTCCGGTCCTAGGGATCTGCTTGGGGAATCAAATAGTTGCACTCTCGCAGGGAGCCACCCGTTATAAGCTGAAGTATGGGCACAGGTCGCAGAATCAGCCTGCTTTGGACCTTGAGACAGGAAGATGCTACATAACAACGCAGAATCACGGCTACGCTATTGAGGCATCATCCCTCGAACAGACGGGGCTGAAAATCTCGTTTCTGAACGCAAACGATAGAACTGTAGAAGGAGTCGCTCATCCGAAACTGCCCTGTCTAGGGGTACAGTTCCATCCTGAAGCCAGTCCGGGTCCACAGGACACAGAGTTTCTCTTCGACAAGTTTCTAGGCCTTGGAGGTCGATGAGATTGCCTAAGCTGGAACGGATAAAGAAGGTGTTGATCCTTGGGAGCGGGGCCATCAAGATAGGTGAAGCAGCTGAATTCGATTACTCGGGAAGCCAAGCCCTCAAGGCTTTGAGGGAAGAACAGATCGAAACTGTTCTGATCAATCCGAACATTGCAACGATTCAGACAGACCCGAAACTGGCGGGAAAAGTCTACCTGCTTCCAGTGACTCCAGAATACGTAGAGCAGGTCATACAGAAGGAGAAGCCTGACGCGATCTTGCTCGGGTTCGGAGGCCAGACCGCACTAAACTGCGGAGTCAAACTTGCTAAGGCCGGAATTCTCGGACGACATGGCGTCGAGGTCCTTGGGACACCGATAAGAGCGATCGAGGACACTGAGGACAGGGAGCTCTTCAAACAAGCGATGATCCGGGCAAATGTGCCCGTGCCGAAAAGTGCCTCAGCCAACTCTGTCAAAGAGGCAACTCAAATAGCGGACAGGATCGGGTACCCGGTAATCGTACGAGTCGCGTACACTCTCGGTGGAAAAGGCTCTGGGGTGGCTGGTAACTCAAGTGAGCTAAAGGAGATCGTGGAGAGGGCTCTGGCACATAGCATGATAGAGCAGGTTCTCGTAGAGGAGTACCTTGGCCACTGGAAGGAGATAGAGTATGAGGTCATGCGCGACTCAGCCAACAATTGCCTCACCGTCTGCAACATGGAGAACTTCGATCCGATGGGGGTTCACACGGGTGACTCCATTGTTGTTGCGCCTTCTCAGACTCTGAACAACAGGGAGTATCAACTGCTTCGCTCCGCATCGATCAAGGCGATTCAGAGTCTTGGGATCGTTGGCGAATGCAACATTCAATGGGCTCTCAAGCCTACAAGCGAAGACTTCAGAGCGATAGAAGTCAACGCCCGTATGTCGAGAAGTTCGGCCCTTGCAAGTAAGGCCACTGGATATCCGTTGGCCTATGTTGCAGCCAAACTTGCCATAGGCTATCTGCTTCCTGAGTTACAGAACCGAGTCACCGGTGTCACAACTTCCTGTTTTGAACCGGCTCTCGACTACATCGTTGTCAAGATACCGAGATGGGATTTCCAGAAATTCAAGAACATTGACCGCCGCCTAGGACCTCAAATGAAGTCTGTTGGCGAAGTTATGGCGATCGGAAGGTGTTTCGAGGAGGCTCTCCAGAAGGCAGTTCGCATGCTTGAGATCAATAGGCTTGGCCTAGTCTGCAATGGTGGTGGAGACCCGAAGCCCAGGACTCTGGACGAGTTGAAGGAAGGCCTCGCCAATCCAACCGACGAGAGGCTCTTCGACATAGTTGAAGCTTTGAAGAAGGGAGTGACGATCGATGAGGTGTACAAGCTTACAGGAATTGATCGATGGTTTCTGCATTGCATCAGGAACATAGTGGACTTGGAACGTCAACTAAGGTTGTTGACACCTGATGATGAGGAGACCGCTGAACTAGTACGCGAGGCAAAGAGACTAGGGTACTCAGACAAGCAGATCGCTGTTTGCCTGAGAACCGATGAGCTTGCGATACGAAAGTTTCGAGAGAAGTTGGGAATCCGCCCCGTCGTGAAGCAAATTGACACTTTGGCGGCGGAGTGGCCCGCTAAGACCAACTACTTGTACTTGACGTATGATGGATCCGAGAATGATCTTGAGACTAGACTGGGCAAGAAGGCGATTGTGCTAGGCTCCGGCGTGTTTAGGATAGGATCAAGCGTCGAATTCGACTGGTGCGCAGTCAACACGGTCTGGGCGTTGAAGAAGCAGGGCATCGATGAAGCCATAATGATCAACTATAATCCTGAAACCGTATCAACCGACTACGATACCTCAGACAAACTATACTTTGAGGAGCTGAGCCTCGAAAGGATCTTGGACATATGTGAGATCGAGAAGCCCATTGGCGTCGTCGTAAGCGTAGGTGGCCAAACGCCGAACAATCTCGCCATGAGATTGGCGCAGACAGGAGTCACACTACTCGGAGCGGGCGCCGAGAGCATAGACAGAGCGGAGGACAGATCGAAGTTCAGTGCCCTCCTTGATCAACTTAAGATTCCTCAGCCAAAATGGAACAAGCTTACCAATATCAGGGATGTGAAGCTCTTTGCAAGAAGGATCGGTTATCCCGTCCTTGTCAGGCCCAGCTACGTTCTCTCAGGTTCCGCGATGAGAGTCGCCTATGACGAGGAGGAGTTGGAGGGCTACTTACGACTTGCAACCGATTTCTCAGCAGAACATCCGGTTGTTGTTTCGGAGTTCATGGAAGGAGCAAAGGAGGTTGAGGTTGACGGAGTATCGGACGGAGAGGGCGTACTGATTGGAGCGGTAATAGAGCATGTTGAGAATGCAGGGGTTCACAGCGGAGATGCCACCATGTCTATTCCTCCCCAAACCCTTTCAGGTGAGGCTCTGAAGAACATCGAAAAGTACACTCGCTCGATTATGCGAGCGCTATCAGCCAGAAGCCCATTCAACATCCAGTATTTGGTCAAGGACGGAACCGTCTACGTCATAGAATGCAACCTTCGGGCATCTAGGTCCTTGCCTTACACCAGTAAGACGATCGGCATCAACCTGATTGATGTCGCGACATCGATCATGATGGGAAAGAAGCTCAGAGAACTGAATATCGCCCGGCCCGAGCAGCTTCCCCATGTCAGTGTCAAGGCACCTCAGTTCAGCTTCATGCGACTAGGCGGAGCCGACCCCGTCCTGGGCGTTGAGATGCTTAGTACGGGCGAGGTCGCTTGCATAGGCAACGATCTATCAGGCGCCCTGCTGAAGGCTTTGGAGGCATCAGAGTTTGCGATTCCGGCTAGACCTAGCTCTGTGTTGATCACTGTAGGTAGCGAGGAGGCCAAGGCCAAGATAGTCGGAGTAGCCAAGACCCTTGAGGAGTTGGGTTTCAGCATACTCGCGACTGAACATACGGCTGAGGCTCTGAGGAATGCTGGGCTTCATCAAGTCACGGTCTTACACAAGATAAGAGATCGGAAAGAGCCGAACGTTTTAACCTACTTGCTTGAGAGGAGGATCGACCTCGTCTTGAATATTCCCTCCAGAAAAGAGACCTGGGAAGGAGATGGCAGCTCAAGGAGAGACGAGTACCTGATCAGACGCCTTGCCGTGGAGTTTAACATACCGATAGTTACGACGCTTGAACTCTCTGAGGCGATCGCTGAAGCTCTTGCGAAAAAGCCAAGGGGAGTCGAGGAGCCAAGATCGCTGAACGAATACGAGGCGTCCCTTAGTCAAGTGGCCCCGCTGCAGAAGATCCTCGATAGCTGATGGAACTGCGGTAGAATCCTGTCATTCTCTCAGCAGAACCTTGCCCGGTCTGGCCTTGGTAAGCTCTCCTGAGTCCACGACAATTGCTCCGTTCACGAGCACCTTTTCTATTCCTTCTGGGAATTGCGCTGGTTGGTCAAAGGTTGCTTTGTCGATTACTGTTTCTTGGTCAAATACGACTATGTCTGCGAAGAACCCCTCTCTGAGCATTCCTCGATCTCTCAAGCCGACTCGTTGAGCGGGAAGCGATGTCATCCGCCTTATGGCATCTTCCAGTGCAAGAATCTGTCTAGTTCGTACGTATTGGCCGAGGATGCGAGGATAGGTTCCGTAGAACCTTGGATGCGGCTTACCTGAAGAGAGAGGACCAGTCGGAGAAACGGACCATGCGTCGGTGCCAACCATGTGGTAGCGGCCTTTCATCGCATACTCCACATCCGCCTCATCCATGGAAAACATGATCATAGTGGATCCTCCTCGATCTTCCAAGAGAAGATCACGTAGGGCGGTGAACTCGTCAGGCTTTCCGAGTATCTTGGCTATTTCGGCAAGGCTCTCTCCTTCAACCCGCTTGAGGGGGTCAGATTTCACTGAAGATACAACTATCCTATCCCAGCCTGCCTCTTCGAGTATGTTCTCACGGTCAGGTGTGCCCCTTTCCAGTTCGCCGCGAATCCTCATCCATGTCTCATCGTTTCGCACTCTCTCTAGGAGTTTGTCTATTCCTCCTTCGTGGACCCATGGTGGTAGTAGGGTGGCGAGCGAGGTCATTCCTGCTGTGTATGGGTACTGGTCGTAGGTTATGTCGACACCTCGGCTTCTAGCATCCTCCATGAGTCCGAGAGTCTCCTTGAGCTTCCCCCAAGTTCGGCGTCCTGCAGCCTTGTGGTGGCTGATCTGTACGGGCGTTCCGGCTTTCTCGCCGATCTTGAGGGCTTCTTTGACTGAGTTGATGAGGGAGGGACCTTCTCCCCGAATGTGTGAGAAATACGCTCCGCCATACCTAGCGACCACTTGTGTCAGCTCGATCAGTTCCTCTGTCTTGGAGAAGACTCCGGGAGGATAGATCAGGCCCGTTGACATGCCAGCAGCGCCAGCCTTCATTGCCTCAGCAACCATAGCTTTCATGTTCTGAAGCTCTCTTCGGTTCGGCTCTCTTTCCGCGAAACCCATCGCAGCTATTCTCACGGTTCCGTGTCCGACTAGGTGGATTGTGTTACTGGTGGATCGAAGTCGCTTCATCTTGGCAAGATATTGCTTGAAGGTGGTCCACGGAATCTCTATGTTCGGATCAGGGAGGAACGGAGCCGCATAGCGTCTCAGCAGATTCTCGAACTTGCGGTTTATTGGCGCAAGGCTCATGCCGCACTGTCCGACGACAAGTGTGGTTATCCCTTGTTTGACAGTGCTCTCAGCGCGTGAGTCGAAGACTAAGCTGAAATCGGAATGGCTGTGCGAATCGATGAACCCGGGAGAAACTATCTTTCCTGACGCGTCAAAAACTGTCTTGGCGCTACGTGGATCTATATTTCCGATTTTGATTATCTTTTCGCCTTTGACCGCCAGGTCTCCCTTGAACCAAGGATTTCCAGTTCCGTCAACTATCTTTCCATTCCTGATGGCCAAATTGTATGGTTTCGGCACTCTCCCCACCAGCTTAATGAGCCATCAACGATGCGAGATTCTTCTACTCATGCTTTTCCATGCCGATGGGGAGCAGTCTGGCGATGCTTGTTGATATGCACAGACTACGTCCACTAACCAATTCGCATGGAAGGATCAGCGCGTGTACTCAAAGCCTGTGCAAATAAGCAATGCAGGAATCCGTACTGTCAGGATACCGTGCCTTGGAAGCCAACATCAAGGAGAAGTCTAGGACTGCGCGGTAGACGGGGCTTCAGACAGGCAGGCTCTCTCCTCCAACTGCTTCTTCTTCACCCCTAGCTCGCGTATCTCCGTCTCTAGTTCAACTACTCTCGCTTCTAGTTCATTGATCGCTAGCTTATCCTCCAGTTCTTGTATCTCATTCTTGAGCCCGTCCCTTTCAATTTCCAGCGTCTTTATCTTCTCCTCCAATTCGACTTTCCTAGCTGCGAGTTCCATCACTTCTTCCCCAAGTTGTTGGATTCCAATAGATGACCTCTTAAAGACTTCTATCTCTGCTAGAAGACGCTCTTTTTCAGCTTCGAGTTTCCTAACTTCAGCTCGAAGGTTATCCTTTCGCCCTTCCTGCGTGGTTACTGTATCAAGCCCGAGAACTCGCTTTACAATGTTCTGAAAGCCTGTTCCTTGTTTGTGAACAAGAATGATCCTTCGCGATCGTCCTTCCAATAGCCGGTCAGTCTCTAGGCCCATCTTCCCTCCACAGTTCCTGCAATAGATTCGATCGTCCTGTAGCTCGTTTCCACAATAGGGACAGAAAGGCATGACGGGAATTTTCCTCAGCAAGACACAACCAATTTCAGAACACAAAAACCTTTTGCCAATCTCGTTCGCGTGGAGAGAATATGTCATGTGAGGCCTACATAGATAGGAGGGCCATCACGGGCTAGGTGCCGTATCTGGTGAATGCGAGAGCTTGATAAGGTAAGGAGTCAAGGGAATCCTTCCCCATCGGTGATGGTCGTTCGTTCAGTGGAATTGTGTATGCACCTGATGGCGCGTGATAGAGACCCAATAGGGGCTTCGACATCGGCCTAGCGGCGATGTGAAAGTCAGGCAGATTTTCGAATTGCTTTTGGAACAGGCCTGTTCTAGCATCTGCCTTCGTCGAGTAGGGTGTCTTCCGAAATTTCACCCTCTGGAGATCGTGATGGTTCAAGTTTGACGGTGTGGCTTTTCTCTCTAGACGCCGCATGCTTCCATTGCCATGAGGCCATAGATCTTCGAGAAGTCTAGGAGTCTGTCAATGGAGACCCATTCGTCAGGTCCATGTGCACCTGACAGGTAGTTGTCGCCGGGGCCAAAAGCCATGGCAGGTATGTGGGCGACATTCGTCAGCCACGACGTATCGTTGGAACCCGTAAAACCTCTGGGCGTCAACTCGTATCCTGTCACGTTCGTTACCGCGTTCTTCGCGAATTGGAAGAGTTCCTCGGACGTGGATATCTCGCTTGGCGGCCACCAAGACGTCGGTGTAACCTCTGCGTTGATTGAGGGATCTTGCCGTCTAAGAGAATCAATGGCCGCCCTGACCTCCTGTAGGATGCCCTCATTCGTCATTCCTGGGATGATACGGATGTCGCAGGTTGCTTCGCACGACTCAGGAACTATGTTCTCCTTTGTCCCTCCTCTTATGATGGTGCCAGGAGCAATGGTTGGTTCGGGGAGTAGATGATGAGGCTTGAAGCTGAACTTGTGTTCGTTAAGGGCTAGAAGGATCTTGCACATATTCAGCACAGCATTGACTCCATCCTTGGGCCTACTACTGTGAGCAGCTTTCCCCTTGACCACTATCTTCAGCCATTGGAGCCCCCTTACGGCTGTTCGGGCATAGATCCTGTTGTCGTATACGGACGCCTCACCAACAACAGCCATGTCCACCGTCTCTTTGGTCTCGTATCCATTCTCCACCAAGTGTCTTGTTCCATACGTTGAGCCCGTTTCCTCGTCTGCAACCGCGTGAATCAACAAGTTTCCCTTCAATCTCGCCCCAATCTGTTCGAGAGCTTTGGCCGCGATTATCATTGACGCGATTGCGCCCTTCTCGTCACCTGAGCCTCTCCCATAGATTCTTCCATTCTTGACCAAACCATCAAAAGGGTCAACGGACCAGAACTCACGGTTTCCAACGGGCACAGTATCATAGTGGCCGTTGAAAAGGAAGCTTCGTCCTTCCCCTGAGCCTCGTAGAGTAGCCAAGGTGTTCATCCTCTTCATCTTGGGCTCGACGAGTTCGACCTCGAATCCAAGAGCTTTCATTTTATGCGAGACCAGCCCAGAGATCTCGCGCTCGTCGCCCGGCGGGTTCTCACTCGGTATCTGAACCATTTCACGGGTTAGATCAACAAGTTCTGTTGATAGTGAATCCGCCTTCTCCAAGAATTTCGTTTTCAGTTCCAATTCCGAACCCAGATAGGACAGAGATTTCTAATCATATAACGATTCTCAACCTCTGCGAAATCGACCAAGTCAATCTCATGAAAGCTTATCGAGGAGAAAGCTTCCATTTACTGAGACTCGATGCGCTGCGGGCCCGATGACTAATGTCACGCATGTTCATTCGCTTCGGTGAATATTCTGCGTTAAGGAGAGAGGTCTTCCTCCTTATCTTGGTCAACTCGATCTTCGGATTTGCCTATGGCTTCGCAGAGCCTTCAGTTGCACCGTTGATTGTCCTCGTAAAGGTTACGATGACCTTTGTCGGAAACACCCGTACTGCAGCAAGAGGACTCGGGACCCTTATCCGTCCTTTGTTGGGCCCTTTGATTGACCGATACAATGCGAAACCCTTCTACCTGATAGGTGGAGTTCTCACCGTAGCTGGCTACGTATCATACGCGTTGACTGAATCGTGGGGTCTGTTGGCAGCTGGCCTCCTACTCAGTGAACTGGACTTTTATGTAAGAGGATTGGCGCGTACTGCTGCAATAGGCAGTTGCTCCGACCCCGAGACAAGGGGGAAAGCTTTCAGCCTTGACCTAGGCTTCGCAGAAATGGCCTCTGCAGTTGCACCGCTCGTCGGGGGCTACATGGCGGGAAGCCTTCAACTATCCTCTCGATGGATCTTCTGGATCTCAACTGGGCTGACCTTGCTCAGCCTCATCTTGATGGCGACAAAGTACTCCTCTCCAAGGATGTCTGACTCCGTTTCGACAATCTCGGTCAGAGGATACCTCAAACAAGCATTTTCGATCGATCGCCGCCTACGCGCCATTGCCTTTGTCTCTATCCTAGATTCAGTATTCTGGAGTTTGTCGTTCCCGTTCTACAACCTGTTCATCTACAAGGAGCTTGGCGCAACTACGGAGCAACTCGGAATCGCCGTAGCGATCATGAGTGCGTCACCAGCCATCTCAGCTCTTACGTTAGGCCCGATGCTCGATAAATGGAGGACAACAAGGTTCCTTGCGGTCAGCGAGTTCATGGCCTTGGGAGCCATAATTCCAATCCTTGTGGTCGCCAGGCCTGAGGTGGCATATTTTGCCTCCATCTTCTGGGGACTAGTCTATAGCCTATGGATACCTGCGATGAACTCTTTCGTGCTGGACACAGTTGGAAACGAGAACTTCGCACGCGCAACCGGAAATCTTTCCCTGCTGACAGGAATCTTCGCCATTCCCTCGCCTGCCATAGCCGGATGGCTCTACGATAACGTCTCACCGAAGATCCCCTTCATTGTCACATTAGTTGCCGCTATGGCGATTGGAGCACTGATACTTGCCCTATTCAGAGAACCTAAGAGTTCGGCAGACCGACGTAGCCTTACATAGTTCTACTACTCAGACTCATTGCAGGTAGCTGAGTGCATTAGTTTGAAAGAGAGATTCGAAAGATTGTACAAACTTTTCAGTGAGAAAGCTTCGGAGAAGCATCCAGTCTTTCAGGCCGCGAAGATAGCTGAAGAAACAGGTGAAGCAATCAATCTCGTGTTCAAGCTTGTGGGATTTAGACGAGAAAGCTATGATTTGGAATCGGTAAGGAAGAAACTTGCTGGCGAGCTTGCAGATGTATGGATCACCGCCTTCGTATGTGCCAAGGTTTGCCAGATCGATTTGTGGAAAGCTGTTGAAGAAAAGGTAGAAGCAGAAATCAGAAGATGGGAGGAATTCGTAACCCTAAACAAGGGCACTTACAAGTCAACCGAACTTTGAAGGGCGAATCCTTCTAGGTAGGAGAGTCATTGAAACATGCCCGAAACGGAGAGCGTGTCAAAGAGAATTCAAGAGTTTCCAACCATTCGAAGATCGATGCTCTATGAGAAGCTGGCGGATGACCGTGTGCGATGTGGAGTCTGTGAGAGGAGATGCCTTCTACAGGTCGGCCAAGACGGGTTCTGCAAGACACGAAGAAACGCAAATGGTGATTTGTACACTTTGGTCTACGGAGACATATCGTCGATCTCCGCAAATCCGATCGAGAAGAAGCCGTTCTTCCACTTCTGGCCGGGCAGCTACGCGCTTACGATTGGAACTTGGAGTTGTAATTTCCTTTGCCCATGGTGCCAGAATTGGGAGATCAGCAAGTATCCACCGAATCCCCAGAAGGCCGAATACGTCAACCCTGAACAACTTGTGAAGATGACGCTTAAGGAGAAGTGTCAGGGGGTCTCAATTTCCTTCAACGAGCCAACCCTTCTCTTTGAGTATAGCCTCGACCTCTTCCCCCTCGCTCGTCGCAATGGCCTCTACAACACGTATGTCTCAAACGGCTACATGACTTCAGAGGCTTTGAAGGCGCTTCGCGATGCCGGTATGGACGCAATCAAATTCGATATGAAGGGCAGCACCGAAACATATCGTGAATACTGCGGTGCAAACGCCGACATCATTTGGAGGAACATTGCTGAATCGAGGAGACTTCGGATGCACACCGAAGTTGTAACGCTCCTGATTCCTAGAGTGAACGATGGCGACAGTCAAATCCAAGAGATCTCTATGCGGCATTTGAAGGCCGCTGGACCTGAGACGCCTCTGCATTTCACTCGTTTTCATCCAAACTACAAGATGACCAATAGTCCCAGCACTCCAGTGAGTACCCTTGAAAGAGCTCACGGGATAGCGAAGAAAGAAGGCGTACCTTACGTCTACATTGGAAACGTCCCAGGGCATAAGCTGGAGAACAGCTACTGCCACAGTTGCGGAACATTGCTCATACAGAGATACGGGTTCGCCGTGGCAAAATACGCAATATCAGATGACGGCAAGTGTCCCAAGTGCACTGAAACCATTCCGATAGTGGGACACTACGTAGGATGATGTGTCTGGGCTTCAAATGCGTCGGGCTTGAACTTCAACGAAGCAAGAAATGAAGAGAACTGGAGAACCCAAGCAGACTGCCACACAAACAAGGCTTAAGTGCAATCTAGAGGGTTGGCAGTAGTTCGAAGGTGTTTATTGTTGAGAGAGAATCCCAGAACTCTGGTGGGCTACTGCGGCTTATACTGCGGCGCCTGCGGAATACGTCAAGGAAGGATAAAGCAAGCAGTCGAAAATCTACGGAAAGTCATAGGTGCCTACGGCTTTGATAAGTTCTCCTCTGAACTGGCTAAGTGGGAACCAGCCTTCCAGCATTATCCTGAGTTCGAGAAGGTCATGGACGGCTTTGTCAAGATGTTCGCTGAATGTCCAGGATGCGTAAGCGGTGGTGGAGATCCGAACTGTGCGGTCCGCGTATGCTGCAAGCAGAAGGGATACACGACTTGTGCGGATTGCTCTGACACGAGTGTCTGTGAAAAGCTGCAGCGATACGATTGGCCGTTGAAGGTCTTGCCGAGGATCAAGGCTCTCGGAGTTGACAAATGGGCAGAGGAAATGCAGAAAAGAGTGAGTACAGGCTTTTGCTACTTGGATGGAAGAATGAAGTAACTCTTTTCCACACGGTCTATTGAACTCACAGCATCTCTGCCGATTAGGGCATAGATCTCTTTGCTATAGCTTTCTTCCGTTGATACATACACCTTCAGCAGTAACGGCGCCGGCGACAGCAATGTGCTCCATCCAGCTGGCCAAGCTTTTTCTCCTAACCTCTGCTTCTTTCTCTTCATGGTGAACTTGACATGCTAGAGAAGGTCCTCTTATGGGAGATGACTCGAGAGGAAGCAGAAGAAGCGATCAAAGGGGCAGATTTCGTCGTTCTTCCGACCGGGAGCATAGAGCAACACTCAGTCCATCTGCCTGTCTCCACAGACAGTATTCGGGCTGAGGAACTGACCAAGTATCTGGCCCTCCACTCGGAAGGGCTAAGGATGGTTGTACTGCCGACTCTGACTTATGGGGAGTCTCTTCATCACATGCGCTTTCCCGGCACAATATCTCTGAGAAACGAGACGTACATGCAAATCGTCAAAGATATCGCTTGGAGCGTGAAACAGCAAGGCGGCAGAAGGTTGCTGGTCATCAACTATCATGGAGGGAACATGGCCCCGATTCAACTTGTGAGGACCGAGATTGAGCGCGAGATCGGGTTGAAGGTCTACTTCGTCGGGTGGACGAGCTTCGCAGCAGATCTAGTCAAAGAATGGTTTCCCGGCGTGCCCTACGGGCATGCGTGCTTCTATGAAACGAGCATGATTCTTCAGTTCAGGCCCGACCTTGTGGACAAGGAGAAGATTCGGAAGCAGGAGCACAGGCATCGGTTTGAGACTCCGAACAGGCCTGTTACTCGGGATCCGGCTGCGGCGTACTTTGGAGATCAGTATGTGACTGGTGGAATAGGTGACCCTACCTTGGCGAAGGCTGAGCTGGCGCAGAAAATCATCCCGGAAGTCACCGGGCGTATCGTCAAAGCCCTGAAGGAAGACATGAAACACGAATAGCCCCTTTTCCCAGTCTCTACCATCAAGGTCTTTTCACGACCGGATGGGATAGCGAAGGTAGCGAAGCAGATGCTTACTGCTCCTAAGCTCTCGACAGGATTAGGGGTACTGTTGATTCGCCTATGTCTGACTTGAAGGAAATTCGGCCTTCTAGTCTACCCTCGATCGCGGCCAAATCCAGTTTAGCCTCAAACTCTTCTGCGCCCCAGCCAACGTACTCAGGAGGGATCTTTGACCTGAAGACACCCGTCACCCTTCCACGATCTGCCTTGAAATCGCTGAGATATGCAATATTTCCAACCATGTCTGTAGTCGAGGCACGCTCTTTTCCCTCGATTCTTAGATCTATAGTGAAGTAGCCGTAGGAATGTACGAAGTTTCCATGCCAGATCCCAATGAGGTCGGCGCTCTCCTCTATCGGGCGTCTATCCTCAACGAATCTTGAAAAAACCTCGGTCTCTAGGTCGAACTGCCTTGCAACATTCTTCTGGTCAAATTCAAATGTAAGTTCCATGCCGTCGCTTGCTCCTCCGTGAACAAGATACCGGTTCTCATCTAATCTCTCAATGTACGCTTTCTCTGCCCCTCTCTCAAGAATCAGGTTGCCGTTCTCAATCTTGATATGCGCATTTCTGAACTCACGAGTATATGTTCCGACAAGACTATTCCACTCCTCGGGAATTGCTTCTTGTCTTATTGACGTAGGATCGAAGGCGAGTTTCCCTCCAGTGAGTATGCGCAGGGCTTCTTCTGCGGGAGGTCTCCATGCAGAATTGTCGTTAAGGTTGCAGAGGATAACGATGCCGACCCTGAGTCCCGGATAGAGAGCCGCGTGGGCAGTCCACCCCAGATTTCCACCGGTATGAGACAACATCAAATTCCCGTAGTGCCATGTCCTCTTCCACGCTAGGGCATAGCCACTTCTGGACGCTCCGGCACACGCCTGAAGCTTATGCATCTCCATAATCGTGCTTTCTTTCAGGATCCTGAGGCCATTGTATACGCCCTTATTGATCTGGGCTATGAGGAAATGGCTAAGATCAATGACTGTTGAGAACAACGAGCCGCAAGGCTTTTCGGGGATAGATCCACCATACCACGGCTTCACTACCTGAACCGGCTCATCTGTCTTCTTTCTAGCATACGGAGTCGCCATCTTCTTCCTAATCTCAGGAGTCTGCTCAAAAGCGCTTGAATACATCTCCAAGGGATCGAACACATTCTTCCTCATGTAGTTCGGGTAGGGTTCTCCAGCAAACAACCCAACAAGGTAACCGATCATGTTGAAGGCGGTGTTGGCGTAGACGATCTCCTGGTTCGGAGGACGGACAACAATCGCTGACTTCCTAATCATCTCCTCAAGAGGAACTGTCTGGCTCAAGTCAAAACATGTTGGATCCACATGCACCGGCAGCCCAGACGTATGAGTGAGAAGGGTCCGCACTGTGGGTTCCTCCCTGAAGGAAGTCTGGATCTTCACATTTGTCGTAAGCTTGTTGACGGGGTCATCGAGGGAGAATCTTCCCTTGTCATACCACTGGAGCAAGCCGGTCGCTATAACAGGTTTCGAGACAGACGCAACCCTGTAAACAGTCTCAGGGGTTGCTGGAATGTTCTCTTCTTGGTTAGAGTAGCCAAATCCCTTAGCCCAAGCACTCTCACTGCCCTTGACGATCGCGACAGAGAAACCGGGAACTCTCTTCTGCCCCATCTCCTTGACGAGAAATCTTTCCACGGTATCAAACGAAGCCATTTACGTAACTGAACCCCTGCAATGCTGGCAAGGCTTAGAGTAGAGGCACTTAACGCTTTTCAGATCTTCTCCTTGAGCCTAGTTCTTTGTCAACAACATGTTCCAAGATTGTGACGGAGGGATCGTCACTTCCACTTCTGGCCCCAATTAGGATGTCATAAGGAGTCATTCGAGATATTCTGTGGGGTCTGCGATTTCTGCTTCGCTGAACGCCTTCTTACGATTTATGCATGATTCGCACTTGCCGCAGTGTTTCAATCCATTCAGATAGCAGGACCATGTAAGCTCGAATGGGACGCCAAGTTCCGACCCTAGCTTGACTATTCTTGACTTTGGGATGTTGTTGAATGGGGCTTCGATGGTTATGTCTTGACCTGTTCCAAGTTTCGCAGCTCTCTCAAAGGATTCGTAGAATTCTCTTCTGCAGTCAGGATAGAATGGTTCGTCTGAGCCTTGAGCTCCATAGAATACTCTTCTGGCTCCGACAGCCACAGCGTATGAGACTGCGATCGAGAGGAAGATGGCGTTTCTGAAGGGAACTATGATGGGTTGGCTGAAACTTGATGTCATAGGAATGTTCTCATCGCATAGAGAGGTTACTCCAGCGAAAATGTCTTTCAATGAGGAAAGGTCCACTAGTTTGATGGGAACTCCTAGCCTTTCAGCCACGTGAGTGGCGTATTCAACCTCCTTCGTCGCAATCTGGCCATAGCTGAAAGTTATCGCGTAAGAGTCATACCCTTGTTCCTTTGCCCAATAGGCTACGGTCGAAGAATCAGGTCCACCACTGAGGACAACGATGCACTTCTCTTGCTTTCTCACCTTTCACCACCATTTGAATCTCGTTTCGATTAGCTTGAACAGTGAAGCTCCTATGAAACATACTATCTGTTCGCTAACGAACAAGTACGGTAACGTTGCGAACATTGGGAGATTGAATAGCTGGCTAAGCATCCAGCTCACGCTCAGCGGTATCACTGTGGCGATAACTGCGCCGGCGATGAAGTAGTTGCTCTTGAAAGGTTTGGCTGCGAGATAGCCGAGTATTCCAGCGAGAAAACTCATGACGGGCATGAAGAGAAGCTCATATGGTCCGGCGAATGGGCTGAAGATGTTGCCGACAACTGCACCGATAGCGTAGCCAATCGCAAGGATCCATTTCCTCGCAATAGCCGGCCTCAACATGCCGGCGACTCTGAACTGCATAGCAAGAAACGATATCGGAGCAAATGTGTAGACCAGAACTGCGTAAAGTGACGCAAAAACTGCCACTAACGTCAGGTCTTTGCTTCTTACTTTCAAATCCTTACCTCCCTACTCCGGGGTTTGTATCAGGCGGAACGGGTGGGAGCCCACTCACCCGCCTTCAAACGTACTTATCGTAGCCAGCGTCAAGAAAAGGCTTTAGCTTCCCGAGCCTTCTATGACGACGGACTCAAGTCGGTAGGAGGCAAACTAGACATCTGGAGACATGCTCGGTGGATCTGCTCAATCTTCTGATCAACGTCGCACTGTTGGCCGCGTTTCTAATCGTATTAAACCGTTCCAGCTATGCCGTGATAAGCGGTGTGACGGATATCTCTCGATCTACTGGGCTTGCCTACACCACGCTCGGTTTCATTTTCGTGTCAGTTTCAACCTCACTACCTGAAGCTGTCGTCTCGCTCTTTGCTACATTGGAAGGTGAGGCAGGAATTGCAATCGGAAATGTTCTAGGATCGAACATCGCGAACGTCTGCCTGATTCTCGGACTTCCGATTGTCTACGCATACACATTGAAGACAGGTTCCACGAAGTCTCTCCTGCAGATGAGAAAGAGCGACTTGTCTAGTCTCTTCTTTGGCCTGTTCATATCATCGGCGCTTCCTCTTGTTCTTCTTCGCAGTGCGCGATATGGGGTGTATGTTGGAGTAGCGCTTGTCGTTTTGTTTGTCGTCTACAGCTATCATCTGTCTACGCATGGCATAGTGACCGATCTACCCGATGCTCTTGACGTAGGTGCGTCGAGACGAGTTCTTCTGAAAGGGGTTGTCCGGTCTTCACTAGGCATTGCTGGAGTCGTACTCGGTGGATACGTCATAGTGTACAGCATGTCAAACTTGGCAACTGCCCTCAACATCTCTGGCACTTTGGTTGGAGGAACAATAGTGGCGATTGGAACAAGTCTTCCTGAACTTGCGGTGTCCATGAAATCGATACAGGAGAATCGGTTGGACTTCGCTTTGGGCAATGCCATAGGAAGCTGCTTTGCAAACCTGACGGTGATACTTGGGCTAGTATTCATATTCTCGAAGGTGACGGTCAGAATGGATGCCTACTTCGACCTAGTTTTCTTCTCACTGCTGTCAAATCTTGTCTTCTGGTACTTCCTCTCACGGGGAAGATTGGGCTTAAGAGAAGGTTTGGTCCTACTCATGATCTATGCCATTTTCCTCGCAGAGTTCATCGGCATATACACACTGTTCTAAAACCACACACTATTGGTTCTCGAATCAGAGGCCTTCGCCAAAGTAATGCACCACTCTTCGCGACCAAAACGGCGAGATACTGGCCCTATTCACCCTACCGTGCAGGAGGAGGCTTTCTACATGAGATGGGCATAGAGCTAGCTAGACAAGGAGCAGCTTTAGTGGAACGTGTGTCGTGTCCGGGCAGAAAGCCTCGCCGAACCTGCACCTTCCGCCCTCCCCACGGTGGCGAGCCAACGCCTCAACCCATCCCTCAAAGGCTGACAGAAGCTGAGTCTGGCTTGCATAGATCTCATTGAGGGTCTTCTTCTTCGTTTCGAACTGCTCCGTTATGTCAGATATGACCAGCGTCTCGGCTTGGACTCCTTGGCCGAAGACTCCACTAGGCGTTTCGTAGAAGTAGGCGCCTAGAGGTAGCCATGCTCGGTTTCGACTCGGGTACGCGTCGGTCGGCGCGTGATACAATGCCTCCGCCGTCAAGAGCGCCGTGTTGCGATGAGCTCTATGGCTATCGCTGGGGTGAGGGAACAACACAATGTCAGGCTGGATGCTCCTAATAATGTCGGTGAACCTACGAACATTGCTACGATTGATTTGAAGCTCCTCCAAGCCGAGAAATTCTGATCGGTCCGAGAGCCGCAACGCCCTTCTCGCGGTTTCGAACTCCTTCCTTCGTCTTTCAGCGATACGATCGGGCGCTTCTTCGCTTGGACCGCTACCTGCTCCAGACGTGACCACGATCACCGCGACCTCACACTTCCACTGGGCATACTTCAGGATCGTTCCGCCACAGGATATGACTTCATCATCTGCGTGCGGAGCGAGCACTAGGATCGTTCGCGGAACAACAGCGTCGAAGCTTCTCCTTCCTCCGGAGGCGGCCTGACTGACCCTAACAAATTCTTCCTCTCGACTTCCCTGACGTGTCCCGGGATCCAAATGCATTCCATCTCACACGGACTGATTGTTCAAGGGGGCTCTAAAGCTCAGGCTTGCTACTTTGTAGCGATCTCGTTTCGAGAGAAAATGTCTTTGCCTAAGTAAACGTTTCTATCTGAAGCGGAGTCTAGAGAAGTCATGCGGCACGTTCTTGGCGTTGACGCGGGTGGAACTAAAACAACATGTCTTCTAGCAAGCGAGCTTGGAGATATGCTGGCGAAGAGCGCCGCTGGACCCGCTAATCCACATACCGTAGGTGTAGCGCAGGCTCAAAGAGCGATCCGAGCCTCAATAAGACAGGCGATGTCACGAACAGGAGTCCACTATGTTGATGTTGCCTATCTCGGGGTCGCCGGCGTCGATCGAGCTTCTGAGAGAAAAGTCGTGTCGACGATTGTGAGGAAGCTCGGTGTGGCGAAGAAGCTCTACGTAGACAACGATGCACTGATCGCGTTGGCGGGAGGAACCGTGTGTAGGCCTGGAGTTGCACTGATTTCCGGGACGGGATCTATTGCCTTCGGAATCAACAGTAGCGGGCAACGTGCAAGATCTGGCGGTTGGGGACCGGTGCTTGGAGATGAGGGGAGCGGATATGATATCGGCCGAAAGGCGCTGATGGCTGTTATGAGGTCCTGTGACGGTCGCGGCTCACAGACTAGTCTGGCCCGTAGGATTCTCCGACACTTGAAGTTGGATCACCCTGAACAACTAGTTGGATACGTCTACGGGGATACAATGGGGGTTCCTAGGATTGCCGAACTTGCGTCCATAGTATTGGACGAGTCGAAGCGAGGCGACCCGGTGTCACAGCGGATAGTGGAGGATGCTGCGAAAGAGCTGACGGAAGCGGCACTTTCAGTCATTGAGAAGTTGAGAATGGAAAAGGGACCGGTCGAAGTTGTTGTGTGCGGGGGCACCTTTGAATATTGCGACATCCTGCAGAATTCCGTGAAGAAGGCTCTACAGAGAGTTCTACCTCGTGCCACGCTTATACGTCCTAGGTTTGATTCGGCCGTGGGGGCTGTCCTTCTTGGCTTGAAGAGCCTCGGCGTTGAATTGAAAGACAATCTGCTCACCAGATTGAAGGGTTCGTTGATCATCGTGGAGAGAGACCGCATTTGAGGGCCAATTCGAGGCTAGGAGACACCGAGCGGAGCAACCCGAAATCAATTGACATCGACCGCAAATCAACCCTAGAGATAGTTCGAACAATCAACAATGAGGATCGCAAGGTTCCAGATGTGGTAGCCAGAGAGCTCGGAAACATAGCGAAGATCGTTGACGCTGTGGTTGATGCTTTTAGGACAAGGGGAAGAGTATTCTATGTCGGGGCCGGCACAAGCGGAAGGCTTGGTGTTCTCGATGCGTCCGAGATGCCGCCGACTTTCGGTGTCCCACCGTCAATGTTTCAAGGCATAATTGCCGGGGGCCCAGTTGCTCTACGAAGATCCGTCGAGGCCGCCGAGGATAGTGAAGAATCGGCGGTGCATGAACTGAAGCGTAGAGGTTTCTCTTGTGGCGACGTATTGATAGGACTATCAGCAAGTGGAAGGGCACCCTTTGTACTAGCCGCAAGTAGAGAGGCGAAGCGAATAGGCGCACGAGTTTTCGGAGTGACATGTAACACAGGATCCGCCCTATCTCGGATCGCCGATCGCACCGTCGTATTGCGCGTTGGACCAGAGATAATTGCCGGAAGCTCTAGGATGAAGTGTGGGACAGCGCAGAAGATGGTCCTCAACATGATCAGCACAGCCTCTATGGTCAGGCTCGGTAAGGTCCACGGGAATATCATGGTCGGCCTCCAGCCTAAGAGCAGAAAGCTGAGGGCGAGAGCGGTGCGAATCATCTCTCAGATCGCTGAGGTTAAGTCTGATGTGGCTAGAGAGATACTCGGACAGTCTGACGGTGACATCAGATGCGCCATAGTAATGGCAAAACATGGAATATCTAAGCGCCGAGCGAAGTCTCTACTGCGCAGAGCAGGCGGAGACCCAGACAAAGTGGATGGCATGATCAAGCAGGAAAGGCTCGCAAGATGAGAGAACGGCCTACAAGGAAGGCAAGGCTTCTTCTCGGTTTGATGTCCGGGACGTCAGCAGACGGCGTCACCGCAGCTGTCGTTAGGATACCTTCGCTGAGCAAGTTTGAGTGCGAGATTCTTGCTTGGGAGACCTACAAGTATCCCGGCGCCCTGAGGGAACAGATCTTCGAGTTGTTCTCTAAGAAGACGGGCACTGTTGATAGGATATGCTCGATGAGCTTTGCCCTTGGTGAGTACTTTGCTAAGGCTGCACTGAAGATAATCTCGAAGACAAACTTGGAACCAAGAGACATCTACGCGATCGGATCCCATGGACAGACAATCTACCATAGGCCGCTTAAGCCGAGATCCTCGCTTCAGATCGGCCAGGCGGCAGTGATAGCTGAGAGGACTGGCATCACAACGGTAAGCGATTTTCGGGCCCGCGACATCGCTGCAGGCGGCCAGGGAGCGCCGCTTCTTCCATATGTTGACTACTTCCTGTTCAGAAGCGATGGCAAATCTAGGGCAATCCAGAATATCGGCGGCATAGCCAATGTCACAGTTCTGCCAAAGGGATGTCGACGGGATGTGGTCTGGGGATTTGACACGGGACCAGGGAACATGATCATCGATGCGCTGGTTAAACACTTCACTGGGGGCCGTAGCCGATTTGACAAGGATGGCCGCATGGCCAGCCGCGGTTCGGTCGACAAACAGCTGCTGAAGCATCTGATGAGCACGCCATTCATCAGGAAGAGGCCGCCGAAGACAACAGGTAGGGAGATCTTCGGAGAACATTTTGCTCGCCAGCTTCTTCAGCATGCGCGTCGTAGGAAGCTGGGGATGTTCGGTACTATTGCTACCGCAACAGCCTTTACGTGCGAGTCTATCATCCATAGCTATCGAAGGTTCATCTATCCAAGAACAGAGATCGACGAGGTTGTTCTTGGCGGAGGCGGTTCCAAGAACCGAGTCATCGTCGAGGTGCTGCGAGAGAAGCTCGACTGCGACGTTCTGCTCCACGAAGACTTCGGCATCCCATCCGAGGCCAAGGAGGCCGTTGCATTCGCGATTTTGGCTAACGAGACGCTGGATGGGAGGCCGAGCAATGCACCCTCAGCCACAGGTGCCTCACGTCGAGTTGTGTTAGGAACGATCTGTCCAAGCCGGTAAAGATGACTGAACGTCTTGGCTACGATTAGAAACGGACACGATCGGCCTATATGTCTGGAAGGATACTATCCGTACTGCACTATCAAACCAGTCAAACCTTCAACAACTCTCCTATGCTCTTTCCATTGGTCAGAAGCTCGCGAATTCTATCGGTGTCCCATTGTCTTCCTTCCTTAGGGCTTTCGTAGTATCTACAAATCTTGTCTATCCAGATGGGGCCTTGCAAGGTCAGTAGGTCTTCGGCAAGGAGCGGGGCTACTTCCATTATTGCCCTGAAAGCTGGCAATGCCCTTTCCATGTGATGGGCAAGGGTCAAGATCGCTATTCCTTTTACCTCAGAGAAAGTCGGTCTTTCCAAAATGACTCCTAGGAATTCCGCATTTTCTTCAGTTGTCGCTGAAACTTCTTCTAGGAGCATTGTGTCTTCCGGGATACCACAATGCTCCCTCATGAAATCTCTAATTATCTCTGCTTCCGACTTTCCTAATCTTCTTGCTCTGGTAAAGGCTTCGAAGGAAAAATCCGGCTTTGGAAAGATCTGTCTATCGTCGTATCTTACTCCCCAATTGTAGCCTCCTGAAATAATGAACCGTTTTCCGATTCCCTTCGCCCAGGCTACTCCTGCTGCCCTCGCTTTCAATTCGGTGTGGGGTGCCAAGGCATAGTGACCAGCCTGCCTCATTACCTGCGATCCCGGCAAGACTACTACATCATATTTCTCCAACCGACATTACCTTCTCAAAGTTCAGTACGCTTTCTTGTCGCCTAGGAATTCATATGAAAGGTGGCTTCGTCAGGGTGATCTCATGCCTACGCATGGGCTATGGACCTTCGTGGATTTCTGTTGTTGGTCAATGTTTATAGGGATCTTGGATTGGCTGATGTCTAGGTCTGAATGTCTCGCTTCAAGAAGCTCAAGATTCTTGTGGTGCTGTCTCTTGCTGCTACTGTTGTTTCTGGGATCTTCATGGAGCCTCTAATGGATTCAGGTTTACTGGGAGTTAAGCTCAGAGGCTTTCCGTTGGCTTGGGTTAGCCAAGTGGTTTACCCGGGCGCTCTGCCCCAGATCCTTTGGCAACCGTTCCTCGTGGATCTCCTAGCGTGGTTTGTCGTTATCTCATTGGTTTACTACGCGTTCAGAAAGCTTTAGTCGCGGCTGGCCACTCTGGAGTCAGTCCGAGACACGACTATGGCGGGTCATATGGGAATACTATTTCTTGCTCGTTCTTCTGAACATATGCTCCGACGAAGTCTGGCCTAACCTCTGATCCTTCGCTGCAGTACATCACAAGGGTCTTCGCTGAAACGTTCTTGGGAAGCATGTCTAGGGTGAACCGCATTGCTCTTCCTCGGATCAAAGAGTCGTCTACAACCAGAATCCTTCCAGTTAACGAGGTGACATCGCATCTTCCATAAGTCGTAAGCTTCACTTCTCCTCCCTCTCTGATATGCCTGACGAAAATGGGGACAAATGTCGGTACTCCCAGCTTTGACCCAAGGTAGGCAGCTATGATGCTTCCTCCTCTACCGATCGCAACAATGTCATCGAATGTGTGGGCTCTAACAGTCTCGGACAGCTTCTTCAATAGGTCTGCGTACTCACTCCAAGTCACAAACTTCATGTCTTCTCACTTCGCGTTGAATGGCACGCTCGTACTGATGAGGTTTTCGACCAATCTATGGAGCCTCGATTCTTATATGTTCAGGACATAGGGCAAAGGTACGGCGGGCAAGTAGGAAGGGAGATTCGATAGCACACACATCTTTTTGAAGAAGGCGATGTGAGTGATAAGTCATGGCAGGTTGCCCGAAATGCTTCGATAAGGCACAGACGACATACGCATTCTGCATATCATGCGAGACGGAATCTGGTGGCAGGGCATGTCGTGCGCAGAACGATTCGACGAGAAGCAGTAAGAAGAAATGGCTCATAGCTTCAGTAGTGATTGTTCTCGGTGTGTTCTTGGCTGGAGCCGTGAGTCAGCCTAGGCTTTTCATACCTGATGTCACGACCTCTGTGGCAACCTCCCGAACAGCCACAACTGCCAAATCGATTTGCTATGTGGTAATGGAACATCCGGATGTTGTTGAGAGACAGCAGAACACAATCAATAGAATCACAGCGAGGCTTGAGGAGCTTTCTGGTCTTCCTTGCGTCGTGATCCATTTCACTAACATAAAGAAGAGCCATCTCTCAGAATACAACGTGCAAACGATACTGCTGAGTGGAGTGAGTCCCACAACTTCAAAGTGGGATCCAAGATGGTTAGCCGAGTTCTACGCTTTTCTAAGAGAAGTTGACGTTCCAACCATTGGTTTCTGCGGAGGTCACCATCGCATCGCCCTTGCGTTCGGGGGAAAGGTGGGTCAGATGAGACTCTTGCGGCCGGGAGAGAAGGATCCCAATCCTGCTTACCATCCGGGAACCTACAAGGAATGGGGCTTCAAAAGAGTCACAATCCTGAAGCGAGACCCTCTCTTCCATGGGTTAGGAGACGTGATTGTTGTGCAAGAGTTTCATGCATATGAGGTCAAGGAACTGCCATTCGAGTTCGAGGTATTGGCGAGCACGGATGAATGCAGGATTCAGGTAATCAAACATAGAAGTAGACTCCTCTATGGAACGCAATTCCATCCAGAGGCCTATGACGAAGAACATTCAGATGGAAAGATCATTCTTCAGAACTTCTTCAGGTTGGTAGGAATACTGCCTTCTGCCTCTCCATGCATGAGTTCACCGCTGAAGTCTGTCTCCTCAAGAGGCACATGGGTTATTCTTATTCTCTTGACGATGGTAGACAAGAATCCTAAGGTTCTCGCTTAGAACAGCCGGGCCAACTGAGTCCTATGGGTTGTCAAGCCTTTGACTTTCTTCAATTTGATCCTGTATGCTATCCAGAACGCTGCCACGACACATGCGCCGAAGAGTACGGTCATGCCTGATTCGTAGGTTAGAGGTGTGATGCCCTCCGTCTGGGTAACGGTGCTTGTTGTGACTGTATCCAATACTTTGACGCTGACTTCATCTGTGAATCTGTGTCCTGCGACTTCTGCCACTTCTGTGATTCCATACTTCTTGAATGCAACAAGGAGGGGTCTAGTGCCCAGTCGTATCTGCACTGCGACCGCCGTTGGAGACTCGTAACGCTCGGCAATCCATTCGACCTGCCGCCCCTCGCGATACGGTATGATTACAGTCAGGATTCCAAGCTGCTCGCGTGGCATCCCGCTCGTTGCCTTGACGTGCCATTGGTTTGGAAACTCGACCTCTGGCGGCGGATCGTACCCGCTCCACTGGGACAGTTGCAGCTTCTCTGGAGACAGATACTGAATAGTTGCGCCCGCCTTAGGACGCCTCACGGTCAGACGAGACCTCTCATCATCTACCGAGAACTCACTCAGAGCATGGAGCATGAGTTGGAACGTGGAAGGCTTTGCAGCCACCAAGTCATCGTACAGCACTATTGCCGCATCACCTGTCAGGCCGCTTGTTACGTTCCTAAGCTTCACAAATACTACATGTCGCAAGTAACGCTTGAGGGCTCCATAATATGCCGCAGTTGCATCGCCAACGACATAGTCATAAGTATCGCTTAGTCGCCAACCTGCAATTCGTCCAGCTGGGGCAGCGGTGTGTTCAACCTGTCCTTTCTCATTGACTAGGATCGCGTTGTGAGCTCTTGTGCTCCAGCACCACTTCGTGTGGAACGGGCTACCATGCCAGTCACGGTAAACGCATGTTGTCAACAAGGATTCGCCATACGCATTCAACTGAAAACTGTTCTGGGGATTGTGACCATGACTCCAGCTTCCCCGTGGGCTGGATTTGAAGAGAAAGTGGATGTCATTCGCGCTATTCAATATGGTCAAGTGTAGAGACGCCACACCGATACCTTGGAAGATCTTGGAAGGCGGCAGATCCGAGGGTGCCTTTGGGTCGATTGAAGGCAGAGTGGCATGCAGGAAGCCCAGTATCCCCTCTTCAGGCTTTCCTCGCCATTGCAGTGTCCACCAATACCAGTAACCGTTTCTCGTCTGCCTCGCGTAATATTCGACAAATGATCGCCAGTACGGTGACGGTTGACCGTATGAAAGGTCACCGAAGCCCATGTTCGGTGATCCTGGCGGCGCAATCCAGAGCGCGTAGTCGCCTACCTTCGAGAGAAATGGCTTATCGAAGCCGTCTATGCGCAGCGCCGCTTTGGCTACGTCAAACCACCACACAGCCTTACTCATGTAACCCGCCCAGTAGGATAATCCCTCATGCCATCCCCCATCATCGTCGGACCATGCAGGATAGACAGAGTAGAATATGTTAACGGCGTAGTCGAGCCATTCCTCGGCTTCTGGAACATCGTGGTATAGTGCTATTGCGCATTCGGCGAGCTTGTGCCATAGGCGATTATTATGGCTGTTGAAGGGCTTGTTTATGTGTGGTCCTCGCTGCAGGATCTTGTATGCGTCTGAGCCACGCCGTTTCATCACAGCTCGTACTGTTTCTCGCTCGCTCTGAGTGAGCGCCTCGTATGCCCAGTCATATGCTCGGGGCAGGCGGTGAAGAATGGGCATCGCCGCCTCATCGTTCAGCACGATGTTCGTCGGGCCATCTGGGTCCCAAGACGCTAGATGCATGACCCATCTTCGCGCAGCCTCTGCATACTTTCGCTCAGATGTGATCAAGTACGTGAACGCTAAGTCCTCAGCCTCCTCACATGCTTTCAATGTCTGCACGCGGTTCGGCCACCAGTATTGACGGGTGGCTGGATCCGTCTGCGAAGCCCGAACGGCAGGTTCAGGCGTGGGTTGAGCCAGCAGTAGCTTATCAGCTGACTTCCATATCGGCATGAATTTGTCGGCAAGCGTTTCTTTGGCTAGTTCACGCCATCTGGCAACATCCTCAGGACGCATGAAAAGCCTTGGGTGCCCACTTGGGACGAGTTGACGCTGCTCCTCTCGCGTAGGCATAGGGAAGATCGTGGCATTCTCTGGCACGATGAATGATCGAGTGATGCTCCAATCAGAAGTCTTACCATCCTTGTAGTTGACACGGTATCGCCAGTAGTATCGCTGCGGAACGATAGGGGCATTATGAGTATAGCAGTTGTATCGAACTCCTTGGATAGTTTCTGCGCCTGAAATCTCGGCGTTCTTTGAGAGCTGAACCGTGTATGAGCTTGCACGATCCTCATGCAGCCAAACGAGGGGCGGCGGGTTCACGTCGACAGTTGCCCCGTCGACTGGTCTGTAACCTATCTCATCGGGCTTGGGCTGACGGTTAAGAGGCTGTTGTGCAATCGAACTGGAAGCAGTTAGCGGGAACGTGATCGTCAGAATGAGGAGTGGCAAAGCTATGCCACCTCTACACCATTTCCACCGAGATCTTGAAGTCAACTTGTCTTCACCAGCTGTCCACCTTTCTCTTGAGATATTCAGCTTCTCTAGTTATCCTTAAGTCGGATGGCAATGAAAGAGAGCAAAACAGAGGACCTCGACATGCCCAAGGTTCTAGTTATTTGTGGTAGTCTCAGAAAGGCGTCATTGACTCGTGTGCTTGCAGACATGGCATATGATCACGCAAAGAAGGTCGCAGACGCCGACTGCCTTGATTTGGCGAAGGCCGATGTTGAGTGGTTTAGAGGGTGGGAAGAAGATTATGGGGCGAGCACTCGCGAAGCTGTAGAGAAGCTGATTAGGGCAGATGTACTCGTCCTCGGCTCGCCTGTCTACGATGGGCTTCTAAGCTCCCCTCTGAAGAACCTGTTCGAACACATGGAGTACAAATCTCTCGAAGGCAAAGTTGCTGGCTTCATCATCAAGAGCGGGAGCACGATCAGCTCGCTCCAAGTGCAGGGACAACTAGTCGCTCTGATGAACTACTTCAGAGTGATCTCAAACCCTAGAGCAGTCTATGCCTTCGACGAACATTTCGACGCCCAAGGCAAGCTGAAGGACCGCGAGATCAGGTCTCGAGTAGAAAGGTTAGTAGACGAGACGATCGAAATGTGGGGGCTAAGGAAAAAGTGACCTTCCGGTCAACCTAAGTACTCCTGTAGCTTGGCTTCAATCACACTTCTGGGCACCGCACCGATGATTCTATCGACTTCACTGCCGTTCTTCATTATCAGAAGTGTTGGTATGCTCATGATTTCGAACCTTCCACTGGTCTGCGGGTTTTCGTCGACATTCAGTTTTCCGAAGGAGACTTTGCCCGCGTAGTCCCTTGCTAACTCTTCTATGATCGGAGCGACCATTCGGCACGGTCCGCACCAGGGGGCCCAGCAGTCTATCACCATCAAAGGATTGCTACGGACAAGCTCGTCGAAGTTCGAGTCGTCAACTGCGATAGGAGCTTTCGAAGCTGTTTCCGCGTCCCCTTGCCCACTCACTCTTCTCTGCATCTCCTGCAACTTCTTCCTTCGGATATTCTCCAGTTCCGGATCAGATTCTTCTGTCATGGCCCTGTGCTCGATCATCACGCATTTATTCGTTGCGACAGTGGATCTCTCTGTCTTTGACCGTATGCCCGCAACCCCCAAAGGGTTCGGTTGAGTAAGAAGGTTTGATAAAAACGTGGAATCATCTGTGATGCATGAGGCTTGATCTTGAAAAATGCTGAACTGCCATCGAGTTCGTCGAAGAAGATCCACTTACGATATGTTCGACTACCTAATCGAGTGATGGATCTCTATGATGAGTTGATTTACAGGTCAAGAAGAACTATCGTCGGTAGGTCCCAGATTACGTCTACGCACTCGGTGACATTCGATGGCGAAATCGTCTTGGCGCCCGGTTATCAGATCGTGTACTTCGAGATGATGGGAAAGTGGTTCACTATTGGCAAGATAAGGAACCTGCAGGGAAGGCATACCGGGTACTATTGTGACATCGTTTCTCCGCCTGGTCTGATGAAGAATGGGGGAGTTGAACTTACAGATCTCTTCCTTGATCTATGGGTTTCGACAGATCTCAGATACAAGATTCTAGATGAAGACGAATTGGAGAATGCATTTGCGAAGAAGTGGATTACGAAGCGGCTCTACGACAAGGCAAAGGAACAGTTGGTAGAACTTATCGATACCGTGAAACGACGAAGATTTCCACCATGCCATGTCAAGTACTTGGAACGGAAACTGGGTCTTTAGCCAGCTTTCTTCTTTGATTTGACCTTGAAGATTAACCAGTTCTTCTCCTTGAAGTTCACCAGTCGATAGTCGCCTTGCAGCTTCTTGCCATGAAGAACCATTGATATGATCTTGTCGGTTCGCTCCTTCAACTCGAAAGTACCTTTGTCCCAGATCTTAACGGTTCCGGCACCGTATTCACCCTTGGGGATCGTTCCCTCGAAGCTGATATAGTCAACGGGATGATCCTCCACCGCCACAGCGAGCCGTCTGATGTTGGGCTCTGTCGGTGGTCCCTTTGGGACAGCCCAGCTCTTTAGAGCTCCATCCAGCTCTAGGCGAAAGTCGTAGTGGAGGTGGGTCGCCTGATGCTTCTGAACGACGAACCGCGTGCCCGGATCGTGCTTGAGTTCTCCCTGAGGTTCCGGTGTAATCCTGAAGTCTCTCTTCTTCTTGTAGGGGTCTAGGCTCAAGTATTCTCTTGAGATCGTTGTTCGGCGAAGCTAAATGGCTTTCCTTCGGCGAGATGCTTTCGAGTGCTTCGACGCGTCATGTATTCTCTGCGCTTTGGCGAACAGCAAAGACCCTACTGAATGAGGGAGGTTCCGAACTTCTTCAGCATCTCCGCAAGTCTTGGCAGAGGCAGGCCCACGACATTGTAGTAGCAGCCTTCAATCCTCTCTATGAGGGTGGCTCCCTTGCCTTGCACTGCGTATGCGCCAGCCCTTCCCAGAGGCTCCCTAGTCGCTAGGTAGGATTCAATCTCCTTCTTGGTCAGCCTCCTCATCTTGACTGAAGTCTTGACATAGTCAACTGAGTTTTCGCTTGTTTCGGCGTCGACGATGGCAATCCCGGTAATGACATTATGCGTGCTGCCGCTAAGCTCTTTGAGGATATTTCTAGCCTCCGTAAGGTTTCGAGGTTTGCCAATTACGTTTTCTTTATGGACGACAACCGTGTCGGCGCCTATGGCTAGCCCGTGTCCTATCCGCGATGCGACGTGTTTGGCCTTCTCAAGTGCAAGAAGTTGCACGCGTTCTTCCGGAGTGGCGAACTTTCTCCTTGACTCTGGGATCCTGCTGGGGATAACCTTGAAGGGCAATCCGATCTGCCGAAGTAGACTTTCGCGTGCAGGGGATCCGGAGGCCAAGACTATTCTGACCATCTGAAAGCCCCTAACAACCGTTAGAGCTTCAAGTAGGTATTTAGCTGTGGCATGTGGCCAGCAAGACTAGCATCGAGATTATGATCGTTGCCCCAAGGGCCCTGTTGGGAATAGGCAAACTGGCTGATCTCGCGCCTCGCCTTTTGGCGATCGCTGGATGGAAGGCTCTGAAAGCGGATTTTGAGGTCTAAAAAGAGACCCCGAGTTCTGAAAACAGATTTCAATTGGTCTATGGTAGAATCGAAAGTGGCTTCTTGACTTTCTCTCAGTGGATCGTTAGTACATAGGGGTAGGGAGACATCCCTAGCCCCTGCTTTCCTAGGTCTCCCGGAAAAAGGGTTCGCGGCCAAGCATTCTTTCAAGTAGGCTGATTACGGCCACTAACGCGGCTACTCCACCAATGGTAAGTAGCATTATGCGCACTAGGAAGTCACTCCATTGCGGTGACTGAACGGTGGTATCCGTAGCTTTGGACGCGAGATCGAATATGAAGGCGAAAGGAAAGAGAGTGATCATCATTGAGAATCCAGCGAACACAAGGAAGAGAACGAGAGCTTTCATCCACCGCAAACTAGGACACCATTCCCAAACCGTCTACTCATGTTGTTGATCGCAATAACCATGTTGCTTCCATTTGGGGTGGAGACTCGCTACTATTTGATATTCAGTTTCTCAAGTAGACGGTTTCGAGCCTGTTTCAACTGGTCTATGATGGAATTGAAAGAAAAATGGGATTCGCTAGAGCTTAGGATCACGAACATAGTTTCGATCATTCGTGTCGTCTAGGAAGATCTCGATAGCGATGAGTGATCCGCTCTTTCTGGTCGTTGGCGGGAGGGTAATCACCAAATAAGATCTGCTTCGTGGAAGCCTTTTCTGTGTTGACTGCGGCGACTGAGAATACAACTGGTTAATCTCTATTAATCTCGGCCCGTATCTTCTCATCACTTAGCTAGGAGTCTCAGCGCCGGGCAATGTCTATTCAGATTCTTCACTGCAGCGATATGCACCTCGACAAGAGCTTCAACATAGCCAACTTGGCAAGAGCCCAAGAGAGGAAGGAGGATCTGAATAGGAACTTCTCGGCCGCCGTTGATTATGCCCTCAAGAGCAAGCCCGATCTATTTCTGATGACAGGAGACATCTTCGACCGCGTGTCTCCAGGAAATGCAGCTAGAATCCTAGTAACCGAGAAGGTCAGACAGCTGAAGGAAAGGGGCATATCGGTCTTCCTAATCGGCGGTAATCATGATGTTCCAAAACTGGGCAGTCAGCACCTCGCGATAGATGTCCTCAGCTCCGCCGGCCTTGCAACTGTATTCTCCAGACCAGATGAGTTTGAGAGGCAGATCCTTCAGGTCGATGGAAAGAGCGTCTGCGTGGCTGGCAAATCGTACTTTTCTCAGGTTGAGACTCAGAACCCGCTTCGCGGACACATGATACCAATTGAAGGAGACTACAATCTCCTCATGATTCACGGATCGCTACAAGGCCTGAATGTGGTCTCCTCTGTTCCGGAGATGGCGTCTCAGAACCCCTTCCGTCCCGAGGACATTAAGACAGGTCTGAACTACCTGGCGCTTGGACATTTTCACAACTACTACGAGAGAGATCATGTAGGATGCAAGATCGCGAACCCGGGATCCATGGAGAGGCTATCGTGGGCGGAGATGAGTGATGAGAAGGGCTTTGTATGGGCCGAGCTTCACGGATCGAATGTCTCGACTGAGTTCGTTAAGCTAGATACAAGACCTATGGAGAAGTATGCTCTTCATCTCTCGAAGGATGAACACTATTCCCCAAACCTCAAGGAATACGTAATCAATTACATTAGGAGCAAGAGCGATTCCGCGAGAATTGCCAGACTCTTTCTCCAAGGACTGATAACGCAAGAGCAGTACAATGAACTCAGGATCAACGATATAGTTCAGGCAACCGGAGAGGCGTTCTTCCACTTAGGATTTGATCGGACAGGGTTGGAGGTCGAAGGGTTCGGCAGAGTCTTCGTTGAAAGAGTTGAGAACCCAGTCGAGGCCTTTGTCAGGAGACTTGAGGAATTGATCGTCAAGGCGGGCATAGACGACGAGAGGAGGCGCGAACTGGAGCAGGTCCGGGAGTTGGGCAGAAAGTACTTGGAGGAAGCGAGGGCGTGATCATACACCGCCTCAAAGCATCAGCGTTCAAGAGCATAGGCGACCCGATAAGCCTTGAGCTTCCGGAAGAAGGAAGGATAGGAATACTTGGACCAAACGAAAGCGGAAAAACCACTCTTCTCGAAGCAATAGAGTACTCGCTTTACGGTTTGAGGAGAGGCAGGGCCGCTGAAGAAAGTAGAGAGAACATTGTCACGTGGGGAAAGAATGAGGCTAGGCTTGAGATTGAGTTCACCTCTGGTCAGGAAAGATACCTGTTACGACGAGCCCTCGACATTCATGGTGGACACAAAGCGAGACTAATCCCGATCGTTGATGGCAAAGAAAACAATGCAAACGCGATCAGTAGTCTGACCGAGATAGAAGCCAAGATCGGACAGATCACGGGAATGGATAGAGACTCCTTTACGAAACTTGTCTACGTCAAGCAGAAAGACCTTGACGCGCTCAAGGAACTCGCGAAGGCCCGAAGGGAGCAACTGGTGAACAAGGTGATGGGCATTGACGTATTCGACGACGCTGTCGCCAAAGCCAAGCTCGACCTCACAACGGTCGAGAAGGATCTTGAGAAGAAGCAGTTGGAGCTTGAGTCAGTGAAAAGAAACGCTCAGGCCTATGAAGAGAAACGAGCCCAGAAGAACAAGCTGCAGACCGAGATCGCAGACCTAAGGAAGCGCCTTCAGGAGAAAGATGACGAGCTAAGCACCGCGCAAGACCTCCTCAAAGGCTACGATTGGCTCTCTGCCTACACATCCAGTAAGGGTCTGCTTGGCTCCATCGAAGGACAGCGATCACGGATCCAGCAGGACATAGAGGCAGCAGCGGACCTGAAGAGGCAACTGGAAACATACCAGAGTTTACTGGCTAAGTACAAGCCCGAAGTGGACAAGCTTGAACATTTGCGAACGGCCTTCTTGACTCTTCAAAGCCGTTTGGAACAATCTCAAAGCGCAGTCGCCTCTTTAAGAGCAAGAGGGAATGAAGTCGCGATCAGAACGGGCTTGACTGGTAAGGAACGCGAACTTCTCAGTCAAGACCTGCAGGCCGGAAAGCAGCGTCAATTGGCGCAGTTTGCTTTGGCGTTAGTTCTTTGCGTCGCTCTGATAGCAATAGCCATGTTCTTCAGGCAATATATCGTTGGTTTATTCGCTTTGTTGTGTGGCGTGTTGGCCATAAGGTTCTACCTAACCTATGGGAAGATCGACAAGATTCTGAGTTCGAGTACGGAGATCCAAGCTGTCAAAATACAGCTCGGGAACGAGACCAGAAGACTTCACCAAGTGCAGGGAGAAATTGACTCCCTTGCCGTGGAGGCCGGTGTCAACAGCCTTGAAGATGTTGACTTGGTTCTCTCAAGAATCAGCAATGAGATCAGGCAGGTGACGGGGCAGGCCTCGATACAAGCGATTGATGCGCTTAGGGAGAATGTCCACCAACGACTGAGGGAACTTGAGCAGTCAGAACCTGTCGCAAAGCTGGGACAGCTGGATCGTCAACTTGTAGAGAAGACCATGGAGATTGAACGCCTTGAAGAGACGAAGCCAGCGTCGGCAGACAATCTCCAATATGACAAGGATCACCATGAGAAGGCCAAGCAGGCGGTCGAAACATTGCGAAGGGAATACGGCGATGTCGACGGGGATCTACGTGGAAAACTTGGAACAGTCAACCTTCTTGAGGTTGACCTTCAACGACTAGTGGCAGACTTCAATCATCGTCCAAGCTTGGAGGCCGAATACAAAGCTCTTGACGACAAGATGAATGTGCTTGAGCTTGTCGTTCGTGAGCTTGGGGAAACCAGTAGGGAGTTGAGGGGCAGAGTGATCCCTCATGCCAGTTTCATCATAAACCAGATTCTTCCTACTCTGACGGATGGAAGATATTCGCAGTTCGAGATCACCGAAGATCTGAAGTTCAAAGCCTATTCCGGTGAGGCCCGTGGCTATAAGGAGAGGGAGGTCTTCAGTGGTGGAACCCAAGACCAATTCCTGATCGCGTTGAGGCTGGCTTTCACTCAAAGCATTCTGGACTCACGCGTGATGGCGGACAAGTACTCGCTGCTTATGGATGAGTGCATCTCAAGCAGTGATGACCAAAGAAAACAAGGAATCTTTGAGGTCTTGCAGGCGATGAAGAAGACTTTCTCTCAGATCTTCATCATAGCGCACGAGGATATCTCGAACTTCGTTGACCACTACATAGTCCTTGGCCGAAGCCAACAAGGCTACACTCAGATCCGATCAAAGAGCTGGTGAATCTTGGAGACAGGTGATAGGTTGAGACCCTTGTATTTCAAAGCGAACTCGATACAGATCTACAACGACGACATTTTGAAAGTGAATTCCATTGCAGACGAGAGCATTGATCTCATCGTCACGTCGCCGCCGTACGATGTGGACATCAAATACGAGAACTATGACGACAGCGTACCATATGCTGAGTACTTGCAGTTTACTCGGAAATGGCTGGCGAGGTGTTACGACTTCACTAAACCTGATGGAAGACTCTGTCTAAACGTTCCATTGGACAAGAACAAGGGCGGTCAGCAAAGCGTTTGTGCAGACATCACCACTATCGCGAAGGATGTCGGATGGCAGTATCACTCCACGATTGTTTGGAATGAGCAGAACATTTCGAGGCGTACTGCTTGGGGCTCGTGGATGAGCGCTTCGGCACCGTACGTCATAACCCCTGTTGAAGTGATAATCGTCCTATACAAGAAGATCTGGGAGAAGCTTCGCAAGGGGACATCCAACATAACGAGGGACGAGTTTATTCAATGGACAAATGGGGTATGGACCTTTAGCGGCGAAAGCAGAACCAGAATCGGCCATCCCGCCCCCTTTCCCATCGAGCTTCCCAAGAGATGCATCAAACTCTTCAGTTACGTTGAAGACTTAATTCTAGACCCATTTCTTGGCAGCGGCACCACTCTTCTCGCTTGCTTGGAAACAGACAGAGCCGGAATCGGAGTGGAAATCAACAGGAACTATTGTGAGCTCGCAGTGAAAAGACTGAAAGAGCATGGCATAAGTCAGAGAAAATTGGTATTGCATTCCTAAGCTTCCGACCCCAAGGATGAGAAATCCTAGCTGTTCGATCACTCCTTTGTAGTATGTTAAACAACGGTAGTGACGCAGAAGGATTCACGAAGGCAGTCTCCTAAGGCAAAATAGATTGAGGATCACACGCCATCGACATAGGGGAGGCCTTCCATGAAAGCTGGCAAAGTGATGGTTGAACATCTGGAACAGCAGAAGTATTCGCTCAGATTCTCAATTGTGGATTTCTGAAAGGTCGTCACTTCTGTTACTTCCTATCAAGGAATCGTGCAGCGATTAGCGTATACATCCTCGATAAGAGCGGAAGCCAGTCTAGGGAGACATACTCGTTCGGCTTGTGAGGGTCGCCGCGCTTTGGGCCTAGGTGAAGGCAAGGTATTCCTGCCTCACCTGTGAAGATGTTGGCGTCAGTTACTCCTGAAGTGTATCCGTAAACAGGGTCGGTTCCACATACCTCTCCATATACCTCATGAAAGATCGTCATGATGGGTTCATTCTCGTTCAGCATGAAGGGTTCGTATCGAGGGGGTTTCGTTTCAACTTCAACCTGCGCTTTCAGATCTAGGGACGCTACGAGTGATCTGAGGTCTTCTACGGCACTCTGAACTGATTCGCCAGGCACAATGAGCCGGTTCACTTCGAATCTGCAGTGGTCAGGAACGACGACTGAGTAGATCCTATATCCTCCGTCTATCTTCAGAGTGCAGAAATTGCCCTGCCCGAATTTCTCGTGTCTCAGCAATCTCAGTTTCTGCAAAGATGTTATTATGCGCGCAGCATCGTCTATGGCGTTTACGCCTAGATACGGGCTAAAACCATGAGCGGCATGGCCTTTCACTGTGACATCATACAGAACCTTGCCAGTGATGCCGAGAGGGATCGGCTTGCTCTGGTCGCCGGAATAAGGCTCGCAGAGCACAATGGCGTCACATTTTCCGTATTCTGACTCGAGCATTGCTCTTGCTCCCTTAGAGTGGGCCTCCTCGTCAATGACTCCTGAGAACAGCAGTTCTCCCTTGAATCTGAAGCCAGAATCTACAAGCGCCTTCAGCGCCGTCAAGGCGCAGGCAAAGCCCCCTTTCATGTCGCAAGATCCGAGGCCGTACATCCGTCCGTTCTTGGTGACAGGTTTGAATGGATCTGAACTCCATCCTTCGCAGACCGGGACAGTATCTGTGTGACCGTTGAACATCAGTCGCGGGCCGGAGCGTTCGCCCGATATCTGACCGTAGATGTTGGGCCTGCCAGGCTCAACTTCAACCATCTCAGACCTGAAACCAAGTGCGTCCAACTCGCTGTGCAGATATCCTGCCAGTGCTTCTTCTTCGCCTACTACGGATTTGATGCTAATCATCTCTTCGAGTCGCTTGATGGTGTAGGCGTCATCAATCTTGGAGACAATCTCTTCCGGCATTTCTCGACCCTACCTGAATCATCTAGACAGAACCAATATTGCTTGTCCCTGTAGTTTAGAATCTATTCATGTGTCCTAGTTGGTCCGTTATCAATTGTGAAGCGACGTTCCCTCGCAAACTATTTTAGAGATATGACCCGAGGTAACGGCGTGATCATAATGGGCAGAAACAAAAGATACTCTGGTTACAGGGCGTACCAATATCTTGAGCCGAAGATAGACTACACCGAAGTCAAGCTGAGAGATGAGATCAAGAAGGACTGGTCTTACACCTTTCCGTTGTCAAAGACCGAGGAAGAGCGCTTCGAAAGCATCGTTGAGAAGAACGTCTTGGTGGACCTGCACGAGCATCCTGTAGTTTATCCTGAAGACATCCATGCCATGAGAAGAAATGAGGGAAGGCAGTTCATGGCCTACGAGGCTTTGAGCAAGTCAGGACTTGACTGTGTCTTCGACAATATGATGGATGGTAGCAGTGACATCACCTCGAAGAGCGGCTGGAAGTGGACCGACGTAGTACATGACTTGGGTATGAGGCTCTGCGACATCGCCCACCAAGATTTCGTCATCCAATGCAAGAGCATCAACGACATAGCCAATGCCCACGAATCAGGTAGATTGGCGTGGGTTGCAGTCCTTGAGAGCCTCTCCTGCATTGAGAACGAAGTTGACCGAATAGACATTCTCTACGGGCTCGGAGTCAGATCAGCAGGAATCACTTACAGTGAATCGAACATGCTGGGCTCTGGGCTTAGAGAGAGGAACGATGGAGGGTTAAGCGACCTAGGCTACAATGCCGTTGTGCGAATGAACAAGGTTGGCATGCTCATCGACGTGTCGCATTCCAGCGACAAAACCGCCATGGACGCGATTCAGCTGAGCAAGAAACCCATAGTCATCTCACACTGCGGATCAAGAACATTGACACCGACCAAGAGAATGAAACCCGACGAGATCTTGCAAGCCTTGGCTGAGAGACATGGAGTCTTAGGCGTAGAGATGGCAGGAGCCGTAGTCAGAACCGAAAAGAACCCGGTCAGCAACTTGGAGGCGTATATGGAGCAGGTCGAATACTGCGTCAAGCTTATGGGCATGGAGCATGTGGGCTGCGGCCCGGACACGCTCTACGGAGATCACATAGGACTCTACAAGGCGATGGCCGAGAAAAACAAGACACAGGGCTCTGGGCACTATGGCCGAGAAGGAACCGCTGAAGACACCGTCCTAGGAATGAGAATGGATCTTGCATCTCTTCCAGACCACATCAAAGGATTGGAAAACCCAACGGAATGCCTACAAAACGTCGCAAGATGGATGATAAGACACGGATACTCTGACCAAGAGATCGCGAAAATCATAGGCAGAAATGCGCTTCAATTGCTGAAGGAAGTGTGGTGAAGCCTAGAGGACCAACGGCCGCGCTGCAACAACGCTCTGCCCGATCTCAAGGGTTCGCCTCTGCACCGAATGGCCTTGATCTTGGCCATACATCTCCTCTCTTCAAGTCCCCATTCACGGGACTTGCTTTTGAAAACCGCGCTGAGGATGGCTTTGGTGTTTCTGACGAATTCGTAGGGACGGGGAGACAAGCGGTGGACACGAATCCAGATCGGAGCCATTGTCTAGTAGCATGAATGGCCTATGGACGGTATACAGGAAGCGATGGGTCAACCGGTCCGATGGGAGATCCTCCGCAAACAGTCAAACAACTACTTGCGCTTCTACCGTGACCGAGTCCAAATCGTCGACCGCAGCTATCAGGTGGAGGCGACGTGAGGTCTCTGCTTCCACTTGAACTAGGGAACCCTTACCTCTACTGCTCAAAGGTGAATCTGAATGAATGATCATTCATTCAGAAAGAGAAGAGAAGGAGTAATCGCGCAGGGCTGGAAGCCCAAATACTTCACTCTGGATCCTCTCCTAAAGGACCGTTTCAGAGGCTCTGCGGCGTCCTAGGACTCCAGCAAAGCCAGATCGTCAACAACTGATCTCAAAATGGGTGGAGGAGAACGAGGGCGAAGTAAGGCTGGATCTCTACATTCCGCACAGCCAAGTCGTCATCAAACATGCCGCCCAAGTGAACATCAACATCAAAGCCGAAGTCACCTTCTACAGGATTGAACTGCAGAGGATCCTGCCTCAGGGCGATAGACTGCGGACTCAGAACGAACTTGAATACCGGAACTGGCTTCAGGACCTTGCGAAGGTCGTCATCAAGGCAAGCCGCGTCCAAGCGACCGCGCAGGACCAGGGACTCGGAGAACTCCTCGCCAAAGCGGAGGCACATCTGAAGTGATTCAAGTCAAGCAAATCAAAAGTTGATGTTTGTTGTCAATGAATACGGGAAATGGATAGGCTTGCCTGCCTCTGTCTGCTCAAAGTGTGGAGCTTGGCGTTGTCCAATCTGCCAGAGTCGAGACATTAAGCATCTAGCGCACAAGTCTGTCTGTCAAAAATGCGGGACCGTCTTCGCTGAATCCGGACTTGTCGTACAGAAGACGCTACGATGATGCCTCCTGTATATTCATATGCCTCGTCTGACCCAGATATCACACCTGAGCACATTTGGCGAGAAGTCAGATCAGTTTCAGAAAAATAGCTTCAGAAATAGATGATGCCTTTGAAGAGCTTTCCAAGATAGCTTCCCAAGCTCAAGTGCAATACACTGCAATAGATGAGGCGTGTTCCGAACTAGCTGCCAAGTTGAACCATTGCATGGCTATCCTGAGAAAGTACTACATCGAGTATTCGGGCAGAAGCGGTTCACCAGAAGACCCAGCGATAGTGGATGTCTGTCGTGCGGCATACGATGACGCTTGGAGTGCAAGGCGATTCCTCGTGTTGGAAGTTGAAATCCCCCTTGGCGAACTCATGTTCAAAGAGCATTTTCCGGATAGCCGATGTCACTTCACAGCGGCTTCGCTCAGAGACATCCGAAGCGGATTGTCGCATTTTGTGGGAAAGGACGTGAGAGATCTGCTTGGCATTCTCAAAGGCATGGATCGGCTTCTTCAGCTTCAACAAGGCAAGATAGTTCGACCTGTTCCCGCAGACTGGAAGGCGAAATTGTATAGAGAGGGATGGCCACTTCCGTTCGTACTCTCGTTCATAACCTTCGTCTTGGTTTTCCTCACGCGGGAGCTCACACCAGAGCAGCTGCTTACACTGATACTGTCCATATTCGGGTCCGGAGCATTTCTGAGCTGTGTCATCGTCTGGACCAATTATAGGCTGACAGTGAATGTTTACGGTAATGCAAGTTTGGACTTCGGAAAGCTGCCGCCTATGTCCGAACTTGAGAAGATGAAGGAACCCACTCTCAAAGAGATGAGAGAAGCGTCACAGCGTGAGAAAAGCGCCGTCGCGTGAAGTTCAAACGCCCAAGCTCTGTGATGACTTTTCACCACTTCCTCTTGGCTTTCGGCCTGACTGAGGCTTGAGCTTGCAGCGACGGGGGTGAGAACGTGACGCCGCTCTACCCGGTCCATTCTTATGTTGAGCCTCCATAATGTTCACTTGGTGCAAGCAATGCCTGTCAATCCGTGGTCTGAATCTCTGGTCAGCAGAGCGTGGGCCAAACTCGATGAGGCCAAGAGATATGTGAAAGAGTCACGCTCCGACATGTCTGTCTCGGCTTCACAAGAATCGATTGAGTTGTCAGTCAAGGGTCTCTTCAGTATGTTCGGTGTCCCGTTTGAGCCTAAACATGAGATAAGCGACGACGCATTTCGTGAGTTGTGGCTGTCTGTTCCGCCGGAGGTAAGTTATGTCAACTTTCAGAGGATTTGGCTACTCAACAAGTTCTGGGCCACCTTCTACACAATAGCAAAGTATGGGAATGTGAAGCTTGAGGCTGGTGCGGACAAGCTCTTCAGCAAACGTGAGGCTGAACTCGCCTTGGAACACGCAGATGAGGCCCATCGTGCGGCAAACATCGTAAGATCTTGGTTCTTCACACAGAGGAAGCCCTGACTGGAAAGAAGAAACGCCATTTGGCCGCGTTGAGAAACGGGCGAAACTAGAGCTCCCTTTGTATAGGACCAACCCCTTCTCATAGGGCGCAATCTTTCCCCTATGTGTGAATCCCCAGAAAACAACCGGCTGCTGTCCTAGCGCATTGATGGGACAGCGATTTACCAAGGCGGCCTTGAATAGATTCTGATGTACTCATTGTACTTGCCGGCCAGATGGTATGCATCATAAACCTGCCATGCAAATATCCCCAGAAGCGAGGGAAGCACAAGCCACAGGCCCAGCTCCCTAAACACGATGTAACCAGTAAGCCCGATGAGCGCAAGAAGCGCCAGAGTGCCGAGCCCTCTGAGTGCCCTTCCCGCGTAGATCTGTCCTATCCCCGGGAACAAGATGCTGCTCGCAGCTGCGATCGTCGTGTTTTTCATGCGCATGGGGGCGAGCATCTGAGGTTCATAGTGGATCCTTTGAGCATATGATGGGATCGAGGAAGGCACATAGATCAACTCCACCGTTGGAACCGTCGATACAGGAGCTATCAGACTCGTTCCACAGATCCTACAGAACCTCGATCCTGCAGTATCCAGCTGAACTCCACATTTTGGGCAGTACGGCATGGATTCACGGCTCCTTTGACCGATTGTATGATTCACACATCCTATTCAAGGTTCTCCGTTGATGCACGCGAGAAAAGCGAAGCAAGGAACAAGGTAGCATTGACAGCCAGCTAATGGCTCGTTGGCTTCAAGGAATTGCGCGTTAGAGCTGTCATAATGCAATTATTTTCGGGGTGACGCTCATGCACCATGGCTGAAGAACGAGTAGGCGACATAGACAATCACGAGGGTGTACAACTAGGTCTGTGAACCCCGAGATCATCACGCCGGGGCAAGGTCCCTCTGCGGACAAGGTAGACAGATACAACAAGTACATCTCATACATAGTCTGTCATGCTTGAGCTGCTCGCGGAGGGAGAACCGAGGATCAAGCAGTCATCGACCTTTCCGTGGAAGTTCTACGTTGAAGATGTCGTTCAGCGGAGAGCCAGCACCCCTACACATTGGCATCGTGTATGGAGGCTGCCATGGAGACTGTTGGAAGTCGGTTAGGCAGTCGATTCTGCACTGCCCATGAGCGCATATTGGGTAGGTATTTACACCGTCACGTGGTCGCCAACTTCGTTTTGTTCCCTTTTCTCCGTAGGAATTCCAAGAAATCAGACTCATTGTCCAAGACTTCATTAGCGTATTCCTCGAACCAAGGGCTTGGCTCATATGGATAGTATGCGTACACGCCCTTAACCTCTCTTCTTCCATGCACCATCTCGCACATCACCCCGGCGGAAATATCCTTTCTTGGATGATATACGACAACGACATCGGCCGCGCTAATCATCTTATGATCACGACTCACGATCTGCTTTCGCACAGTGGCTACTATCCTCCTAATCTCTGCAGAATCGCAGACATAAGTCTGAGCCCCATCTCTGTACCGGATGGTAGCCTCAAACTTTTCTTTTATGGGCTGCCCCGTTTCCGATGCTTCATCGACAAGCTTCTTCCATGTGCTGACAACATTCCAGTCATATAGTGTCATTGGATTGAATACGATGTACCACTCAGAAATCCTTCTAGCAAAGTCAAAGACAGTCGACAAAGAGTCCTCCGTCTCACCTGTTATCGCGAAACTCAAATACGCCTTTGGCTTGCTGGTGAATATCAAGTCAAAAAGAACGGTCGGATCGTGCTCAAGCGCTATGATGTGACACGGAATCGGAGGCGAGAAGTCGTGAGCCATTTTCCATACTCGATCTATAGCCTCTACTCGATGCTGCGCAATTGTTTCCAAGCTATATTCTCTTCCTTTCCGGTTCGGATCATTTCGAAGCCTCTCTTTGACGCGAAGGATATCATCGACTACTACCACAATGAAGTCTGGGCGCAACAACTCTAGATGTGACCTCTCAAAGGCATTCATTAAACCATTTGACTCGAGAATTGACGGCGTGCAAATTATGTAATTGCTGGCCGAATCCTGAATCACCTCAGCGATTTCCTTCATAGCGTTGTCTCTCAGCTCATTCATCAAGGACGGATTGTAGAACGATAGATCGACAAGACTCTCTGGTGCGGGCTTGTATCCTCTCTTGCGCGCCATCTCTAGAATCGAGTCCGATACGGAGAACTTCTCAATGATCCTACCGCGGCTCTTCGCCAAATTGACAACACTATTGGCGTAGACATCGCGTCCGTTTCCGGGCGGACCCGTACAAAGAGCGACTTTCCTATCTATGTTCTCTACAGATTTCACGGACCTCGGTGCCCGAACAACATATGTGGTGCCAAGGGACCTTAAATAATGTTCTAGGTTCGTCAGCCCCTGCTTCTTGGCGGGATATTGATGATTCAGTCACTGCGCAGATGATTGATCTTCGACAAACTCGTAGTCACTTTGTTCGTCGACCTATCTGAAGAATGGTCGCAGCTTGGCGATTAATCTTCTATAAAGGTGCCTTGAAAATTACATTGGTCTTGTCGTTAACATTATATAGCCTACCCAAAGGTATAGCCTTACTTCTGTGATACGTTTGGAGCCAGTTTGGTATTTTCTAGGCTTCAACATATGCTTCTTCGCCGCCTTGATGCTATCCGGTCGATTCTTGAGCCGAATAGCCGGAAAACATGCGCTCAGGCGGCTCCTTCTAACCTCGCCAGCTCTCTTCGAGTTGACAACTGTTTAGGAGGCATGTTCTTGGCCACGGTAAGTTCTCTAATAGAAGATGTCGCTAACACAGTCCCCAGCTTCCGCGCCAATAGGTCCGACGTGAGGCAGCTCGCGGGACGATTGGCCGAGATGTATCTGAAGCAGGTTGATTATGCTGGTACTCTTTTTCCAAGAGACATAGCTCTAGCGGCAATTCACCTGGCCTGCACGCAGCTTGGCCCTCGTTTGTCATTTACTGAGCTGGCTCGCGAAGCCAACACGGATCTGACTGCTTGGCCGAGCGTAGAGGACGACATGCGACGCCGTCTGGGCGGGCTCATCTAGATACCAATCGATTAATGGCTCTTCACGTTTTTTCAGGCGGATGCCCTAAGAAGTGGACCATCTGTCCCTACCTATCGATATCAGGAACGAAAGTGACTAATAGAATGATAGAGACCCGTTGAGCAGTTGCCTCGATAATCACCAAGGTAAGCCAGCTCTTCCATCTTACTTCGTTCTAAGTTTTCCAATTTGCGTCAGCACCTATCGTTGTCTCGAACTCTCTCTATGTCTGGAATTTCTCTGATTGCGGTCTGGGTTTGGCTTACCCGCTAGGGCTGATCCTAGTAGTTGAAGACTAGCTTTAGGATGATCATCATGAAGACTTGAACGATCATTGAGCCCGCCAAGACGCCTGAGCCTGCGATCATGCCTTTCTCCCAGAACCAACGTTTCCCGAACCTCCTATCCGTGTAGTATCTCACAAGCCCGCCAATGCCCAAGGCGATAGGATAGTGAGGGGGGAGGATCAAACCCAATGCCACTCCGAACATTGACAGTGGCGTTGCAACTTCGAGCACAGTTCCGATCAAGGCCCCTGCAAGGAATGTCGTAGGTTCAACCACGCCTGCCAATGTCCTAGTCGCAAGCATCTTGTAGAGGATTCCTAGCTGAAGGAGAGATATGCAAGGCATAGTGGACGTGAAGAATCCGATGTATTTCCATAGAGCCACAACCAAGGCGGCAGTTGCCACGAAAGTCGGAAGCCACGTCACCAGAATAGCTTTGAGGACGGTTCCTGTCCGAAGTCGAAACTTCTCCGCAATCTTATGGTAACCCACAAGTGCCGAGCCAGACCATTGAGCGTTGGTCTGAAGCGCAAGATAGCCCGCTACGCCCTAGTACCCGCTTGCAAATTTCGGAATCTCGTGCAACATAATCCCGGCAGCACCACTGCCCACCCCGGCCTCTCCTTGCATACGAGTAATTATCATGAACTCAACGAAGTTGCCGATCAGCAGAACGTATCCATAGAAGAGAACCGAAACGTAGGACGGAAACGGATGAAACGGATTGAGCAGGTAGGTAATCACGAATGACGAAATCACCAATGCTAGGAACACCAGTAGAAGTCGTCTATCCTTGAGGATCCCAGAGTAGAACCGTCTGTACAGCTCAAGATAGCCAGCTCGCCCTTGGTCCTTATGCCTTCTCCCCGAGATCAACCGTCTCAGAAGACCGAGGAGTGAGACTGCAAAGCCACCCAGAATCAGCATTCCAAGGACTGGAGAGACTGTGACGTTCATTAAGAGCCTGTTGTAGAGCTCCATCGAATCCCTTGAGTAAGCCAAGATCCCTCTTGATGTCAAGATCGGAGTCAAAGCAAGATAGGTAAAAAGCCCCGTCGCAAGGATCGTCAGAGATGTTCTCGCGCTTATCATATATCCAATCGCCATGAACCCGAGCCCCAAGGAGACCGCGAACACGAAACCCTCCGGTAGCATAGGCGTCACGTCGATCTCCACCGCGTTCACTCCCGCAATCTTCACACCGTATTGAACAAGAGTGACTGCTGCGCCTCCCAAGGCGAAGGTTCCAGCAAACCTAGCGGCCTCACCGCCCCTAAGAGTTGACTCTGCTAATGTTGCCGGCGCCACATATGTGGGAAAAGTCAGCCGCGCATCCGATAGAAACAGATCGCTTGTCTTCAGGGCAAAGAGGAACCCTATCAGCGAACTCGAGGCAGCGACGAAGAAGAGATAAGCCATCGGCACAACCCAGTCTACGAGAACCAGCGATTTCTCGGCCAGGCTCTGAGAGGATGGAACGAGCCAATCGGGAATAGGCACCTCGTGCAAAGTTTGGCGAAAGTACAGCAGCATCGCAGTTGTGAAGCCCATCGTCAAGCCTGAGGAGCCTGCGATCATAGCGACACCCATCTCGCTCAGCTTCCGCGAAGGATCGCTGCCACGAAAGAGAACGTATGACAGAATGATCGTAAGAGTTGAGAATGAGAAACCCCAACCGAAGTTGATGTTCAGGTATATGTTGACCGAGGAATAGACGATGGACAGTAGTACTCCCAGAATCACTGCCCTCGCGGTGAATCCATTGTACTCAGCCAACCTGACTCACCATCTCTGATTGCGCGATTCAGTGCATGAGAGGCCGTGATTGCAAAAGAGGGTGCCTACAACGTCATACCAGAAATGAGACGGGCACTAGGAAAGCTTGTCTACTTTCCTCGGCGGCTGCCCAAACGAAACATTTCCATTAACCTTCAATTCATTCGTATACTGTGTCTCGCCCCTTACGCGGCAATCAGACTCGATTGAGATGTCTTCACCGTAGACATTCTCTGCGAATGCCCCGGTCCTCAGTACAACCTTCTTGCCGTAGATCGTCTCCACACGTGCGTCTTTGCTAACGAGGACTTCTTCTGCTCTTATCGGCCCGCGGACTTCCCCCCTCTTACCTATCTCAACGAGACGCGCCGTGACTCCTTCAACCGTATCTATTGAACCGCCAACCTCGACTCGTTCTTGGGCGTTGGCCTTTCTGGTGCGTAGTGCCCCGCCAACCTCTATGTTCTTCGCCGAGACTTCACCATCGACCTCGATCTTGCCCCCCACCTCCAGATTTCCTGAAAGCTTCAACGATCCATCGACCTCCGCTTTTCCTCCCACGCTCATTTCACGACCTTCGCCTGAACCAGACATCTCCACCTTCCCACCGACATCTATCTCACTGAACTGCAGGTCTCCGTCGACCTTGAACGAGCCTCCCACCTCCACCCTTCCGCCCTTGTTTCTGTCTGCAAGCCGAACGACTCCGCCCACATCTATCTCCTCAAACTCTAGAGGGTCCTTCGACTCGAAGCTTCCACCTACATCTATCTCGCCGATTCTTCCACCTGCCACCGTCGCTCTACCCCCGACGTCCATGTGCTCAATGTTCGCCTTTGACTCAATAGAGAGGCTTCCACCCACTTCCACATCCTGTGCCTCGACTTCTCCTCTGGCTTCAAACCTTCCACCTACGTCCATCTCCTGAGCCTTCACATTCCCATCGACCTTGAGGTGTCCACCGACTTCCACGTCTTCCACCGTCAGGTCTTTGCTCACGATCAGCGCCTCATCCACATCGACCTGTCTCGCGCTCACGCTTCCATGCACTTCGAGACGGCCATCTTCAACCGAAACACTGTCCTTGATCTCCAAGTCTCCGCGGATCATCACGTCTCCTTCTGCCTCAAGTCTCTCCGCTGAAAGCGAACAGTCAAAGACATCGTCACCTTCGCAGTATATCGATCCGGCAACAATCAGCTTAGGCGGAGCTCCCTTTCCATTCACAGTCGCATCTTTGCCCACTCTCAAGTCTCCTTGAACAAGATCCAAGGCAAGCGTCCCTCCTCGAGGCACAGATATCTTCTCACTCATTGATCAGTCACCTGCAACCGCGTGAGGTCATCCGTCTAATAAAGGGCAACTCACTTCAAGTAGTCACAATTCGTTACTAGGCTCTTCTTCGAGAGCGGCGAAGAATCTGCGCATCCGTCTGTAAGTCTCAAGAAATTCCAAGCCCCACCTCGTTATCCCGTACTTCTTGACATCTCCAGAGATGTGTTCTCTGACAAAGCCATGGGAAGCAAGAAAGCCCAAGATCTTCTTGGTTCGGTCAACTGGCATGTTGGCTCCATAGGAGATCCTCGTCAAAGAGCAGAGGCCCCTCTTAGCAATCATCCCCAAGATGTCTGCATAGATGTCGTACCTAGTTCTACGATCGAGAGGCATGAGGACGCTCCTTGAAGCTTCCGCTACTGTCGAGAGCTAGGCACCTAATTTGAATTATGGAGCCCACCGTTCACGACAATCCTAATGATGACGGGCGACTCCCACATGACACAAGTTTTAACACATTTCGACAGCCATTGAAGATGCCTTCCAGTCGATATTGGACTGGCAAGTGAAGGTGACAAGATGACTAGTGACGTTTACGAGCAACTTGCAGAGGCCTTAGATAGGCTTCCTAACGGTTTCCCAAGAACTCCTTCCAATGTTGAGATAGCGATTCTGAGGAGGATCTTTTCGCCAGAAGAGGCCTCGCTCGCCAGCCAATTGTCTGGTCAAATGGATCACGTGGAAGCGATCGCGAAACGGGTAGGATTACCGGAGAACCAAGCCAAAACAAGATTGACCGATATGGCCAAACGCGGTCTCCTGTGGTCTGATCAGCAAGCAGGGAAGCCACGGTTCAGATTGGCGCCCTTCATCGTCGGAATCTACGAATCACAGCTTGAGAGAATGGACCATGAATTTGCTCATCTCTTCGAGGAATATATGGCAGATGGCGGAGCAGCGGGGATCATGAAGCCGCAGCCTGCCTTACATCGCGTTGTCCCTGCGCAAAAGGCGGTGAAATCTGAATGGATCCTACCGTACGACGATGTTCGGGCAATCCTGCTTGCCTCCAAGAGCTTCCGCTTGCGCGACTGCATCTGCCGAGTAGAGCAGGATCATGTGGGTCGTCGGTGCAGCTTCCCAGTTAGGACTTGCTTGTCCTTTTCCTCGGCTGAACGCGCTCCAAGCCCCCTTGATGTCTCCCAAGAAGAGGCATTGGCGTTCCTAGACAAAGCGGAAGAGATCGGCCTGGTTCACACAGTAAGCAACGTGATGAAAGGGATCGGCTATGTCTGCAACTGCTGCGGTTGCTGCTGCGGGATACTTCGAGGAATCAATGATTGGGGCATCGAGAACTCGGTAGCCCACGCCAACTACTTCGCAGCTATCGATCCTGACGAATGCCTAGGATGTGGAACATGTGTTGAGCGATGCCAAGTACACGCTATCTCCACGAAAGACGGAGTGGCTACTATCGATCGAAAGCGATGTATCGGCTGTGGATTATGTGTTACAGGATGCCCCAACAAGGTGCCGAGACTCCAACGAAAACCAGATGCTGAAGTCGTTTCTCCTCCTGTTGACTTTGCTGCCTGGGAACGCGAGCGCCTCACAGACAGGGGCCTGATAAGCAAGACATGAAACTGGTGTCAGCACGAAGACAGTTGCACAGACATATTGGCTCCAATGCGATGTCGAGGAAGGCCTGGACTATGCTCCTCAAAACGTTCGTTTGGCTCTTCCTTTCTTGGTCGTCGGTGTGCCCCGCGTAATGGGCGTGATGAGCAGCTGTCCCTTCTCGCGATCTATGACAACCTTGACTGGTACGGACGTCTCTGGTCCGAAGGGAAATGCGCTGTCCTCCGCGAGGTTCTTCGGGAGATAGAGAAAGTACTTCCCATCCGTCCTTCTGAACAACCGACCTGTGCCAGTGGCAACCATTCTTATGATCATCCTCCGCAGATATCGAACGAAGGCGAAGAATCCGAGTTTCAGCTATTTAAGCAGAAGCTCTGATCCCGCGACCGACAGAGAATTAGTTCACTACTCACTCCACCTCGATAATGGATTTGCCCATCCGCAGCTTCCAAATACCGACCGACATAGACTCATACCCGGTGAATCAAGTGAAGATCGGCATCGCGGGATTGAGACATGAAACTGTGACATTCTGGCCCGGTGTCACCACGCTAGAAGACTTCGAGCGGCATGCTTCGCATGGTCCAGACCTCATCAAGAAAAAACGCGGCACGAATACGATGATGGGCGGCTTCATTGACATTTGCGAAAGGGAAGGAGTGGAGCTGCTTCCCGTATGTGACGCGGACGGCGGTGCGACAGCCACAGTCTCCAACGCCGTCTACGACTTCTATGTTGGCGAAATGAGGCGTGAGTTTGCCAAGGTCTCAGGCGAATTAGACGGTGTTCTACTCGCGTTACATGGAGCGATGGTCACTGAGCGCCTTCAGGACACAGAGACCCACATAGTTAGAGAAATTCGCCAAGTGGTAGGTTCTGACAAACCGATAATGGTGGCCCTTGATCTCCACGGGAACCTTGACCTAGCCATCTTGAAAGAAGCTACAGCGATCTCTGGCTTTCAGAGCAGCCCTCACGTCGACGCGGCAGAGACAGGTCGTAGAGCAGCTAGAGCCCTGCTCGCCACATTGAAGGGAGAGATAAGGCCCGTTACGGCCATGGCGAAGCCAGGCCTCGTTGTGCCCAGCGTCTTCAGCGCTACAACAGTATCTCCCGCCAAGGATATTATCCTGAGGCTTCGCGAATGGGAGAAGCAGCCTAGAGTGGTTGACATTTCAGTATTCTTCGGGTTTGCTTGGTCAGATGTCCATCAGCTCGGAATGTCAACGGTGGCCGTCACCAACGATGATCCGGAATTGGCTAGAAGGATTGTTGACGACCTCGCCGGGATGGCTTGGCAAAACCGTAAGCAATTGACGAGAGGAGAGAACCTGTACAATGTAAAAGACGGAGTCAGATATGCGATTGATAAAGCCAAGACCACATCAAAACCAATCATAATCCTAGATCACGCGGACCGCACAAACGACACGACATTTGTCCTCCAAGAACTTCTGGCCCAGAGGGCACAGAACGTGGCAGTTCCTTTGCTATGCGATCCGGAAGCAGCTAGAATATGTAACGAGAAAGGTGTGGGCAGCGAGGTTGAGCTGAAGGTTGGTGGGAGAACGGGATGGAGGGATGGCGGCCCTGTCAAAGTGAAGGGCAAGGTGCTCTGGGCTGGTGCGGGCAGGTACATTGGCACTGGTCCGATGCGGCGAGGCCAAGAGACCGACTTGGGGCCCACAGCAATAATCAGAGTTGACGAGGTATGGCTTCAAGTCACTACCTTCAAGGCCTCTCTTATCGATGAGGATCCGATCACGCAATTTGGCTACAAAACCTCCGACTTTGATATCATTGTCACGAAGTCCAAGACTCATTTTCGAGCAGTGTACGAGAAAGTAGGCGAAGAGATAGTCATCGTTGACGCTCCGGGACAATGTCCCGCCGATGTGGGCGTCTTTCAGTACAAGAACGTGCCGCCCGGCGTATATCCCATAAGCAAGAAAGAATAGCCCCTATCTCTATGCTCGACATGAACTGATTCGCAGGAGGGCTACACAAGTGACGGACTCAAACAAACTCGGATTGCTCCAATCAGCAAACATGATCATTACTAGGCTACTCAAAGTAAGACAAGGAGAGCAGGTTCTACTTGTTGCCGACTCGAAGACAGATATGAGTATGGTGACCGCTCTTGCCGCGGAGGCGTCTGCTGTTGGAGCCGGCTACCTCGTCGTAACAATCCCATCAAGAGAAAAGATCGGCGTGGAATCTCAGACCTCTCTTCCTGAATCTGTCAGGAAGATTCTTGAAGATTTCCAAGTCGTCGTAGGTCTCACAGCCACCTCGGGAGCTCCATCATACGATAGCAAGGTGGCGCATCTCTTGCATACAAAGAAGATCAGATACATGTCCATGGTCTTGAGGTCCATTGAGAACTGGACTGGAGGCGCGGCGAGAGCGAACTACGAAGAGGTCTACTCAACTGCTCAAAAACTGGCGAAGGTGTTCAAAGATAGAGAGATCGAGGTAACGACTCCATCAGGAACAAATCTGTCTGCAATCATTGAAGGGCGGAAGGCAATAGTTGAGGCCGGCATTGCCTTCGAACCGGGACAGTCGGCTGCGTTCTCAGATGGCGAAGTGTCATTGAGCACAGTCGAGGGAACAGCAAGGGGAGTGGCAATCATCGATGGTCCGATCGCGTACCTTGGCGCACCGAGAGAACCTGTCAGAGTCGAGATTGAGAAGGGACGCGTTGTCAATGTTTCTGGAGGAAGAGAGTCCGGAATCCTTGGAGATTGGGTTGAGAAGGTTGAGAACTTCGACAACTTCGCTGAGATCGGAATTGGGGTCAACCCAAGTGCGCGGAGAAACGGCGACTGGCAAGAGGAGAAGAAAGGCCTAGGCACTGCCCATTTCGCATTGGGAGACAACATCTACTACTATGGAAAAGTGCATTGCCCCATTCACTTGGACATGGTCATATATGACCCGACGGTGGCTGTCGATGGAAATGTGATTGCGAAAGATAGGAGACTCTACATATCAGCGCCCTAACTCCGACCACGAAAGTCTTACTTTTGGCTATTCGCCATCCGGATAGACATATTAGCTAACCTACCGTAGTTGCGAAATCTGCTGGCGTTTAGACATGCAATTGAAAGATGTAAGGATCATAGAACTTGGCCACACAGTGGCCGTACCTTTCTGCACAATGTTGCTTGGCGATTTGGGTGCAGATGTCATCAAGATTGAGCAACCGGGAACGGGTGATTACAGTAGGGGCTGGTATCCGACCGTAGATGGTCAGAGCGCCACGTATCTCGCTTTGAATAGGAACAAGAGAAGCGTAACACTCAACCTGAAGTCCCCGGAGGCCCGTGAAATCCTATACAAACTCGTAGAGATGTCTGACGTTTTGATTACAAACTTCAGATCGAAAGCGCTTGAGTCCATGGGCGCAACGTACGAAACCGTGAAACGATTCAGTCCTAGAATCATCTACTGTACTCTCTCGGGATTCGGCGAAGGACCGTACAGCGACAGGCCTGCGTATGATCCTGTTCTACAGGGCATAGGAGGCTTCATGGCAATTACTGGTGAGCCCGGGCGCCCACCTGTTAGAGTTGGTCTAGCAGTCGTAGACATGTCCGCTGCCATGTATGCTGGAATGGCGATCCTCACAGCCCTGATGATGAGGGAGAAGACCGGCAAGGGACAATACATTGAGACCACCTTGCTTGACAGCGCAGCCTCATGGATGAGCTACGCAGCTTACTACTACTTCCTAACCGGGAAGACGCCCCCAAAGACAGGCTCAGCACACTTCTCGATAGTGCCCTATCAATGCTTCGAAACCAAAGACGGAAAGTACATCACCGTCTGTTGTGGCAACGAGCCCACTTGGGAAAGACTTGTCTCAGCGCTGAGTCGGAAAGAGTTACAGGATCCAGAGTTCTCAACCAACATCAAAAGAGTTGAGAATAGGCAGAGGCTGGTTCCAATACTTGAGGAGATCTTCAGGTCGAAGAGTCGTGATGAGTGGCTCCGCATCCTACTGCGGGCAGATGTGCCCTCTGGACCAGTCAACGACATGGAAGAACTGTTCTCAGACCCAGCGATAATAGAACGAAAGATGTTGCTCGAGTTTGATCACCCAACCTTGGGGAAGATTAAGCAGATAGGATCAGCAATGAGATTCTCAGAGGCAGACTTTCGCATCAGACATCATCCTCCGCTACTCGGCGAACATACTAAAGAGGTTCTGCAGAGCCTAGGCTTCTCCGAACATCAGATAGCCAAACTTCGCGACGACGGAGCAATATGACCAGGAGCTTGACGGAGAATTCAGCTAGAACTCTGTGCTGAGCCCCATACAGCAAAATCTAAGCTGCGGAACAAGCAACTCTATTACGACCCAAATGAGTACGCCCAATGGTGACAGGGCGCGCCTTCCTCCCGGCCAAGGATGGACAGACCGGATCCAACGGTGGAATATAGACCACCCTGGCATAGTCCCCGAGAATCCCAAGGTCGACTTGAAATCTTGGGAACTCACCGTCGACGGAGAGGTTGAGAACCCTGTCACTCTTGACTGGAAAGGTCTGCTAGCGCTGCCTGCACATGAATCTGCAAGTGACTTTCACTGCGTCGAGGGCTGGAGCGTAGCAAATCGAAGGTGGTTCGGAGTCAGGTTCAGCGCCTTGGCAGAGCTCGTGAAGCCCAAACCCGAGGCCAAATACGTTTTCTTCACATGTATGGACGGTTATACCACTTGTCTAGCGCTTGTAGATCTCCTTGAGGACAATGTTATCCTCGCCTACAAGCATGACGGAAAATACCTTGAAGAGTCGCTGGGCGCACCACTAAGACTAGTAGTGCCAAAGAAGTACGCATACAAGAGCGCCATGTGGATCGAGCGAATAACCTTCATGAAGACCAAAAAGCTCGGGTACTGGGAGCAACGAGGATACAGCGACACAGCCGATGTCTGGAAGGACGACAGATACGCCAGGTAGAAGAGAACTTCTTGTTAGACAGTATCTGTTGCAGAAGCGAGAAAACGACTCAAAGATTGGACTGATGAGTTCATAATCTCTTCTTTCGCGACCTAAACGAATCTTCGAAAGGCTTCTTAATTCTACATCTGCATAGGAGGACAGGTGATCAGTTTTGTCGGCAGAGGACTTGAAAGCAAGAGTCCGCAAAGCGATAAGAAAGAGAGCCAAAGAGATCGTGCAGATCGGCGATCAGATCTTTAGGCGTCCAGAACTAGGTTTCAAGGAATTTGAGACAGCCAAACTCGTTCAGCGCACTTTCACGAAACTAGGCCTGTTGTACGAGTCAGAGGTCGCCGTCACTGGTGTGATAGCAAGCCTCGAAGGAAACTCTAAAGGGCCTACGATCAGTGTCATGGGAGAGCTTGACTCTGTTCTATGCTACAGCCATCCCTATGCGAATAAGACCACAGGCGCGGTACATGCTTGTGGACATAATGCTCAGATCGCTGCGATGCTTGGCGTAGCGATGGGTTTCGTTGACGCAAAGGTCATGAACGGGTTTCCGGGAGCCGTCTCCTTCATGGCTGTGCCCGCAGAGGAATTCGTTGAGATAGAGTATCGATTGAGGCTGAGAGACGACGGAAAGATCAGGTTTCTCGGTGGGAAGCAGGAGTTCATCAGGCTTGGCAAGATGAATTCGGTTGACATGACGATCAAACATCACACGAGAAGCGGCAAGCGAGAGAGAAAGGTTTGGATCGGTGCAACGAACAACGGGTTCGTTGGGAAAGCGATTCGATACAAAGGCAAGGAGGCACACGCTGGAGGCGCCCCAGACAAAGGGATCAATGCGTTGAACGCAGCTATGCTCGGGATCATGGGCGTCCACACGCTCCGTGAAACCTTCAAGGACAGCGACCACATCAGAGTTCACCCTATCATAACCAGAGGTGGAGACCTCGTCAACATTATACCGGCTGATGTTAGGATCGAAACGTACGTCAGAGGGAAGACGACTGACGCGATTCTCAAAGCAAGCAAGAAAGTGAACAGAGCTTTGAGAGGAGGCGCCTTGACGGTTGGAGCGAAGGTCGAGATCGAAGAGATACCTGGGTATCTGCCCCTGAAGAACGAGCCAGAGATGAGCAAGATCTTCGGAGAGAACGCAAAGAAGATCTTGGGAAAGCCGGCCGTCAAACAGGATGAGCACAAGACCGGTTCAACAGATACAGGTGACATCTCAGCCATCATGCCGGCGATCGAGCCTTCGATCTCCGGAGCGACCGGAACGGGGCACGGTAGCGACTACAAGATCGCTGACAAGGAGATGGGCTACATAATTCCAGCTGAACTCATGGCGATGACAGTCATAGATCTTCTGTGGGATGATGCTGCCAACGCTCGTAGAATAGTTAGGGCATTCAAACCGGAAGTGAAGCGGCGGGAATATGTGCGGTACTGGGAACGGTTGCTGCGGTGAAGCTCATGGGCAGAGCTCGTCTAAGGTCGGGGCCATGAGAGGGCGAAACCTGTCCGCTTGTTCCTGACTGTGAGATAGACCGTCTAATCCAAGCACCGGTCGCCTGAAGACACCACGGGACAGAAACCCATATGTTGCACCTTAATGACTACGAAAGACTAAGGAGGCTGAGTACTCGGCTTCTCAGGGGTCAAAGATTCAGATGGGCAGGTACTTGAAAATGGTGATGTCCATGGTTCCTCTCGCCGTAGTCATGAGTGCGTATTGCTTTGCTCATCAATCTATGCAGCCCACGCATATCTCGGTAAAATGGCTGGGCCATTCAAGCTTCATGATAAGGGGTGGCGGCAAGGTCATCTACATGGATCCCTATGAAGGGGAATACAAAGACAAGGCAGACATAGTATTAGTGTCGCACTCGCACTCTGACCACTGCGCCCCCTCAAAGATAGCAATGATTCGAAGAGACGACACATTAATCATTGCTCCAGCTGACTGCGTAGGAAAGATAGGCGGAAACATCACGTCCCTTAAACCCGGGGAGAAACTTGCAATAGGAACCATTACGGTAGAAGCAGTGGAAGCTTACAACTACAAGAGGTTCCGATCTCCTGGAAATCCGTATCACCCTAAAGGCTTCGGTGTCGGATATCTTCTGACGATTGGAGATAAGACAATCTATCATGCAGGAGACACAGACTTCATTGAAGAGATGAAGAGTCTGAAGGACATCTATCTGGCACTACTCCCGACCGGCGACGTACAAACGATGGACAACAAGGAAGCAGCGGAGGCAGCGCTAGCTATCAATCCAAAATACGCTATGTCTATGCATCGTTGGAAGACAGATCCAAACGAGTTCAAGAAAGAAGTGGAAGCCAGATCTCAAATCAAAGTCATTCTGCTTCAGCCCGGAGAAACATTTGAAGCAGAATAACCCTCTCCTCCTTTTCTGGTACTCGGACCACGAGAATGATTTCGTGAGAGAACCTCGGGGCCTCACCTGGCTTAGCTTGATAAGCATGGCTAGGCTACTGGATCTTTCGGTACCAAGGAGCGATTGATAGAATGCCCGTTATCGACAGCGACAGGTCAGAGGCAGAAGGCCTACTCAATATTGCCAGACTGATGATGGTTTCCGCTAGGACCGCTCCCAAATCCGGTGGAAGAGACGATGTGGAAACTGTGCTGGTCTTCGGGGAGGAGAAGGACCGAATAGCAGACGAGATGGAGAAGATGGCAACAGAGAGAAACGCGAAAGGATTCTCACGAGACGGCAAAAACCTGAGGGATTCAGTTGCAGTTCTTCTGATAGGTGTTGAAGGAACGAAGAGCTTTGGTCTAGACTGTGGCGGCTGTGGCTTCAAGACCTGTAAGGAATTCGAGGAAGCCGCTCGACGCAAAGGGCGAGACTTCACGGGCCCCAACTGCGTCTTCAAATCCTTGGATTTGGGCATAGCCTTGGGCTCTGCTGCCAAAACCGCCATGGATCATAACGCCGACAATAGGATCATGTACAGAATTGGAGCCGCTGCTATGAGACTGGGATTCACCAAGAAGTCGAGCGTAGTTATGGGGATTCCCATATCTGCGAAAGGTAAATCCGTCTACTTCGACAGGAAGGATTAGTCGATCTCAAGGCTTACTGCAGACGCGAGTTCGCTCTGTCGCGTCCTAGTGATGATTGGTCTCCACGCTTCCACAGTATTATAAGAGCAAGGAATGCAGTTCTCCCATTGAGGTAAGTTATTCATGAGAATCGCGGTAGCCAACTTCTCACATGAAACAGTCACTTTCTGCCCTAACATCACCACTCTCGAAGACTGGGAGAAGGGAGGAATACGCTACGGAAAGGACGCACTCAACACAGAAGGAGAAGGCAAGTCCTACATCACAGGATACAAGGAGGTTGCCGAGAAAGAGAGAGACGTGGAGCTTGTTGGTATCCTGAGAGCGGAGAGCCCTGCGACAGTTGGCATGGGAAGTTGGATCACAACAGAAGCCTTCGACACGATCGCGGATCGAATTGTTGACGGCATCAAGAAGGCGGGGAAGATAGATGGAGTCCTGCTTGCACTGCATGGCGCAATGGCAGTCACAGGAGTGCCTAGGCCTGAGGCTGAGCTCTCACGAAGAGTGAGGAAGACGGTTGGCAAGACCCCAATAATGGTGACTCTTGATCTACATGAAAACGAGGACATTGAACTCGCAAACGCAGCTGATGCAGTCTTTGTCTTGAAAACCTACCCACATCTCGACTCTCACGAGATAGGCATGACTGCCGCACATTGTATGGTAGAAACGGTGAGAGGTAAGTTCAAGCCGACAATGGCTGTACGCAAACCAAACATAATCTGCGCAAGCGTCTATCAAGCATCGAGTGTCCACCCGATGAAGACCGTTTATGACCGATGCCGAGAATGGGAAAGGAAAGGCGTGTACTGTGCCTCAGTTGGACCGGGATTCGCCTATGCAGATGTCCCGGACGTGGGCTTCTCGATATTCGTCGTCACCAACAATGACCATGAGCTAGCGGAGAAGGCGGCTCAGGATCTATCCGACCTTGTCTGGAGCCTGCGGGATGATCTGACTCGCCCCTTGCCAAAGGCAAAGGACGGAGTTGCCAAGGTAATTGAAATGGTCAAGAAGGGAACGAAGCCAGTGGTCATCGCCTATCATAACGATAGGTTGGGTGACGGAACGCATATCCTCAAAGAACTGATCGCCCAAGGAGCGACGAATTTCTGTTCAACAAGTATCGCTGACCCTCGTGTGTTGGATGTGCTAGCTAAGACCCACAAAGTGGGAGACAGAGTCACGGTAAGGATAGGTGGCTGGGTTCACCCGATCTCTGGTGAACCTGTCGAGGTCACAGGAAAAATAGAGTACTTGGGAAGTGCTGACTGGGTGGAAACGGGTCCGATGGGAAAGGGAGCCCGAGAACATGATGACCTAGTCGCATCCTTGAACATCGGAAACAACAATCACATCATAATATCTCAAAGGCTTAGAGCACCGATGAGTGCTGACCCCATCAAGGTCCTTGGTATCGATGTTGACAGCCTAGATATAGTGGAGATAAAGAGCAGGGTGCACCATAAGGCGTTCTGGGACACGTGGGCGAAAGTTGATTTTCCCATCGATCCGCCTGGCACAACCCCAGCCGACCTGACGACCCTTCGCTATGAAAACATCCCTTGGGACATCTACCCTGTTGGAGAGAAATGGCGCAAATAGGGTCAGACGCGCGCCTGTCTATTGAGCGCTTTGGTGCGCTCGAAAATGGATCCACATAGCATGAAGGCAATACATATGACGATGACCTGCTATCTGCCTACTTCGATAGGCAGTAGGTGTTGTATCTTATTCGATTGAGTTCTATGGTGAACCGTGTCAGGCTAAAGACTCATGCAATGGGCCAGCACCCTTCTTCTCTTTCAGTCTGAGCGTTCCTAATAGGCTGGCTAGAATGAACGCTGTTAAAGCTGAGAAGGCTATAAAAAAGCCAGCCGAGTCGATGACCGCGCCCATTATGGCAGGACTTACTCCTGCGATTGTAAGTCGAACAGTATTGACTCTTCCTGCGATGAGTGCGCGTTTTGAGGGAGGCAATAGGCTCATTAAAAAGGAGAACATCACGGGAATGGCTGTGTGCAAGCCGAAACCCAGCAAGGCAAGAGCCAACACCAGCCAAAGCCTCTCATAGATCAGAATAGTGAATATGGTTCCCATCATCAGTGACGCAGAGGAAATCAGCATGACGTTTCTGCGACCTAGGGTGTCCGACAGGTAGCCTCCCAATGGTCTGCCGAATATTCCAAGTATGCTCGGGACGGCGACATAGTACGCCAGATATGTCAACACAATCTTCTTTTCCACTGACAAGTACAGCGGCAGAAAAGCGGAGACCGCTTGAAACACAAATGCATGAATCGTCATGACCAAGAACAGCATCAAGATCTCCCTGCTGAAGTATCCTTGGCTAGACTCCGGCTTACGCGCAGGTCCCGTTTCGGATCTCTCTGTACTCGGCAGGAATGTCCGAACCATCAACGTAACCGCTAACCCCAAGGCCGCACAGATCAGATACGTGAGCCTCCAGCTGAATAGAAGTGCCATTGGAAGTACGAAAACAGAAGAAGCCAGACTTCCCAATGAAACTGCAGACTCATGCGTGCCAATGGCCCTTCCCATCTCCGGTTCTTCAAAGAGATTTGAGATTAGTGCCGTGGCTACAGTGAGATGGCAACCGGCGCCAATTGCGCCCAGCACTGTGAGAATGAAGAATTGAATGTAATTGGTGGAGAAGGCCAGGAGACCAGTCGATATTGAAAGGAAGAAGATACCGAAAACTATGACCTTTCTGCTGCCAACCTTACCTGCAAGATATCCGGCAGGAAGCTGCATCCAAGCAAAGATCAGCAGAGATGATGTCGCCAAAATGCCTGCTTCAGTGTATGAAAGAGAGAACTCCTTTGTAATCAACGGAAGGAGAATTGGAAGAGCCCCTCTTATGAATATGTGTGTAAACCATGTAATCGTACAGAAGAGCAAAGCGACACTTTTCTGATTCAAGATATATCGCTACCGAAGATGATGTCAGATCCTTGCATGGATTAGACACACTTAAATCGCTAATGACAAATTCGAGCGGTCGAATTTCATGACTGACTGCAAGTGTTCTTTTCCACGTCAGCCTCCCGCTGTGGGAGGTAGAATAACCACCTCATCTCCGTCCTTAAGCACAGTCTCTACACCGTCTAGCAGGTGGATATTCCTTCCATTGACCAATATCGCGAGGTCGTCTCCACCTACCTTATAGTTGCCTAAGTAGCCTTGTCTTCTAAGCCCCGCACTTTCTGCCAGTCTGTTGCTCAGAGTCCCCACGGTCCCACCTTCATCCAATTCTATGACTTGCTTGCGGCCAAGGATGGTAACCAAGTTTCCGAAGACTCGGATACTGACTTTCATCGCGGTAGCCTGTGGCAAGTTAGAGGACAAATAACAAGGGAATTGGGTGACTACTTCCGGAGATTCCTCATCGTCGGTTCCAAGTCGGCGAGGCCAAGTTTCTGCAGTGTCTCCTTTGTCGGTACGCCTTTCTCGTCCCAGCCAAGGGTTTCGAAGTAAGTGCTCCTCTTCTTCTCTACAAGTTCTCTGTCGGTAGTCTTGCCTTTGTGGGGACCTGACGGCAAAGGTTCGTAGAACCTAGGCGGATTGTCGTCGTCTTCTGTTGGCCGCCATTTGGTGTCAGGTCCGCCCATGAGGAGAAGCGCTCTCTGAAGGGTGACAATTCTAGGTCCATGCTCTTTTCTCCAGCGCTCCATGGTTATGGGGAAGCCTGTGACCGCTTTGGCGAAGTCGAAGACCAGTGACCGAGGAACCCAGAAGAAACAGAAGTTGCAGATCACGGCGGAATCCGTGAAGACTGCGGAGGACATCTCCGTGTAGCCATCAACGGCTACAGATGTGTGATCTCCACCTTGCACGCTTGCGGCATAGCTGATATCATGCGTATAGTCTGCGTCACTTCTCGTGCCGTGGGCACCGACCTCAATTCCCTTCACGTGAACAGCGTACGGCATGACATCAACGCCTTTCATTTTGCCGATTTTCAGCGCTGCCCTAAAAGTGCCCTCTGCGAGGACATCTCCGATCTTCTCTCTCTTGGCGATGAGCCAGGCCAGTTTCTCAAAGGCCTCGGCGTCGCCCCACTTGAGTTCAAAGCCGAGATCATCTTTCGTTAGGATTCCTCTCTGGTAGAGTTCCGCGGCAAATCCCATCGTATTCGGGCCATTGATGCCCGAGTGGCCCAGATTGTCGATCACGGCGCTGATGTGAATGTTGTCGCCGGGGTCGAAGATGCCCAAGTTTGTTCCGCAATACGCCTCCAGCTCATAATCAGGCATGTCGGTGATGTCTCCCTTCCACCGGCCGCTCTTGATACAGCTGATCTTCATACAGCTAGTCGTGCAGTTGAAGTCCGCCCAATACTTCTTCACCCAATACCGCGTTTCGAATGACGGTCCACCATATCGCTTCTCGTCATGCCACTCCTCTTGCCAATTCCTGATCGGCTCGGAGCTCGTATCTGCACCCACCATGTAGCCTGCATAGCCCGTCCCCATCCTGCGAAAGTTGCTCTCCTCGATGAGATGTCTGTGAACTTCCTTCCAAAGAAGCTTCACCGCCTCAGGGGCATCCACCTCTGGCATCTTTCCTCGGCCCTTCGCCACGATGGCCTTCAAGTTCTTGGAGCCCATGACGGCGCCGTAGCCACCGTAGCCCGCAGCATGACAGATCTTGGTCATCACGGCAGCGGTTCGAACTAGGTTCTCTCCCGCAGGGCCAATGTATATGATGCCCGGTTCTCGCCAAAGACCGATGTTGGGCTTTCGTTTGGTCAGCTCCTCAGTGACTTCCCTATTCAAGATCCTAATTGTGTCTTCGCCGAGTCTGCCCCACATATGGCTTGCGTCTCTGATCTCGCCTCCTTCATCTGTCACGAGAATGTAGACGGGGTTGCTTGCCTTGCCAGTCACGACAACGCCATCGTAGCCAGCCATCTTCAACTCCGAGGCAAACTCTGTGCTCGCTGTGGAGCCCACGGTTCCGTTGCTGAGTGGTGACTTGCCTGAGCAGCAGATCCTAGCGCCAGGATATATGGCAGTCATCGGACCAGTGAGCGCTAGGAAAATGTTGTCCGGCCCCAGAGGGTCAACTTTGGGCCACTTCTCGCCGATCCTATCCCAAAGTATCTTTGCAGCAAGTCCTCGGCCCCCGAAGTAGGCTTCCAAGACCGAGTCGCTGAAGGTTATGTCTCGGGCTGCTTCCTTGGTCAGGTCGACTTCGAGGAATTTTCCTGCGTATCCTCGCGACATCCTAGATCACCTTCTCTCCCTTCTCGCCGAAGAGATTCACGGCAAGATCCTTGGCCACTTCAATCGGATTCCTAGCAAACAGCTTCCTGTTGACGTTTTGTTCTTCATGAACCAAGGTCAGAGCGTCATATCCTGCCTCAACGCAGACCTTGACGCACTCAGGATCTCCACCACAGAAGTCGCAGATGACCGCCTTGTTATCTTTCGGGTGGAGGAAAGGAATGCGACCAGAACAGGCGGTGATGCATTTGCCACAGCTTATGCACTTCTCCTTGTTCACGATCACCGCCGTCGTCGTTTCGTCAACTGAAAGCGCTTCGACCGGGCATGACTTGACGCATGGATAGTCGTCA